>Ga0187827_10000120_pt1 | contig 118356 bp, 121 predicted proteins | sample ETNtaG_39_FD_167969 | JGI IMG/M metagenome (GOLD analysis project Ga0187827, IMG submission 167969) | Marine microbial and viral communities from oxygen minimum zone, Eastern Pacific Ocean - ETNP2014_SV_150_PacBio MetaG (Illumina Assembly) | ecosystem: Environmental > Aquatic > Marine >... | reverse complement strand
GCGCCAGATGAGCTCGGTACATCCCGACCCTCACACCTATCTGGTCGCCGCGGGTAAGGAACTAGCGATATTACTGGCCAGCGATTATAACCGACTTAAGGCGATACTAGGGAGAATAAGGGAATGAGCAAACCCCTCGGCCTCGTTGTCTCTGGTTCGCTAGATACTGGAATCCAAGTCAGGCTGGATAGCTCGACTTCGGTAGAGGAAATGACGGTGGGGCGCTTTATCACCATCGAGGGGGAGAAGCATCGCTTCTTCGGCATGATCACCGATATCAGCCTCGGCGTTATTAATGACCAGATTATCCAGACCCCGCCAAACGACACCTTTATCGCTCAGGTATTAACCGACGCCAGTACCTATGGCATGCTTGACGTTCTACCGATGCTCACTATCGGCAACGTAGCTGGGCATGAGGAACCTCAGCCGGTCAAGACGGTGCCCTGTCACTTCTCTCCGGTAAAGCTAGCTTCAGACACTGATATTGAGTCAGTCTTTGGCAAGGAAGACGAAAAGAGGTTCTGGATCGGTAACCCACTAGATATGGAAACCAAACTCTGTCTCAATCTGGAAGAGTTTGTCAAGCGCTCCAACGGTATCTTTGGCAAGAGCGGTACCGGGAAGACATTCCTAACGAGAATCATGCTTATTGGAATACTGCAGAGCAAGGCAGTTAACCTGATCTTCGACATGCATAATGAGTACGGCGATACCGGTACTAAAGAAGGCAGCGGTACGGTTAAGGGACTGAAACAACTTTTTGAGACGAAGGTGGCCGTATTTTCCTTAGACGAAGAAAACTCGAGCCGCCGCAGAACGAAGCCTGATGCGATAGTTAAGATCGGCTACGACGACATTGAGCCTGAAGACATAGTTATAATGAGACAGACCTTACGTCTCACCGAATGGGCCGTTACAGCTATCTACCCGCTGAGCCAGGCATTTGGCAAAAAATGGATACAGCGCACTATAGAAGCTACTAGTGAGACTATCCCAGAGCCGATAAAAGTCCACGAGAACACCCTCCAGAATCTGCAGCGGGGGCTACAGTCTCTGAATAGTCTTCCCTTTATACAGGAACAACAGTCTGCAGGCAAAACCGCAGATGACATCCTGAGGTATCTCGAGAGAGGTACAAATGTTGTCCTTGAGTTTGGCAAACATCAAAACATCGCCACCTATATGTTTGTAGCCAATATGCTCAGCCGCCGCATATACACAAGCTATCAAAAACGGATGGAAAATGCGATGGCATCAGCCGAGGAAAATACCAAACCTCACCCGCTAGTTATCACTATCGAAGAGGCTCACAAGTTCCTTAATCCTGAGGTAGCTGACCAGACCATCTTTGGCACCATCGCCCGCGAGATGCGCAAATACAATGTTACCCTCTTAGTGATTGACCAGCGCCCCAGTGGCATTTCCGAGGAGGTCATGTCCCAGCTTGGCACCAAAATAAGCTGCTCACTCGATAACGAACGTGACATTGACAGCGTGCTGGCGGGTGTGTCCGGCAAGAAAGAGCTTAAGGGGGTACTTTCCAAACTAGCCTCCAAACAGCAGGCTCTTATCTTTGGTCATGCCGTACCCATGCCGGTATCGTTCCAAGTTCGGGAGTATGGTTCGGCTAAATCCTACGATCAATTTAAGTCCACCAATAAGAGCAAAACAAAAAGCCAAGCCGAAGAGGATGCCGAGACCGACGTCATATGGGACTAAGAACTAAACAAACCTCAGAGGACGGACGACATTCCGCCAGAGCACCATCACCCCTGACTCAGACGATGAGACTGTTACGCCACCACAACCTCCGGGTGAGAAAAAGGTTGGGCCAGCATTTCCTGGTTGATGGGGATGTACTCGAGCGCATTATTACCTCGGCTGAGCTTACCCCGGCCGATTTGGTCATAGAAATAGGACCGGGACTGGGCGTACTCACCGAACAACTAGCTCAACAGGCGGGCTGGGTAATCGCTATGGAACTGGACAACACATTAGCGGCAATCCTGAAACAGCGCATGGCTCCTTATCGTAACGTGACCATCATCAATGAGGACGTACTTAAGATTGACCCGGCCGCTTTGCTTGAAACACAAAAGGCGAAATTTCCCCCCGAAATAAACTCGACCGGCTATAAGGTCGTGGCTAACCTCCCCTACTATATCACCGCTCCCACCCTACGCTATTACCTTGAGTCTTCGGCCAAGCCAGAGATGATGGTGGTCATGGTACAGAAAGAGGTGGCTGAAGAGATTATGGCTAAGCCTGGCCGTCTGAGCCTCTTAAGCATCAGCATCCAGCTTTACGGCGAACCGACGCTCATTACCCGTGTGCCAGCACACTCCTTTTATCCGGCACCAAAGGTAGATTCGGCGATACTTAAGATTGTCGTTTATCCCCAACCGTCGGTCAATATTGCCGATAACGAAAACTTTTTCCGGGTAATACGTGCTGGCTTCAGCTCCGCCCGCAAGCAAATCGGTAATTCCCTGGCACAAGGTCTAGGATTACCTAAAGTGGAGACTTTGTCTTTACTAGCTAAAGCCGGCATCGACGCGCAACGACGAGCGCAAACGTTAACACTTAAAGAATGGGAGCGACTGGGGCAGACATTCTCGACTTATCGGGTCGAAGCGTCATGATTACAGTTATGGCCCCAGCCAAAATTAATCTAACCCTAGAAGTCCTGGCTAAACGAACCGATGGTTTCCACGAGATTCGCAGCGTCATTCAGACGATAGGTCTGTGTGACCGTCTCTCTTTCCAAGATGGAGAGACGTTTGAGTGCAAGAGTGGTTCGCCCGGCTGGCTCGCGGAAAAGAGCCTCATCCCCGAAGCGACCCGCCTACTTCGAGAGACCACTGGTTGTTATCGAGGGGCCGTCATCACCGTGGAGAAATGTATCCCCCTGGTCGGCGGATTAGGTGGAGACAGTAGTGATGCTGCAGCCACTTTACGAGGACTGAACCAATTCTGGGAATTAGCGCTACCGCAGAATAAATTACTTGAGTTAGCCCGCCAATTAGGTTCAGATGTCGCCTTCTTTCTCGATGGCGGTACGGCTCTGGTCGAGGGGCGGGGAGAGCTTGTCATTCCCCTACCACCCTTACCTCGGACATGGGTTGTCCTGGTGATTCCCACCATCCCCCAACTGCCGGAGAAAACGAAGCAGCTTTATGAGAGCCTTAAGCCGAGCCACTACACCGATGGACAAATTACCCGGCGAATGGTAGCCAAACTGAGAGAAGGCGGAGAGTTAGCCATGAGCCTTTTGTTTAATGCCTTTGAGAACGTTACCTTTACCCACTTCCCAAAGCTAAACGTTTATCGAGAGCGTATGATAAGAGCCGGCGCACCTCATATTCACCAGGCGGGTTCGGGACCAATCTTATTTACTCTATTCAAGGATAGAACCCAAGCTGAAGAACTATCCCGGCACCTAAAAGAGCAGAAAATAAAATCGTATCTAGCCGAAACCATACCCTCAAACAAAAATTCATGATATAATAACCATTATCAATAACTTAATAATCAGGGTAAAGAGAAACGTTAATGGGGCAAAGAACGGCGACGATCAAAAGAAAGACTAAAGAGACCAATATTAGTCTTGGGCTTAACCTAGATGGCGGTGGCCAATGGGAGATAGACACCGGGATTAAGATGCTCGACCATCTTCTAGCCCAGGTCACGCAACATGGTCGGTTCGACCTGAAGCTCTCTGCCCAAGGGGACAACCAGCATCATCTGATTGAGGATGTGGCTATTTGTTTCGGCAAGGCTCTGACTCAGGCGCTCGGAGACAAAAGGGATATTGTCCGCATGGCTAATACCTCGGTACCGATGGATGATACCCTCGCGATGGTGGCGGTAGACATAGGAGGACGCGGATACACCGTCTTAGACCTGTCCTTCAGTCGCAGTAGCAAGAAGTGGGAATTACTCGGGTTCCCCCCCGACCTCATTCGCCACTTTTTTGAGTCCTTCGCCGCTGAAGCCAAGCTCAATCTCCACGCCCATGTTCTTTACGGCGAGAACGACCACCACAAGGCCGAGGCGCTATTCAAGGCTCTAGGACGAGCCCTGGATACAGCAACCAGAATCGATAAACGGACTAAAGGCGAACTCCCCAGCACTAAAGATCTACTTTAGCTTCCGCTCCGTTAGTCTTTCGTAAGCCTCACGGTATCGCCTGGCGGTAGCCTCGATAACTTTAAGAGGAAGCATCGGAGCTGGGGGTTGTTGATTCCAGCCGGACTGGGCAAGCCAATCACGGACAGGCTGTTTATCATAACTCGGCTGAGATTGTCCAACCTCATATTGCTTGGCATCCCAAAAACGAGATGAGTCCGGGGTCAGCAATTCATCAATCAGGATAAGCTGACCATTATCCAGACCAAACTCCATCTTAGTATCGGCAATAATAATACCCCGCTCCCGAGCATATTCCCGGGCATAAGCATAAATCGCCAGGCTTTTCTCCTTCAATTCTTCCGCCAGACTCTCCCCGACCAAATTCTTCACTCCGTCCATAGTTAACGGTTGATCGTGACCAATTTCCGCTTTCGTTGTTGGAGTGAAAAGTGGCTGGGGTAACTCCTGACTCTCCAGTAAACCTTTAGGCAAAGGGCTACCGGAGACGGTAGCAGATTGACGGTATTCCTCCCAAGCAGAGCCGGATAGATACCCACGTACCACACACTCGATAGGGACCCGCTCGACCTTCTTCACAACCATCGAACGCCCCACGAGGTAAGCTGGGTAGAAGAAACGATCTGACGGTGAAAGGTAACGATCGAGAGCTCTCCTATCATCAACCGTTTCTACTAGATGATTAGCCATCAAATGAGTTGTCTTCTCGAACCAGAAAGCGGAAAGTTGGTTTAGTACCAGCCCCTTGTCCGAGATACCGCAGGGCAGGATGACATCAAAAGCGGAGATTCGGTCAGTAGCGATAATGAGCAGACGACTATCCAGTTTATAAGTATCCCGCACCTTCCCACGGATGAACAAAGGTAGGGACAGATCAGCGCTGTGCAGTACCTGGGAAGGAGTCGCCATAGTGCAGTTAGAGTATCATAAATTTAGTCTGTCCGTCTATTTAGAAGAATTTACTCGATACTATCCCTTAGCTGCTGCCGACTAGTCACAACCGCTACGGTATCAAGGAAATTCTTAATAGAGCCACTCTGCGCCCTCAACTTCTTTAATTCTGCGCCGATGGGATTTATAGAGGTCGGACTATCAGCGTAGGTGTCATAAAAGGCAAGATAGGCTTGGTTAAGTTTTCTAATATCATGGCCCATGGTAGACAAGAACCGACGTTTCTTCTCCATGAACACTTCAGCTAGCTCGATTTCTCCGCGGGCAAGGTAACTGTCTACCGTTCGCCTTATTTCCCTGATCTCACGATCAACATCGAATTCTGTCGCCGCGACCAAATTCTGGCTAGCACCAGCTGCGAGAGACGCATAGTATTTATCATACACCATACCGCCGATTTCTTTACCGAGCATACTAGCTAGAGTTTCATTCATTACAGCAACATCGTAGTTCCGACGCAGGCCAGTTAAGTCGAGTAGGTAAAAGAAGCCCAGAGGCTTAAAGGCAAGATATTGATGCAGCCACTCGTGGACTCCTGTTTCTATGACCGATTGCAGATTAGCCTCATCAGCGACAAGAGTAGGGTAGGTCGCCCCCAGCCCACCCAACCCCACCACCAGCGAGGAAACCCCTAACCCATCAGCCCGAGATTCAATATAATCGATACCCTCGCGGGTAAGGTCCGGTTTCAGGATAATTTTCCTCACGGTCTCTACCCTATCTCTAGACGAAATTACCAGTAAATTAGGCGGTTTTTCCAACTTGAGGTTCACCGGAGGAGAGCTGACCCGTAACCCGACTATCGGATTGAAGATACCAAGTTCGGTCAGAGTTTCTCTAATTTGTTTCTCGAGGATTCTCTCCACTGTACCAGTTAGAGCCGTTTTTTGATTCTGCAGCCGGTTCAACTCGGCCTCCAGCACATCTGAGCTAAGTTTACCATCAGCCTGAGCATCGTATGTTAGCTTTGATCTTAAAGTACTTATCTTCTTCGTGAGAGAAAAATACTCGGTGACTACCTCTATTTCGTCTTTCACACCCCCCCAACCAAAGAAAATAGACTGCTTCATTTCGTACGGGATGGCCTTTACCTCCCATCCCACCACACTGAACTGATGCGCCTTTACTATCGATTTAAGGTGAGCATCAAAACCACGGGGTGGAACACAACCAGAGATCCAGGCAGGCAGTAATGCCAGTAGCGCAACATAAAAGACGGCGTGTCTCTTCGCCTTAACCTTACGGTCTTTCCTGTTTATCTTCTCTTTCCCTAGCATGATGTCTATACCCATAATATATTATGCCAATAAAGTGCACAAATACTTTCAGCCAAAGCCAGTGACTTCTGCTATAATACTTACTAAGCCAATGATTATCGCAGTTCTTATTGCCCTTCTCGTAGGCTTAATTATTCTGGGCAGTGGCTTATTCATCTGGTTCGTCTCCAGACAGAGACTGGCAACTAAATCCAGGGAATCAGCCAAACCAGCCTCAAGAGAACCCACATCAATCTTTCGCTGGAGTTATGTTGCGCTCCCGGTAGCCGTTCTTCTCTTCTCAATAATTCTGGTAGCCGTATTTTTCCCCAAACTCTCAACTGAACTCGCCTATCGCTTTAATGGTGACGGTTCACCGGATCGCTGGCTCAACCGGAACCAGTTTCTCCTGGTCACACTCCTACCTCAATTTATCCTTACTCTGCTAGCGGCAGCCATCACCTGGGGAGTAACTAAACTAAGTCGCCTGCTCCAGTCACCCGAGAGACTCGGTAACAATCCGGAAAACATTATCCGAGTCATGGGCAACATGATGGCGTTACCCCAAATCATTCTCAGCTTTGCCATGCTCGATGTTTTCAGCTACAATTCGCACCAAATACACATTATGCCACTCTGGATATTCGCCTTGATCACTATGGGAGTCGGTGGGATCGTGCTTGCTATCTTCTTTCTCCGAGCAGTCAGGGAGGCCTGGCAAACTACCCAATAGCCGACCTCTGTGCTACACTATGCCAGATTCCTAAATTCAATTTACTAAGGGAACTTTAAGGAGCAATTAGAGTGACTAATAAGGCACCAACCCCGGTTGATATGGGAAAGATCGTCTCTCTATGCCAACGGCGTGGTTTCATCTTTCAGAGCAGCGAAATCTATGGTGGTCTCTCCAGTTGCTGGGATTACGGACCACTGGGGGTGGAGTTAAAGCAAAATATCAAAGCGGCCTGGTGGCGTGCCGTTGTCCACCAGCGTGATGATATAGTCGGCCTGGATACCAGTATCCTAATGCACCCCATGATCTGGAAAGCCAGCGGACACCGCGAGGGGTTTTCCGACCCCTTGATAGAGTGCAAGAACTGCCACCTCAGATATCGCTCTGATGAAGTGAAAGAGGTACAATGTCCGTCCTGCGGTGGTGAGTTCACTGAGCCACGCCTGTTCAACCTCATGTTCAAGACTTTCATGGGACCAATTGAAGAAGAGGCTAATACCGTCCACCTGCGCCCGGAGACCGCCCAGGGTATTTTCGTTAATTTCCAGAATGTGCTTAATACCACGAGGAAAAGACTCCCCTTTGGTATCGCCCAGACTGGTAAAGCTTTCCGTAACGAAATTACCACAGGTAATTTTATCTTCCGCAGTCGAGAGTTTGAACAGATGGAAATCGAATTCTTCGTGAAGCCGGGTGCCGATGAAGAGTGGTTCAAATACTGGCTTGAGGAACGGCTGAACTGGTACATCAGACTAGGCATTAAAAAGGAGAATCTCCGTCTACGCCAGCATACCAACAAAGAACTAGCCCACTATGCGCGTGCCTGCTCTGATGTGGAGTTCTCCTTCCCTATGGGCTGGGCGGAACTAGAGGGTATTGCCAATCGGGGTAATTTCGACCTGACGCAACATGCCAGCTCCAGTGGTAAGGACCTCAGCTACTTTGATGAAGAGACTAAAGAACATATTATTCCCTATGTCATTGAACCATCGGCTGGGGTCGACCGCTCCGTCTTGGCTTTCCTCTGTGATGCCCATACCGAAGAATCGGATAGAGAGGAAACAAGAGTATTACTTCGTCTCCACCCCAGCCTATCTCCGATTAAGGTTGCGATCTTACCGCTAAGTCGGCGCGAGCCACTGGTAAAGATGGCTAAGGAAATACACACCGACCTACGCCAGCCCTGGATGGTACAGTATGATGATGCCCAGAGCATCGGGCGCCGCTACCGACGTCAGGACGAAATCGGTACTCCCCTCTGCGTCACGATTGATTTTCAGTCGCTAGAGGATAAGCAGGTAACTATCCGAGACCGTGATAGTATGAACCAGATACGAGTACCCATTGCCGAACTAAAGAGCACGCTAGAGACAAAACTGGCTGGCGAACCATTCCTAGTCTTACCGCCTGGGGGCAAAGTGTTGAAAGGATTAGAAAGCAAAAGATAAAATTCTGCCAAATATAAAGGGACTAGGGTTGAAAATTATCCATTTTGCCGATCTCCACCTCGGCGTTGAGGCTTATGGCCGGATAGACCCCAGTAGCGGTCTGCCATCACGCCTTCTTGATTTCCTAAAAGCGCTTGACGAGTTGGTCGAATTCGCTCTGAACAACCAAGTAGACCTCGTCCTCTTCTGTGGTGATGCTTACAAGAGCCGGGAGCCGAACCAGACCCAGCAGCGGGAGTTTGCCAAACGAATTAACCGCCTTACGACCCAGAAAATTCCCATTCCCGTATTCCTCCTCGCTGGCAACCATGATCGGCACAACGCATCTCACCGAGCGACAGCGATCGACATCTTCGGTACCCTAGCCATCCCCAATGTACATATTTCCACTAAACCCGATATTTACCCTATCGAAACCAGGAACGGCACCATTCAAATCGCCTCACTACCTTGGGTAAGTCGTGGCGCCTTACTAGGCAACGAGGAACGCAAGAACCTCAACTTCGAACAGATTAACCAAGAAGTTCAGCAGAAATTAATCAATAAAATCGCCGAGCATACCAAGAAACTCGACCCAAAACTACCAGCGATACTGGCAGCTCATACTTGGGTCTTCGGAGCTAAAATTGGTTCAGAAAAGATGATGACTATCGGCCAGGATCCTGTTCTTTTCCTCAGTAATGTAGGAAACCCCGTTTTCGATTACGTTGCCCTGGGGCACCTCCACAAGCACCAGATTCTGTCCTCCTCCCAACCACCAGTAGTTTACGCCGGTAGTCTGGAGCGGGTGGACTTTAGCGAGGAGCACGATGATAAGGGATTCTACCTGATCGAGATTGAGCCTGATGGACAATCGGACAAGAGACGGGTCTCCTTTGACTTCCATCCCATAGTGGGGCGCCCTTTCCTCACCATCACCATCAACATCGAACCCGGAGATACCAACCCCACAGCCACAGCACTCAGGGTTATTAATGAGCAAGGGGATAAGGTCATGGGCGCTATCATCCGACTCCAGATTACTCTGCCCGCTGAACTTGAGGGCCAGCTCAGGGATAATGACATTAGAAACGCCCTAAAGGAAGCTCAATACCTGACGATCGCCAAAGAGAGCAAACAGGAAACCCGCCTCAGGCTAGGGAAATTAACGGCCGAGGAAATCACACCACTAGAAGCCCTGAAATTCTATCTAGAAAGCAAGAAGATATCTCCTACCCACGCCAGTCGTCTCCTGGAATACGGCGAAAAGTTGATGGAGGAGCAGAGAAGGAGACAGAACTGAAAGTGGCGGCTACCGTAGCCGATATCAATAAAGTGATCTTTAAGTGTGGTGCTGAATATCGGGTATCCGGATAGCCGTTAGCTTGGTCTTTTGTCAGCCTTAAGCCGAACGGCTGACATTTACTCGGACACTACAGCCAGAGACTAAGCACTGAGCGCACTCCGTAGCATCACAGGGTTCGACATGGATGGTGACACTACTATTAGCTAACCTCTTCTTGATATCCTCTTCTAAGTGGTCACACATGCGGTGAGCCTTTGCTACGCTGACATTCTTAGGCAACATAATATGAAGGTCGATGAAGCGCTGACTACCCGCTTTACGCGTGCGCATTTCATGAAACCCAGCCAACTGGCCGGTATGCTCCATAATAGCGGAGACTATTATCTCCTCTTCTGCCTTAGGTAACCTGACGTCAACTAACGCTCCGAAAGAGCTTCTCATCACCCGATAACCCGACCTTACGATAAGAGCGGCGATAGGCAGCGCAATAATGGGATCAAGAACGATGAGCCCGGTAAAACGGATGACCGCCAATCCGACCAGTACCCCTATGGCCGAATAGACATCAGCTGCAATATTATGAGCGACTGCCTCTACGGCTAAGGAGTCTGTTACCTTTGACACTCGAAGTAAGTGACGCGAAAGCAGCACGCTAACCACAATAGAAACTACCATGACCCCAATCCCGGCTTCCGTCAGAGCTATTTGTTCTTGGTGTATTATGCGCCGTATTGATGAATAGATTATTAAGCCAGCGGCGGTAAAAAGCAGGACTGCCTGAACGACCGCGGTAATATTTTCTATTTTACCGTGACCAAAAGGGTGCTCTTCATCAGCCGGCTTGACCGCCACCGCAACAGCAAAAAGGGTGAGCCCGACGGCAAGTACATCGAGGAAGCTATCCACCGCCTGAGCCAAAATACTGATGCTCCCGGTTAAGATGGTGACGACGATCTTAAGTAACACCAAACCAAAAACACAGACCAGAGCCAGTTTAGCGGCGCCACTTCTTGTCGAAAACACTGCCCATCACCTCGTTGAGCTTTCTCTGAGCCAAGGGTTCGTCCGATGAATCGGCCTCATTCCCGCTTATGCCAGACAACGAGAAGAGCGGGCGCCACACAAATTGAATCATAGGTGCCAATGATGACACCGGCCAGCAAAACGACCAGCAGGTTTTGAATCGAGGCTCCAACGATGAGCAGGAGGGCAACAATGGGAAAGAGCATGGTTAAATTAGTAATCAGGGAACGCCCCAGCGTCTCCACGACGCCGTTGTTCACCACCGTCTCAAAATCAGTTTCTTTCCCGTGGAGCAAATTCTCGCGTATCCTGTCAAAAATAATAACGATGTTGTTGACGCTATAACCCAGGATAGCCAGGATACCAGTAACGAACATCAGATTAATCTGCCAGCCCAAGACTGCCCCGAGAACCGAGAAGAGCCCAACCACCAGCATGATATCGTGGAGCAGAGCGATGACGGCGCACGTACCATAGCGGAAAGGATTTGGCATCCGCCGAAAAGCATAGGTCAGATAGAGCAATATACCCACAGCCGCTACGGCAACGGCAATGCTAGCATTACGTGTAGTCTCAGCAGCGACCAGAGGCGAAACGGTGTCAAATTCACCAACCGTCATTGTGCCGAACCAAGTCATTAGTCCTGCTTGGAGCTTATTCTTGGCTTCATTGTCCAACTCGGGTAGACGGATTAAGAAGTCGCCCTCCCCAGTAGTTTGAATCAAAGCATCAGCGTAACCGAGGCTGACCAAACTCTGATCCAATTCGTCCTGGTTTACCTTCTGCTCGAAACCAACAGTCAGTAATGAGCCGCTACTAAACTCAATGCCACGTTCAAGGCCGAAGACCGCCAAGGAAATGATACCAACCAAAAATAGAATACCGGAAACCAGAAAGAACCAGTACCTTTTACCAATAATATTCATCGTCATTTCCCTCCCAGATGAGGGCTGAATAGTCGAAGTTGCCGAGCCAGGGCGGTGCCAACAAAGAGACGCAACAAAGTACGCGTCACCAGAACAGCGGTAAACATACTTATCGCCACGCCGATAAAGAGAGTCACGCCAAAGCCCTGCACTGCCGCACTAAAGATACTACCTAACCAGACTAGAATGATACAGACAATAAAGGTGGTCACATTACTAACCCAAATGGCCGACCAGGCGCGACGGAAGCCAGCCTCGATGGCGCCCCCCAGTGTCCGCCCAATGATAAGTTCCTCCTTCATCCGCTCGAAGATAAGCACATTAGCATCTACAGCTATACCGAAAGATACGATAAAGCCAGCCAACCCTGCTAGAGTCAAAGTAACCGGTACCAGCTTAAATAAGACTAAGTTTAGTACCGCATAAAAAATCAACGCCAAGCTGGCTAAGACTCCAGGGATACGGTAATAACTCATCATGAATAGCATAACGATGGCGACGCCAATCAACCCAGCCGTAACACCTTTACTAACAAAATCAGAACCTAATATCGGCGAAACTGTTTGGTCGCGGATGATTTCCAAGGGTACGGGCAAGCGCCCCGCATTTAGCTGCCGGGCTAACTGCGTGGCAGCTTGTAAACTCAATCCGGTAATTTCACCCCTCTCGGCGATTACCGCCTGCACAGTCGGAGCAATCGGGCGCCCATCGTCTCCCAGCAAAGTGGTATCGCCCTCAAAAATACCCAGCCGCTGACCAATCAGACGGCTAGTGATTTGTTCCGACAATTGGCTGCCCTCTCTATCCCATTCGAAGACTAACCGTATGCCACCCATCTGGTCCTGGTCAACGAAGGTATTTTCCTTGAAATAGCGGCTGGTGAGCTCTTGCTCTTCACCATCAATGATGCCGGTGGCGGATTTCCATTTTCCGAAGACATTTTCCCATTTCACCGTCGCGTTATCCGTTTCGTTAGCCGCAATCAGCTCGCCAAACTCAAGTAAGGCAACTCGGGAAAGACCATCCTTCTCTTTATCGGTAATAGTGAGGCCAGGCAGATCGACTACGATTCTGTCATCGCCTTGCCGATAGATGACCGGTTCAGTAACACCCAGCGGGTTAACCCGATTACTAAGAACGGCGATCACCCCCTCCATTATCTCATTTTCGGTGCCCGTCTTAGCGGAGGATAAGTCAGCTCGGTAGACAACGTGGATGCCACCCTGTAAGTCTAACCCCAGCCTCATACCTCTTTGACCCAGTATCCCTTTGTCGATAGGGAAAACTACGGATAGAGCCAGAAAGAACATCAATAAAAGTACTAGGAAAACCAGACCGTTTCTTCTCGCCATATTCCTCTCTGGATTTATTTTAACAAGATTTTAACAGACGCTTGATAAAAGTTAAGGCTTCTTCTCTCGTCTCTATTTCCCCTGCTCCCTGTGCTTCCCGTACTGCCTCCAGCATTTGGCCAACCTGAGGCCCCGAACTCAACCCAAAAATATCGATTAAATCATGCCCATCAACCAGCTTCGGTGGAAAAACAAGACTTTCTTGCTCAAAACGCTGATTAATAACATATTCTACCATCCGGGTATGCTCCCGCCAATGATCCAGATCAAGATGCGGCCCGCGGGCCGCCAGATGGTCAGCCAAACTCAAGAAAAGAATATCAATCCCCACATCTTCGGTATCACGAAAATAACGGTAGATGACACGACGGGTGGGCAGTCCCTGTTGGCTCATCTGTCCCGGCCGCAGGTGGTGCTTGATTTCAGTCTCCACCAACTTTATCTCTCTGGTACTGAACCTTAACCTTTCCAGCATATTGGTCGCGATGACTGCACCTACCTGCCCATGCCCCAGAAAACGTACCCGGCCACTGGCCTCAGTCGCTTTAGTTTGGGGTTTAGCGATATCGTGTAAAAGTCCTGCCAGCTTGAGCAGTGACCTCCGGGTACTGCCGTGACTAACCTCCTCGGCGAAATGTTGCTCTAGGTCTACCGACCACGGCACCGCAGCCAAAACTGCCTCGCTGGCGTATTCCCACGTTCCCCGCCGCAGCAGAAACTCAATCGCCACCACCGTCTTTAGCGAATGCTCAAAAACATACCAGAAGTGTTCCTTAGGCTGTTCCACCCCTTTAGTCACAGCTAACTCAGGGAATATGATAGTGAGCAGGCCCAACTTATCGAGGTAAGTAAAAGACGATTCGGTATCGGGCACCGCCAAGAGACGTAGTAACTCTTCTCTGACCCGCTCGCCAGCGACGTTAGTAATGAGATGAGCATCCCGTTGAATCAGAGTTTCTGTCTGTCTATCGATGCTCAAACCAACCTCGGCAGCCAAGCGTACTGCCCGAAGCAGACGGGCAGCATCGACAGTAAAGGCACTTTCCGTCACGACCCGAAGAATACCCTGACGGAGGTCATCCCAACCTTTAAAGGGGTCGACAAGCTGAATGTCAGACCCCCCTTTACAAAATTGTTTAAGATTAATCGCCATGGCATTACTCGTAAAATCGCGTCGCCCGAGATCCTGCTCGATACTACCTTCAAATGCGGAGAAATCTAGTTCCCATTGTGTTCGGGTGAAAGGGGCTTTTTCATCAGCCAGAACCACTCGGCCGATACAGTTTTGTTGATCCAACAAGACATACCGACCACCCAGAGCGGCGGCGACTTTCGCAGCGACATCAAGGGCATCAGCAGCCACCGTCAGATCAATATCAGCGGTCTCTCGCCCTAGTAGCATATCACGCACCAAGCCACCGACGAGATATGCCTCAATACCCTGCTCACCAAGAAAACCATTTACTTTGGTTAGAACTCCCCAAACTTGATATTCCGTCAACTGAGCGAAGGATACTTTCGGACTGATTCGAGCTGAGTTCACATTCACTGCTTCTGCATCTATCACCAAAGAAACCTTCTCAGAACCTTGGTCATTATCGCCGGAGCTGCTAGTCCACTTCTTTTACTGACCAAAAACGAACCGTGCTCTCGCCGACTAGTTTACCAAGAGTGGTCAGGTAAAGCAATCTCCTCAGTTAAGTTCCCTGTTGTTTTTCCCAGATGAGGCATGGTATACTTCGCTATGTCAACAGATTACATCTACATTGCCCTATTCCTCCTAGCAGCTATCCTCTTCGTCGTTACTACTCTTCTCATCCCCGTTACCCTTAGATTTTTGAAAATCATCCCGCACAATCCAACCCCTGTCAAAGGTTCTCCTTTTGAATGTGGTGTAGAGACGATTGGCAAAACCTGGGTTCAATTCAATTTGCGCTACTACCTTTATGCCCTAGTCTTTCTGATTATCGATGTGCTGGTCGTTTTTCTCTACCCATGGGCGGTCAATATCAGGCATCTCGGTCTGACCGGCCTGATTGAGATGTTAATTCTCCTTACCATCGTCACTGTTGGCTATATTTATGCTTGGAAGAAGGGGGCTCTGGAATGGAAGTAGGCCCAACCGGAAGATATATCTACTCTGATGTCGACCTAGACCAGCACGAAGGTGAAATCATTGAAGCGCTGAAAGCTAACAGCCAACAACCACTTCCAGACCCAGACCATTGGTTGCAAGGAAAACCTGAACGGGGTATTATACTCACTTCAGTTGAAGCGATGCTTAATTGGGCACGACGCTCTTCTTTGTGGTCCGTAGTTTGTTTCCCAGCTTGTTGCTCCTTTGAATTTATTGCCACGGCGGCGTCTCGTCATGATATTTCTCGTTTTGGTATGGAAATCATTCGCGCCTCACCACGTCAGGCTGACCTGATGATCACGGCGGGAACTTTAACTTGGAAAATGGCGCCTAGTGTTAAGCGGATTTATGACCAGATGGCCGAACCCAAGTGGGTCATCGCTATGGGCGCCTGCGCCATTAGCGGTGGTGTTTTCCAAGCGTCTTACGGCGTCACTCCAGGCTACAACCATATCATCCCAGTTGATGTCTATGTGCCCGGATGCCCGCCTCGTCCCGAAGCTTTACTCTATGGTATCAATATGTTACAAAACAAAATTGCCAAAGCGGAAATCATTAAAAAGTAGGTAGAGATGACACTGGTTCTTTCTACAGAGAAATTAGCTACCAAGCTGGAGCAACAATTACCCGGAAGTATCATTAAATCAAATAAAGATAACCTTCTCGTTAATAGCGGGTTTCTTTTTAATTTAGCCTCTTTTCTCAAGACGGCACCTGGGCTTGAGTTTGATTTCCTCAGCAATATTACCGCCGTTGATTATTATGATTACTTTGAGGTGATCTATCAGCTAACCTCAACCAAACATAATCACAGTCTGGTGTTGAAAGCACAGTGCTACGGCCGGGATAACCCTGTTTTACCCTCGCTGGTCAGCCTGTGGCGCGGCGCTGATTTCCAGGAGAGAGAAATATACGACCTGATGGGGATTAAATTCGAGGGTCACCCCAACTTGAAGCGCATCGTTCTCTGGGAAGGATTCCAAGGGCACCCACTACGTCGAGACTATTTATCATGGTAATAAAGACCGAACCCATTATTTTGAATATTGGTCCGGCCCATCCGAGCACCCATGGGGTGTTTCGAATGCGCACTACTCTAGACGGGGAAGTCATCGTCGAGATGGAGCCAATTTTCGGCTACCTCCATCGCAGTATTGAAAAGCTGGCGGAAGAGCGGACCTATACTGGATTTATCCCGTTAACTGACCGACTCGATTATCTGGCGGCAATGAGCAATAATCTAGCTTATTGCCTAACGGTGGAAAAGCTGGCCGGTATTCCTGTACCTGAACGAGCCGAATACATACGAGTTATTATCGCCGAATTACAGCGTATTGCCAGCCACCTCATTGCCGTTGGCGCTTTTTTACAGGATTGTGGTGCCTTTATGACCCCTTTCCTCTACATGATACGCGAAAGAGAGAAAATTTTAGATCTCTTCGAGATGGTCTCAGGCCAGCGGCTGACCTACAACTATATGCGCTTTGGTGGCTTGAGTCAGGATATCCCGGAGGAGTTTCTGCCGGCACTACGTAAATTCGTCGACCAGATGCCAAGTTACATTGACGAATATGACCAACTGCTCGCCGAGAATGAGATATTGCTGGCTCGGACTAAAGGTATAGGAATTTTATCCCGGGAAATGGCACTCAATACTTCGGCTAGCGGCCCGGTACTGCGCGCCAGTGGTGTTGAATGGGACATACGTCATGCCGACCCATACTCAATCTATCCCCGTTTTGAATTTGAGATTCCCACCGGCATGGTTGGGGATTGTTACGACCGTTACTGGATAAGGATACAGGAAATGCGTCAAAGCGTACGTATTATCAAGCAGGCAATGAAACAGTTACCACCCGGGCCGGTGCGCAGTACTGTACCTTGGCTAATTCACCCGCCGGTGGGCGAAGCTTATGCTCATGTTGAGGCCCCTAAGGGTGAACTTGGTTTCTACCTAGTCTCCGATAATTCGATTGCTCCTTACCGCTGTCACATTCGCGGACCGAGCCTAATTAACTTGACAGCCTTGCGTGACATGGTCGTCGGCTGGAAGATTGCCGATGCCATTGTCATCTTTGGCAGTATTGATATTTGCATGGGTGAGGTAGACCGCTAATTGATAGGATTTAACTACAGTCTTGGCCTGGAGAGTTATGGACGCACCTTACCCCCGGACTGGCCCGGTGGGTTCTGGTGGCACTGGCTAGTATTTACCGTTATTATTCTAGCCTTTGTCATGACCGTGTTGCTCGGCTTCGTCTGGTTCGAGCGCCGGGCTCTCGGGCGAATGCAAGCGCGCCTTGGCCCCAACCGAGTCGGTCCATTTGGCCTACTTCAGCCAGTAGCTGATGCTCTTAAGGTACTGATCAAAGAAGACATCGTACCGACTCAAGCAGACAAAATCGTTCACTGGCTAGCGCCAGTGGTAACCTTAGTGCCGGTACTGATGATTTTTGCTGTGGTACCCTTCCAGGACGGAGCACTACTGGTTGACCTAAATATCGGGCTACTTTACGTCGTCGCCGTTAGTGCCGTCCCCATACTAGGAATATTCATGGCTGGTTGGGCATCGAACAACAAATATACCCTCATCGCAGCCATGCGTGATGTTGCCTCTGTAATCAGCTACGAGATTCCGGTAGTCTTATCTCTAGCAGGGGTAGTTCTCATTGCTGGCTCGCTGTCATTGAATCAGATTGTCCTGACTCAAAACACTCCCCTTATCTTGTTACAACCGCTAGGTTTTCTCATCTTCTTTATCGGCGGTTTGGCCGAGATTAACCGCACTCCCTTTGATCTGCTGGAGGCTGATTCGGAGCTTACCGCCGGCTTTCATACGGAGTACTCCGGCATGAAATTTGCCTTGTTTTACCTGGCGGAATATGCCGAGGCTCTGGCTTTATCCGCCCTGATTGCCACCTTCTTCCTCAGTGGCTGGCGCGGACCGTTCTTGCCACCGTGGCTCTGGTTTTTGCTCAAGATTGTGGCGATGTTCTTCGTCATCATATGGATGCGTGCCACATTACCAAGGATTAGAATCGACCAACTAATGGCCCTGGCGTGGAAATTTCTCTTCCCCTTAGCCTTGTTGAATATTGTGGTCACGGCTATCGAAGTTCTTGTCTGGCCGGAGGCTTTACCGTGGGGGCTGATACCAGTCAACATCGTGGTCGCCGGGATATTAGTCTTATTTTTATCGAAGAAGTTTACGCTAGGATGGGGCCGAATTGAAGTTTGAACATTATGGTATTGGTATCGCCAAAGGCTTGACGGTTACCTTGCGGCACCTCTTTCGTCATCCCGTCACGGTACAATATCCAGACCAACGATTACACACATCGCGCCGGATTCGCGGTAATGAACTCGTCTGGAACGAAGAGAAATGTACCGGCTGTGCCACTTGCGCCCAAGTATGTCATATCGGTGCCATTAATATTGTTACCTCACCGAGCCAGGCCACCAACACATACACGGTTGAGAAATATGAAGTAGATACTGGCTACTGTATTATGTGCGGCCTATGCGTCGAAGCCTGTCCATTTAAAGCACTGTATATGGGCTACGATTATGAGAGAGCGAAGTATCGGTCGGGCGATCTGGTACAGACTAAAGAGATGATGATGACAACGCCGGAGAAGCATATCAGCGGCTACTTTTACCCTGAGTTAGCCACTAGATTACCCATGCAGACATTATTGCTAGAAAAGGTGAAGGAAGACGAGTAATGGCACTGGATATTCTTTTCTGGCTGTTAGCTACTGTGAGCGTGGGGGCGGCTCTGGCGGTGGTTTTACTGCGTGATGTCTTTCGAGCGGCACTGTCCCTAGTTTTATGTTTCCTGGTCGTAGCTGGAATCTATATTACCCTCAGCGCTGACTTTCTGGCAGCGGTACAAGTACTGATTTATGTTGGTGGCATCGCCATCTTGATTGTTCTTGCCATAATGTTCACCCGAGACATCCAACGGGGCAGCCCGGCTAACCGGTTACGAATTCCAGCTTTCATTATGGCCATTCTGTGCTTTGGCGTAATTTCCTTTGCTTTGGTAAATACTCCGTGGCAGATATCGACTTTGTCCCCTACCATACCAACAACTCCCGCCCTAGCAGACAAGCTTCTGGGCAAAGGTGGGTTTATTTTACCAGTCGAAATTGCCGCAGCCCTATTACTGGCGGTACTACTTGGGGCGATTGCTTTGATGAGGGAGAAGTAGCCATGTCAGTCGGCCTTGAACATTATCTGATACTATCCGCCGCGCTATTTTCGATTGGGTTCTATGGCGCTCTGGCGAAAAAGAACGCTATTATCATCCTAATGTGCATTGAACTTATGATCAACGCGGTGAACATCGCCATGGCAGCTTTCTCGCGCTACAGCGTGCCGGTACTGCTCACCGGACAGGTCTTTATCATTTTTATTATCGTGGTGGCGGCCGCGGAAGTCGCGGTTGGTTTAGCCATCATCATGAACATCTATCGCAGCCGGGAAACGACGGAGACGGACAAGATCGATTTAATGAAATGGTAGGGAGCGATGTGGCTAGAAGTTAAAACAGCACCGAATTTAATGATGGCTGAGATGTGGAAAGAACTCTTCGAAGGGGAAGGAGTTCCAACGCGGATTATGCCGGTCTCTGGTCTACCCATAGGACAGGAATTAACTAGCTATCGCGTCCTACTGCCCAAAGATAAGAAACATGTTATTGATGAGGTAATGAGGAAACTGTGATGGCAAGCGAGTTAATCTGGCTAATTTTTCTCCTACCCGTCTTCTCTTTTATCATTGTCTCATTATTTATCCGCCCTTCCGTCAAGCCAACGTCTAAGATAGCTGGTTATATCACAATTACAGCGATTAGCGCTTCTCTAGTCCTATCTCTCTGGACCCTACTGACGGTAATGGCCGAACCTAAACACGAACTCGCAGTACCGGATTTTAGTTGGTTGACAGTCGGTGACCTCACTATCCGTATCGGGTTAATGATCGACTCCCTAACTGCAGTGATGCTAGTTGTTGTTACTGTGGTCAGCCTGATGGTGCAGATTTACTCGCAGGGATATATGCGTGGTGACCCAGGCTATCATCGTTACTATGCTTGGATGTCCCTCTTTACGGCCTCAATGTTAGGCGTGATCATGGCCAACAGCCTGCTCTTAATTTTCTTTTTCTGGGAACTGGTGGGGCTCTGCTCTTACCTTCTTATCGGCTTTTGGTTTCATCGCCCGGCAGCGGCCCATGCCGCGAAGAAGGCGTTTGTTGTTACCCGCCTGGGCGATTTCGGCTTCCTGGCCGCCATCCTGTTTCTGTACACTAATACCGGCACTTTTAATATTCCTGAGCTTCATGAGATGGCCATCACCGGGGTTCTGGCAGGGACGACCCTGACCTGGGCAGCAATTGGTATCTTCGCCGGGGCAATAGGTAAGTCGGCCCAATTCCCGCTCCATGTATGGTTACCTGATGCTATGGAAGGCCCGACACCAGTTAGTGCCCTGATTCATGCCGCCACAATGGTCGCCGCAGGCGTCTTTTTGGTCGCCCGTACCTTTCCCCTCTTCGTCAACTCGGCGACAGCGGTGACCATTGTCGCCGTCATTGGTGCCTTTACTGCCATCTTTGCCGCCACGATGGGGCTGGTGATGAACGACATGAAGCGAGTGGTAGCTTACTCCACTATCAGCCAGCTTGGCTATATGATGTTAGGGCTGGGTGCCGCTGGCCTTGCTTTACGTCAGGAAGGACATGTCACCCTGGAACTCGCCAAAGCGGCCGCGGCGATTGGTATCTTCCATCTGTTCAACCACGCCTTTTTTAAGGCATTACTATTTCTTGGTGCCGGTAGTGTCAATCATGCCACCAACACATTCGATATGCGGCAGATGGGCGGCTTACGTAAGGTGATGCCGTGGACCTATGCTACTTTCGTCATCGGTGCCCTAAGCCTAGCCGGTATCTGGCCACTTTCCGGGTTCTGGAGTAAGGACGAAATTCTGGCGGTAACTTGGGACACTCAGAGAGTCCTCTTCACTCTGGTGATGATAACCGTACTAATGACCGCCTTCTATATCTTCCGTGTGGTCTTTCTGACCTTCAGCGGGCAATACCGTGGAAGTGATTCCGGAAGTCACGGTCAGGAGCATGATCATACTACCCACCTGCATGAATCCTCACCAGTAATGGTGGCACCGATGGTAATTCTAGCGATTCTGGCGATTATTTCCGGGTTCTGGAATATTACCGGCAGCTTCGACGCCTTTATGGGGCATGGGGAGACAAGGAGCTTTGCCTCCGGACTTTTTGGCATTTTTACTCATCCCTTACCTTGGATCGCCCTACTCGTGGCTGGCCTAGGTATTTTTCTAGCTTATGCCATTTATGGCGCCAAATGGCTCTCCGCAGAACGAATTGGCCATATCTTCCGGCCCCTCTACATCATCTTTTCCCGGAAGTATTGGTTTGATGAACTTTATGAGAATGTCATCGTCAAGCTCATTTTACTTAAGTGGGTATTTGCCGCGCTGGAAAAAATCGACACTAAGGTCGTCGACGGCGCCGTTAATGGGCTGGCTAATACGGTGCGCACCATTTACAGGATTGCTTTACTCAATGGAATATTTGATATCTTACAGCGCGTCGATGGCACAAAAATAGAAACGGCTAACGGGGTTATTAAGGAGCCGAACAAGAATTGGTGGCAAGTCGATGGCATTGTAAATGTAATGGCTAATGGAGTCACAGCCAGCGGCGAAGCTCTCAAAAAAACACAGACCGGACAATTACAACTCTACGGGCTAGTCATTGGGCTCGGTGTCGTGGCCATCATTCTAGTTTTATATTTCGCCGGTTGAACAGGAGGTAGTCAAATTGAGTTTTCCATATCTTTCAGCTATTATCTTCCTGCCAGCGATAGGCAGTATTATCATCGCCTTTCTAGGAGGTAACCGCCCACGACTGACTAAATACCTAGCGGCGCTTTTTACCCTAGCATCTTTTATTCTTTCTCTAGTTATCTTCGCTGCTTTTGACCGGTCGGCGGGAGCGTCCGGGACGTTTCAGTTCGAGGAGAAAGCTCTCTGGATTCCACCTCTCGGGGCACATTACCATCTGGGAATGGATGGTTTAAACCTACCTATGGTCGTCCTCACTGCCTTCCTCGGCTTTATAGTCGTCCTCATCTCATGGAAGGAGAATCTCCGAATTCGCGAACATTTCGCTTGGCTACTACTACTGGAAACCAGTATCCTAGGGGTGTTTAGCTCCCTCGACTTATTGCTCTTCTTCGTCTTCTGGGAGATTGAGCTTATACCGATGTACTTCATTATTGCAGTTTGGGGGACAGGACGACGGCAGTATTCAGCGATTAAGTATGTCATTTACACTCTCTTCGGCAGTGCCTTTATACTTGCTGGCATCCTTTGTCTTTACTTCACTACAGGCAGTTTGAGTATGGTGGATTCATCCCCAGGCGGACGGGCTCTGATAACAACGGCGATACCGGCGGCGGTCATCTTCTTTTTCCTGCTCATCGGTTTTGCCGTCAAGCTACCGGTTGTCCCTCTGCATACTTGGCTACCTGATGCTCATACTGATGCCCCAACAGCCGGGAGTGTGATGTTAGCCGGCGCTCTGATTAAAATGGGCGGCTACGGCATGATTCGAATTTCCGTTGGCCTTTTCCCCGAAGTTGCCCGGACTTATGCCCCACTACTGGTGATATTGGCCGTGATTACCGTACTCTATGGAGCTGCTCTCACCTTACGACAGCACGATCTGAAGAGGATGATTGCGTATAGCAGTGTCAGCCATATGGGCTATGTGTTGCTTGGCGTCTTTGCCTTGGGCGAGATGAGCCTAACGGGGGCGGTATTGCAGATGGTGAGCCATGGTCTCTTGACCGGGCTCCTCTTCGCCGTAGCAGGATTAACGATACATAATGTCCACGAGCGCGACTTGAGAAAATTAGGCGGGCTGGCACGGCAGATACCGATCATTGCCGTGATCTTCTTCATTGCCGGCTTTGGTTCCTTCGGTGTTCCCGCGACTAGTGGCTTCATCGCCGAATATATTACCTTTATTGGCAGTTTTATCAGTCAGGTCGTTGATGGAATTCAGGTAGCAACAATAGTGGCGATAGGAGGAATTATCTTATCCGCGGTCTATATCCTATGGATGTTACAACGAGCGTTTTACGGACCTGTCCAGGAACAGTACAATAGTGTTAAGGACGCGAATACTCTAGAAAGATTCTATATGTTCGCCTTCGTCGCTTTGATTATGCTGATCGGCATCTACCCGTCCTTCCTGATCAATATTATCCAGCTTGGAGTTTCGCCAATAGTGAGGCTATTAGGTGGTTAAAAAAGCGAGGAGTAAAATTTGAATCTTCAGCTGTTCATACCCGAGTTAACTTTAGCTATCTTCGCTATCGCCGTCATCCTGCTTGACCTCTTTGTCCAACGTAAGGGTGTACTGGCTGGAGTTAGTGTAGCAGGTTTGGTCATCTCGGCTGGTTTTACTTTAACTATGTGGGGTAGTGAGCCACAGACTATTTTCAACAATATGCTGGCGGTCGACAGTTTTGCTCTCTTCTTTAAACTACTCTTTACTGGCATCGCAATCTTAGTCATTCTGGCTTCGGTGGATTATGCCAGTAAACTAACCCATTTACAGGGCGAATACTACGCTCTAGTACTCCTCTCGGTACTCGGTATGATGCTAATGGCTGCCGCCACCGAGCTAATCTCCATCTATGTCGCTCTGGGACTGACCAGCCTTTCCCTCTGTGCTCTAGTCGGTTTCTTAAAAGACTCAAAATCAAGTGAAGCCGCCCTGAAGTATTTTCTCTTGAGCGCTATGGTCTCAGCGGTGTTACTCTTTGGCATGGCTTTGGTTTTCGGTGTCACCGGAGAGACTCAGCTTAGCAAAATAGCCCAGGTTATCCAAGCGATGCCACTGACAAACATTACGGATAATCCGGCCTTAGTCCTGGGTGTAGTCTTACTGATTGTAGGCTTTGGCTTTAAGATTGCGGCCGTTCCCTTCCACATGTGGGTACCCGATGTCTATGAGGGGGCGCCGACACCAATTACCGCCTATCTTTCCGTAGGAAGCAAGGCCGCCGGGTTTGCCGTCATCTTACGTATTTTTTCTTCAGCTTTTGGACTACCCGAATGGCTAAGCCTAAACTGGGGAATGCTCTTTGCCGTGCTGGCGGCGATCAGTATGACATTAGGTAATGTGGTGGCTTTACCACAAACCAATATCAAACGGATGCTGGGGTACTCCAGCATCGCCCAAGCAGGCTACCTCATGGTGGGGTTGGCTACGGTTGGTATTTTACCGACGACTGATGTTCTGGGACAGAGCAGCATTCTCTTCTTCTTAGCCAGCTACACCGTAACTAACCTAGGCGCCTTTATCGCCATTATCGCCATTTCCAACAAAACAAACAGTGATCTCATTCAGGATTTTTCGGGCATGATTAGACGAGCGCCGGGGTTAACTTTAGCCCTGACCCTTTGCCTCGTTTCACTCATCGGCATGCCACCGGCGGCGGGCTTTATGGCTAAATTCTATATCTTCAGTGCGGGCGTGCATTCCGGATTACTCTGGCTAGTCATCATTGCTGTACTCAATAGTGTCATCTCGGCTTACTATTATCTACGGGTCGTCAAAGTAATGTGGTTTGGCGAACCGACTTCGACAGAAAAAGTTTTCTCTTCCGGGGCGTTACGTTTTTCCTTATTCATTACCTCCATTGGCATCCTGCTTCTAGGTATTTTACCCGGCCTTGTCATGAAGCTAACCGAAGCCGCCAGCAAGATGTTGGCCTTCCTACCCTAGCTCAAGCTTGTTTTCCTGCCTAAGGTTTGGGGTTGATGGAGTGATCCTTTTGAGAGTTTAGGGAGTAAATATATGCAAGCCATCATAAGTCTACTCATGATCCCCTTTATGATCCTTAATATATTTGGGGGAATAGCCTCAGGAATATGGTTGGCCATCCTTGGTGAATGGGGAGGTATTGGTGCGGGCTTATTAGCCTCTGTCGGGGGAGCTTTTTTTGTAGCATATTATTAATGCCCGGAATGATCGTGACCTTCCCAGCTATCTTCTTGATGGATAAGGGCGGAATTTTAAAAGCTCTTGGTTTTTTAGTCGGAATGGTAGGCGTAATTTGGACATATGTAGTCATGTCTGGATGGGGAATTTTCTCATTTAATTATTTTGTAAATAGATCAGACGCCGACAGCTATATCCCCTATTTGATATGGGCTTACGGTGTTGCCATTGGGCCTTGGGCGTACATGGCCAGTAAGGAAGCTAATGGATATTCCACTATTTCTGTATTTTTCCTTCAGGTTGCCGCAATTACGACCATGCTCATCCTTGCCTTCACTAATATGAGTGGCTCAGCCATTGTTCTCACTTTTCTAGGCATCATGACAGTTGGTTATGTCATAAATTTAATAATGGGAGGGGTTCTGGCAATTCTTGAAGCCAGAGAACGCTGAGCCTAGCCGAAAGTTCGGCAATCGAGAGGCAACCGTCTTCGTTGATCCAATGGAACTCATCAAGGGATAAAAAATAGTGTTTCGAAATTACCGGACTAGCTAGATGGTATAGGCTCTCAGCAGTTCCTTCCAACTTTTCACTTGGGGTGTTGTCCAATCTCCATAGACACGCCAGATTACGACCAATCGGCATTTACTTGCTTCGACGACAGGTGGGGCAATAACCAGTCATTCTGACTTCACTGCCAGTAATCTCAAAATCTCTAGCTTCAGCCACATCTTCTTTAATGAAATGAGCCAGCGAGTAATAAAACTCAATAACCCGGCCACAACCAAGACAGACCAGATGGTGATGTTCACTCGCAGGCTTTGTCTCATAGTGATGGTGAGCTTCGTCAAAGTGAACTTCCTCCACCAAACCCTTTTCCTTTAATGTCTGCAGAGTACGATAAACGGTCGACAGGCTGAGGCGCGGCTGTTTCTCCCGAGCTCGACGACAAACCTCATCAGCATCTAGGTGCCGCTCCCGTCGGATTATTTCCATAATCAGCTCCCGCTGTTTTGTCTTCCTTAATCCCGCCTCATTGTGAGCTTGAAGAGCGTTAGCTTTTTTCTTGGTGTTCATTTCCTCATTTCTATTGCAAATTATTCGCATTTAGTATAAACGAACAATAAGTCCTTGTCGATTCCCTGTGTTCGAGATTTTCTAATGTCGGAAGTGCCTCTCACCTGTAAAGACCATAGCTATATTATGCTTATCGGCCGTCTCAACTGAGCCTGCATCCCGTATCGAGCCACCGGGCTCGATGATAGCGGTGACACCAACGCTAGCGGCTAACTCCACCACATCGGGGAAGGGGAACATCGCGTCCGAAGCCAGAACACTACCTTCAGCTTTATCTCCAGCCTTTCCTTTAGCGATTTGGGCGCTAATAATACGGCTAGGCTGCCCCGCCCCCATACCAACCAGAGTTTTGTCCTTAGCCAGAACAATGGCATTCGATTTGATATGCTTCACCGCCCGCCATGCAAAAAGAAGGTCATCAATTTCCGCCTTGGTTGGCTGACGCTTAGTCACGGTTCTCAGGTTAACCTTACTCTCCGGGACAGAATCGGAAGTCTGAACCAGAAAGCCGCCCTTGACTCGGCGGACATCAAGATAACCTGGTTCCACCTTGCCATAGCCCGGCGGTAGTTCCGCCAGTAGAATACGCAAGTCACTCTTACGCTTTAGGAATGTAAGAGCCTCGGCCTCATACTCCGGAGCAATAACGATTTCGTAGAAAACCGGCTTCATTTCCTGAGCCATGGCCAATGTCACCGTATGGTTTAAGGCAACAATACCACCAAAGGCGGCGATAGTATCGCCGCTATAAGCCCGTCGGTAGGCTTCAACGATATCCGGGTGACTAGCCAGACCACAAGAATTAGTGTGCTTGATAATGGCGACGGTAGGTGCGGCAAAATCGGTGACTACCCCCCAAGCAGCATCAGCATCCAGAATATTGTTAAAGGAAAGCTCCTTGCCCCCCAGTTGCTTAGCCCAGGTAATACCGGTCGCCTTCTTCTCACTAACGGATTGCTCGGTATAGAAAGCCGCCGCTTGGTGAGGGTTTTCGCCGTAACGTAAGCCATAGCGTTTCTTCATGGCAACGGTCACCTCCTCGGGGAGGTCCAACATGTCCTGTCTCAGGTATTGTGAGATGGCCGTATCATAAGTAGCAACATGCTGAAACGCCTTCTGTGCCAGTCGCTTTCGCTCGACGAGGTCGATGCCACCAGCGCACAGCTTTTCCAGAGTTAATTGATAATCATTCGGGTCGACGACAACAATAACGCTAGGGAAATTCTTGGCGGACGCTCGTAGCATACTCGGCCCGCCGATATCGATATTTTCCAGAACTTCTTCCATAGTAACCCCAGACTTAGTCACCGTCTGCACAAATGGATAAAGGTTGACGGCGACTAGGTCAATGGTATTAATCTTATTTTCCGTCAGCTGCAACATGTGTTCAGACAGGTCACGACGGGCAAGAATACCGCCATAAATAACCGGATGCAGGGTCTTCACCCGACCGTCAAGAATTTCAGGAAATCCAGTAAGGTCGGAAACGCGCTTGACAGGTAACCCAGCGGCCTCCAGCACCTTTTGCGTACCGCCGGTGGAGAATATTTCAAACCCTAGCTGGCTCAGACCTTTAGTAAAATCACCTAAGCCAGTTTTATCAAACACACTAATAATCGCCCGCATCAAAACCTCCGTCACTAAACTCAATGTACATCTTCAGGAACACTCAGCTTCTAAGAATGCCGATCCCTTCCCCTTCCTCGTATCTTCCCCACTACCCTCGATAATTACTTAATAACTACTCTCGTTTCCCCCTTTTGTTCCGTTATCTCGCCAATAACCTTAGCTTCGGGCAAGGCTTTGGTCAGATGGTCAACCTTTTCTGGTGAGCAGATGATGACCATGCCGATACCCATATTAAAAATACGATACATCTCATCCCGGTCAACCCGACCCTTCTGCTGTATTAGCTGGAAAATCGCGGGGTTTGCCCAAGCCTGAGAACAAAACTGCGCAGCCAGCCCATCAGGCAAAACGCGTGGCACATTACCGACTAAACCACCACCGGTGATATGAGCCAGCCCTTTAATATGGGGTAATAGTGGCTTCAGTGTCTGGTAGTAACCACGATGCGGCTCCAGCAACGCTTCTCCCAGCGTTCGGCCTAACTCCGGGTAATAACTATTTAATGATTTTCTAGTCTCACCGAAAATCTTCCGCACTAGGGAGTAGCCGTTAGTATGCAGCCCACTGGAAGGTAAACTCATAATGGTATCACCAGCTAATATTGTTTTGCCCGTGATAATCTTCTCTTTCTCAACCACTCCGATTATAAAGCCAACCAAATCGTAGTCCTCGCCGACGTATGAGCCGGGCATCTCAGCGGTTTCACCACCAATGAGAGCACTGTCTACCTCACGACAGGCTTTAGCCACCCCCCGAACGATAGCTTCTACCTTTGCCGGTACTAGTTTACCCATAGCGATATAGTCCAGAAAGAAAAGAGGCTTCGCTCCACAGGTAAAGATATCATTGACGCAGTGATTGACAATATCGATACCAATAGTATCGTACCTATCCAAAGCAGAAGCAATCTTCAATTTAGTCCCAACCCCATCAACACTGGAGACCAGGACAGGATTCTTATACCCCTGAAACTCAAAAAGACCGCCGAAAAACCCCACCCCACTTAAGACCTCACGGTGGTGAGTAGAGCGGGCAAGCCGGGCAATGACTCCTTTTACTTTAGCGGCAACGTCAATATTGACACCAGCTTGAGCATAGGTCTGCTTGATTAGTTTTGCCTCCGACAAAAGTTTCTCCTACCGTTTCCGATGTCTCTCGATAAACCTCTTCAGCCGCGAGAGAGCTTCCTCGATATCGGCTAGTGAAGTTGCGTAACAACAGCGGACGTAGCCCTCACCACATTGTCCGAAAGCCGAACCGGGGACGACGGCCACTTTTTCTTCAGTCAGTAGCGTCTCGGCAAACTCCTCCGAAGCCATACCAGTACTCTTTATCGAAGGGAAAGCATAAAATGCCCCCTTCGGTTCGAAACAGGTTAGCCCAATATCATTTAGTCCCTTCACGATAACCAGACGCCGGCGGTTATAATCTTCGACCATCTCAGCAGTGACATTCTCGCCGGATTTTAAGGCTTCAACCGCAGCCACCTGAGCCATAGTCGGCGCACACATAATGGTATACTGGTGAATTCTAGTCATGGCAGCAATGATTTCACGTGGCGCAGCCGCATAGCCGATACGCCATCCGGTCATGGCGTAAGCCTTGGAGAAACCGCCGAGCAGTATGGTGCTGTCTTTCATTCTGGGTAGGGCGGCAAAACAAGTGGTCTCCACGCCATAGACCATCTTGGCATAAATCTCATCGGAGATAACCAATAACCGGTGGCGCCGCGCCACCTCAGCAATTTCGCTTAATTTATCGCGCCCTATAACCGTTCCCGTAGGGTTAGCCGGATAACCAAACAGTATTGCCTTAGTCCGATCGGTAACTCTGGCTTCGATAGCGGCGGCCCTAAGTTCGAAGTTATTTTCTTCATAGGTTGGTACCCTAACCGGTATCCCGCCAGCAAGAATAACGCAGGCATCATAAGCAACATAGCACGGGTCGGGCATAATTACTTCGTCCCCGGGGTCAATGATGGCTCTCAGGGCTAAATCTAAGGCTTCACTGACGCCAACAGTAATCAGAAGCCCATCGCTAGGGTCATAGTCTATCTGATAGCTACCCTTAAGGTGGCGGGAGAGTTCTTGACGTAACTCGGACATCCCAGAGTTAGAGGTATACATGGTATCACCCTTTTCCAGCGAATGGATAGCAGCCTCACGAATACTCCAAGGGGTAGTATAGTCGGGTTCACCGACCCCCAGCGAGATGACACCCTCAGTAGAGGCAAGAAGGTCGAAGAACTTACGTATGCCAGAAGGAGATAGCTGGTTAGCCCGCTGTGAAGTATGGGATTTCTCGGTCTGAACGTTAGAATTAGTTGACATAATTATCTCCTGCCTAGGTAATAAACGCCCAATACCTATCTAGAGAATAACCGGTTGGCGCTTCGCCACTTCCTTTTCGGTGAGAATTTCACCGTCCTCTTTGTATCGCTTGAGCAAGAAGTGAGTTACGGTACCCTGGACGCCCTCAATCGGGGCCAGCTTCTGAGCGACGAAGTCAGCGACCTCATGCATGGTTTTGCCGGTGACCAGAATCAGCAGATCGTAGGTCCCCGAAACCAGATAAACGGTACGCGCCTGCGGGAAACGATAGATACGTTCCGCGATGGCATCGAAGCCAACATCTCGTTGTGGCATGACCTTCACCTCGATCAGGACCGATACCTGCTCATTTTCCACTTTATTCCAGTTGATGATTGTCTTATATTTCAGGATGGTACGGTCTTTCTCCGCCTGTTTAATCTGTTTAACTACCTCACCACGTGGGAGATTAGTCATCGTGGCAACTTGCTCTACGGCGGTGCGGGCGTCCTTTTCCAGTATTCTCAGGATATCTTTCAGCATATCAACTCCTCGCTACTGCGGCCTTCAACCACCCTTTTACTACCTCATTATAGCAGAGTTTTGAGAATATGGTATCCTGATTTTATTGTCCTTAGCCAATGTGTCGACACCGAAAATCATCCCGACTGTCGGTTCATTAACTTCAATTCTGAGTAGAGCTGCAAGACACTCAGGGTTAGCCAGAGTATCGGCGATACTCAAACGGTTCAATACCGGCTATGGTGACGAACTCCTCCCACCCAAGCTTCCTTGTAAGCGGATGGAACGAATTAGAAATAATGGGATATTCTCTATGTCATAGACATACTAAAGTACAAATGTTCTATACATGGCAAGAGTATTTTACCACTCCTTCAGAGAGGGAAACGGTGTTCTTGCTTACACGACCAGCCAATGACGGATGGAGAAGACTTGAGGCTACATCAGTTCAACCTAGATACTCGGTCTCCTCTTATGCCATTCGGTGGCTTGCTCATAAGCGTAAGCGATCTGTAGAATGGTCTCTTCACCAAAAGGTCGGCCGATGATTTGCATCCCGATAGGTAACCCTTCGACAAAGCCGGCAGGGATAGAAATAGCCGGCACACCAGCAATATTGATGGGCAGTGTGCAGACGTCGCTGAGATACATCTGGAGCGGATCAGCCATTTTCTCACCAACCTTAAAGGGAACAGTGGGGGAGGTGGGTGTTATCAAAGCATCAAACTGCTTAAATATTTCATCGAATTCCTGCCGGATAATAGTGCGCACCTTTTGTGCCTTAAGATAATAGGCATCGTAATAGCCAGCGGATAGAGCATAGGTACCGAGCATAATGCGCCTTTTCACCTCAGGGCCGAAACCGTACTGGCGGGTCTTCTCCATCGCCTCCCACATATTGTCGGTATCCTGATAAGAAAAACCGTATTTTACCCCATCGTAACGGGCAAGATTAGCCGAAGCCTCGGACGGAGCGATAATATAGTACACCGCCAGGGCATAGCGGGTATGGGGTAGGGACACTGCCCAGTCTACCGTAGCCCCCAACTCTTCGAGCTGACTAATGGCAGCGCGTATCGCGTCAGCGACTTGGGTCTGCATTCCCTCGACAAAATACTCCCTAGGGATACCGAGACGCAGTCCCGTCAAGTCAGTTTTGAGGGAATGGGTGTAATCCGGGATGGGGTTAGGGGCCGAGGTCGAATCCCTGGGGTCATGACCGGCAATGGCATTCATCACCAAGGCACAATCGGTCACATCCTGCGTGAGCGGACCAATCTGGTCAAGTGAGCTAGCAAAAGCCACCAGACCATAACGACTGACCCGGCCATAAGTTGGTTTTAGGCCAGTGACACTACAGAAACCAGCCGGCTGACGGATACTACCGCCAGTATCGGAACCGAGAGCATAGACCACCTCGCCAGCCACAACCGCCGCCGCCGAACCACCGCTGCTGCCGCCGGGAACACGGGACAAATCCCAAGGGTTTCGGGTAGTAAAGAGGGCTGAGTTCTCCGTTGAAGAACCCATGGCGAATTCATCCATGTTAGCCTTACCGATAACCACCGCCCCACCCGCCTCCAATCTTTCGACCACGGTAGCAGCATACGGTGGCACAAAATTAGCCAGCATCTTTGACGAACAGGTGGTAAGTACCCCTCTGGTACAAATGTTATCCTTAATCAGTCCCGGAATACCGGTGAGGGGACCAATATCTCCCCTGGCAATTATCTCATCAGCCTTTTGAGCCTGTTTCAGTGCTAGCTCATCTGTCACCGTAACGAAGGCATGAACCCCGGGATCAATTTCTCGGATACGTTCCAGATAAGCCTTAGTTAGCTCCACCGAGGATAACTGCCTGGTTTTGAGCAAATCATGGGCTTCGTGAATAGTCAATCGCTTTTGATTGAGTATCGAGCTTACCTCCATAGTACTATCGAGTTACTGTTCGAGTACGTGCCGTACTCGAAAGAAATTCTCCTCTTTTTGCGGAGCGTTGGCCAGAACTTCGTCCTGGGACAAGGAGGGGGTAACTTCGTCGTCACTCATAACATTGTGCCGGATGATGGATTGTGTCGTCGGCGGAACATCGCTGGTATCCACAGGTTGTAATACCTCGAAGTTCTCCAGAATATTAGACAGTTGTTCCCCAAGTTTTTCACCTTCAGTCTCAGCCAAACCCACTCGCGCCAATAGGGCGATATGGAGTACTTCTTCACGGCTTAGCTTCATTACTACCTCCAAAGGTGTTCCGTAAGATTATATTAGCGAATTATAACATCCATATTTACCAAACCACAACACAGCCAGCCTGCTATAATTAAGCCGAGGGAGACAAGATTATGGCCCGGCTTATCTTCGCTATTATCAGCACCTTGTTGGAAGAGGCAGCCCTAGTGGTTACTGTGCTATGGGGTTTACCAACACTCGGCGTTCATATACCTTTACCAGGTCTTATTGTCTTGATGGCTCTGTTAATTACCTATTCGGTATTCACCTATCGGCTGGTTGGTCGGACTTTAAGATTACAAGAGAAATCAGTCGTCGGGTTATCAAGCCTAGTTGGTGATAAGGGCCAGGCAGTGACACCGCTGGCTCCTGAAGGTATGGTCAAGATTAAGGGTGAACTTTGGGCAGCCTACTCGGTTGACGGAATGATTAAGTCGGGTGAAACGATTAAAGTGGTAGGACAGGAAAAACTGAAGTTACTAGTACGTTGTCGCCGCACCACGAGTAGTGCCGCGGGAACTAAATAGCTGGGAGTGAAGCTCGATCTGGGCTCCTCCGATAGACAAACGAAACGACGAGTAGCACGACTCCACCAACCAACAGAGTAAGGCTGAACACTACCATCGGCAAGAGCAGACGGCCAGGGAGTTGTAATACCCAGACCTGAAATGATGGCGGCATTCCTGCGAGCGCCAACGGTAACTGTGTGTTGGCAAAATACCGACCAACAAGAACCACAGCATACCCAAAGGCACCATAGCCCAAAAAGATGGCGCCCAAGTTCCGAGTAACGCTTCTTACCTGCCGATGGATGAGAATAATGCCAGCCATCAATAGCAGAATAAGAACAGCAATCAATTTGTACCCGAACTGGAAATTCTCGATATATTGTCTGGCCTGGACAAGCCCCTTTTCCGCTTGGGCCAACTCACCAGCGATACTCACCCTATCAGTAGTGTCGAACAAACTTGCTGCGTCAATTTCAAAGGTTGGTTGTATCTCACCGGCAATATCCTGGAAAATCTGGTTGAATAAAGACTCCCTCAGCTCGGGGGTCATCAAGGCAAACTCAGGCGGCGGCGACGCAAATACAGCGTCATGGAGGGCAGTCCTCAGGCTTGTCGTAAGTTGTTCTACATCAATTATTATCGAAAAGCCATCACTTACCCCGGCAAGGTAGTCCAGTACTGAGTCAGCGGCAGCTTCGATTTGTGGCTTAATGATAGGCTTAACATCAGAGACAACATTATCATAAGAAGCGTCAACATATCCCTGGAATTGAACGGGGATTTGGACAGAACTGAGTTGTTCGCTGAGAATTTCCCTCGCTAGGAATGTTACATCGAGATTATCAATTATATCAATAAAGAAGTCCTTTTGCAGAATAGTGCTGCGCAGGATCACAGCCAAGTCAGGACTTGCTCTCTTCCCAAGCAGGTAATCATAGGTTAAGTCGGTGGCGGCAGTTATTTGCTCTCTGAGTAAAGGTTCCAGTTGTGTGACGGTATCGGTCACTGCCGTATCTAATTCTTTAGGCAGACCTCCTGCGCCGTTTTGTGTCTCGCCGGTGGGTTGATTAACAAACTCCTGGACAAGCGCCAATATATCCAGTTCTTCAACTTCCGTACGGATAAACTCCGGGTTAAGGATAGTGCCGTTGATGGTAAAGCCCAACCCGAAGATAGATAGAGAGAGGAAAAGGAGTAAGCCGAGAAGACTAGGGGTAAGCCCCTTGAGGAATTTCACTCTCTGATCTTCTCCACGGATAAGCTCATACCGAATGTAGCTACGGGAACCATATTATGGGCGGCCTGTTTTGATGCCCATAATACAGAGTTACCTCAGTCCAGTCAATATATCGCAGTTGAGAGTCACCCCTTGTCACAATTTATACTTCAGGTTATCATGTAGTCATTGGCTCAACTCATTTCATTACTACAGAAATAGAATCATGGCATATCGGGTGACATACAGAAATAGCTTTAGTTTAGGGCCTATCGGGTTCCTAATAATCACCAACACCATACTGTATGTTGCCACCTCTATTAATCCCGATTTTATTAGCCTCTTCGGTTTACAGCCCGCCAGCTTCTTGATGAGACCGTGGACGATAATTACCAACCTCTTTGTGCACGCTCCTCTCCCCAGTATCGGACATATTCTGTTTAACATGTTTTTGCTCTGGTTTTATGGGACTCATCTGATTCAACTAATCGGAGAAAGAAAATTTTCTGTTGTCTATTTCGCTGGTGGGATACTAGGGAATATTCTGTATTTGGTCTTAGCCCCACCTTTTACGATAGCCATTGGTGCCTCCGGAGCCGTATTTGCGGTGGGTGGGGCACTGACCGCTCTACGACCCAATCTAAGGGTTTTCATCTTCCCGATACCGGTACCTATTCCACTCTGGGTGGCAGTTATCGGAGGGTTCTTCCTAATGACATCACCAGGCATCGCATGGGAAGCACATCTGGGCGGGCTGGTTTTTGGTCTGGCCGCGGGTTACTTTTTGCGCAGACCAGGTAACTTATGGCGACGGCGAAGCCGAAGCGTCTACTGGCGTGGAAAAGAAATCTGGTATTAGTGGACGGGAACTAAGGCAAGGATTATAATCACAGGGGTAACTATGAGTCCTCAATCTAAACCCCAGGTTCTTCTCACCCGGCAGGAGATAGCCGCCACCGTTAATAGGTTGGCGACAGAAATCATGAGGGACTACCAAGGCAAAAATCCCCTGCTCATCGGTATTCTAAAAGGTTCTTTTATCTTTATGGCAGACCTGGTTCGATCTCTGGATTTCCCCTTAACCATAGAGTTTATTACCTTTTCCAGTTATCGTCGGGACACCCAAAGTTCCGAAAAAATCCAGGTAGTACAGGATCTACGTTCTCCGATTAAGGACCGAGACGTACTAGTGATTGAGGACATTGTGGATACCGGACTGACCTGCGACTTTCTTTTGCAGCATCTGCGGAAAAAAGAACCAGCCTCTTTGAAGCTATGTGCTCTAACGGATAAACCTTCCCGGCGCAAAGTTCCGGTGGTAATCGACTATCTAGGCCTCACTGTACCGAACAAATTTATCGTTGGCTATGGCCTGGACTGGGATGAAAAGTTTCGCCACCTACCCGATATCTGTTTTTTGGGAGATATTTGAAGACTGGTACTATCGAAAAAGCCCGCTTAATCTCAATAGCTAAAGGAGATACGCCAGCGGACCTGGTTTTAGCCAATACCAGGATCGTCAATGTTTTTAGCGGCGAGATTAAGTCCGGTAATGTCGCCATCGGCGGCGATAAGATTGCCGGTATCGGTGATTATCACCGAGGGGAGCGGGTACTGGATTTAGAAGGCCGTTATCTAGCACCCGGTTTTATCGATGGCCATACCCATCTGGAAAGCTCGATGCTCGATGTGGCACAGTACGCCCGTGCCGTAGTGCCACGAGGGACTCTAGCGGTCGTCACCGACCTCCACGAAATCGCCAATGTTTCCGGACTGGCAGGCATAAGATATGTGATGAACTCAGCCCGCCGTTTACCTCTGGAACTTTTCCTCATGGCACCTTCCTGCGTACCCGCAACCCACCTCGAGACCTCAGGGGCCAAGATCGATGCTCCAGCATTACGTCAAATTCTGCGCTGGCGAGGCTGCCTCGGCCTAGGCGAGGTGATGAATTTTCCAGGCTTACTCAGTAGCGATAAAGCAGTACTGGCGACAATTGGACTAGCTCAGAACGAGATTATCGATGGCCATGCTCCCGGTATTAGCGGTAAGGAACTAAATGCCTACATTGCCGCCGGTATTTATTCCGACCATGAGTCCGTTTCCCTAACTGAAGCTAAGGAAAAACTCAGCCGGGGCATGTTTATCATGATTAGGGAAGGCTCTGCTGAGAATAACCTAGAGGCTCTGCTCCCCCTAGTTACCGACAAAACCTATAAGAGGTGTTTTTTTGTGGTTGACGACCGGAATTACGTCGACCTATTCCGGGACGGTACGATTGATGCGGTGGTACGGAAGGCCATCGCTCTTGGTTTGCCTCCGATACGAGCCATTCAATTAGCGACGATTAATCCCGCCGAATATTTCCACCTGAGAAGGCTTGGAGCTGTGGCTCCCGGTTACCAGGCAAATCTAATCGTTATCGATGATCTATCAAGCCTGCGCGTAGATATGGTCTTTCATCGTGGGCGCCTAGTGGCCGATACCGGGAAGCCGTTATTTTCGGTCAAGAGAGCCACCAGCCGCGGATTAACAAATACCGCCAAGGTGAAGCCATTTCCGATTGAATCCTTGCAGCTTCGGGCTTCAGGGGAGACCCTACCCATTATTGAAATTGTCCCCGGTCAGATAATTACTCGGAAAAGAATAGGAAAAATTAGGGTGAGAGACGGCGTGATTGTACCCGATATTAGCCGTGACATTCTGAAGTTAGTTGTAGTGGAGAGGCATAAAGCTACGGGTAACATTGGCCAAGGCATGATCAGCGGCCTTGGCTTAAAGAAAGGAGCCCTGGTTTCATCCATTGCCCATGATTCGCACAATATCGTCGCCGTTGGTACCAACGATGAAGATATCTATGCCGCTATCAAGGAGATCGAGCGGCTCCAAGGGGGCCTGGTCGTTGTCGCCGGAGGACAAGTCCTAGCCAGTCTTACCTTACCCATTGCCGGGCTACTCTCAACTGAGCCGTTGGAAGCCGTCGTCGATAAACTACACCACTTGGAACAAGCGGCGACCCACTTAGGAGCAAGACTATCTTCTTCCTTTTCTACCCTTTCCTTCATGGCTCTACCAGTAATCCCGGAGCTGAGACTGACCGACCTAGGGCTAGTCGATGTTGGTCAATTTAAGCTGATTAAATAGGAACTAAGAAGAACATGGAACTACCTCGAGAACAGGTGCTCTTTAATGACCGCTATGATTCTGGCCGACAATTAGCTCAGCGGCTAATTGCATATCAGGGACAGTCGGTGCTCGTGCTGGCCATTCCCAATGGCGGTGTGCCAGTCGGGCTGGAGATAGCCCGAACTCTCGACGCTAACCTTGGCGTAGTTATTGTCCGTAAGCTTCCCCTACCACTCAATCCAGAAGCTGGATTTGGTGCGATGACGGATGATGGTTCGGTCATTATGAACAAAGAGCTAATTAAAAAAACAGGCCTGACCCCAGAGCAGGTCAATGCTCAAATCGATAAAGTCAGAAATGACATTCGCCAACGAAGTTTACTCTACCGTAAGGATAAGCCATTAGCTTTAACCAGGGGCAAGATAGTGATTATCGCGGATGATGGGTTAGCCTCCGGCTTTACCATGAAAGCTGCCATAGAATCGGTGCGCCGTCGGCAACCCGAAGAAGTCATTGTGGCAGTACCTGTCGCCTCAGACAGCGCTATAGAACAGATCAAGCCGATAGCTGATAAAATCATCACTGTGGCCGTCGACAGTAAGCCCCAATTCTCCGTAGCCAGTTTTTACCGGCGCTGGTATGACCTGAACGACAAAGAAGTAATTCAGTGCCTGGAAGAGTGGTATGCGAGGCGCTTTTGGTCAAACATCAAGTCATCGTCTCAACAACAAGGTATGGCCTGAGTGACCGGAGAGAAATCAGCCCTTGGCGGAGCGCGACGGTAAAATAACCGTCGCCCTTCCCGTAGTGGTCACTTCCCCTTCCCCTTTCCCAACCCAAATATCACACGCAACATAATGGTCACCATTCTCAATATATTTCTTGGTAACCTTACCTTTACCCCACCAGGTTTCCCCTTCATGGGCTTCAGTTAATGTTTTCATCGGCCGTGGAAAATCGACAGCTCGGTACTGACAGGAGAACTTCCTCAAGGTTCCTTCGTCTCCACTCCAATCGATAATTAGCTGAACCAACCACTGACGCTTCAAGGCGCCATGGACAATTACGCCTGGTAGTCCTTGAGAACGAGCGAAGGCATCATCATAGTGAAGGGGGACAAAATCTCCTGAGGCGCCGGCCCATCCAACCAGTATTTGCGTCGTCGCCACCTTAGCTAAAGATGGTAACTCGGTACCGACTTCAACATCTTCCCAATACAGCTGTTTTGCCATTTATCGTCTCCCAATGTATTTAGCCGGTCAACCCACCAGATGGATTGTGGTCTGGCGCGCCCTAGTCACCGTCTCGTTATTCTGATTGACGTAAATTATCTCGCGAAACGCGAAAACCGCCTTCCCCGTTTTCCCGCTACGTTCCACAATATTCTTAACCGTCGATGTCACCGTTAACTTATCTCCGACTCGAATCGGCTTTAAGAACTCCCATTCAATTCCGCCATCCAAGATACGTCCATAGCCAGCTTCGGCCAGACTGGATACAAGAGTTTTCAGGTCATCCGACGATTCTCCCCGTCTCAGCGGCCAGCCGAAAAACCCAGGCGGAGCGATGACAGCACCGTAACGTGACTTCCGAGCATATTCTTCATCCCAATAGAGCGGATTAGGGTCGCCCACCGCCTCAGCAAATCGGGCGACGGCGCCTTTTTCTACTTCGTAAATAGCCGAACTAACCTGACCAATAAATTTAGTGATTCCGGCCGGTAACGGCAAGATATTACCTCCTTAAGTAAGTTCATTGGAATTCTATTATCCTTTGCAGCGGGTTGTCAAAGGGATTAGGAAAAATTTTATTCTTAGGGGTTGTAAAAGTCCGGAGAAGGTGATATATTACAACGTAATAATAAATAATCTAGTTCCTAATCTTGACCTTTAAGCTAGCCCAGCGAGACTAGTAAGGGGAAACGGCCCGAATATCAGAACGGGCATTTGGAGCCTCTTGCTCTGGCTAGCGAGGGGCTGTTTTTATGACCGAAAAAACCATCATGGCCTCAGAAGATATCCGACGGAGTCTGGCGCGCATCGCCCACGAAATTATTGAGCGTAACAAGACAACTGAAAATATGATATTAATAGGCTTACGTACCCGTGGCGTACCTCTGGCCCAGCGGTTGGCAGCCAACATGAAAAAATTCGAGGGCCCGGGAATACTGATGGGTGCTCTAGACATCAGCTTCTACCGTGATGACCTGGCAAACCATTCTTCACCACACTGGGGAGGTGTAGTGAAGAACCACCTGAAGAGCCAGCTTGCTCAGATTCCCGTCAACGTCGACGGTAAGTCCGTGGTTTTGGTCGATGATGTCTTGTATACCGGACGGAGCACTCGGGCAGCGATGGACGCCCTAGTTGATCTGGGACGCCCCGAGTCAATTCAACTGGCGGTATTAGTCGACCGTGGCCACCGTGAATTACCGATTCGCCCAGACTACGTCGGTCGGAATATACCCAGTTCCCTTGACGAAGAGATACAGGTTCAGTTAGTCGAGACTGACGATGTCGATAAGGTCGTTATCATCAAGCACGGCCAGGACGTCGCCCGACGACGAATTTTACCAAGGCAGTAGTATGACTCTGACAGAACAAAGTTTAGTAACAATCGATGACCTGTCTACAGGAGAGATCGAAGCTATCTTTTCCTTAGCAGATGAAATGTCAGCAGCCATCACACCGAATCAGGGAAGGTCGAGGCAAGTCGGGAAACTCTGCCGGGGCAAAATTATGGCCAGTCTCTTCTTCGAACCAAGCACGAGAACCCGACTATCATTCGAAGCAGCCATGTACCGACTCGGTGGTAGCGTCATCACGACCATGGACATCGGCGCTACCTCACTGGCTAAAGGGGAAAGCCTAGCCGATATGGCGCGCATTATCGGCAGTTATGCTGATATTATCGTCATCCGGCATCCGTGGGAGGGAGCGGCTAAAGTCGTCGTCGATTATTCCGGTGTTCCGGTAATCAACGCCGGTGATGGCGGACATCAGCATCCGACGCAGACATTGTTAGACCTTTACACTATCCGGAAAGAAAGGCAAACGATTAAGGGATTAAAAATTGCCTTGTGGGGTGATTTAAAATATGGACGGACAATACATTCGCTTATATTTGCTCTAGCCAAATTCGGCGCTAATATCCTTTTCTGCCCCAGCCCAGGTTTAGAGGTGCCGAAACACATTATCCAAAAGCTGGTCACCGAGTACGGGGGGGATGTAGAAAAGTTGGTACCCCCGAAACAAACGAACAAAGAGAGACTTTTCCCCCTAGATGCCGTCTATACGACACCAACCAATCCACATCAGTTGGCCATGATACCTGATGTCAGTTTGGCGGTGGAGTTAAAGACAGGCGTCGATGCCCTTTATGTTACCCGACCGCAAAAGGAACGTTTCACTACGGCTGAGAACGAAGAACTAGAGAAGAACTATCTGGTGGTCGATAAGAAACTGCTCGAGGACAAGGCCTTCCGTAAAACATTAGTGATGCACCCCCTGCCAAGAATCGATGAGTTGGCTTACGACCTGGATACCGACCCACGAAGTCAGTACTTTAAGCAGGCGGCACATGGAGTTCCAGTAAGAATGGCCTTACTTGCCCTCTTGTTAGGAGCGGAAAATACCGCTGTTCCCCTGAATAACTCCAAGCAAGCCGGGATTGACTATCCCGTTTGCCGGCAGGATTTAGACCTTAAGTGTCCAAATACGAGGTGTGTTTCTATCCAGAAGACGGAAACAAAGTATCTTAAGCCCGAGTTCAAAATCGTCAATCGCGACCCTTTAACCTTACGCTGTACCTATTGTGAACACGGCTTTGAACCGCAATACATCGCCAGTTCGAATTGGCATGAGGGTAAATTAAGTGACAAAAAATACCATAGAGCTGACAGCCACTGGGCGCGAATAATTAAGGATGAAAACCTGATTGTTTTCGCTTCAGCCGCTGAGGCCGAGTCTCAGGGCTTCAGGCCGAGCCATTATACTGGAGGACGTCATTAAGATGAAGCCATGGCTAATTCAGGGGGGCCGGCTCATCGACCCCGGACAAAAGCTCGACGAGGTGGGTAATTTATTGATTACGGAAGGTAAGATTTCGTGGCTGGGGAGTGGGAAAGAATCCCCGCCTCACCCTAATTATTCTACCCTACCCGCCCACGGTCTAATCGTTTGCCCAGGCTTCATCGACCTTCATTGTCATCTCCGTGAGGCGTACCTTGAGGAGAAGGAGACCATAGCCACCGGAACCCAAGCGGCGGCGCGGGGTGGTTTCACCACCATTTGTTGTATGCCAAACACTAATCCGCCCTTAGATAACGCGCCGGCTATCGATTACGTCCGGACCAAGGCAAAGACCGAAGGCGTTATCCGCGTCTTACCGATTGGTTGTATTTCCACGGATAGACAAGGGAAGAAGTTGACTCAGCTGGGGGAATTAGCCTCAGCGGGAGCGTTCGGCTTTAGCGATGATGGCTTACCAGTACTCGACGCCGAGTTGATGCGCCAAGCTCTCGAATGGAGCCGGACTTCAGGTTTACCCATTATCAACCACTGCGAGGATACAACACTTACCGCCGGTGGCGTAATTAATGAGGGACGAATCTCTCTGGCCCTCGGTTTACCAGGTATGCCAGCGATGGCGGAAGAAACGATGATAGAGCGCGACCTGAAACTAGCGGAAAGAACCGGCGGCTGGTTACATCTCGCCCATATCAGTACGGCCGGCGGCGTCGAACTTATCCGTCAAGCCAAGATGAAGAATATTCGAGTTACGGCCGAGGTGACACCGCACCACCTAACTTTGACCGAAGAAAGAATAATAGAATGCGGCACTCAAGCTAAAGTAAATCCGCCGCTGAGAACCCAACAGGATATTTCGGCCCTGATCCGGGGATTGAATGAAGGAGTCATCGATATTATTGCTACCGACCACGCTCCCCATACTAAGGCGGATAAACGCAGTGATCTTACCCGAGCAGCTTTTGGCATTAGCGGACTAGAAACGACTCTCGGCAGCCTGATGGGTTTAGTGCACAGGGGACAGCTAACGCTGACAACTCTTATTACCAAACTAACCAGCGAGCCAGCCAGAATCCTCGATCATAGATATGGCCAACTAGGAACCCTAGCGATTGATTCCCCAGCCGATATTACCATCTTCGACCCGGAAAAGGACTGGCTGGTTGACTTAAAGACCTTCGCCTCCAAGGGCAAGAACACGCCTTGGGCCGGTTTTGTCCTCAAGGGTAAGGTGATGGCGACGATATACGGCGGCAAGATGGTATATATAGATGAATCGGGCACGACAAAAACCAAGATGCAAGAGACAATGACCAAATTTAAATAAACAAACGTTCGGATGTTGTTGATTAAGGGTATTTAATATTTGCCTGGTATTTGTTTTTGGTTATTGACTATTAGGGTAAGTTACTTATGACAAAGAACGCAATACTTGTTCTGGCGGATGGCTCGGTCTACGAAGGCTATTCCTTCGGCGCTCAGACCGATACCTACGGCGAGGTCGTCTTCAATACGAGCATGACGGGTTACCAAGAAATACTCACCGACCCGTCCTATGCCGGTCAGATTGTCGTGCCGACTTATCCTCTAATTGGCAACTATGGTGTGAATGGTCGAGACGTGGAATCAGATCGAATTCAGATACGGGGCTTCGTCGTCCGGGAGGACTGCCTTGAACCAAATCACTACCTAAGCCAGAAGACAATCCACCAATATCTAGACGAAAGCTGCATCCCGGGTATGTGGGGTGTTGATACGCGCGCCATCACCCGGAAATTACGCTCCGCAGGCGTCATGATGGGAATGCTCACCAGTAACAAGACCCCAAAAGAGGCTCTAGCCGCCTTGAAACAGACACCCGATTACGACTCGACCGATTTTGTCCTAGACGTGTCTACCACTACCCCGTATGAGTGGCCGGAACAACCGGATAAGGTACCATCGTTCAGGGTCGTCGTCCTCGACTGCGGCTTGAAGTTTAATATCCTGCGGCTGTTGGCTCAACTGGGATGCCAGGTAACGGTGGTGCCGTGCACTACCCCCGCTGAGAAAATCCTGAAGATGAACCCAGATGGTATCCTTTTATCCCCCGGTCCCGGCGACCCGGAACTACTGGACTACATCGTCATCAATGTAAGAAAACTAATCGGCAAGAAGCCGATTATGGGTATCTGCCTCGGCTGTCAACTTATCGGCAAAGCCTTCGGCGGCAAGACCTTTAAGCTCAAGTTTGGCCACCGGGGCGGCAACCACCCGGTAAAGGAATTCGCCACCGGGCGGGTTCATATTACTGCCCAGAATCACGGTTATACCGTTGACCCGGATACGCTGAAGGACGGGCTGGAAGTGAGTCACATCAATCTGAACGACGGCACAGTGGAGGGCTTAAGGCACAAAGAGCTGCCCATTTTCTCCATCCAGTACCATTCGGAAGCTTCCCCTGGTCCCTTGGACAATACCTATCTTTTTGAAAAATTTTTGGAGATGATGAGAAAGGAAAAATAACTCCTCACCAAGGAATTCTATCTAAACAACGAAGGCGTGAAAGGAATGTTTTTTATACCCAGTGGTCGTAATTATTTCGCGAGGAGTAAAGTTTGAAACCCACCAAAGTCTTAATCATCGGCTCGGGTCCGATAGTTATCGGACAGGCGGCAGAGTTTGACTACGCCGGCACCCAAGCGTGTAAGGCGATGCGCGAAGAGGGCGTGACCTCCATACTGGTCAACTCTAACCCAGCCACCATTATGACTGATGAGGGCATTGCCGATATTGTTTATATCGAGCCGCTAACCGTAGAGATGCTCACCCGCATCATCGAACGAGAACGTCCCGATGGCTTACTGCCCACCCTCGGCGGGCAGACAGGGCTTAATCTGGCAGTGGAGCTAGCTGATGCCGGCGTACTGGATAAATATAAGGTGAGAGTTCTGGGAACGCCAATACAGACAATAAGAGACGCTGAGGACCGCGAGCTTTTCAAGCAACTACTAATCAGCATCGGTGAGCCGGCACCCCCTAGCGCCACCGTGACCAATCTAGAAGAAGCGAGAAAGATAACCAGAAAAATCGGCCTGCCGGTTATCGTCCGCCCCTCCTTTACCCTGGGAGGAACAGGCGGGGGAATGGCGAATACATGGGAGGAAATGGAGGCCATAGTAACCAATGGACTGACCGTCAGCCCTACCCACCAGATACTGGTAGAACAATCGGTGGCTGGATGGAAGGAAATAGAGTACGAGGTAATGCGTGATGCGGTAGATAACTGCATCACCGTATGCAACATGGAAAACATCGACCCGATGGGTGTCCATACCGGCGATAGTATCGTCGTCGCCCCCAGCCAGACTCTAACCAACAAAGAATACCAGATGCTGAGGACCGCCAGCCTGAAAATTATCCGGGCGCTAGGCGTCGAGGGCGGGTGTAATGTCCAGTTTGCCCTCGACCCAAAGAGCGAACGGTATTATGTCATCGAGGTCAACCCACGAGTCAGCCGAAGCTCCGCTTTAGCCAGCAAAGCCACCGGCTATCCTATTGCTCGTGTTTCCTCGAAGATCGCCGTGGGTAAACGACTTGATGAAATCCCCAACGCCGTCACCGGCAAGACGATGGCTTCTTTTGAGCCGACGCTCGATTATGTTGTCGTTAAGATCCCACGCTGGCCATTTGACAAATTTGCCTCGGGTGACCGTATCATTGGTACCCAGATGAAAGCCACCGGCGAAGTCATGGCTATCGACCGTACATTTGAGGCGACTCTACAAAAAGCAGTGCGCTCACTGGAGTTCGGAAACCGTTCACTTTTATGGGAAGACCACAATTGGGCACTAGGAGCTGATATCAAATCCTACCCCCTAGAGCCAAGCGACCTGAGGCTCTGGGCAATAATGGCCGCTCTCCGAAGAGGGATAAATGCCAAAGAAATCACCAAGCATACCAACATCGACCTCTGGTTCATCAGCAAAATGCAGAACATTGTCGCCATGGAGAAGCAACTACTATCGCAATCGCTGACGCCCGACCTTCTACGGCAGGCAAAACGTCTCGGCTTTTCCGACGAACAGATTGGCACACTGGCCGACAGGCTGACCGAACAGGTGAGACAACAACGACACAGTTGGAATATCCGTCCGGTCTACAAAATGGTGGATACCTGCGCCGCTGAATTCAATGCCGCTACTCCTTACTTTTACAGCACTTACGAGAAGGAAAACGAGGCGGTATTAATCAAAGAGAAGAAGGCGGTGGTCATAGGCAGCGGCCCTATCCGTATCGCTCAGGGCATTGAGTTCGACTACTCCAGTGTGCACTCCGCCTGGGCGCTGCAGGAAGCCGGCTATCAGAGCATCATGGTCAACTCTAACCCGGAAACAGTATCTACCGATTTCGATACCAGCAGCCGCCTCTACTTCGAAGCCCTAGACGAAGAGAGCCTACGGGATATTCTGGAAAACGAGGGTGATCATACCGATTCAAATGACCCTATCAATGCGCCGCCTTCTATCGTCCAGTTCGGCGGGCAGACGGCTATCAATCTCTCCCAGCCGTTATCACGCGCCGGTATACCTCTTCTCGGTTCCAGTGCCGACACCATTGATCTTGCCAGCGACCGCGGCCGGTTTGAGAGTCTTCTCAGCCACCTAGATATCCCTCAACCACCTGGCGCAGCAGTGACCACAATTGATGAAGCGCTTAATATCGCCAAGCTCATCGGCTACCCAGTACTGGTCCGCCCCAGCTATGTTCTCGGCGGACGGGCAATGGAAATCGTCTATGATGCAACCGAGCTTATCCGCTACATGAGTCTAGCTATGGAGCTGGATACCAAGCACCCGGTGCTGATTGATAAATATCTCGAAGGCAAAGAGTGTGAGGTGGATGCCGTCAGTGACGGGGAGACGGTTTTTATTCCCGGTATTATGGAGCATATCGAGCGGGCTGGAGTGCACAGCGGCGATTCAGCGGCAGTTTACCCCGAAGTCAATCTGACTGAGGCGGAGGTGAAAACAATTGTCGACTATACTATCCGCATCGGACTGGGGATTAAAAACAAGGGCTTGATGAATATCCAATTCGATATCATGCGAGGCGATAGTTCTGACGAGTCAGGGCAAGTCTATGTTCTGGAAATGAACCCGCGGGCGAGCCGCACTATCCCCTTTATCTCCAAAGTAACCGGCATACCCATGGTCAAGATAGCGACGAAAGTGATGCTGGGGCATAGCCTAAAGGAACAAGGCTACCCTATGGGACTCTATAAAAAACAAAAACTATTCGCTGTCAAAGCCCCAGTATTCTCAATGTCAAAACTACTCGGTGTCGATACCTATCTTGGCCCCGAAATGAAGTCCACCGGCGAGGTAATGGGCATTGACCACACCTTTGATGCCGCCCTGACTAAGGCATTACGCGCCGCCGGGTTAATGCTACCGACAAAAGGGGCAATACTTCTTAGTATTGCCGACCGGGATAAGCCAGAAGCCCTACCCATAATCCGAAGGTTCGCCTCGATCGGCTGTAAACTCTACGCTACCGAAGGGACGGCGACGATGATTACCGCTGCGAAATTACCCGTGACCGTCATTACCAAAAAGCTGGAAGAGGGGCATCCCAATGTCATCGATATTATCAGCGATGGCACGGTCGATGGCGTGATCAACACCATCACCGGAGGTAGCATCCCGTTTCGCGACGGTTTCTACATTCGCCGGGCGGCGGTGGAAAAACGTATCCCCTGTTATACCTCGCTGGATACCGCCCGAGCCGTTGCTGAGGCATTAATAAACGGCGACCAAACCTACACCGCCAAACCGTTACCTGACTACCGAGAAAAGGAGCCCGCTTGAAACAAATTATCGCCAAAGTCATTAGTAATACGAGAATCTTAAAAGAGCTTGAGCGCCGCCGCGACCTTAAACGCCCACAACCACGAGACGTATTAGGTAGCTATCTTCTGTGGTTAGACTGTCCTGAATTAACCCCGAAAGCTAAGCCGGGACAATTCGTCATGGTGCGCTGTGGCGGAAAAACCATACTGCCACGCCCATTTAGCATACATCAGGTAAATAACAAGGGCAATATCGCACTATTTTTCGCCGTATGGGAAGATGGCAAAGGCACAAATTGGTTATCCCAACGCCGTATTGGCGCTAAAGTGGAACTTTTCGGACCACTGGGTGTTGATTTTTCTATACGTTCTGATTCGCGAAACTTACTTTTAGTAGCCGGAGGCATCGGCATTGCCCCGCTCTATTTTCTAGCTCAGGAAGCGGTAAAAAAAACGAGGTCGGTAACGCTCCTTTTGGGCGCCGCTACTGCTTCCCAAATTTATCCGAAGAATCTTCTACCATCAAGAATCAAAACCGTCATTACCACCGAAGATGGTAGTGCGGGAAAGAAGGGACGAGTAATTGATCTTGTTCCCGAGTTTATTGATCGGGTCGACCAAGTTTTCGCCTGCGGCCCAATACTGATGTACCGAGAGATGTACCTCCAGAGAAGAAAATGCCTCAAAAATAAGCCAACTCAGGTTTCCCTGGAGACGGTTATGGGGTGCGGGCGGGGGGTTTGCTACGGCTGCACCATAAAGACGAAGAAGGGGCTGCAAGAGATTTGTAGGGATGGCCCAATATTTGACTTAGACGATATAATGTAGAAGCTATATAATACACAAAAGATCTGGCTTTTATGCTAGCGTGATAGGTTTGTTAGAGCATTAAGAAGGGGCATGGAGAAGGAAAACGATGGACGAAGTGCTTAATATTCAGGGACTTACCAAGTCCTATGGCAAAAGTCGCGGGGTGATAGATCTTAACCTCACTGTAGAGAGGGGAGAGGTTTTCGGATACCTCGGCCCCAATGGTGCTGGTAAGACAACCACCATTCGTGTATTGCTTAATTTCATCCGACCTACCCATGGACAGGTAACCATCTTTGGAATGAATATCCGCCAAAAGAGCCGTCAAGTAAGAAAGAACATTGGTTATCTGCCCGGTGAAGTTAGACTCTATGAGAAACTAACAGGAGCTGAATTCTTACAATATGTCGGCCATTTGCGCAACGGCGTGAATTGGCAATATGTTGAAGAATTAGCAGAACGGCTGCAATGTAATCTCTCGCGACGTATTCGCTCGCTGTCTCATGGCAACAAGAAAAAGCTCGGACTGATACAAGCGTTTATGCATAAGCCAGAATTAATAATCCTGGATGAGCCAACTGCAGGATTAGACCCATTGATGCAGCAGGAATTCTACCGCCTGATTAATGAGTCCAAAGCCAGTGGGTGTACAGTTCTCCTTTCCTCTCACAACATGCCAGAGGTGGAGCGAGTGTGTGACCGTGTAGGGCTAATACGTGAAGGGCGACTAATTACTGTGGAAAATATTGATGATCTTAAAACTCGAGCCTTACGCCAGATAGAGATTTATTTTGCCGCTTCAGTACCTCGGGAGTCATTTTCTGGTATACCGGGTGTACGTAACGTGATATTAGAGAATAATGTACTTCGATGCACCGTTACAGGAACTTTGGATCCTCTAATTAAGACAATAGCTCAATATGAGGTAGTCAATTTAATCAGCCATGAACCGAATTTGGAGGAAATCTTTTTAAGTTATTACAGCGGAGGGGAGAATCATGCTGTGTAATGTATTGTGGAGAACTCTGCAGGACCGAAGGCGTTCCTTACTGGCTTGGGGGCTTGGCATTACCGCGTTGACCTCTCTCATGATGGTATTCTATCCTTCTATCCGGGACGCGGGGCACATTATTGAGGAATACATAGAAGCGATGCCAGAGGAACTTATGGGTCTTTTTGGCGGACAGTCTGTAGACTATTCTTCAATAGAGGGATTCCTAAACACTGAACTCTTCTTTTTTATGGCTCCATTACTGTTCTTAATCTTTGCTATCGGCTTTGGAAGTAGTGCTATCGCTGGAGAAGAAGAACAGGGTACACTGGACTTACTGCTTTCCACTCCGCTGCCCCGTTGGCGAGCAGTATTAGAAAAATTTGGTGCGTTAATAATCTCCGTTTTTGTATTGGGGTTTGTCTTCTGGACAATATTAGTGTTAGGTATACTTGCTGTGGATGCCGACATCAACCTAGGGCGGCTGACAGGAGCGGTTTTCAGTGTAACGGTACTGGGGATAACCTATGGAACATTGGCCTTGGCAGTAGGCTGCGCTCGTGGCAAACGAGCGCAGGGCCTTGCTGTGGCGAGTGTATTTGGAATATACGGATATCTTTTGAATGCCTTGGCACCTATGATTGATTGGTTAGAACCATTCCGTATATTGTCACCCTTCTATTATTTTATCAGCGCTGACCCACTGATAAATGGGCTGAATCTTTTCCATACGGTTGTACTGCTCGGGCTTACTATAGTATTTTTAACCATAGCTGTTACAGTTTTTGAGCGGCGTGATTTGGCAGTATGAATGTTTTTCTGTGCTCCAGGGCTCCAGCGTGTCATTACCTAATTAGCGTTTCTAACTTAGCAAAATAGTTAGAACCACGGCTAGGGATCCCATGGAGAATTAGATTCAACGAAGGAAATAAGATGAAGCCGAAGTCTATATCGCTACTCCTGATTAACCAATATTCCTTTATCGCTTTCGGGTTGATTATTCTTGTAATAATCACGGTTTCAGGCTGGTATTCTATTGGCATAACATACACCATTATTGTGGCGGGGCTAGCGTTAGCATTACTTATTGCTTCTCAACTACTCTTAAGTACCCGTATCAGGCCATATTCGAGTATTGAAGCTTTCGACAAATCCCGTACATCTGGCCAACCTGTACTACTTATACTATACTCAGATTTCTGAATCGCCTGCCTAAGTATCAAGCCTATCGTGAATAGGTTAGAATCCAACCTGAAAGACCACTTCCTTATGGTTAGAGTCAGTATTAGCTCAGATTTAGGCCAATATCTACGCACCAAGTATCAATGCGGAATAGTTCCTGCGGTCGTGCTTTTCGATAAGCATGGGAACGCCGTTTGGACACAGAGCGGACGTGTACCCTCGTCGAAAACAATCCTATCTTTAGGTCTATAGAAGATAAGTAACAGATTATAATGCCTTGGCTTAGGGGAAAAGAAACTATTTACTCTGCACTAACGAGAAAAACTCGGCTCTGGTCTTTGACTGTCTACGGAAAAGACCCCGTACGGCTGAGGTGACCACGGTGCTACCCGGTTTCTTGATTCCCCGCATAATCATACAAAAATGCTCCGCATGGATAACAACACCCACTCCATCTGGCTTGATACCCCGACAAACAGCCTCTGCAATCTGGGTAGTCATTCGCTCCTGTAACTGCAGACGCCGGGCGACAATTTCAACGACTCGAGCCAACTTACTGGCCCCAACGACACGTCCACTAGCATTAGGAATATAGCCGATGTGAGCAACACCATAAAATGGAAGCAGGTGATGCTCACACATCGAATAGAATGGGATATCCCGGAGAATAACCATCTCCCGGTATCCTTCCTCAAACTCCACTTTTAGTTCTTCGGCGGGGTCAACCTGAATTCCCATAAAAAGCTCGGCGTACATTTCGGCAACACGTTTTGGGGTATCAGCTAAACCCCCTCTTTCCGGGTCTACCCCAATCGCTTTAATAATCGAAGTTATTGCCTTTTTAATTGCAGCTTCGTCGAACACGTTCTCCCTCCTTAAGGATGGTCTCACCGTTTTACGTTCCCTATCCACCCCAACCCAACGCCTCCTCGACAGCGGCTAGGTCGGCAGGTAGCTCAAGAAATGGTTCTGCATTTTTCAGGACAAAGTCAGTATCTTTAAGCCCGTTACCCGTAACCACACAGACAATACGTTTGCCGGAAAAATTTATACCTTCCCGGGTAAGTTTAAGCAGTCCAGCCAAAGAGGCGGCCGAAGCTGGCTCGCCAAAAATTCCCGCCTTAGTCGCCATCAGTCGATAGGCAACCATGATTTCTTTATCGCTCACCATATCAATGATGCCCCTCGACTCATCACGGGCAGCGACCGCCTTGTGCCAGCTTGCCGGATTACCAATACGTATAGCAGAAGCAATCGTCTTCGGCTCCTTAACAATATGCCCACGAACAATTGGCGCCGCTCCTTCCGCCTGAAAGCCCATCATGTGGGGCTTTATTTTGGCCCGGCCAACCTGATAGTATTCAACAAAACCTTTCCAATAAGCGGTAATATTACCCGCATTCCCGACTGGGATAGAGAGGTAATCAGGCGCCTCACCTAGCTCATCAACAATCTCGAAAGCGGCCGTTTTTTGCCCCTCGATACGGTGGGGATTAACCGAATTCACTAGGGTAACGGGATGTCTTTCAATGAGACTACGGACTATACTGAGAGCCTGGTCAAAATTACCATCCAGAGCAACTATCTTTGCCCCATAAATAATCGCTTGCGCCAGCTTTCCCTGGGCGATGTTATCCTTGGGCACAATAATAATAGCGGTCAGGCCGCAGTACGCGGCATAGGCCGCGGCGGAAGCGCTAGTGTTACCGGTCGAAGCGCACATGATAGCATAACTGCCAGCTTCCAATGCCCTGGCAACGGCAACAACCATACCACGGTCTTTAAAAGAACCGGTGGGATTACACCCCTCCAACTTAAAATATAGCTCGCCGCACCCGATTTCTGGCTCAAGCTGACGGCACCGGAGTAACGGGGTATCTCCCTCCCCGAGACAAAATAGTGGAGTGTCGGGGGTAACCGGAAGTAATTCGCGATACCTGGCCAAAACTCCAGTTTTCATTGATTATTCTCCATCACCGACCTCAATGACCTAGTACTAGATTTAATACTAGATACCGGACTCCTATATTTACACGCTGTTTACCGTACCAGCTCATCAAAACCGCTCTCCTATGAACCGCCCCCAGGTTTGACTAGCGGGATGTGCTCCGCACACAATGGGCAGTTCTCGGACTCATAGGTTGGCGTTAGGCTACGGAGACAGCTAAATAACGGCACACCAACCGATAGTCCTGCCTCTTTCGATAAGCTCTGTCGTAAGTCTATTTCGCCCTGTTGTAATTCAGAACGATCAACCATAACACCGACGCCGACAACGAGACCTCCTCGATTGGTTATAGCCGCTATTACCTCACGAACTGAACTACCGGTAGTCAGAATATCGTCAACTATCAGAACGCGGTCTCCGGGATTAATGTTGAAACCTCGCCGGAAAACCCTACCTCCAGGTCGAGCCTTCTGGTCGAAACCTTGACCACCCTCTTTCTCAGCGAATATACCCCGTACACCTAGCTGCCGGGCGACTTCGAAGGCGAGAATAATACCACCGGTAGTTGGTCCAGCGACTAACTGAATATTCTGATAGCGGAAGTGGTTAGCAATCATCTTGCACAACTCTTCGGTATATTTTGGGAATTGTAAGACCTGAAATTTTTCCCAGTAGATCGGGGAATGCCGTCCGGAGGCCAGTCGGAAATGCCCCTTAAGTATGGTACCGGCTTGCTCAAAGATTTCTTCTACGTTGTTCATCTGCTTCTTCCCTTCGGTCCATCCTTCACGGTGAAGGGCTCACACCTTGTAAGGGTAGATCGTAGTTGCTCACTACCCCCCATTTACCTAATGGCCAGAATGACAACCAGGCTTTACCAATTATGTACTGACGGGGTACCGTCCAACCCCGATGGGAATCATCCGAATTAAAGCGATTATCTCCCAGAACGAAATATTCGTTTCCCGGGACCTCTTTCAAGTAATAGGTATACTCTGGCGGCTCAGTGATATAAGGTTCGTTCAACACAACACCGTTAACACGGACTTCGCCATCCTTTATCGCTACGGATTCCCCAGGTAAAGCAATGATGCGCTTGATAAAAGGGATTGCCTTAGGGTCAGTGGATTGCGGAGGGCGCAATATGATAACGTCCCCTCTTGCCGGTTGACGAAATTTATAGATAATCTTATTCACAAGCACTCGTTGCCCTGATTGAAAAGCAGGCATCATCGAGCTTTGCCGGATAACATAATCTTGGATAGTATAACTCAGGCCGACGTAAACTACGGTCGCCAGTAAAAATGTCGTCAGGACATCACGCAGCAAGGCTTTCATCTATTCTCTCGACTAGTTTCTCCTCACACGGCTGTCATTATACCTGATTTACCCGTTGTCTTGCTACTGAGGCCATTACCGGTTGTTTTAATTTGACAAACCTGACGAGGGTAATGTTTAATGACATTAGCATGGACTATATGAAACAAGCACTTTCTCTGGCCAAATTAGCTGTCGGGCAGGTTAGTCCCAATCCGGCGGTCGGTGCAGTGGTAGTTAAGGATGGTGAGATTGTCGGCCAGGGTTATACCCAACCGCCTGGTTCATGGCATGCCGAGATTGTAGCTTTACGACAGGCAGCGGAGAAAGCTCGCGGCGGGGTAATGTATGTTACCCTAGAGCCATGCTGTCATTACGGACGAACTCCGCCGTGTGCCGAAGCCATAGCCACCGCGGGTATTTCCGAAGTCCACCTAGCGATGATTGATGACAATCCCTTGGTTTTCGGTAGAGGTAATGATGCGTTAGAACGGGAAGGTATCAGGGTTTATATCGGTGAACATGAACAAGAGGCGAAAGAGATTAACGAGTCCTATCTCAAATTTATTACTACTGGACTACCTTTCGTTACCGCCAAATTCGCTGTCAGTCTCGATGGTAAGATTGCCACCAAAACTGGTAACTCCAGATGGATTAGTGGCGATGAAGCGCGGAAGTATGCTCACTATTTAAGATATGCGGCGGATGCGGTCATAACCGGGGTGAATACGGTTCTGACGGATGACCCTCGGCTCACATATCGCTGCGGCGGTATTGGCGGCATGGTCAGAAATCAGCCGCTACGGGTAATTGTCGATGCCCTGGGGCGCACGCCGCCGACGGCTCAGGTATTTAATAAACCAGGTAAAGTACTACTGGCCATAGGGGAGTCAGTAAAAACGGAAACGAAGGAAGCTTTAACTCTGGCGGGCGCGGAATTATTAGAATTACCCTCGAAAGAAGGAATGGTAGATTTAACTAGACTACTAAGAACATTAAGCGAGCGACAGATTACCAGCATTTTAGTCGAGGGAGGCGGTACTTTACTCGGTTCTCTGTTTGATAGTCGTTTAGTCGATAAAGTGATTACCTTTATCGCTCCAGTTATTATCGGTGGGGCGGAAGCGAAAACGGCCGTAGCTGGTAAAGGGGTGGATAAGGTGATTGAAGCAATGCGGCTGGAACGAGTCAACGTAGAAAAGTTCGGTGATGATGTGATGATAAATGGCTATGTTAAACATTAGCCACCTTTTGTCATCAGTCTGGTCCACTATCAGGCAACAGTAGATTTAATCTGGGAGTAGAGATGTTCACTGGCATTATCGAAAAAGTCGGCACGATTATAGCAACATCACCCAAGGAACTAGTTATCGACGTTCTGCCAGACATAGAGCTGGGCGACAGCATTGCCGTCAACGGTGTCTGCCTGACCGTAACGCATTTTGACACCAAATCCTTTTCAGTCGACATAATGCCAGAAACGAGGCAGCGGTCGAATCTAAGTTTTTTAAGAGCTCGTGACAAAGTAAACTTAGAGCGTGCTCTGGCTCTAGGTAAACGTTTGGGCGGGCACTTGGTCCAAGGTCATATCGATGCTACCGGACGAGTAGCTTCGCTTAATTGGGAAGGCGCTGCCATGCTCATCGGATGTGAGGCTCCACCAGAAGTCACGCGCTATGTCGTTGAGAAGGGTTTTATCGCCATCGATGGCATCAGCCTCACGGTAGTGGCTAGAGATGCCGGTTCATTTCAGGTTTCTATTGTTGATTACACTCGGAAACACACTATACTTGGTGAAAGAAAAATAGGTGACTTGGTTAATCTCGAAGTAGATATTATCGCTAAATATGTAGAGCAACTTAATCAAGCGCGCCACACTGGCATCACGACCGAGTTTATGGCGGAACATGGCTTTTTGATGAGCTAGTCTATTCCCTGGTGAGAGGTTTAACTATGACACTATCAACTATTCCTGAGGCGCTCGAAGATATCAAGGCGGGCAAGTTCCTCATCATCGTTGATGATGAGGATAGAGAGAATGAGGGCGACGTTGTATTAGCCGCGGAAAAGGTGACTCCGAAGGCAATCAACTTTATGGCAAAATATGCCAGAGGACTAATCTGCATGCCAGTTAGCGGACAACGGCTGGACGAATTGAGAATACCTTTGATGGTGAATGACAATACCTCAAAGTTTACCACCGCTTTCACTGTGTCGGTGGAAGCCAAGAATAAGGTCACCACTGGCATCTCTGCCGCCGATAGAGCCGAGACAATAAAAACGATAATCGACCCGACAACCAAACCCGAGGATTTGATTCGGCCGGGGCATATGTTCCCCCTTCGCGTCAGAGACGGCGGGGTGCTGGTCAGAGCGGGGCACACCGAGGCATCAATTGACCTGGCCCAGCTGGCCGGTCTTTATCCGGCCGGAATCATCTGTGAGATTATGAACGAGGATGGCACCATGGCTCGTCTACCTCAACTGGAGGTGATGTCCCAGAAATTCGGCCTTAAAATTATCAGCATCGCTGATCTTATCGCCTACCGCCGCCACCATGAGAAACTGGTCCACCGCATGGCTGAAGCCAAATTACCGACAAAATATGGCCAATTTACCGCAATCGCGTACAAAAGTGATATCGATCCCGATGAACATCTCGCCATGGTACTGGGAGACATATCGATTAAGGAACCGGTGTTAGTCCGGGTTCATAGTGAGTGTCTTACTGGTGACGTCTTTGGCAGTCTGCGTTGCGATTGTGGTGAGCAGGTGGCATTCGCCATGCAAAGTATTGCTCAGGAAGGACGGGGAGTTCTACTCTACATGAGACAAGAAGGACGAGGCATCGGTTTCCATAACAAGGTCCGTGCTTACGCCTTACAAGATCAAGGACAGGATACGATTGAGGCTAATCTCTCACTAGGCTTCGCCCCCGACTTGCGGGACTACGGTATTGGTGCCCAAATTCTAGCCGACTTAGGTCTACATAAGATTCGCTTACTCACGAATAATCCGAAAAAGATTATCGGTTTAGAGGGATACGGTCTCAAAGTGACGGCCGCAGTACCTATTGTTGTCCCGCCTAACCCCTATAACCTTCGTTACTTAAAAACCAAACAAGAGAAACTGGGGCACCGTCTGGACATACCGGAACTCGACGATTAAAATTAATAAGGAGGAGCTAATGAGCAATCTTTACGAAGGTACGTTACTGGGCAAGGGTCTGAAATTCGGCGTTGTCGTCTCCCGTTTCAATGAGTTTATCACCAAGAGACTACTTGAAGGCGCCGAAGATGCCTTACAGCGTCATGGTGTCAACAAGGACGACATCGATATTATCCGAGTGCCAGGCTCATTTGAAATTCCCTTAGTTACCAAGAAGCTAGCCGAAACCAAGACGTATAACGCTATCATTTGTCTGGGAACGGTGATACGGGGAGCGACGCCTCATTTCGAATATCTCGCTGCTGAGGTTAGTAAAGGTATTGCTCGCATCAGTCTAGACAGCGGCCTGCCCGTTAGTTTCGGCATCATCACCGCCGATACTCTGGAGCAGGCGATCGAGCGGGCAGGAGCTAAAGAAGGCAACAAGGGTTTTACGACCGCTGTCGATGCCATCGAAATGGCTAATCTTCTCAAAGAGTTGGGTAAAGGTTCTCGCCGCAGAGCATAGCTCCGCCAGATTCATCTGGAAGAAGAAAGTTAGTTTTACGGGGTAACCTTATAAACAGTGTCTCCCCGTCTGGCCCGGTCACCAACCTTGATACCAATTGAGTCGCCAGCTTTGGCTTCTGTGACAATACTGTTGTCAATTTGCATCGACTGAATGATAAGTTCCATATTTGTGGTGTGCCCCTTAATGCGGACCTTATCGCCCATTCTTAGCGATGCGCTTAACTCAACGCCAACGACCACCGGTTTCTTGAAGAAGTCAGATACCTTACCGATTTCTACCTCAGGCATTTGACACCCCCCATTAAGTTTAGTCTGTAGCCGGATTATTTTAGTTACTTTCCGATAGTATACGTTACTTACCTAGTTAAATCAAGGTGCTGCCGGCTCTTTGACATTAGGCTACCTCTCACCTATAATTAAATACGATTATCCTTACGGAGGGTAGAACCCTGGCAAAGCAGGACGAACTAGCTGGAGTGGCTGAGGAGGACTTACAGCACCTGAAGAGGCGTCTTGATTTACTCGACCAACGTTTCGACAATATCGATTCGATGGTCACGGCGGTAGCGGAACGAGTCTTGAGCCAGCTCATCACCATTAATGTCACCTGCCCTCATTGCAACAAGGATATCGAGATTGCTATCATGGGTAACCGCAAAGCAAAGCGATAGCATCACAAATCCCCGTAAGAAGGCCAACCCAACACCTATGTTGGTCTTAACAGAGCCCCATTATTTCGCGCTCTGTTACCAACCCGCGAATCGGTTAGTGATAGGCAATCTCCGGTCGCGACCAAAGGCTCGAAGAGTAATTTTAACACCCGGTGGCGACTGGCGTCGCTTATATTCACTGGTGTCAACCAGACGAGTAGCGCACTTGACGGCTTCTTTATCGATACCCATAGCAATAATCTGCTCAACATTCTTATCTTCTTCGATGTAAGCAGTTAAAATAGAATCCAGCACCTCGTACGTCGGTAGGGTATCAGTATCCTTTTGGTTGGGTCTTAGTTCGGCTGAGGGCGGTTTCTGGATAACGGTGACGGGAATAAGGTCATAACCGGCCTGGGCGTTACAGTATGTAACCAGCTGGTAAACCAGTGTCTTGGGTACATCCTTGATGACGGCGAAGCCGCCAGCCATATCCCCATATAATGTCGTGTAGCCGGTAGCCATCTCACTTTTGTTACCGGTGGCGAGGACAAGCCAGCCAAACTTATTGGACAATGCCATAAGGAAATTACCCCGAATACGAGCTTGAATATTTTCCTCAGCTGCGCCGGGCTTAGTGCCGGCAAAGACTTCAGACAGTGTTTCGAGATAAACTTGGAAGACTTTCTCAATAGGAATGACCAACAACTCGATACCGAGATTCTGGGCTAATAGTTTTGCATCGGCTAAGCTTTCTGGAGATGAGTGCCTAGAGGGCATTGCCACCCCAATCACGCTGGCTTTACCCAAGGCTTCAACCGCGATAGCCGCCACCAGGCTGGAATCGACACCGCCGGAAAGACCGATTAAAACCTTATTGAAACCGTTCTTAAAAATATAGTCGTGTGTGCCAACAACCAGAGCATCATAGACTTCACCGGGCAACCCACGTACCTGAATTTGTCTCCTGGGTAAAGACGGTTTTGGGCCTTCGGCGGGTGTTTCCGAGACCATAATTTTATCCTGAGACCAGGGAGGGTCCGCAATTGGATCAATCAGAATGTTTTCATGAGGAATACCCATTTCGTTGGCTTTGCTGGCTCTACCAGGTGACGTTTTCCTTCTTGTAGGTAAGCTTATCTGTGCCTCGCCTTGCCGCCAACTAAGAAAGTGCTCGAGGACAAAGCCTTCCATATCACCAGGAGGTATAAACAGCCGGGAGCGTGCTGAATGAAGACGAGCACGAAAAACAGACTCGAAATTAAGGTCAACCACAATCAGATCTTCGGCAAACTGTTTGCCCCGGGCGACGAGTTGCCCTTTCTCATCTAATATCAGACTGTTACCGTCAAAGACCAATTCATCTTGCCCGCCAACCAAATTATTATAAGCGACAATAGCAATATTATCGGAAGAACGCGCGGCTAGCATCTTCTCACGGAGTTTCCCTTTACCGAAGTGATAGGGTGACGAGCTGATATTAATGATGACCTCAGCACCAGCATAAGCCTGGTTGGCCGCTGGCCCAGCCTCATGCCAGATGTCTTCGCAAATATTAACGCCGACGCCAGCGCCGGCAATGATATATACCGGAGATTCTCTGCCAGCACGGAAATAACGGTTTTCGTCAAAAACGCCGTAGTTTGGCAGGAATATCTTATGATAGACGTCAACCAGCTTACCATCATGGATGATAGCAGCAGCATTATAAATATCTTTCTTAGCATCGCCAGCATCGATAAAACCAACAATGATAGTGATACCTGAAGAGCACCCAATCACCGCTTGCAAAGCCTTTGAGTTCTCCTCGATGAACTGGGGCTTAAACAGAAGGTCCTCTGGTGGATAACCACAAATAGCCAGTTCAGGAAAAGTCACCAGGTCGACGCCTAAGACGCGGGCTTCGGTGATAGATTTAACAATCTTCTCCGTGTTACCGACAAAATCGCCTACCGTGGTATTGATTTGGGCCATTCCCAGACGCAGTCGGCTCGACCCGGTCCATCCCGTATATGCTGGACCACGCATGCTAAGATTTCCCCCTACGGTGAATTATATCCGGGAAACAATTGACTTTCTATTTCTTGCCTGATAAAGTATAAACTAATTTTGGGCAAAACTCTAGGACGGTGTTCAAAATTAGCCACAGAAGCAAGTTAGTCAGAGAGGGTAAGTAACTTGGAGTTGGCCGTTAGGCTAAATAATGCCAAATACGTCGCTTTTCGCTGGAGGTATGAGCTAACCATATCCAAGAAGGTAGCTCTGGCCCTGGCAATGGCGGCTCTCACTGGCCTTTTGGCTCAAGTAAGGTTTCCACTCCCATGGAGCCCAGTACCGATTACCGGTCAGACCTTTGCTGTCTTTCTGGCCCCTGTACTGCTAGGTAGATGGTGGGGCGGCGTAAGCATGGCTATCTTTGCCGGACTTGGCTGGGCTGGACTCCCCTGGTTTTCGGGCTGGCAAGCAGGGTTTACAGCCACCGGTGGCTATATCATTGGCTTTGTACTAGCGGCGCTCTTCGTAGGCTATTTCGTTGACAAGTATGTCCGTTCGCGGAGCTTTCTGACAATGCTTGGGCTAATGCTTTTGGCCAACTTCTTCCTGATTTATATCCCCGGTCTTATTTGGCTTGGGTTATGGCTTCAGGCAGCGGGCACATCGGTAGCTTCTCTCGCCGCACTTTTAAGTATGGGTTTGATTCCTTTCATTCCTGGAGATATCACCAAGGCGATCGCAGCCGCAGCGATCGCCAGAGGGGTTACACCGAAGACGGCCTACAATGGTGAGGTAGACAAGGACAAGTGGGCGCAGTGGCGCATCCCGTAAGCTTGTACCACAGTCATACCCCTAAATAAATAGAACCAAGGCTGGTATTTCCGAACATCGTTCAGAGTCTAATTTCGTCAGAACTACCATACGACTAAAGGCTTCGATTAGCTATCTCTGAGCCATTCTAGTAGAATTATAAGTGCCTAACGGGCGGTTAGCTCAGGTGGTTAGAGCACTGCGTTGACATCGCAGAGGTCACTGGTTCGAGCCCAGTATCGCCCACCATAATAGTTTTAGTACCTAAACCTAAATCTGAAAACAAATAATCTTCTTGCATTACCATCCTAAAAACCTCCACACCTTGACAGATAAAAGCAGGAATTGATAGTATCCCAATACCAAGTTCAGGTAGGAGGTATACCATGGATTGCTCCCAGTGTGGCACTGAAAATACCGATGAGACTAAGTTCTGCACTAACTGTGGGGTAAAGCTAGTAGCCCCACCAACTATCTGCCCTCAGTGTGGGGCTGAGGTCAACCCCGGGGTACATTTCTGTGGGCAATGTGGTCAAGATGTGACTCAACCTATTACCGAAGAGGCAACTATAACCACCTGTCCCAAGTGCGGCGCTGAGGTAAGCCCGGGGATTAGTTTTTGCGGGCAGTGTGGCCAGGATATAACTAAGACAGCCGTAAAAGAAACGGCTGAACCAGCGCCGACGATAAGACCGAGAGCCAAAGCTAGTCCAGTGGCTAAACCAGCGCCGACGGTAAGACCAAGAGACAAAGCTAGTTCAGTGGCTAAACCAGCGCCGACGGTAAGACCAAGAGACAAAGCTAGTTCAGTAGAGAATACCTCGGGCCAGGGTACACTGTCAGTGATTCCGGAAGAAATCCGAGTGTGGAGCTGGGGAGCATTCGCTCTGGGATGGATCTGGGGAATCGGCAACAACGTTTGGCTGGCACTGCTTGGCCTCCTTCCCTTCGGCTACCCCATCATGGCTGTCGTTCTCGGTCTAAAAGGACATGAATGGGCATGGCGAAGCAAGAGGTATGATAGCTTAGAGCAGTTTATGACCACCCAAGATACTTGGTCCAGATGGGGAGTATGGGTATTAATTGGAAGCGCATCGCTTTTCCTATTAACTATTCTGTTCGGGACACTAACTGGATAACCACTATGCCCAAGAACAAGAATGGAACAACAAAAGCCGAAAGCTAAAAACTACGGATACAAGTGGGGCCTAATCGCTCTAGCTATCCTCACCATAATCACCGCAGCGGTGGTTACGTGGGATAGGTTTGCCGTAAATGAAGACCTTGCGGAAGTAAAAGATGAACTGGAAAAAGTAAGCCAAGTTGATACTACCGAAGCTAAGTCTCCGGTTAAGATAGACACACCGACAAAAGTTGCCGAAACCGAGAAAGCCGCTAAAGATTCCCTCACCACAACAGGAAACGCCACAGCAGAAAACACCACAGCCGTTAAAGATTCCCCCACCACAACGGAAAACACCACAGCCGTTAAAGATTCCCCCACCACAACGGAAAACGTGCCAGCGCTTTCCTTTACCGAGACCTTTGGTGGTAAGGCCAGTGATATAGCCCGCTCGGTGCAGCAAACCGCGGACGGCGGCTACATCATCGCCGGCGGCACAGCTTCCTATGGCGCAGGTCTTACTGATGCCTACCTGGTGAAGACCGATGGAGGAGGGAATGAAGAGTGGTCCCAAACTTTTGGTGGTGAGGGATATGATGAAGCCTTCTCGGTACAGCAGACCGCGGACGGTGGCTATATCATCGCGGGCGACACAACCTCCTTCGGCGCAGGCGGTTGGGATATCTATGTGATCAAAACCGATAGGGAAGGGAACGAAGAGTGGTACCAGACTCTCGGTAAGAAGGGATATGATGCAGCCTACGCAGTACAACAGACCGCGGACGGTGGCTATATCATCGCCGGCGTCACAACCTCCTTCAGCACAGGCGATTATGATGCCTACCTGGTGAAGATTGATGAGGAAGGGAACGAAGAATGGTCCCAGATTTTTGGTGACACGGAAAATGATGGAGCCCACTCGGTACAGCAGACCGCGGACGGTGGTTATATCATCGCGGGTGGCACAGCTTCCTATGGCGCAGGCGGTTGGGATACCTATGTGATCAAGACTGATGAGGAAGGGAACGAAGAGTGGTACCAGACTTTCGGTGGTGTAGCATTTGATATAGCCTGGTCGGTACAGCAGACCACGGACGGTGGCTACGTCATCACGGGCAACGCAGAGTCCTTCGGCACAGGTAGTAATGATGTCTATGTAATCAAGATTGATGGGGAAGGGTTCGAAGAGTGGTCCCGCACTTTTGGTGGTGAGGAATATGATGAATCCTATTCGATACGACAAACCGCGGACGGTGGCTACATCATCGCGGGCAGCACAGAGTCCTTCGGCGTAGCACCCGGTCATGATGCTTATGTGATCAAGCTTAATGGGGAAGGGTTCGAAGAGTGGTACCAGACTTTCGGTGGTGTGGCATATGATAGAGCTTATGCAGGACAGCAAACTACGGACGGTGGTTACGTTATCGCGGGCAGCACAAATTCCTTCGGCGCAGGCGATTACGATTTCTACCTAGTGAAGACCGATGGGGAGGGTGTGGTTAACGACCTTACCCCAGACCTTACTCCGGACACTACCCCGGATCAAACCGAAAAAGACGTCACAGATTCCCTTCCTAAAACCTTTGGTGGCGAGAGATATGATACAGCTGTGTCGATACAGCAGACCACGGACGGTGGTTACATCATCGCGGGCCGCACAGAGTCCTTCGGCGCAGGTGGTAATGATGCCTACCTGGTAAAGACCGATGGGGAAGGGATCGAAGAGTGGTACCAGACTTTCGGTGGTGAGGCATATGATGCAGTCTACTCAGTACAGCAGACCGCGGACGGCGGCTACATTATCGCCGGCACCACAAGGTCCTTCGGCGCAGATGATAATGATGCCTACCTGGTGAAGACCGATGGGGAAGGGAACGAAGAATGGTTCCGGACTTTCGGCGGTGAAGCCAATGATATAGTCTACTCGGTACAGCAAACCACGGACGGTGGTTACATCATCGCGGGTGACACAGAGTCCTTCGGTGCAGGTGGTTGGGATATCTACCTGGTGAAGACCGATGGGGAAGGGAACGAAGAATGGTTCCGGACTTTCGGTGGTGAAAACACTGATGGGTCTTGGTCGGTACAGCAAACCACGGACGGTGGTTACATCATCGCGGGCGACACAAATTCCTTCGGCGCAGGCAATAATGATGTCTACCTGGTGAAGACTGATGGGGAGGGATTAGAAGAGTGGCATCAGACTTTCGGTAGTGAGGCCATTGATGGAGCCTACGCGGTACAGCAGACTACGGACGGTGGTTACGTTATCGCGGGCTACACAGAGTCCTTCGGCGTTGGTGGTTTTAATGTCTATATGATCAAGACCGATGGGGAAGGATTAGAAGAGTGGTACCGGACTTTCGGCGGTGAAGAAAATGATGGAGCCTACGCGGTACAGCAGACCGCAGACGGTGGCTACATCATCGCCGGCGACACAGAGTCCTTCGGCGCAGGCGGTTGGGATACCTATATGATCAAGACTGATAGGGAAGGATTAGAAGAGTGGTACCAGACTTTCGGCGGTGAGGAAGATGACCGAGCCTACTCGGTACAGCAGACTACGGACGGTGGTTACGTTATCGCCGGCGATACAAATTCCTTCGGCACAGGCGATTATGATGTCTATCTGGTGAAGACCGATGAGGAAGGTGTAGTCAATAATCTTACCCCGGAAGACGTTAAAGCCCCCCTTACAAAGAACTTTGGTGGTGCGGGATATGATGTAGCCTTATCGGTACAGCAGACCGCGGACGGTGGTTACATCATCGCGGGCCGCACAGAGTCTTTCGGCGCAGGTAATAATGATGCCTACCTGGTGAAGATTGATGGGGAAGGGAACGAAGAGTGGTACCGGACTTTCGGCGGTGAGGCATATGATGCTGCCTACGCGGTACAGCAGACCGCGGACGGTGGCTACATCATCGCGGGCCGCACAGAGTCTTTTGGCGCAGGTGGTTGGGATGCCTACCTGGTGAAGATTGATGGGGAAGGGAACGAAGAGTGGTATCAGACTTTCGGTGGTGAGGGACGTGATGCGGCTTGGACAGTGCAGCAAACCACGGACGGTGGCTACATCATCACGGGCTTCACAATGTCCTTTGGCGCAGGTAGTAGTGATGTCTACCTGGTAAAGACTGATGGGGAAGGGAACGAAGAGTGGTATCAGACTTTCGGTGATGAGGCCTATGATGCAGCCTACGCGGGACAGCAGACCGCAGACGGCGGCTACATCATCGCCGGCGTCACAACTTCGTTCGGCGCAGGTAATAGTGATGTCTACCTGGTGAAGACTGATGGGGAAGGGAACGAAGAGTGGTACCGGACTTTCGGCGGTGAGGCCAATGATATAGCCTACGCGGTACAGCAGACCGCGGACGGTGGTTACATCATCGCCGGCGACACAGAGTCCTTCGGCGCAGGTGATTGGGATGTCTACCTGGTGAAGACTGATGGGGAAGGGAACGAAGAGTGGTACCGGACTTTCGGCGGTGAGGAGACTGATGAAGCCCGCTCGGTACAGCAGACCGCAGACGGTGGCTACATCATCGCCGGCCTCACAACTTCCTACGGCGCAGGTAATTATGATGTCTACCTGGTAAAGACTGATGAGGAAGGGAACGAAGAATGGTTCCGGACTTTCGGTGGTGAGGAGAATGATCAAGCCTACGCGGTACAGCAGACCGCAGACGGTGGCTACGTCATCGCCGGCCTCACAATGGCCTACGGCTCAAAAGGTTGGGATGCCTACCTGGTGAAGACTGACGAAAAAGGTGATTAAATGTCAGTGGGAAGGGCTCCTCGAAAGTGCACCTTCTGAACGGTATGGTGGGCCATTCTGGACTCGAACCAGAGACCCCAGTCTTATCAGGACTGTGCTCTAACCATCTGAGCTAATGGCCCGTAGAAGAAAGTCTATTCTAGGATAAGCACCTCGAAAAATCAAGCTCCAACGACCACGCAAAGGGGACGATGATATTATCGCCCCCTTTACTTAAAGTCACACCCAATTTTAAGAGGACTACCCCCCAGAACAAAAGCACCTTAACCACTGGATAGCGAGAGGAAGAGGAATAATCCCGATATAATTCGGGAACCGACCTAGGAGATAGTTCCGATTCTCACCGGGACAATCTTCTCCCTGAAAGGAGGTGATCCAGCCGCAGCTTCCGCTACGGCTACCTTGTTACGACTTCGTCCCAATCACCAGCCCCACCCTCGGCGACTGCCCCCCCGACAAGTCGGGGTTAGCCCATCGACTTCAGGTGTTGCCGACTTTCATGACGTGACGGGCGGTGTGTACAAGGCCCGAGAACGTATTCAACGCGCCATGCTGATACGCGTTTACTAGCAACTCCGACTTCATGCAGGCGAGTTTCAGCCTGCAATCCGAACTGAGGATGGCTTTAGGGATTAGCTCCGGATCGCTCCATTGCAACCTACTGTACCACCCATTGTAGCGTGTGTGTAGCCCAAGGCATAAGGGCCGTGCTGACTTGACGTCATCCCCACCTTCCTCCCTGTTTTGCGGGGCAGTCTCGCTAGAAAAAACAACTAGCAATAAGGGTTGCGCTCGTTGCAGGACTTAACCAAACACCTCACGGCACGAGCTGACGACAGCCATGTAGCACCTGTGCTGGCTCCTGACTTAACAGGTCGATCCCCTTTCGGTTCACTACTTCCAGCATGTCAAGCCTTGGTAAGGTTCTTCGTTTTGCATCGAATTAAACCACACGCTCCGCTGCTTGTGCGGGCCCCCGTCAATTCCTTTGAGTTTTAGCCTTGCGGCCGTACTCCCCAGGCGGGACACTTAACGCGTTAGCTACGACACGGAGAGGGTCGATACTCCCCATATCTAGTGTCCATAGTTTATGGTGTGGACTACCAGGGTATCTAATCCTGTTTGCTCCCCACACTTTCGGGCCTAAGCGTCAGAAACAACCTAGGAGGCCGCTTTCGCCGCTGGTGTTCCTCCCGATATCTACGCATTTCACCACTACACCGGGAATTCCGCCTCCCTCTGTTGCTCTCAAGCCTCACAGTATCGGATGACTCCTCTCAGTTAAGCCGAGAGATTTCACACCCGACTTGAAAAGCCGCCAGCGCCCTCTTTACGCCCAATAAATCCGGATAACGCTCGCCACCTACGTATTACCGCGGCTGCTGGCACGTAGTTAGCCATGACTTATTCCTCAGGTACTGTCATTATTCCTCCCTGAGAAAAGGGGTTTACGACCCGAAGGCTGTCATCCCCCACGCGGCGTTGCTGCGTCAGGCTTTCGCCCATTGCGCAAAATTCCTTGCTGCTGCCTCCCGTAGGAGTCGGGGCCGTATCTCAGTCCCCGTGTGGCTGGTCGTCCTCTCAGACCAGCTACCGATCATCGCCTTGGTAGGCCATTACCCCACCAACTAGCTAATCGGACGCAGGCCCCTCCCCAAGCGCCCCGACAAAGTCGGAACTTCAGTCTCACATCTTACGATGAAGGACCACATGCGGTATTAGCCCCAGTTTCCCGGAGTTATCCCCCTCTTAGGGGCAGGTTACCTGCGTGTTACTCACCCGTTTGCCACTATTCTTCCCTTTCGGGAAGAACCGTACGACTTGCATGCATAAGGCACGCCGCCAGCGTTTATCCTGAGCCAGGATCAAACTCTCCAATAAATTTTAACCTTGCTTGACTCTTCTTCTCGCTATCCAATTGTTAAGGTGCAAATTTTAGGGTAACGAATAACATATCATATACCCAATAACCTTGTCAAGTAGACTAGGCTTGACTTTTGTCTTATTCGTCTCTATAATACCACAACTACCCCGCGTGAGGTGTGCGCCCCCATGGAACCGGGGAGATAAAAAATAGGGACCAGGGTGGTTTGACTGTGGTGTAGCCAAAATACTCCACAGATTTCTACCGGGGCGAGTTTCCCCGAATACGGTAAAACAAAGTAATGAGAGAGCGCCCGAGTAGCGCAATGGTAGCGCAACCGACTTGTAATCGGTAGGTTAGTGGGTTCGACTCCCCTCTCGGGCTAAAGACCTAGCTTAACGGGTAGCACCAGGAGAGGTGCCGGAGTGGTTAATCGGAGCAGTCTGTAAAACTGTCGCCTTGACGGGCTACGCAGGTTCGAATCCTGCCCTCTCCACCATAGTTTGTCCTTTTTTTGAAAGATTAACCTAGACTAGACAGCAGATAAGAAAAGCCTGTATACTATATAATCTAATGAGCTTACTGGCCCACATAGCTCAGTCGGTAGAGCACATTCTTGGTAAGAATGGGGTCATCAGTTCGAATCTGATTGTGGGCTCGGAATAAAGGGAGGGAAGAATGGCAAAACAGAAATTTGAGCGTAGCAAACCACATGTCAACGTGGGCACTATTGGTCATGTCGACCATGGCAAAACAACCTTAACTTCGGCAGTTACTATGGCACTGGCAAAGGAAGCAGCCGGTACCTCATTCCGTGAATTTGACTCAATTGATAACGCGCCGGAGGAGAAAGCTAGAGGAATGACCATCGCCATCGCTCATGTAGAGTATGAGACGGCAAAACGACATTATGCTCATATTGACTGTCCGGGACACGCTGACTTTATTAAGAATATGATTACCGGCGCCGCCCAGATGGATGGCGCCATACTAGTGGTGAGCGCACCAGATGGCCCGATGCCTCAGACAAGAGAACATGTCTTACTCGCCCGTCAGGTTGGTGTGCCTTCCATCGTCGTAGCTCTTAACAAAGTAGACGCCATGGAGGATGAGGAACTTCTGGAACTAGTAGAAATAGAGGTCAGGGAACTGTTAAGCAAGTACGACTTCCCCGGTGACAAAGTACCGGTGGTGAGGGTGAGTGCTACTAAAGCTCTTGAGTGCGGCTGCGGCACGAAGGACTGCCAGTGGTGTGGGCCAATCTTAAAGCTGATGGATGCCGTTGATGACTTTATTCCCACGCCGGAGCGGCCCAAAGACCAGCCCTTCCTCATGCCAGTCGAAGATGTCTTCAGCATCAAAGGTCGTGGTACGGTTCCAACCGGCAGGGTGGAGCGAGGTGTGATTAAAGGTGGGGACGAAGTTGAACTAGTAGGCTTACACCACGAGTCGAAGCGGATAGTAGCTACCAGTCTAGAAATGTTCCATAAAATATTGGATAATGCTGAACCCGGCGACGCCGTCGGTGTCTTACTTCGAGGGGTTGAGCGCGAAGGGGTGGAACGTGGCATGGTCCTGGCCGCGCCTGGTTCAATTAAACCACACACTTATGCTGAATCTCAGGTATATATCCTAAGTAAAGATGAGGGCGGTCGACATACCCCCTTCTTTAATGGGTATAAGCCACAGTTTTACATCAGAACAACCGATGTTACCGGTAGCATTGAGCTACCCGAGGGAATGGAGATGGCTATGCCCGGTGATAATGTCACCATGAAGATAAAACTCATTTATCCGGTAGCGCTGGAAGAGGGTTTACGTTTCGCCATTCGTGAGGGAGGCAAGACGGTAGGAGCAGGAACCTTTACCCGTATTATTGAGTAGATATGGCTAAAAAAAGCGACACTAGAGAAATTATTCATCTCGCTTGTACTGTGTGCCGGGAGAGGACATATACCACGACGAAGAACAAGAGAAATGATCCCCAACGACTGGACTTGAAGAAATACTGCCCGCGGTGCCGTGCTTACAACCTTCACCGGGAGGTAAAATAGTGTGGTCGCACCCAACCAGGTTTCTACAAGAGGGTCAGGCAGTGGTTAGTTTGGTGGAAAAGCTAGAAATGACTTTTATACACCGGCGCGGGGCCGGCATATAGGCAGGTATTCTCAATGACATCTCACAGTTCTACCGCCAAAAAAGGCGGTCTAAATTTCAAGTTTGTTAGTGAGACGATAGCCGAGTTAAGGAAAGTAATCTGGCTCGAGCGACGCGAGGTGGCCTACCTGACCGGCTTGGTGTTAATTGTCGTCATCGTCGTCGGCGCCTTTCTAGGGGTCATTGATTTTGGCTTTGGTAAATTAATCAATGGTATATTCCTCGGCAGGTAGTGGCTTGTCTAATTTCTCAATCAAATTAAAATCATCTAATGCTAGGGTTAGTCTGAGCATTTACCCTTCTTGAGAGGGACCAATTTACTTGAGGTTTTTATGGGCGATAACGGTAAGAACTGGTTTGCCATTCATACCTACTCCGGGCATGAGGAGAGAGTCAGGAAAAACCTGGAACAGCGTATCAAACTCATGGATTACGATGGTGATATTGCTCAGGTGATTATGCCTACTGAGAAGGAAATTGAGGCTCGTGGCGGACAGAGACGCACCGTGGATAAGAAGATCCTGCCCGGTTATGTCCTGATCCAGATGAAGATAAGTGACCAGAGCTGGAGCATAGTGCGTAACACACCTGGGGTAGCTGGGTTTGTCGGTAGCGGCAATAAGCCGGTACCACTGCGCGAAGAGGAAGTAAATCGGATTTTAAAGCAGATGGCGGCTGAAGAGCCACGGGTGAAAGTTGGTTTTAAGCAGGGCCAGAGCGTCCGGGTGACAGATGGCCCCTTTACTGATTTTGTCGGTATCGTCGATGAAATTAACCCTGACAAAGCTAAGATAAGAGTGCTGTTATCGCTCTTCGGGCGTGAGACACCGGTAGAGCTTGATTTCTTACAGGTGGAGAAACTTTAAGTCCCACCGGATTTTGTGGTTTGGGAGAGTACTATGGCAAAAAAGATTAAATCGATAATTAAATTACAGATCCCAGCCGGACAAGCTAATCCCGCGCCCCCGATAGGCCCCGCCCTAGGTCAGCACGGGGTTAATATCATGGCTTTTTGTAAAGAGTACAATGATCGTACAGCTAATCAGAGTGGGTCGATTATTCCAGCAGAGATAACCATCTTTGAGGATAGGAGCTTTAGCTTTGTCACCAAAACACCGCCTACCGCGGACCTGCTGCGGAAGGCATTAGGTGTAGAAAAGGGGGCTATTTCCACCGGTCATGAGAAAATAGGTAGCCTATCTCGGGATAAACTTAGAGAGATAGCTCAACTTAAGGCAAAGGATCTTAATGCCACCAAAATTGAAGCGGCGGAGAAAATTGTTGCCGGTACCGCCCGAAGTATGGGTATTGAGATCGAGCAGGAGGGTGATTAGCAGAAAATGAAGGCACGCAGTAAGAAATATCTAGATGCGGTCAAACTACTTGATATAGCCAAAGAATATACGCCGGGGGAAGCAGTAACTCTGGCAAAAAAAATGACTCATACCCGCTTTGACGAGACGGTTGAGCTTCACCTGAGGATGGGACTTGATTCGAAGAATGCCACCCAGCAGGTACGTGGTGTGGCGCTTTTACCCCACGGCCTAGGCAAGAAGGTGCGCGTATTGATTTTCGCTCAAGGGGAAGCGGCCAGAACGGCTGAGACAAACGGGGCAGATTATGTCGGCGGCGATGAGTTGATCCAGAAAATCGAAGGCGGATGGTTAGAATTTGATACAGCGATTGCCACCCCAGATATGATGGGTAAGGTCGGTAAACTGGGAAAAATCCTGGGCCGGAAGGGACTAATGCCCAATCCTAAGGCGGGAACAGTAGTCGCAGCCAACGATTTACCCCGGATTATCCAGATGGCCCTTAAGGGTCGGGTAGAGTTCAAATTGGACCGAACTGCAATTATTCATGTCCCAGTCGGCAAGACCAGTTTTACAGAGGACAAACTGGTTGAAAATCTAACGGCGGTAGTTGAAGCGGTAATGAAGGCCAAACCCAGCGGAGCCAAAGGCCAATATGTCAAAACGGCCTCATTAACGACAACGATGGGACCAGGCATAAAGCTTGACCTCAAACCGACTCTCGCCCTAACCGCTGGTTGACATTATTTGGACTAGGTAATAGAATAATTGACGAGAGCTTAGATAAAGTAAAAATCCAAATAGCCTAAGACAGCAGGGGCCAGTTAAAGCTTAATTGATATATGCCTGCCGAGGAAAAGACCGGACCCGATTAGTGATTTTTATGTAATCGCAGGGTCGGAAAAGTCCTTGTGCTAGCTGTACAAGGACTTGTTTTTTAAGAAATTAAGTACGGTAGAGGAACTAAAAATGCCCACAGAGAAGAAAGCACAAATTATTGAAAATATAAAAGAGGCTTTCGCCAAAAGTAACATTATTATTTTGACTCATTATCAGGGATTAACCACCGCCGAGCTGACGGCGCTGCGACGCAAGCTGCAGACGTCAAACAACGAGTACCAAATAGTCAAGAATACGCTGTTTCGCCTAGCCGCAATAGGAATCGACAAGGGCGATTTGGTCGGGTCGATAACCGGACCAACGGCGGTTGTTTTCGGCTATGGCGAGATCACGGCGCCGGCTAAAGTTTTGGCCACCCACATTAGTACATCAAAAAGTGCCCTAACAATAAAGGGAGGCTTTTTGGGTGACCGTTCATTGACTTCGGCGGAGGTAATGACCCTAGCGACACTACCACCAAGAGAAATACTGCTGGCTATAACTCTAGGCACAATTAAGAGCCCCATAGCCGCTTTAGTAGGCTGTCTTACCACCCCAATGAGAAGTATGGTTGGGGTGTTACAAGCTAGAATTAAACAGTTGGAGGGAGTATAGAATGCCGGAAAACGAAGTGGAAACAGGACAGAAGGATGGCGCCACCGTAGCTACCGAACCAGCGAAAAAGGCCAAGCCACCTGCTCGGACTAAGAAAACGCAAGAAACGAACATTCAGGAAATCATCGAGACCATAAAGAACATGACAGTGCTTGAGTTAGCCGAGTTAGTCAAGACTCTGGAAACCGAATTCGGCGTTACTGCGGCGGCACCAATAGCTGCGGCGGCGGCACCAGCACCAGCAGCGGCAGCTCCAGCAGAAGAACAGACGGAGTTCAATGTCATCCTAAAAAATTTTGGAGCCAATAAAATCAGCGTAATCCGAGCGGTCAGGGAGTTGACCTCTTTAGGGCTGAAAGAATCTAAGGATCTAGTAGAAAGCGCCCCCAAGCCGATAAGGGAAGGGGTCAATAAGGATGAGGCGGCCGCAGCCAAGAAGACTCTAGAAGAAGCCGGGGCAGTCGTCGAAGTTGTCTAGGTCCGGTTGACAAGTAACTTCAAAAGCATCTATAGTTATGCTCAAATCCTTCCCTAAAGGTTGGGGGGCGAAATGCCTCGGGGCGACTGGCTAGTAATGCTTGGGATAGGCGGACTATTTCTCCTTCTTGGAATAAGCGCTTACGTCTGGGGGCGGAACGAGGAGAAGCGGTACTATGATTCTATACCCGCCAAGCGCGTAGATATCCGCGAATTCCTAGAACATTCGCCCTCTCGTCCGGAACCAGGGGCTCTCAAAATAGGTGGGTTTATCGCGATGACGATTGGTTTACTAATGCTACTGACAGGTAGCGCCGTATGGCTGTGGGGTTAAAGACTATCGATGACCGACATCGCAGCTATCGGGCATAACCTATCGGAGACACTCAAGAAATACCCAGCCGATTACATCGAAGCTCACCTTGAGGAAAGCCAGGCTAGCCACATTACCTACCGGGGCCGAGAGTTAGAATCGGTCGACCAGACAACAGCAATCGGGGGCAATGTACGAGCCCTAGTCAAAGGTGGCTGGGGTTTTGTCAGTTTTAATAATCTTGATGACCTGTCTAACCGTGTGGAACTAGCGGTAAAACAGGCCCGCTTAGTCGGTCGCGAGCAAAGTAGTTTTGCTCAAGTCGCACCCATAGTTGATGTCCTACCCGTTGAGACTCACCGAAATCCGACAACGATACCGCTAACTGAGAAGAAGAAACAGCTCGATGAATACCTCGATATTATCTGGCATACACCCCAAATACAAACCTCAACTATTAACTACGGAGATAACCAAAAAAAGTCCGTCTACCTGAATTCATCCGGTAGCTACATTGAGCAGGCCAGAACCGATACTGCCCTGCACCTGGTAGTGGTAGCGACCAAAGGTGGTGAGGTACAGCAATCTGGATTTAGTCTCGGTAGCCGCGGCGATTTTAGTTTGATTCAAGGTCTCCACCAGCAAGTTGCAGAGACGGCTCAGCGAGCGGTCGCGTTATTATCGGCGCCGCAGGTTAAAGGGGGAGAATACACCGTAGTTCTTGACCCAATTCTAGCTGGGGTCTTCGTCCACGAAGCCTTCGGCCATCTATCCGAGTCTGATTTTATTTATGAGAACGAGCGCCTACGCCAGATTATGACTCTGGGTAAAGAGTTCGGCAGCACCGAGTTGAATATCATCGACACGGCGACTATACCCGAATTACGCGGAAGCTACAAATACGATGATGAAGGTGTGCCCGCCAGTAAAACCTATCTCATTCGAGAGGGTAAGCTGGTAGGCCGGCTCCACTCCCGAGAGACAGCCGCCAAGATGAACGAAAAGCCAACGGGCAATGCCCGCGCGATTAATTATCGACACCCCCCCATTGTGCGGATGACCAACACCTATATCGAGCCGCGCTCTGCTTCTTTTACCGATATCATCGGTGATATTGAAGAGGGGGTTTACGCCAAAAATTGGTATGGCGGGACTACCAGCATGGAAATGTTTACCTTCTCCGCTGGTGAAGCCTATATGATTCGCCACGGTAAGCTGGCCGAGATGGTCAGGCCGGTAGTCCTTACCGGTAACGTGTTCACCACCCTCAAAAATATCGATGCCATTGGTAACGACCTGGAAATGAATCAAGGCGGTGGTTGCGGTAAGGGAGCTCAGTCACCACTACCGGTCAGTAACGGCAGCCCCCATATCCGTATTCGCCACTGTTTGGTTGGAGGCCGCTGAGTGGAGCAGATGCTGGCACAAGTAAGAAGGGTGGCAGAGAAAGCTGACGCCTTCGTCGTTTCCTCAGAGGAGACGTCAGTGCAATTCGAGACTAATCGTCTGAAACATATCCAGAGTAAGCAGAGCAGCAGTGTGGCATTACGCGTGGTGTGCCAAGGTAGGATTGGCTACGCGGCAACGACCAATCTGGAAGACAGCCCGCATCTCATCGATATGGCGGTCGCCGCCGCTCGGTTCGGCATACCAGCCAAATTTGAACTACCAGTCATCAGCACCTACCCCCGGATTACGATTTTTGACTCGAAAGTGGAGTCTGTTTCTATCGAGGAAATGATTAAACTCGGTGAAGAACTGATTTGTAGGTTACGGGAACATACCCCTGACCTTCTCTGCGATGCCTATATATCTAAGGATGTGCATTGCGTCCAAATTCTCAATTCCCGCGGTGAGCAGATTAGCTACAAACAGACTATCGCCAACCTGAGTGTTTGGGCCAATTTAATTCGCAGTACTGATATGCTTTTTGTTGGTGACGGTGAAAGTTCTTGTCACCCAATTTTAAACTCGGATACGGTGGCTAAAGAGGTACTCCAGCAACTGGACTTAGCCAAGCACCGTACTCAAGCGCCATCCGGGTTATTACCGGTAGTTTTTACTCCGGATGGCGTCGCCAGCGCCTTCATTCCATCCTTAATAGCGGCATTTAACGGCAAGATGGTTCTGGAGGGGGCTTCTCCCATCGGTAGCAAGCTGGGACAAAAAGTTTTTGATGAGAAACTACAATTACGGGATGACCCGACCATCGCCTATCGCCCCACCAGCCGTCCCTGTGATGATGAAGGTACCACCAGTCAGCGCACGCCGCTTATCGAACAAGGTGTAGTGACCAACTTTCTTTATGATTTGCAGACGGCCGCCCTAGCTCACACCCAGAGTACCGGTAATGGCCACCGCGGCCGCAGCGGCTTACCGGCGCCGTCACCCAGTGCCCTTGTTATCGCCCCCGGTAAAGTTAGCCTAAATGAGATGGTCAGCGATATCAAAGAAGGATTAGTTGTTGAGCAGCTCATGGGCGCCGAACAGGGCAACATTCTGGGTGGTGATTTCAGCGGCAATGTTCTCTTGGGTTATAAGATAGAAAATGGTAAAATAGTAGGCAGGGTCAAAGACACCATGGTTTCTGGAAATACTTACCAGTTACTAAAGAAAGTCACCGCCATTGGTAGGGATCCCAAATGGGTCGGTGGCTCGTTAAATCTACCACCCCTTTGTTTCTCAAAGGTATCGGTGGCGAGTAAGTAGCTTACTTAAATGAGTCATTTATATAAACTGCATGCCCGACCAAAACTTAACTCCCCGAACATGCTGGCGGCATGGCCCGGTGTTGGCAATGTCGCCACAATCGTGGCCACTTATTTAAAAAGTAAGCTGGAATTCAAGGAATTGGGGGAAGTGAAGGCTCCTCATTTCTTTGACCCCATCGGGGTAGTGGTTAGAGACAATGTCGTAGAGGCCCCACAGTTCCCCGAGAACAAGTTTTACTACTGGAAAAACAAAAATAAGGATGCAGGCGGCGACCTGATACTATTCGTCGGCGATGACCAGCCTATGACCAAAGGTTATGAACTAGCTCAGTGCGTCCTTGACGTGGGGTTAAGTTTTGGGGTTAAGAGAATATATACCTGCGCGGCGGCGATTACACGCATACATCATACGGAACAGCCTAAGGTATGGGGAGTAGCTACCAACCAACAATTAACCGATGAGTTAAAAGGACACGACCTAGTGCAAAGGGGTAACCTGCAGATCGCCGGGTTGAATGGACTACTGTTGGGCGTTGCCAAAGAGAGGAGTGTCGACGGCATTTGTCTTTTGGGTGAAGTACCTGCGTATGCTACCCAAGTACCAAACCCGATGGCAGCTCTGGCAATAATCGGGGTTCTAACAAGAATACTCGGCGTTAAGATTGATACCCTCGAGCTGGCAGCACAAGCCAACGAAACTAAGGAAAGAATGAAGCAACTCGCCGCTCAAGCTATGGGTGAGTATATTGACCTCTTCACTGAGCCAATCTGGGAACAAGGGACGGAGGAAGAAGAGGAGGGGTAGAGCTACGATGCCACTCTCCGGTAAAGAGACCCTAAAGGTTAAGATTACTGGCAACAAGGTTATACTTCGAGAAAAAAGACTACCTGACGCATGGAATGATTACACCTGGGAAGCAGACTCCGATTTAGCGCAATTAGATGCGGTGCACGCGCTGACGATTCCTTTCTCCAGCTATCTCATCGACTATGCTGAAGGACTACGTGCTCCTTTCCTCAACAGTCACCGCTTTGCTATCGACACACGGGATGGTAAGCACATTGGTAACTGTTCCTATTACCACATTAGCAAAATAAAGAGCGAGGCTGAGCTGGGTATCATGATTGGTGACCGTAATTACTGGAATAAAGGCTATGGCGAGGATACCGTAACCACCATGGTTGATTACATTTTCCGCGAAACAAAGCTCAAGCGTATCTATCTGAAGACTCTGGAATCGAACACCCGAGCACAGAAATGTTTCAAGAAGTGCGGTTTCGTCTGGTACGAAAAATTACTCAATGATGGATTTAACTTTATGCTAATGGAAACATCCCGTAAACATTGGCTAACAAAGCAAAAACTAACATAAGGTAATATGATTACCAATGGTAGAACCGAGTAGACATCACAGTGTAGTGGTCAGAGATGACAGGCACTTCAAACGAGCGCCCGTGGCCCAGCTTAACGCTTGAACATCCAGTTCCGAAATATGATGGGCGGTATTATTGTAGTCAACAAGCTCATCAGTATCAGGACAGCATACGTATCCTGGCGAATTAACCCTTGGTTAAGTCCTATCAAAGCGATAATCATAGCCACTTCGCCCCGTGGCGCCATGCCAAGGCCGATAACCAGAGAATCTTTAAGGCCCATTCCCTGAAGCTTCGCCGGGATACCGCAGCCAATGACCTTAGTTAGTATAGCTACAGCAGATAAAGCGACGATGAACCACACCAGACTTGGGGAAACAACACGGATGTCCATGATTACCCCCAAGGAAACAAAGAAAATAGCAGCGAATATGATTTGAAGATACTCTGCCCCTTCTTTGAAAATATGGCCATGTTTCAGCTTGGCACCAGCAAAGGAAGCACCGGCCAGAAATGAGCCCACTATAGCTGATAACCCAACAAATTCAGCCATCATCGCGTAGAGAAAGGCGACCATCATAGTAAAGATAAAAATAGACTCCGGATATTTTATTGCCAGCTTCGTTTCATCAAATTTTTGAATTACCCTAGACAGAAGAACCCTACCAGTAAAGATCCCGACTCCCACAAAGCCAACAGCTTTCACCGTCGTTACCATAATTACCCCAAACGAAAATGTCCCGGAGACAATTCCTTCCGATGCTGATAAAGCCAGCAGAGCCAGAATATCGTCTATCACTGCGGCACCAATAATGGCCTTTGCCGGTAAAGTCTGGAGTTTACCCATCTCCTTTAATACGTTTGCGATTATCGCGATGCTCGTTGCTGTCAGCGCGGTTCCAATAAACACGGAGGCATTAAAGTCAAAATGGAAAATCGTCGCGAGATAGAAGCCCCCAAACCAGGGGATAACTGCTCCACTGAGGGCAATAAGCAAGTAACGTGGTTTGGTTATTTCTTTGGCTTCAAATTCCAATCCTATGGTGAAAAGTAGGACGACAGCCCCCAGATGCGCCAGGCTAGAAACGAAATCTGTATAGGTAACCAGTCCAAGAAAGCTGGGCCCAACAATTATGCCAGCTAAGATTATCCCCACTACGGCTGATTGATTAATTCTGTAGGCAAGCTGGTATCCTGCCAAAGCGACGAAAAGCAGGAGACTCATTTGGAATTCGGGGCTTGTTATGATTGATTGTTCGATAAGAATCACCTCTATCAGAAAGGAGGTTTTGAAGACAGATTAATACGCCATCTCCGACCTATCTCTATCGATCGCCAAAAGCTAGCTCCGCAGACGTAGCTTCCAGCTCTAGCTTGTCCATCTCCATTTGAACCGGTACCGGGTAATCCCCCGTGAGACAGGCCAAACAGAAAATCTCTTTGGGTAGGGCGATCGCTTTGATTAAACCGTCAATACTGAGATAGCCCAGCGAATCGGCCCCAATAAAATCCCGGATCTGAGGGATGGTTTTCTGGGCGGCGATTAGCTCCCAACGAGTGGCCATATCGACACCAAAGAAGCAGGGATAACAAAGCGGTGGGGCACAGATACGCATATGCACCTCTTTTGCGCCGGCTCTTCTCAGTAGTTTGATTACTTGAGGCGTCGTCGTACCGCGGACAATACTATCATCGATTAAGACTATCTTCTTATTAGCAAGTATTTGTGGTAACGGATTAAACTTAAATTTAACCCCCAAGTCTCGAATACGCTGGTCGGGCTCAATAAAAGTACGCCCCACATAGCGATTTTTAATTAAGCCCTCGGTCACAGGTACACCTGCTTTCAGGGAATAGCCAATAGCAGCGGCCGTCGCTGAATCGGGAACACCAATGACTAGATCAGCTTCTACCGGATACTCTGCAGCCAGCCCCGCGCCCATAGCCATGCGGGCGGAATAGAGTAATCGCCCATTAATTACGCTATCGGGGCGGGCGAAATAGAGATACTCAAAAATACACAGTGCTTTACGGGACGTCTCTTCTCGATAGCTCTCGACACCGTTCTCTGAAATTGAGACAATTTCACCCGGCTCGATTTCCCGAATAAAGTTAGCACCGATATGGTCCAGAGCGCAGCTTTCTGAAGTTACAACCCACCCGCTGTTAATGGAGCCAAGGCACAACGGGCGGACGCCCATCGGGTCGCGGGCGGCAAACAAACGGTCGTTGATTATTAAAGTTAGGGAGTAGGCGCCCTGAATACGGCGCATGGTATATCTAATTTTTGCAATCCAATCGTTGCCGGGAGCAGAAAGAATACTATTAGCAATGACCTCGGTATCAGTAGAGGTATTGAAGACATAGCCCTGCTCGGAGAGTTCTCGAGACAGTACTTCTGAGTTAACGATATTCCCGTTATGAGCAATGGCAACAGTATTGGCGGCATTACTCACCACAATCGGTTGAGCATTGCATATACGGCTGGAACCCTTAGTAGAGTAACGATTATGACCAATGGCGATATGACCAGTGAGCCGGCTTAAGGCCTCTTCATCAAAGACCTGGGAGACCAGCCCCATCTGAGCGTGGACTTGAAGTTTCTTCCCACCGGCCGTAGCAATGCCGGAGCTTTCCTGGCCGCGATGTTGGAGAGCAAACAGGGAAAAAAAGGTCAACCGAGCTACATCTTCATTGGGAGCATAGACACCGACAACGCCGCAACTCTCGTGCAAATTACGCTCCTCCACCTACCCTGCGATTATAACCGATTTGATACGACGCGGTCAATTGGGTGTTACGAATTCTTAATTCACCCTCTTCCCTTATTTCCCAACCTCATGTATACGCCTTTTGCCGTATTTTACCTTAAGTCTTTTCCAGGTAAATTTCCTTCGCCAACGTTTTACCGCTCTTGGTAAGGAATACAGTATCAATAACACTATTTAGTCTCTTCTGATCACCGATATCGTACTCGTCCTCCAGATTAACCAACCAATCGGCATCATAAACAAGGCTAAAATCCCTAGTGGTTATCTTACCCGGACTATGGTGGTGAGCGATGATTTGACAGATGGACTCAATTTGACCTGGCTCAAACCCTAGTTCGGTCAAGATCTGCCGGGCGATGGGCGGCCCCTCTATCTCTTGGTATTTACCGGATGAACTGCCGTACTTTTTCTCCGCCTGGTGAATACCGATATCATGAAGCACTGCCGCGCCAGCGACAACCAGATAGTCGCCCCCTTCTTTTTGCCGAAGTTGCTCGGCATATTCGGTCACCTGACGGGCATGTTCGATTCTCCTGATATCACCATTAAAGTAGACTTCCATAGCGACCAGTAAGGCCTCTTTTGTCCCGTTCATTCTTACCTCACTTAAAACAGATAGTGGACGATTAAATCCAGACGACCGCGCTTTATCAGGTATAGGCCGGAGAACCTCATCACCTGGCGTATACTCTCCCGATAGCCAGAGGCATAACAATGGGTCAGACAATTCTTACACGCTGGTTTCGGGTCATGACGACACTGTAGTAATTTGGCCATACCGTGGCTCAGTAACTTCTGGCAGTCCTGGCAGAGAGCTAGGTTAAGGTGACTCAGGCTTTGTCGAGCCCTCTCATCCTTAATTGGGAAGCTATTTTTCTCTTGTGTCCGGTGATTCTCCCGGCAGAAAATTGAGATAAACCCGCCCAATGTTTTCAAATCCCTTGTCTTTTTGTAGTCGAGCCTTTCGAACAGTTTAGACATATGTTCTCTTATCTATCAGATGTACCAGTCTATTACCGCAGAACGAACGAGAGCCAAAAAGTCCGTCAGCCCCATAATATCATCAATGTCGCCCAACAAGCCGTCCACAGTAATATATGAAATGCTGCCATCGCGTTGGGGCAGGCATAGAGTTTCAGTCCTAACTTTCTGGCATCGACGAGCTGAGTGTCCAAGGAGACGATGCCGGCAAATACCAGACCACGCTGAAGATAAGCACGTACCCCAGACAAGGTTTCCTCGCCGACATCCACCAGATAACCCTTGGTAAATCGCCTCAAACCTTCGTAAGTAAGCAGAATATGCTCTCCCAAACCGCTTGCTAGACTGCCAGAGCAATACTCAGCGCACAGGCGGCACGACCGTAGTCTCCGCTGTGTGGGATAATGGTAAGTCGCTCTTTTTGCTGGCCGTTAACCAACTGTCGTCTTTACCTATTTCCCCCCTATATTGTGTCAACCTATTTTATTAGAGGGACACCAGCTTTGCTAGATACCTCTTACATCGCCCATTGTTCCGAAAGGATCTCTCCCTGAAGGCTAACGATAATAGCTTTGATGGGCACCTTTACTGCTGAAGACTGTACTGCTTCCTGGGCTAGATTTAATAACCCCATACAGCAGGGCACCTGCATGATCAAAACCGTCAGAGTATTTATCCTGGCATCTTCCAACCAGGACTTTATCTTGGCCGAATATACATCTTGTCCTTCATCTAATTTAGGGCACGCAATAGCAATAGATTTTCCTTTTAATTGCTCCGGATGGAAACCTCCCATAGCGTAAGCTACGCAGTCAGCCGTCAAAAGTACATCCGCCCTCTCGTAATAAGGCGCCGTCGGTGAGATAAGGTGCAGCTGAATCGGCCATTGCTTTAACTGGGATGTAACCTTTCCTGTCGTTTCTTCTTGATCCCCCTCATTCCTAAGATCAACCATTTTCGCACCTGGACATCCTTCAAGCTCTGTCATTTTACAACCTCCGTTAATTTTATTTTTCCTTCTAATTTATTAATAAACCCCTCACACCGCTTAGGTACATCGCCAAACTCTTCATCTTTCTCATTAAATTTAGCGAATAATTCACCCACTCGAGTGATGGTGAAACTCCTGTCCATCCAAGGGTATAGGATTTCGTCTTCTTTCTTAATATGCTCAGAAAGAAGCTCTTGGTAGGCTTGCAGATGTTCAGAGACTGCCTTTTTATCCCTCTTATCTAACGCTACCAGCATAGCCCTGACATGGGCTCTCCCCGTCTCGTGGTCCTCACACATAGTCTTAATGATGTCTAAACCCTCATCAAAACATTTAAAGAGCACCTCCTCTTCTTTGGCATGATGGTATTTATCGGCATAGGAACGGATAAACTCAATACCATCAATGACAAGTTGCCTTCCCTCTTCTGATTCTACATCTAGATTCTTGATTACTTCAGGTATCATTGCCACCCATCTTTTTATCAAGGTATGCTCATCAACCAGTTTTTTCATCGGTGGGGAGTAGCTTATCTCTTTAGGCCTAGCCTCGTTTTTTCTTTTAATCTCGGGGATCTTTACTTCTCGGTCGGGATAGATAACTCCGGCAATCCTAGCCATCAATTCTTGCTCTTCCTCAGGAAGGAGATTATGTATTTCTACAATATCCTTTAACAAACAAGAACCAACGCCACATGGCACACAGCCAATATTATATTCATTAAGGCTATCGGCTATTTCCGGGAACTGATTAATTATCTCTTTTATACTTTTATTTAAATATTCTTCCATACACTACACCTCCTTTTTCTCCGATATTACTTCGTTAGTTAGTAAGCGCCACTTTTGAGAAATTTCCTCAAGTTCAGCCTCGTTGAACAAACTCTGGACGACGGGTAAGAGCAACTCGTTCTCTTTTTTGATATGTTCCCGAAGTAGTCGCTCGATACGGCCATTGATTTCCTGAACTTCAGCCGAAAGAATCTCCGTATTTTCTGTCACACCTACCTCTAATTTATCCGCTACATCCTTCAAGCGCTGGAACCACTGCCTCCATTCTTCGTGTTCTCGCAGTAATAGGCGTGTCGGGTTTCTCTCCCCACCAAGATGCTTATTAAACACGGGAAAGAGCACCTCCTCCTCGCACCGGAAATGCAATCTCACATCCTTATCAAAAAATTCCTTGACCTTCCCCAGATGGTTGAGTCCGCGGTCCCGTAGCGGTGACCCAGTACCTAAAGTACCGAACTTGAGACATAAGCTAACCCCCCGCAACAGACCCAAGTTTTCCAGAATACGGTCATGCTCCCGCTTAAGAATATCCAAGGGCGTACCCGATAAATCTTCCTTTAACCCCGGTTTTAGCCGTTCGTAAACTTCCGGCCCAACGCATTCCTTAGCGTAGGGACACCAATCAATACAGGACGCCTGCCGTTCCCTCAATACCTTATTTTTACAGTTAGGGCAGGTGGCTTTTAGCTCATCCGTCCAGATTTCTACCTCCCGACCGCAGTTCGGGCAGGGGATAGATTCCGGTATGGGATTACGAATCGTCCGTGACCCAGGGCATGATTTATCCAATGTCATCTCATATCTCTTTACCCGATCGCTTTGTCTTAATCTACCGTCAATTATTTCATTTGTATATGACTTTTGTCGGAAGGCACCGTGTTCTCCTACACAATACCAGAGAGCTATGATAAGATTAAGCGTTGATTACATTCGAGAAGGAGCCAATGCCCTCACGAAGTGATTTCTTGCGGTCGGTGCCTTACTTTGCCGGCTTGAGCGAAGAAGAAATAACGCCGATAGACAGGGCACTAATCGAACGCTCTTTTACCAAAGGACAAATACTGTTTCTTGAAGGTGAACCATGTCAAGGGCTGTATCTGGTCAAATCAGGACAGGTCCGTACTTTTAAGAGTTCACCCGAAGGGCGAGAGATAGTGATGCTCATTGCTCGCGCCGGGGACAGCTTCAACGATGCCCCGGCCTTTGGTGGCGGCCTAAATCCAGTGAGCGCCGCTGCACTCGAACCGTCTACTGTCTATATCATAACCAGACAGAAGCTGGTTTCTCTACTGGCAAACTGCCCGGCGGCAGTAGCCATCATCAAAGGGCTGGCTTTACGGTTACGCCACCTGACAACAATAGTTGAGGACCTTTCTTTCCGCAGTGTCACCAGCCGACTAGCCAAGCTGTTGCTCGAACTAGCTGTAGCTGAAGGTAAGTCTTCCCCCGTACCACACCTAACGCAAGACGAGATGGCGTCGATGATCGGCTCCGTTCGAGATGTGACCGGGCGTGTATTGAGAGCTCTAGAGAAAACCGGAGCGATTCGCATTGAAGGCCACCGTATTCTGGTGGTCAATGCGGATCTACTGAGAAAGATGATTTAAGTTTTCGGACATAAGTCGTATACAGGGGTACAGCATAAAGTAATAATATAACTAAAGAAACTGATAAACAGAAAAAGTAGAGCCTGTTGATATGCCATCGATGTTAGAAATCGACCTTGACAAGTGCAATGGATGCGGGGATTGCGTCGAGAAATGTCCAACCCAAGCCGTTGAGTTAGTCAGCGGCAAACCATCAGTAGTACGTCCTGATGAGTGCGATTACTGCATCGAGTGTGAGATTTTCTGCATCCCCGGCGCCATCAGTTGCTCTTTTGAGATAATCCTTGCTGATCCCGGGGATATACCGAAAATTGATTAGAAAGCAGGCTGTCCCAGAGGCTTTACGCCCCAGTCATCATGGTGGTTGTTTGATTTTGGCGGTATTATTATCCGTATCTGCCCTGAGCTATCTGCTCTCTTCTTGACCAAAAACCGATGGTTCTGGCTTATCACCAACACTTACCACCAACGCCCGTTTTCTTCCCCAATAAATCCACATGGCTACCGAGGCCACGAAAACAAACAAGGCTATCATTTGTGCCTGCTGTAGACCACCAAAAGTAACATTTTGCTGGCGCACGAAAGTCAGGAAAAAGCGTCCCAAAGAATAGAGAGGCAAATAGATCAGAAGAACCTGACCGTCTTTCTTAAAGACATGTCTCAGCCGCCAGATAGCTAACAAGACTAACCCATTCCAGATAGCTTCGTAAAGCGGGTAGGGATGAGTTGGTACTCCCCTCAAATCTAGTGGTACTAGTGCCCCCGGGTGGGTGTAGGTGAAAGCCCAAGGCAAGTCGGTAAGCCCACCGTAGGCGTCTCCGTTAATAATACAGCCGAACCGACCGATTATTTGCGCCGCTAGTAAGCCCGGCGTCATCACGTCAACGAGACGAGCCAGAGGCAGGTGTTTCACCCTAGCGTAGGCCACGGTAACGACCGTACCCCCAGCTAATCCACCCCAGATAGCCAATCCGCCGCGCTGGAACTGTAAAATCAGAGCGGGATTACTAGCGTAGAACGACCACTCGTCGATAACATGAAACAATCGGGCGCCGACCACCCCCCCCAGCACCACCCAGAGGGTAAGAGAATAGATTTCGTTTATTGGCAACCCCTTTCTTTTACCTTCATAAATAGCTATGAGCATGGCAGCAATTATGCCCAGCATGATCTGCAGACTATGCCACCGAAGCGCAAATCCGCCAAAGTAAAGGATTACCGGGTCGATGTTAATGACAATACCATCCATAACCACCAACACCTCAAATCTTATTATCCTGCTTTTTCAGAAAATAAGCAAAACCAAATGATTATTACCAGAGGAAATCAACTTATCGCCAATCTCCCATTTTGACATTTACTACGTTCCACCCTTACAATGACCCAGTGGCTAGAATAACTCGGGTAGTCCCGGCTATCCTTACTAGCGAGCCGGAAGCCCTCCACCGTATGATCCGGCAGGCCGAAGATTTTGCCAGCTATGTCCAATTTGACATAATGGATGGAAATTTTGTCCCTACCTACAGCATAACGGATAAGGCCCTGGAAACCGTTACCATCAAGTTCAAGTGGGAAGCTCATCTGATGGTAGAACATCCGGCTAATTACCTAGTAAACTTCAAGAAACTTGGTGCCAGCAAAGTGGTTTTTCATTACGAGTCTTCACCATCGCCAGAAGAAATTATCTCGTTGGCCCGTCAGCTCTCCATTGAAGTTGGTCTGGCAATTAATCCCACCACCCCTATCTCGGCTATCTTACCTCTCGTAGAAACAGTAGATAGTCTTCTTTTTATGACCGTCCAGCCTGGTTTTTACGGGAGTAAGTTTCAATCACAGGTCATAGACAAAATAGCGGAGTTCCGCCGTCTCCACCCCATGTTTGAGATAGGAGTTGATGGTGGCATAAATGAAACCAACGTCGCCCTAATAGCCAATTCTGGTGTTAATGATATTTGTGTCGGTAGTGCCATATTTCTCCAACCATCTCCTAGTGAGAGCTATCGCCGTCTGCTGACACTGACCGAGGAAGCTTCTCAGGGACAAACAAAATCCTAGTAGTCACCGGCTATATCAAGAGAATGAACGCCCAAGACGGCTATTTCGTATGGCTCTTTCAGCCGGGCGTATAGCTCCTTTAAGGGAACCCCGTCGTAAACAGCCCCGATGGTAACATGTAATTTCATTGTCTTTTCCCTATAAGCCGTAGAGCTTCGTTCACTACCCGCTCAGGGGTCAGCCCAAACTTTTCATAAATCACCTCACTCGGGGCGGAAGCACCGAAGCGTGAAATACCAATGATGACTCCCTCTGGACCGACGAATCTTTCCCATCCCAGCGGTGACCCAGCTTCTACCGAAACACATTTTTTTATATCGGGAGGCAACACACTGTTCTGATACCCCACCGGCTGGCTATCATACAGTTCCCATGAAGGCAAAGAGACAACCCGCGTACCAACCCCCTGAGCCTGCAGACGTTTACCGGCTTCCAGAACAATATGTACCTCCGACCCAGTACCGATAAGAATAACGTCCGGTATAGTCGCCGCTTCCCACAATACATATCCACCGAGGCTAACGCCGTCGGCCGGAGCGAACTTATTTCGGTCGAGAACAGGCAAGTTCTGTCGGGAAAGAATAAGTGCGGTGGGGCCATTACGACGTCCCAGGGCAATTTTCCAAGCCTCGGCCGTTTCCGTAGCATCGGCTGGGCGTATAGTTACTAGATTAGGCACGGATCTCAATCCAATCAGTTGCTCAATAGGCTGGTGCGTTGGCCCATCCTGCCCCAATCCAATGGAGTCGTGAGTGAAGATATAAATTACCCTAATACCCATCATCGCCGCCAGACGTACCGGCGACCGCATATAGTCGTAGAAAACAAGGAAGGTACCGGTATAAGGGATTAAGCCGCCGTGCAGAGCCATACCCGATGATATAGACCCCATGGCATGCTCCCGCACACCGAAGTGCATGTTACGACCCCGGTAATCCGCCGGGCTAAAGTCCCCCTGATCTTTCAGGTTTGTCTTTGTCGAGGGAGCCAAGTCAGCTGAGCCGCCAAGGAAAGAGTGAACCTTATTAGCGATAACGTTCATCACCCGACCAGAGGCGTTACGGGTGGCAATAGGCTTATCCTGCCCTTTAAACAAATCAGCCAAACCAGAGTCCCAGCCCTCCGGCAGGTTACCGTTCAGGTCTTCTTCAAGTTGACGGGCCTCTTTAGGGTAGGCCTTAAGGTAGGCTCCCAGTTTTTCCTGCCATTCGTGCTGCCAACGGTGACCGCTCTCTCTAGTACGGCGGAAATGGGCCAAAGCCTCTGCAGGTACGGTGAAAGGCTCGTAAGACCAACCCACTTTTTGACGGGTCAAGAGCACTTCCTCTAAGCCCAGTGGCTCACCATGAGCCGCCGCCGTTCCCGCCTTATTAGGGCTACCGTACCCAATTGTAGTTCGGCAGATGATAAGGCTAGGACGATTTGTTTCCGCCTGAGCCGCACGAATAGCAACATCAACGTCAGCCACGTCCATACCATCAATAGGACCGATAGTGTGCCAGCCATAGGAACGGAAGCGCTGGGGTACATTTTCGGCAAGCGTGATACTAGCTTTACCCTCGATGGATATATCGTTAGCGTCATAGAGAAATATGATCTTCCCAAGTCGTAAAGCGCCGGCAAGAGAAGCCACCTCTGAGCTGACGCCCTCTTCCATGTCTCCGTCTGAGAGCATAGCGTAGGTAAAATGGTTGATAATCTCAAACCCCGGACGGTTATAGTTTTCTGCCAACCATTTTTCGGCGATAGCCATGCCGACGGCGTTACCAACCCCCTGACCCAGTGGGCCGGTGGTCGTTTCGACACCCGGCGTCGGGCCGTACTCAAGATGCCCAGGACTTTTACTCCCCCATTGGCGAAAGTTCTTGATATCATTTAGTGTGAGGCCGTACCCGGTTAGATAAAGCAGGGAATAGAGCAACATAGAAGCATGACCACAGGAGAGGACAAAGCGATCTCGATTTGGCCACTTCGGGTCACCGGGATTATGCTTTAAGAACCGGTCCCACAATACATAGGCCATCGGAGCCGCCCCCATTGGCGTCCCGGGATGCCCTGATTTCGCTTTTTCCACGGCATCGACGGAAAGAAAACGCATCGTATTAATACATAGCTCGTCGAGAGAGCCACCTAAGCTCGTTTCACTAGCATTAGCCACTATCTTCACACCTCTTCGAGCTGACAATATAGATGTGCCGTAATGAAGTTATTATAACCCTTTTCGCCGGCTGATGCCATTTTGCAACACCCAACTCCTAACATTTCACAACAACCTCTACTTAGCCCCCCACCCTTCATTCATGCTATAATTCCTCGATATGAAGGTCTCCGAACTAGGGGAATTTGGTATGATTAACCTCCTCACCGAGGTGGCCCACAACTCACGAGATAAGGCAGCAACCTCCTGGCAGCAGTTGTTTCTAGGTATCAGCGATGATGCCGCCGTCTGGTACGGCGATTCTGCAATGCAACTGGCGACCGTTGATGCTTTACGCCAGGGCATACACTTTACCTTAGAGACAACTCCCTGGGCAGACTTGGGCTGGAAAGCGCTGGCGGTTAACCTAAGCGACATTGCCGCCATGGGTGGACTACCCCGGTACGCCCTAATTTCACTAGCTTTACCTGACCAGACCGAAGTTGAGAATGTTGTTACCCTATATAAGGGGATTATTAAGCTCGCTCGGCAGTTTGGCGTCACCATCATCGGGGGCGATGTTGACCGCTCCCCACTAATCGATATTAGCATCACCGCCATCGGCAGCACCTCTAGTCGGAACCAGCCTTTACTCACCCGCTCGGCAGCTAAGGACGGCGATAAAATAGCTGTCACTGGATACTTAGGCGGGGCGGCGGGCGGACTGGAGATGCTGACCAAACATCTCCAGTTTGACACTGAAGCCACCAATTCACTACGACAGGCTTTCCTCCATCCCTATCCCCGCGTCGCCGAAGGACAAATTTTAGTTGAGAAGGGGGTCAGGGCAACGATTGACATTAGCGATGGATTAGTTGCCGACCTGAACCACATCTGTCAGTCCAGTCACGTAGGTGCCAAAATCAAAGTCGACCGTGTGCCGATTATGCCAGCGGTTAAGGCAAACTTCGGTGCGCGAGCCCAGGAGCTAGCTCTATCGGGTGGGGAAGACTACGAATTACTGTTCACCGCCGATAGCGAAATTCTCGAACAGGTAAAATCATCTGCCCCTTGCCCGATAACGGAAATCGGCGAAATCATCGCGGATGAGAAAAATGAGATCAGCCTGGTTGATAGCCATGGTCGGCCAGTTCACCTTACCAAAACCGGTTGGGAGCATTTTAAACCGGAACGAAGGCAGCGATGAGCAGTTTCGAATTAATTACGCATCGCCCAAAGGAAACCCAAGAATTAGGTAAGCGTACCGGTGAGCTGGCTCTACCAGGCGACGTTTTCCTTCTTGTAGGTAATCTTGGAGCGGGTAAAACCTGTTTCACTCAAGGCCTAGCGTGGGGGTTAGGCATCAATGAATATGCTATGAGCCCCTCTTTTGTCATTATCAGAGAGCTCTACGGCCGGCTACCGCTCTACCACATTGACTTATACCGCCTCGACCAAATCCAGGAGACCGTTGACTTGGGCTTAGACGATTATTTCTACGGCAGAGGCGTTTGTGTCGTCGAATGGGCAGAAAAAGCGCTAAAAATCCCGCCTGCGGAACATCTTCTCATTAAAATCAGTTATTTATCTGCTCTAAAACGCCGCTTTCAGATGCAGCCCAGCGGCCAACACTACGGAGAGATAGTGACCCAATTACAGCGAAACTACAGCAAACAATAAGTGCGCCAAATGCTAATAGCCATCGATACATCAACTGATACCGCCAGCTTAGCGCTGGGCACAGAGGGCAGAATACTCGTCGAACTGACCTGGCGCTGCGGGCAAAACCATAGCACACAACTGCTGCCCAACCTAGTCCACTTACTGAACCAAGCCAGACTCAGCTTATCATCTGCGAGCAGCATTATCGTCGCCAAAGGACCAGGAAGTTATAATGGATTACGCGTGGGACTAAGCACAGCCAAGGGACTAGCCTATAGCCTAGGTATCCCGATAATCGGCATTAGCACCTTAGAAGTTGAAGCCTACCAACATGCTGAGACTGGTCTGCCTGTTTGCCCGATATTCAACGCTGGCAGAGACGAAATCGCCACAGCCATCTACCAAAGCAAACTCGACAAGTGGTCTCAACTTATGATTGAGCAGATAACGACTGTCGACGCTTTATGCTCCCAGATAACAACTAAAACCGTATTCTGTGGTGAATTTGTGCCCACTATCGCCGCCAGATTAAAAGATACACTGAAAGAAAAAACCGTCATACTATCCCCAACCACTAACTGGCGACGCGCTGGTTTTCTGGCAGAATTAGGACTAAAACGATTTCAAGCCGATGACTACGATAACCCGGCCACCTTACAGCCCTTATACCTTCGCAGGCCAACGATTACACAGGCAAAACCACTCTCTTCTAGTATTAAGAAAAAAAATCAAAAGAACCCCGAAGCTTAGCGACAAAATACAAATTAGAAAAGGAGTTTTGATGGAAAGATCTTTAGTTCTCATCAAACCCAACGCCATGAAAAGACAATTGGCTGGCACCATCCTCAGCCGCCTAGAGGCACAAGGACTCAAGATAGTCGCTCTCAGGATGCGGCATATAAATAAGGCCCTAGCCCGACGCCATTATACGGCTCACAAGAGCAAACCATTCTTTAAAGACCTGATAGATTATATTACTTCAAGTCCGATAGTTGCCGTTGTTTTCGCTGGTGAGGGCGCGGTGGAAGCCATCAGGAGGATCATGGGCGACACCAACCCGGTTAAAGCGAAGCCAGGAACACTCCGGCACGATTTTGGGCTTGATATTCAACAGAACGCCGTCCACGGCTCAGATTCCTCAGAAAGTGCGGAAACAGAGATAAAGCTGTTCTTCAGAAAAGACGAACTCTTTGATTACTGAATTCTGATGACAGGCGTCGCCGCACTCCATAGTTCATCAAGCTGGTAGTATTTCCGCTCGAATGGGGCAAAAATATGGATAACAACATCGCCAAAATCAAGCAACAGCCATCCTGAGTCCGATGTCCCCTCACGGTAGTCAGGGGGAACACCTGCCTTTTTCAAGACATACTCAATTGCCTCGCAAATAGCCTGAATCTGCCTTTCCGTTTCACCACTGCAAATCAGGAAATAATCAGCGAAACCGCAGACCTCACGGGTATCCAATATCACAATATCACTGGCTTGCTTTTCACTGGCCGACTCGGCGGCTTTACGGGCAACCTCTAATGCTTCCAGAGCCCAACCCCCAAACTTAATCCCCGAATGTATTATACCACAGGCAGGCCAATTTACTACTTAAAGCCACGATTGCTCACAGCACCCATGATTACGACTTGAAATTACGCCCCAAAAACGTATAGATTATAGTTTATACAAACTGTAATAATGGGAAATTGAGAACATAGGAAATGAACCAACTCCTTTTCGGCACCGGTGGTGTCCCCCACGGGACTCGGACAGGCTCGACTCTAGACGGGATAAGACGTATTACCGAGCTTGGCCTAGGCTGCATGGAAATCGAATTTGTCCATGGAGTTAAAATGGGCGAGGCTAAAGCCCAAGAGGTGGCCAAAACGGCCACGGCAAAGGGCATTAAACTATCCACCCACGCCCCTTACTTTATGAACCTCAACGCCCATGAGCCGGAGAAGCTAAGAGCGAGTCAGGACAGATTACTTCAGGCTGCTCGAGTTGGAGCTTTGTGCGGGGCGGAGACCGTGGTTACCCACACCGCCTTTTATCTCGGTGACCCACCCGATAAAGTCTATAAGCGAGTCAAGCGATACTTACAAGAAGTGGTTCGCCAACTCTGGCAAGAAAACAACCGCATATGGATCAGACCCGAAACCATGGGGAAGGGAACCGAGTTTGGCACACTTGAGGAAATACTTAACCTGTGTACCGAAGTAGAAGGGCTAGCTCCAGTCATAGACTTCGCTCATCTGCACGCCCGAACCGGAGGTATGAATTCCTATCTGGAGTTTACCTCTATCCTGAGTAAAATTAAGGAGCAGTTGGGCCGAGCCGCCCTAGACAATATGCATATCCATTTCTCCGGTATCAGATATGGCACCAAAGGAGAAATCAGCCACCTGAACTTAAAAGAGTCAGATTTACAGTATCTTGGACTCCTGAGAGCTCTACGGGATTTTGAAGTCAAAGGACTAGTCATCTGCGAAAGCCCAAATCTGGAAGAAGATGCCCAGTTCCTTCAAGCAACCTACAATACTTTAACGAAGGTGGGTTAACCGCCTACCAGCATAATGAAGGTTGCTTGATTTCCTAATTACCGTCATTTCTGATATAATAGTAACTGTACCAGAAAATACCCTCTCCGAGGCCAAAGATGCAATCAAGAGAAACTAATAAACCAGACTGGAAACGTAATGGTTTAGTTTATATCGTCTTTTTACTGGCAGGGGTCATCTTGGCAACAATGCTCCTCTCGTCACCGCAGAAGCCGGACGAGGTCCCCCTCAGTGAAGTTATCGCCATGTCCCAAGATGAGAAGATAGATAATATCGTTGAGCAGGGCCAATGGTTAACTATTACGACCACTGACGGAGAGGAAATAAAAACCAATATAGGAGCTCTTAACTACAATGACCTACGGGAACTAGAGCTTAATCCGCAGGTAGAATACGATATCAAACCCGGAGGTATTGATTGGGGTAGCTTACTGATTGGGTTCTTACCGCTAGTTCTCTTTGGCGGCTTGATTTTCTTCATGCTTTTTCGCGCTCGTGGGGCCAATAATCAAGTCCTCGGTTTTGGTCGTAGCCGGGCACGTTTATCGCCAGAATCCAAACCCAGTATAACCTTTGACGACGTCGCTGGTGTCGACGATGCGAAGCAAGAGCTAACTGAAGTCGTCGAGTTTCTTAAATCGCGGGAAAAATTTCAAACTCTAGGTGCCCGTATACCAAGAGGGGTATTACTCGTCGGGCCGCCCGGTACGGGCAAGACACTACTGGCGCGAGCCGTCGCCGGAGAAGCTGGTGTGCCATTCTTTTCCATCAGCGGCAGTGAATTTGTTGAGATGTTTGTCGGTGTCGGTGCCGCCCGCGTACGAGACCTCTTTGAACAAGCTAAGAGCTATGCTCCCTGCATCGTCTTTGTTGATGAGATTGATGCCGTCGGTCGTCAGCGTGGCGCCGGACTGGGTGGCAGCCATGACGAAAGAGAGCAAACCTTAAACCAGATTCTAACCGAAATGGACGGGTTCGATAACAATACCGGCATCATTGTTCTGGCCGCAACCAACCGTCCGGACATACTTGATCCGGCTTTACTCCGCCCAGGCCGCTTTGACCGACGCGTTATCCTCGACCGTCCGGACGTTACCGGTCGGGTTGCCATCCTCAAGGTTCACTCCAAAGATAAGCCCCTGCGTAAGTCAGTCGACCTAGAGGTGTTGGCCAAGCAAACGGCTGGTTTCAGCGGCGCCGACCTGGCTAATCTGATGAATGAAGCCGCCATTTTGGCCGCCAGCCGGGGTAAAACCGCAATTGAGATGTTTGAATTAGAGGAGTCTATCGACAAAGTGACTGCCGGACCAGAGAGAAAAAGCCTAAGAATAAGCCTTAAAGAAAAAGAAATTGTCGCTTACCACGAAGCGGGGCATGCCTTGGTGGCCAAGATGCTACCTGAAGCAAATCAGCCACGTAAAATCTCGATAATAGCTCGTGGTCGGGCTCTTGGTTATACAAAGCCAATAACTGAAGACAGATACATAAACACGTCCTCCTACTATAATGCTGAACTCGCGGTGTTGATGGGTGGCCGTATTGCCGAGGAGTTGATTTTTAACGAAAAATCAACCGGCGCCTCTAATGACATTAAGGAAGCCACGATTTTAGCTCACCGTATGGTCACTGATTTCGGCATGAGCGAGCGTCTAGGACCACGAACCTTCGGTGACAAACAAGAGTTGATTTTCCTCGGCCGGGAAATCTCCGAACAGAAGGATTACGGTGACAAAATCGCCGATATTATTGATGAGGAAGTTAACAATATTATCCATACCGCCCACGAGACAGCGATAGAGCTTCTCACTAAAAACAAGACGAAGCTGATACAAATCGCGCAAACCTTAATCACCAAGGAAACGGTAGAAGCCGAAGAACTGGAGGCACTCCTGGACCCGGCGGCCTCACTCCTACCAAGCACCAAAACAAAACCGGTTCCGAAAACCACTACCCCACCAGTCAAGAAAGTTCCGGTAACTAAGTCCAGGAAAACCCCGAAAATACTCCCCTCATTCCCTAAAGGAGCCCCGGCCCCTTCCGACTAATGCCTGCGGCGGGTCGTATAATCAGCCAACTCGAACAACGACCGACGGCTGACTTGATCCGGTAACCGTTTCAGATTACGACAAGCCTTGGCGCAGTAAACTGAGGCAACTTGATAACACTCCCGCATGATTGACGACGAGTTGCGCACCAGTTCAATAACCTGCTTGAAATCATCCGGATCATCTTTAACCCTAAACAACCTTTTTACCCGGTTATCCTCAGGATAATACTGACGAAGAAGCATTACCGGTAAGGTCAGTGTACCCTGCATCAGGTCGGCACCGACGGGCTTACCTATTTCTTCTTCTGTACCGATAAAATCCAGAATATCATCCACAATTTGAAAAGCAATACCCAGATTATAGCCGTACCCAACCAGAACCTGAATCGATTCCTCGGGCGCCCGGCTCAAAACCGCACCCGATTCCGTAGCCAGCACAAACAGCGCCGCCGTTTTCTTAGCCACCCTTTGAAAATATTGTTCGCTGGTTTGCTCCGGATTAAAAGCATTAAGGGCCTGATTTATTTCCCCACTGGAAATTATTTTAAGGGTTTCGGCGAAAAGCTTAATAGTACGTAGGTTCTCCGTCGAGGCGGTCAGCGCTCCAGCTGCAGCAAAAAGGTAATCGCCGAGAAGTATGGCTTGTTCTTCGCCCCACAGCTTATTGACCGTTGGCCGCCCGCGACGCACTGCAGATTTATCAATAGAATCATCATGAATCAAGGTTGCCGTATGCAAAATCTCAACCGCCGTCGCCATGGGTAGAAGATAATCGAGATTGTAATCATAGGATTTACCGACAAGTAACGTAAGCATGGGACGAATTCTCTTACCACCGCTACTCTTCAAACTATAGTCTAGCAGCTCGGACAGATGGGAAAAGTCAACCCGACGTACTGACTTCAGGACATCTTCGACCCTATCTAAGTCTTCCTGAACGGGCGCATAAATTTCGCTTAGCTCCAAAGTTTTCCTCTTCATCAACCGTAATCGACCGGTCATTGGTTAACCCAATCGACTTGCCTCTATTTCGGCTAATGTCTCCTCTAATTTAGTAAAAAGCGGCTGGGGAAGAACCAATTTCTGCCCCGGTACAGGCAAATGGGACCCCCAGCCATAATCTTCAACCGAACCGATGAAGCCCAGATACTCATGTAACTTCTGGGAGCTAAAGGGTAAAAAGGGATAGAGCATGGTTTTCAATTGAGAAACAACGCCAATTGCCACATAGAGTGCGGTCGCCGCCTTCGACCGATCCGTTTTAATTACCTTCCAAGGTGACTGGGCATCCAGATAGCGGTTGGTCTCCTGAGCCAGCGACAAGGCCGACCGTATTGCCTCACGGAAATGACAACCGTAAAGAAGTTCGTCCACAGTCTTAAAAATAGCTTCAGCCTGACCAAGCAAGGCTCGACTCTGATTATCCAATACCCCGGCTGGCGGGACACAGCCATCAAAATTACGGTAGGCAAAGGTAAGAGCACGATGTACCAGATTACCATAGGTGGCAACTAGCTCATCATTATTACGACGGATAAGTTCCCGCCAGGAAAAATCAGTGTCGCTGGTTTCAGACATGTTTATCGAGAGCAGGTAGCGCAGAGCATCCGGGTCATATCGCTCCAGATAATCTAGTACCCAGACAGCCCAGTTACGGCTAGTGGAAAGCTTCTTACCCTCGATAGTGAGGAACTCATTAGCCGGCACATCATAGGGCAGCTTGAAGTCACCATAGCCCATTAACATTGCCGGCCAGATGATGGTATGAAAGGGAATATTATCCTTACCTATAAAGTAATAACTCTTTACCCCATCGCCCTGCCAGAAAGGACGCCACTTTGTCTCGTCTCCGCTGGATTTAGCCCACTCTTTGCTTGCCGAAAGATAACCAATGACAGCCTCAAACCAAACATAGAGACGCTTACCCTCATATCCCGGTAGAGGCACAGAGATACCCCACTCAATATCACGGGTGATTGCCCGATCCTTAAGCCCCTCTTTCAAAAAACTCAGCGTGAAATTAAGAACGTTTGGCCGCCAGTGGGTCTGTTGCTTTACCCAAGACAAAAGCCGGTCGGTAAAAGCAGTCAGTTTAAGGAAAAAATGCTCCGAATCCTTAAACTGAGGCGGTGTCCCACATGTGCGGCAGTGAGGTTTAATCAATTCTATGGTGTTAAGTGGCTTACCACACGTATCGCACTGGTCTCCTCTCGCTGACGAAGATTGGCAGTAGGGACAGGTACCTTCAAGATAGCGGTCAGGCAAGAAACGCCGGCACTTCGAGCAAAAAGGCTGGGACATCGTCGCTTTGTAAATATAGCCTTTATTAAGCAAGGTAAGAAATATGTCCTGGGAGACGGCACGATGATTGACGGTTTCCGTATTAGTGAACAGGTCAAAGATAATACCCATCTTCTGCCAAGACTCGAGAAACTGCTGATGATAACGGTTAGCAACCTCGCTCGGCTTCTTCCCCTCTTCTTCCGCCCTAAGCGTTATCGGCGTACCGTGCATATCGGAGCCAGAGACCATCAATACCTCGTTACCTTTGATACGGTGGTAGCGGACAAAGATATCTGCCGGCAGATACGCCCCGGCAATATGCCCCAAATGGAGCGGCCCGTTAGCGTAGGGCCAGGCTACACCAATAAAGATTCGCTCACCCATATCATCCCATCACAATTATGTCATTACGTAAGAAAGTTATGGGAAGAAAGTTAGCGCCCGCCCATCCTTCTCTTCTTTGTAACGAGCATATCCCTTATCGATGGCACACGGAACGCAGTAATGTATTATCTGTCCCTTATCGACCTCACCGCCATTCTCTTCATCGACAGCTAAATAGCGCTCGGAATGAGGGATAATACCCTGGCACTCAGCACAACAAATCTCCCCCAAAGAGATACAACCTTGTCGCATTCGTTTCGTTCCTCCCGACACTAAAATATGCCTAAAACATTACGCCGGCCTAAGCCAGGCCCGATAAAGCTCCTTTTTAGATAAGCCGGTTTGGCAAGACACTGTGGTAATCGTCTCTTTGGCCGCGACCCCTGAGAGGCGCATCTGACGCAGCCACCGCTCAATATCCGGGGTCAATTGCGGCTTTCTCTCTTCCCTTTGGCCTTCAATAACCAGAGTAAACTCTCCCCTCGGCTCGACGAAGTACTCGCTAGCCTGAGAAATAGTGCCACGGAACACTTCCTCATGAATCTTGGTCAGCTCACGGCAGACGGCGATACGCCGGTCGCCAACAACCAGCAACAAATCGTTCAGCGCCGCTCGTAGCCGATGCGGGGCCTCTAAAGCTATTACTGTCGCTGGTTCATTAATCATCGTCCTCAGAAGACGCCGCCGCTCATTCACCCGACGGGGTAGAAAGCCGAGATAGATAAACCGGTCGGTCGGCAATCCTGAGACCGCCAACGCCGCAACCACCACCGATGGACCCGGAATAGGTACAATCGGAATACCTCTCTGGCCCACTGCCGCAACCAGTTCGTACCCCGGGTCAGAAATACCCGGTGTTCCTGCCTCAGAGACCAGCGCCACATCGCCCTGTTCCAAAAAGTTCAAAAGGTAATCCAATTTAGCCCGCTTGTTATGTTCATGATAACTGGTCATTGGCGTCTTAATCTTATAAGTGGTCAGTAATCTCCGCGTCTTTCGAGTATCTTCCGCAGCGATTAGCTCCACCGTACGTAAAGTCTCGAGAGCGCGCCACGTAATATCTGACAGATTACCAATAGGCGTGGCCACGATATAGAGAGTCGGCATGGTCTCTTGTCTGCCTCGAGCATCATACTTCCCTGGAAAACTGGGATTATTATAACTCGCTATTCTGTTACCTGTCTAGCCACGTGCAAACGTCCATAGCATAACGATTATCATCACCTACTAGTAGGGAAAAACAACATTTGCGACTTCTACCGCCTTGATTAAAAGCCCACCACTCCATTAGCCCTGTCAGTGTTTCTTCACCCCTAGCACTATTTCGTAGCCTTCCAGTTTGTAGCGCTCGGTGGAGACACCCTGTTCCGGGACTCCTTCAACAAGCTCTCGGGATAATGTTTCCCGCTTAATATAATCAGCAAACTGCGTCAAGACCGGCTTGATATTGGCATCACCTTGATAGTATGTGATGATATGGTCGGCAATATCGAACCCAGCAGTGCGCCGTATCGTTTGCAGACGATGTACAATCTCCCGAGCCATCCCCTCCGCCTGAAGCTCAGTGGAAATCTCGGTGGAAACAGCCACGGCGTAATCCCCCTCTGAACTAGAGACACAATCTGACTTATCCAGTTCAGCCAGACTATCAACCGCAGTCAGTCCCTTAACATTAAGTTCATCCAATATCAACGGGAGCACGCGCTTGAGACTTTCTTTCTCTCGGCTCACACTGACCTTAACCAGGGCTTCGGCTAAAGGTTGGCGCACCTTGATTCCCGCTTGACTACGAGCCGCTCGCCCCAGACGGCATACCCTCATCGCCAGCCGCATGTCTCCTGATAGCCGCTGGTCAATTTTCCTCTTATCCCCCACCGGAAAATCGGTCAGATGGATACTTTCTGGCGCTTCGGGAAATACGGAACAAACCAAGTTCTGGTACAGTTCCTCCGCCAAAAAAGGAGCAAAGGGAGCCAGTAGCTTAGCCAAGGTCACCAGACACTGGTAAAGAGTAGTGTAAGCCGAGAGTTTATCGGCATCGTTCTCGCTCTTCCAGAAACGCCGCCGGCTACGACGGACATACCAGTTAGATAGCTCATCAACGAAGCTCTCGATTTTTCTACCGGCTTCAGCCGGGTGGTAGTCAGCCAGAGCCGCATCAACATTAAGAATAAGCTGGTTAAGCTCAGAAATAAGCCAGCCGTCAAGCTCTGCGGGTTTAACCTCCCCTTCAGCGGTAGGATCGACCCCAATAAAATCAGTGAAGCGGTCAATATTGGCGTAGGTGACAAAGAAAGAGTAGACATTCCATAGCGTCAAGAAAAACTGGCGGGTGATTTCGGCAACCACCTTCTCATCAAAGCGGCGCACGTTACCCGGGGGTGCCCCTGTTAAACAATACCAGCGCAGGGGGTCAGCCCCATATTTGTTAATCACCGCCCATGGCTCCACCACATTCCCCTTGGCCTTACTCATCTTATCACCTTTGACATCAAGGATATGCCCTAGGCAGATAACATTCTTGAAGGAAGGGCGACCGAAGAGTAAGGTGGAGATAGCGTGGAGACTATAGAACCAGCCGCGCGTCTGGTCAACTGCTTCGCAGATATAATCGGCGGGAAATTTCCCTTGTTGAATCAAAGTATCAAGTGACCCCTCGTCCCCAAAAGGATAGTGGTTCTGCGCGATGGGCATATTCCCGGAATCAAACCAGCAATCAATCACTTCAGACACACGCCTCATGCTACCGCCACACTCAGGTTTGGCACAGATGAAGGTCATCTCATCAACAAAGGGACGGTGCAAGTCCAGGGGCTCTCCTAACCCGGAAAAACCCGGTTTCTCAGCCAGCTCATTCACACTGCCGATGCACTCATACCTATCGCAGGACCCGCATTGCCACACTGGTAGTGGCGTCCCCCAATAACGCTCACGAGAGAAAGCCCAGTCCACATTGTTCTGCAGCCAGTCGCCAAAACGGCCATACTTGATGTGCGCCGGATACCAGTTTATCTCCTCGTTACCAGCGATAAGTTTATCCTTCACAGCGGTAGTGCGGATATACCATGTTTTTTTGGCATAGTAGAGCAGAGGCGTACCGCAACGCCAGCAGAAGGGATAGGTATGGCGAATTACCCCGCTGTGGTAGAGTAGATTCCGCTTTTTAAGGTCTTCAATAACCAGAGGGTCAGCCTCTTTCACGAACTTACCTACCCCTGGTGTTATCGGCGACTGGCCTGGTCCAAATATTGGTACAGCAGACCCCGCAAGAATTTCCTCTCTACGTTTAGGGGTAAAACCAGTTGGAAATTTTTTCACTATGCCTCTCAAATCAACGGTATGAACGAGAGGTAAACCTTCTTTTTGACCCACTTCAAAATCTATCTCACCATACGCGGGGGCGATATGCACTATGCCAGTACCATCATCCATAGACACAAAATCACCTTCGATAACTCGATAACCTTGTTTCTTATCCTCCTTACTATAATCAATAGGAATCTTATACAGACATTCATAGTACAGTCCCTCTAAATCACGCCCCTTAACCAGTCCGACTACCTTCTGATCACTAAGCCCGGTATCTTCTCGACGAGCATCAGCCAAAATAAGATGCTCATCGCCGACTTCGATAACCGTGTAATCCGCCTCAGGAGCCACCGCCAGTGCCGTATTACCAGGCAACGTCCAGGGCGTAGTAGTCCATGCTAACAAATAAGCTGGTTTACCTGACGATTTAAAAAGTTTCCCGAGATGAGCAAAAACGTCAGAACTGTTTAATGATGCCGGGACAACCTTAAACTTTACGTAGACCGAAGGGTCTGGGATGTCATCCTGATAGCCCAGAGCGACCTCGTGGGAACTGAGAGAGGTGCCGCAACGGGGACAGTGGGGGGTAACCTTATAACCCTGATAGACCAGTCCCTCATCCCACATTCGCTTGATTGCCCACCAGCCGGTCTCGATATAGTCATTATCCATGGTGATATAGGCGTGTTCCAGGTCAACCCAGAAAGCAATGCGCTCGGTCAGGGCTTTCCATTCCTTAAGGTAGCGGAAAACGCTCTCCCGGCAGCGAGCATTAAATCGGTCAACGCCATAGGCTTCAATCTGGGCTTTACCGGAAAAACCAAGCTCCTTTTCCACCTCTAATTCTACTGGCAAACCGTGGGTATCCCAACCGGCGATACGGGGCGCATAATAACCCTTCATTGCCTTATAGCGCGGAATAACATCTTTGAAAACACGAGCCAGCGCATGGTGAATACCAGGGTTACCGTTGGCTGTCGGTGGCCCCTCGTACAGAGTGAAGCGCGACATCCCCCGACGTTGGTCAACACTCCGCTGAAAGATACTCTTCTCCTGCCAGAAGCGAAGCAGTTTTTCTTCAAGCTGTGGGAAACTCACTTTACTGTTTACTGGTTGAAACATAACCAATCCCCCAATGATAGATTGCTTCGTCGCTACGCTCCTCGCAATGACACGAAGAAAATAAACAAAAACCCCGCCCCAGCACGTCGGGACGGGATTCCATAAACCCGCGGTACCACCCTACTTCCCCGACTCATATCGGGGCACTTATCGGGCACATTACCACACCCCCATCAAGAATAACGGTTGATGACTCCGACCAAGTCTACTAGTCTCGATTCCATCGGGACGTTCAGTTGGTAGCTCAGGAGTGATTTTCCGAGAACCAGACACATCTGCTCACACCGCACCAGATTCGCTGAGCGCCAAAGATTCTCCTACTCTTCTCCATCATCGCTGCTAGTGGGAGTCTAGCACATTATAGGAGAAAAATCAACTTAGCAGGTGAATTATACCACGGACTTCCGATAGAGCGATATATACCCCTCACACTTTTTTGGGCAGAACAATGACCTGGCGTTCCTTACCACTCCCTACACTCTTCGTAGTCACTTCAGAGTAATCGGCCAGCGTAATATGGATGATACGCCGTTCAAAAGAGGACATCGGCTCAAAAGTAAAAGATCTGTCTTGTACTTTTACTTGCTCTGCTATCTGTCGGGCAAAATCCTCCAAAACTCGATAGCGACGCTGTTTATAGTCTTCAATATCAACGATGATGGGAGATCGACTCTTTGTCTGGAGATTAACCATCAGCCGGACGAGATACTGTAGACTAGAGAGAGTCTGCCCACGCCGTCCAATCAAAATACCGAGATCGTCACCATGAATATTAAAGGTGACCGAAGGTACTCCTTCGGTCACCTTTTCTACTTGAGATGTGATCGACCCTTCCACTCCCATCAGCACCAATAATTTCTCCAGCACAGCCTTCGCTCTCTCGGTAACGTCGCCCTGAGGCACCGATGTCAACGGCGTTACTCTGACCATCGCTGGCTCCGACCCCAATCCTAGAATACCGGTCTTACCTTCTTCTACGACGGTGACGTCCACCTCCTCCCGGCTTACGCCTAATTGCTCCAAGGCGCGCTGGATAGCTTCCTCCACGGTCTTGGCTCTGAACTCCATCTCCATCACCAACTCCCTCTTCGGGCGGAGAAACTAGCTCAGCAACTTTAGCTTTAGCCACCGGCGACGCCATTTGCCGAACCGCCTGCCCTTTAATTTTCTTACCGCTGGTTGTTTTCCCCGTTGTTATCCCGGGTATAACCAAGCCACCCCACCCGGTGACAAAATATTGCATGACGATACCGATAATATTTGAGGCTACCCAATAAAGAGCCAGACCACTAGGAAAGGACAAGGTAAGGAAAGCAAACATTAAGGGCATCATCCAGAGCATCATCCGATTTTGTGACTGTTGTTTCGGGTCAGCGCTAGGTATGGTTGTCATCTTCTGCTGTACCCACATCGAGCCACCTACCACTATCGGCAGCAGCAACGATCGGTCTGGCTCGGCCAAATTCAGCCAGAGGAACTGACTCTGCAGAGGCACCTGAGAAAAAACCAGTAGCCAGGAAGAGTAAAGATGCTGGGATAGATGCAGGAAAGCCTCCGGCTCTGTCGCCAAGACACGCATAATTGACTGGTAAAGGGCTATCCAAATCGGCATCTGCACTAACATCGGTAAGACGCAACCAAGCGGATTCATTCCCGACTGCTTATAGAGCTTCATCTGCTCTTGAGCCAGTTTTTGTTTATCCTTAGCATACTTCTGGCGCAGCTCAGCTACCTGAACTTGGATGGTTTGCATGGTTTTACTCACCTGAAGTTGCTTCAGGGTGAGGGGATACATCAAAGCCCGAATGATAAACGTCAGTACGATAATCGTTAGCCCAAAACTCCCGAAGAGGTAATAGGACGAAACAATAACGACATTTATCAACGGGGCTAGAATTATCAGGTCCCAGATTTCCCCAATACTCAACCGAATCTACCTCACTTAGCTTCCACGACGCTTGAATAGCCTTTGGAGAACCAACACAAGAACGATACCACCGGCAAAAAGGGCAATGATAGACCCCCAGTTCATTCCCTGACCGGAGGATTGCTGGGATGGTGATGGCGGTACCGCCGCTTGTTTTAACGAAATTGGGCTCCAATTCAGCTCAGAACCATCAACCGCATCAAAAGCATAGAGTTTTCCATCGCTAGTATGCATATAAACTACCACCCCATCAGTGGTCAAAGGTGCATACACTTTAATATCTTTTGTTTGTAAAGGATCACGCAGCTTATTCGACTCTTTATTCTCAACATCTATTGCATAAACTGCGCCGTTTTCTGTGGCGACTATAACTCTATTACCCACCAGAACCGGCGAGGCGCTCACTGGACTACCTAGGTCAAATTCCACCAGCTTGTCGCCGCTCCGGGCATCCAGAGCATACCCCTTACCATCAAGATTACTAGCATAGATGGTATTGTCTTTAGCCAAGGGCTTTGCCCAGAACCAGTTTTTTGCCTCTGAAAACCGCCACTTCTCTTGGCCAGTGGTCACATCAACGGCGTAGAGTTTTCGATCAAAAGAGCCGATATAGACCGTATTATCGTGGACTAAAGGGGTAGCGACAATCGCACCCTGAGTATCGAAAGTCCACCTTTCATTACCTGTTGCCGTGTCTAAGGCATAGAGCTTCTTATCGAAAGAGCCAACGAATAGCGTATCACCGGAAATTGCCGGTGTTGACCATATTTTACCGCCTGTTGGAAATTCCCAGACATAATCGCCGGTCATTGCATCAAGAGCGTACACAACACCATTATCCACACCGAAAAAGACTTTGCCCTGGGCGATAATCGCTCCGCCAATAATCTGTGCAATCTTTCCTGTAGAATCGACAAAAGCACGGTCGCGTGGGTAGACCCATCTGATTTTGTCTTGGGCGAAGGCATACATTTTACCGCTGTGATAGCCGCCTAGATAAACCAAATCTCCAGCGACGGTAGGAGAACCGTATATTGCTACCACTGAGTCCTCTAGAGGCACTTCCCATAATCTTTTGCCGTCCGTCGTATTTAGCGCGACAACCTTACCGTCCATAGCGCCGATAAACAGTGTTCCGTCGGCTACTACCCCTCCCGACCAGCCCCGAGGCACAGTAATGCCCGCCGGAGCACAGCCGGCAACAACGAAGCAAGCCAGAAGAAAAGCGGACAGAAGTGGCTTACGGGAGTATAATATTCTCTTAAGCTTAGTTATCACTTATTCTCTCTTTCAGGCAAAAGCCATCGACCGAATAAACTGAGACGGCCGAAGCTTCGGCGGGGTAATCCCGGTTATCATTGTACAGGGTCGTAGCCGCCGGAGTGGAAGGGATGACATCGCAAGAGACGTCTTACCCCTCGCCACACTCCGCTGACGAAACCATACCGACTGATTGCCTCATAGGTATATTGGGAGCAAGTAGGCAAAAAACGACAGGATGATGGCATGACCTGCGACCAGGTTAGCTGATAAAATCGAATCAAATTTAAAGCAAGTCCCCTCATCTTAATACGCCTTGATTAATTTTCCGACTTCTCGTCGGCCCCCATTCGTTCGGTGGCCGAAACTTTAAGTTCTTCATTCATCCCCAGAAAACAAGCCCGGGACAACAAGTCCTCAATTGTTTTCTTGAAGTTCCAGTAATCAATCGCCGCCGCGGCCGGACGAACAATAAATATTATATCGTGCCCTACTTTTAGTGGCACCGCCCGTAGAATTTCACGCAACCAGCGCTTTACCCTGTTTCTCACCACAGCATTACCTACTTTTCGGCTAACCGAGAAACCATAGCGCGATAGCGACCGGCCATTAGGTATAGTTTTCATCACCACCCAGCGGGATACCAATGAGTGACCTTTACTATAAACCAAGGCATATTGCGCCGGCTTAGTCAGGTGTTGTTCTCCCCGCATCACTCCCTCTTCCCGAATTATCCCACCGGAACACAATCGTTGTATCAGACCACAGTCAACCGTTGACGGCCCTTAAGCCGCCGTAATTTCAGGACAGCCCGCCCACCTCGGCTGCTCATTCTCTTGAGAAAGCCATGTTCGCGCTTACGCGGGATCTTTTTTGGTTGGTAAGTTCTCTTTGGCACTTTAACCTCTCATTAGATTACGATAACCGTCACTAGGAAGATTGAACCAGTCCCGCCTCAAAGAATCCCGACTTTGATCAGGATTCCTGAAACTAATTAGCCGTAGCTCCGAAAACCCCAGTCTTGCGGACGTGGGCAGGTACACAAGGGAGTAAGGCTAAATGGCGCGCCCTTTTTATGGCAGTTGCTAAAAGTCGCTGATGCTTCGCGCAAGCGCCACTTCGGCGTCTAGGGTCTATCTTCCCTCGATCCGATATGAAACTACGTAGTTTTTCGGTATCTTTATAGTCTATTACCATCGACTTATTGGCACAAAATTGACAAACCCTACGGGCTGGTGCGTATCTTGGCCGACCGCCCCTAGTCTCCCTGGTACCGCTCGATTCTTGTCTCCCCATTGGGCATCCACTCCTATTTCTAAACTTTACCTACATTCGGGCCTTCACCTAAAAGGGAAGATCATCCGGTTCTATTTCATCGCCGCCAGTACTTTCTACAGCCTTCTCGTCACCAGTACTTTCTACAACCTTCTCGTCGGGTGACAACGCCATCGCCTGCCGATCAAGAAAACTAACGCGGTTGGCGATAATTTCATTTCGGGAGTGTTTCTGTCCGTCCTGACTCTCCCAGCTGTGCGTGTGTAATCTGCCTTCTACATAAACCAGGCGTCCTTTATTTAAGAACTGGTTACACTGTTCAGCGAGCCTACCCCAAGTAACCACAGTAAACCACTCGGTCTCTTCTCGACGCTCACCGTCAGCCGTAGTGTACCGCCAGTTAGTCGCCACATTGAAGGAGGTTACCGGACGGCCATTCGGGGTAAAGCGCATTTCGGGTTCACCCCCAAGATTACCGATAATGATAATCTTATTAACACTGACCATTTCTCCACTCCTCTCGCTCTATTTACTCACCTACTAGAAGCAGGTACCCTCCCTAACTATCCAACCTGATTAACAAATGCCGTAGAACTTCCCCGGAAATTCGCAGGTCCGCTTCTAACTCTTTCCCTGAGGCTGGTCGTAATGTAAACCTGGCTAAAGCATAAATCCCCTCTAGAGACTGCTTAATGGGATAGGCTAACCTTTTTTTACCCCACCGTTGTACCTCAGAGACAGTACCGCCTCTCTCACTAACAAACTGGCTGATACTGTTGATTCTTGCCTCTAGTTTGTCTTCAGTGATTTCGGGATTAATGATGACGGTGAGCTCATAGTCACGTAGCCCCCCGCCCAACTCTGTAGCTACTTCTTCTGATACCATCCATCTCTCCAAAAAAAATTACGGCGGCTTATACTATACAACAAGGTCCGCAAACAACACAAGCGCGAGTACGAAATTATTTATGAGCCAGCCTCCCTCTCGTCGCGCTGGAGACACATCTGGGTCAAAGCAGCTACGGCAGCTACGGCAGCCGCTCGCCTCGTATGGGTGAATACCTGGGATAATCTTTCTTCGAGAGACTTTTCCCGCTTTGCAATACGCCTCATATCATCGCCTAAAGTGGTTTCCGTACTGATGAAGTGGGTGCCTAGCTCCCCGTTCACAAAGCGCGGGTTTTCCATCACCGCCTTGTGGAACATAATATTAGTCTTGACCCCAACGATAATGTACTCATAAAGCGCCCGCCGCATTCTACAGATGGCTTCATTACGGTCTCTTCCCCAAGCAATAAGCTTTGATATCATCGGATCGTAGTTAGGAGGAATGGTGTACCTGGTGTGGACACCACTGTCCACCCGGATTCCAACGCCACCGGGCGAACGGTAGTGCTGGAGCTTACCAGGCGAAGGGGTAAAGTTGTTCAACGGGTCCTCCGCATTAATACGGCATTCTATCGCCCAGCCATTCATACATACATCTTCCTGTTTGATACTCAGAGGACAGCCGCGAGCTATTTGTATCTGTTCCTTAACAATATCAACCCCGGTTACCACCTCCGTGATCGCATGTTCCACCTGAATGCGCGTGTTTGCCTCCAGGAAGTAGAATTTCCCCTCAGAGAAGAGGAACTCGATAGTACCGGCACTTTCGTAGTTTACCCATCTGGCTGCCTTAACGGCAATTCCACCCATCTCGTGGCGAAGCTGAGAGGTAAGTACGGGCGATGGTGTCTCCTCGATAAGCTTCTGGTAACGGCGCTGGATAGAACACTCCCGCTCTCCTAAGTGAACCACATTGCCATACGAATCTGCCAGTATCTGAAATTCAATATGCCGCGGATCTGGCAGGTACTTTTCAACATAAACGTCGGCCAGCCCAAACGTGTTGGCGGCAATCAACTTGGCCGATTCCAGCGCTTCTTGTAATTCCTCTTCATTATTAACAATTGTCATCCCGATCCCCCCACCACCACCTGCCGGTTTAATTATAACCGGAAAGCCGAGCTCAGAAATAATCTCTTGAGCATTGCTAACATCCACATGTCCGTCACTACCCATTACTGTAGGCACGCCGGCTTTTTTCATTTCGCGGCGGGCGGCCATCTTATTACCCATCAGCTCCAGCACCTTACTAGATGGCCCGATGAACCTGATACTCTCTTGTTCACAGACGTAAGCGAAGTTTGGATTCTGAGCGAGGAAACCGTAACCAGGATGAATGGCATCGGCACCACAGTCCTTGGCTATTTGAATAATTTTTCTGATATTAAGATAACTCTCCGCCGCCGGAGCCGGCCCGATAAGATAAGCTTCGTCAGCATATCTAGTGAATAGCGCCCCCTCATCGGCATCAGAATATACCGCTACTGAAATAATCCCCAGCTCCCTACAGGCACGCATTACGCGAATAGCTATTTCCCCACGATTAGCCACAAGAATTTTATCCATTCTCTAACTCCAGTACTATCAGAATATCTCCGGAGTTCACGACCTCACCCTCATACACAAGAATCTCCTTTACTACTCCGTGATGAGGAGAATGCACCTCGTTATGCATTTTCATGGCCTCAATAGTTGCTAGAAGATCCCCCATCTTAACCTTATCCCCAACCTTTACCTTTACCGCCAGTAGCATTCCCGACATTGGAGAAAGCACAGCACCCGGCGGTACTCCCTTTGGTTGCTCTGGCTTTTCTACTTCTACGGTCTTACCCAGCACTGGGGTTACTTTGACATTACACATTTCTCCATCCACGTCCACGCTGAACTCCATAGGGAAATCTGGAGCTGACGAGCGTGGCATAGACTCCGTCTGAGAAGGCACGACCTCTTCTTTGATTTCGCCGCGGAGGAATTTTGTAGCAACCTGAGGATAGAGAGCATAACTAACCAGGTCCTCTTCCTTGCGCAGAATACCGAGTTTCTGCCCATCTCTCCTCAGTTTATCCAATTTGGGCTCTATCATGTCTGCAGGGCGCACTGTAATGGGTTCCTCGTCGCCAATTATTAATTTCCGCACATCTTCATTCACCTTAGCCGGTGGCCAACCATACTGACCAAGAAAGTAGTTTTTAACCTCCTGTGTCACCTGTTTGTATCTTACGCCCGAAAGCACATTAAGTACTGCCTGGGTACCGACCAGTTGGCTCGTCGGAGTTACCAGTGGCGGATAGCCAAAGTCTTGCCGTACCTGGGGGACTTCCCGTAGCACTTCCTCCATTTTGCCTAGTGCCTTCTGTTCCCTAAGCTGACCCACCAGGTTAGATAGCATGCCACCCGGTATCTGATGAAGTAGGACATTGATACTAGGCCGAGTTACCTCAGCGGCGAACGCCGTCCTGTATTTTCCACTCAAAGTAGCGAAATACTCGCCTATCTCATAAAGCTGCCCCAAATCCAAATCAGAATCATAAGGGGTATCCTTAAAGGCCGCCACCATACTCTCCGTAGGTGGATGGGAAGTCCCCCAGGCAAATGCCGAGAAAGCAGTATCAATTATATCGACACCAGCCAATACAGCGGCATGATGGCTCAAAGGAGCCATACCGCTTGAGCAGTGCGAGTGAAGGTCCAAAGGTATCTTTACCTTCCCTTTTATTGCCTTAACCAACTCGGTCGCGGCCGCTGGTGATAGCAGCCCAGCCATATCTTTGATGCAGATTGAATCGCATCCTAGACCTTCAAACGCAGAAGCCATTTCGGCAAAGTTTTCTATAGTGTGTACCGGACTGGTCGTATAACACAGCGTACCCTGAACATGAGCCTTATAATCCTTAGCGACTTTTATCGCCATCTCCATATTACGCATGTCGTTCAGCGCATCAAACACACGGAAAATATCGATACCGTTCTTCACCGTGAGTCGTATAAATTCTTTAAGCACATCATCGGCATAGTGTCTATAACCAACAAGATTTTGCCCTCTCAACAGCATTTGAAGCCGCGTGTTTTTTATCTTCGAGCGCAACACCTGCAGTCTCTCCCATGGGTCTTCGTTTAGGAACCTAATACACGCATCGAAGGTAGCCCCTCCCCACACCTCTAGTGAGAAGAACCCCACCTTATCGAGCTGTTCGGCGATTGGGACCATATCCTCAGTACGCATTCGTGTAGCGATAAGTGATTGATGCGCATCACGCAATGTGGTATCAGTTATTAGAATACCCATGTAGTTTCACTCCAATCTAACTTAACCCCGATACGTAATCGGGATTGACGTTGCCACAAACATGCCCTAAAATACGAATACCCGACTTGGGGGTAATTGTATACTAAATCATTCGTTAACTTCAATAATCATCTTGGGTTCAGGCGGTAACCCAAGGTCGTAGGTCAGTAAAATTACCCGGTTTATCAAGGAAGGTAGTGGGCATGAAAGAGACGAAGCGAAGACCCCGACATTGGCTGCGTCGGAAGTTAGGAGCTCAATTCCTTGCCGGCGTTCTTATTATTGTGCCAATTGGTATAGCCCTATTGATTTTCGTCTGGATTTTTTCGGCTATTGATGGTTTTCTCCAGCCGGTAATTAAGGCGGTTTGGGGACGTACGGTACCAGGTGTGGGTCTTGGGATAACCATAATATTAATTTACCTAGCCGGCGCAATTGCCGAAAACGTTATCGGGCGGAAAGTAATTCGTCAGGGTGAGTCTCTACTGGCCAAAGTCCCGATTTTCCGCTACCTTTATACTGGTATCAAACAGTTTCTGATGAGTTTTTCGGTATCGGGTAGAACTGGCTTCACCCAAGTAGTGTTGCTTGAATACCCCAGGAAAGGTATAAAGGCGATCGGTTTCATCACCGGTGAGATGTCAGCAGAAAATGGTGAAAAATTATTCAGCGTTTTCATCCCGACCACACCGAACCCGACGTCCGGGTTTCTTGAGATTGTGAGGGAAGAGGATATTTCCCGCACCGATATATCCGTTGAGGATGCAATGAAGTTACTTGTCTCGGCTGGTGCCGCTTCATCCCCGAAAGTTCAAGCCACTCTAGCGGGGACAAACTGGACTTAACTACTAACTATCCAGTTACCTTGCTAGCGACAAATCAATAATAAACGGAGCCTACAAATGAGCAAGTTTATCGACAAATTAAAACGCCTTTCCCAGGGGGTTCCCGAATCCATCGGGTTTCGGCCTAGTCAACTAATTCTACCCAAACCTAGGATACAGCTTCTAGCCGTTCTGTCTCCGGAGCCACCCGACCACATAGCTGAGGTAGTGGCTGGGGCGGATGCTGTAGTGTTTCCTACCACTCAAATAAACCCGAAGACCTCCTACCTGGCGAAGATAGCTCGTGCTCTGGTAAGCATCCCATGGGGCATCAGATATGAAAGCGGGCAACCCGACGTAGCGGAGCTAATAAAGACAGGCGGTGATTTTGTCGTTTTCTCGGCGGCAAAGACGCCTCTAACGACGGTAGTGGGAGACAATATAGGGAAAATATTAGAGGTGGAACCCTCACTCAATGAGGGTTTGTTACGCGCCGTTAATGAACTACCGGTAGATGCGGTGCTTGTTGCCGGTGAGTTAAAGACGGTTGATACCATTACTTGGCAACATCTGATGCTCTTTCAGCGCTTTGCTGATTTACTGACAAAACCCCTACTAGTTTCGATACCGCCGAGTGTGGACGCTGGTACACTTCAGGCTTTATGGGAGGCGGGGGTTAATGGCCTAGTAATCTCGGCGGTTGGGTCGCCAAAAGGCAAAATAAAGGAGCTGCGCAAGATAATCGATGGTTTACCCTTCCCTGTTCCCCACCATTGGGAGAGGATTGAGCCGATATTACCCCGTATTAGTGCTGAGCCAAGCCAGATAACCGCTGAAGAAGAAGAGGAAGAAGAGGAGTAATCCCCGATTTCAGTACGCGCCACCAGTTAGTGCTGGGCGAGTTGCCACGATTTCCCTTCTGAAGTAATAGCGGGGGCAATGACCATCTCCGCTTGGTGCATTTCTTTAATGGTGGAAGCCCCACAAACACCCATGACTGTACGAAGAGCACCAAGCAGATTCTGACTGCCATCAGTCACCGAAGTAGGGCCGAAGAGAATCTGCTCCAGTGTGCCGGTGGTACCAACTTTAATCCTTGTACCTCTGGGTAATGCCGCGTGTGGCTGGGACATCCCCCACTCGTAGCCTAGCCCCGGAGCTTCTTTAGTTTGAGCAAAGACAGAACCTAACATAACAGCATCGGCACCGGCGACAAAGGCTTTACACATGTCACCACCCTTACGGATACCACCGTCAGTAATAATGGCTACATACCTCCCGTACTCTTTAAAATACTGGTCCCGGGCGGCGGAGCAGTCAATGGTAGCCGTTATCTGAGGGACACCGATCCCAAGGACCTCCCGGCTAGTGCAGGCGGCCCCGGGACCGACACCGACGAGAATCCCAGAGATACCAGTATGCATCAACTCCAAACAAGAGCTGTAACTAACACAATTACCTACAACAACTGGCATCGATACCGACTTAACTAGCTCAGAGAAGACGAGACCGTGATAGCTTTTCGATGTATGATGGGCGGTGGTGACGGTAGATTGAACGACCAGAACATCAGCCTTAGCTTCGGCCACTACTGACGCCAATCGCTTAGTATTAGCCGGTGCCACTGCCACGGCGCATATTGCCCCAGCTTTCTTAATCGCCTGAATACGTTCGCCAACGAGATTTTCTTTAATTGGTTGAGAGTAGATTTTTTGCAGGAGACGGGTGACCTCCATCTGAGGCGCTTGAGCAATCTGGGCCAGTATCTCCTGAGGATTATCATAGCGGGTTTGTACCCCTTCGAGGTTAAGCACGGCCAGTCCACCCATCTTACTCATCAATATTGTGAAGTTGACATCCGTGATGGCATCCATGGCAGCAGCCAAAACAGGAACAGCTATGTTCAAGTCCCCTATTTGTAGTCCCATATCAGTCTGGTCGGGGTTGATGGTCACATCTCCAGGCACAATGGCTACTTCATCAAAACCGTAGGACCGGCGGAGTTGCTTAGACTTAGGAGCATCCATATTGTTCTCCTTTTTAACAGGTAACTATAGCAAAATCCGAGAGGTAGAGTCAAGTAATTTAGGGTTATGGTAAAGGGATAATATTTCACACCAAGACTAAGCTGTGGTATAATATGGTAAATGTACATCTCTTTTGGACCTATCCCCGGCAACCTTTCCCTATCTGTTTTAGGTATCAACCAAGTCGCATATCCGATCATTTCGTTCCAATCTATTTCCTTTCACCATTAAGTCGGAAGGTAGGTATTAAACGTGACTCAAGAAACTCCTTCGCCAATACCCAATACGGTAGATAGTAACGGCTATACGGCCGACACCATCCAAGTCCTCGGCGGGTTAGAAGCGGTTCGCCGGAGACCCGGCATGTACATCGGCAGCACCGACCAGCGCGGCCTACATCACCTCGTCTACGAAATCGCATACAATGCTGTCGATGAAGCCATGGCTGGCTGGTGCACTAGCTTTACGGTTACCCTGCAAGCCGATAACTCCGTACGGGTTGAGGATAATGGGCGCGGTATCCCAGTAGATATTCATCCAGCCACTAAGAAGTCAGCCTTAGAGACAGTACTCACCACACTTCACGCCGGCGCCAAATTTGGCGGCAAGACCTATCAGGTATCCGGCGGATTACACGGAGTAGGAGCTTCAGCAGTAAACGCCCTTTCCGACTGGCTTAGGGTCGAGGTCCGACGTGACGGTAAGATGTACCGCCAGGACTACCGACAGGGTATTCCGCAAAATAAGCTGACTGTAGTTGGCACGGCTGATAATACCGGCACCACCATCACCTTTCTCCCCGATGAAACAATATTTGGTGAGTCCAAGTGCGTCTATGCAACTCTATGCGACCGTGTCCGGGAGATGGCCTACCTGAACAAAAGGTTAGAAATAAGTCTAATTGATGAACAAACTAACAACGAAAGTGCCTTCTATTTTGAAGGTGGTATCAGCAGCTTCGTGCGTCACCTTAACCGCAAGCGCGTCACTGCTCATCGTCACCCAATTTATGTGTCCAAGGCAGTAGACAGTACTGTCGTCGAGGCAGCCGTCCAGTACAATGACGGTTTTACTGAGTCCGTCTTAAGCTTCGCCAACTGTGTTAATACGGCCGATGGAGGTAGCCACCTCACCGGCTTTCGTACCGCCCTGACCCGTGTTCTCAATGACTATGCTCACAAGAACAAGCTTATCAAAGAAGAAGACCCTAATCTGACCGGCGAAGATGCAAGAGAAGGTCTGACGGCGGTTATCAGCGTCAAATTAAGAGAACCACAATTTGAGGGGCAGACAAAAGCAAAACTGGGTAATCCGGAAATAAAAGGCATCGTGGAGAGCATTGTCGGCGAAGGCCTGTCGATGTACTTCGACGAACATCCTGATGACCTCAAGAGGATTATTGACAAGTGTCTTCTTGCCGCCCGAGCAAGAGAAGCCGCCCGTAAAGCCCGTGATCTAATAATCAAAAAGGGTAATCTCTTCGGTACTCTACCAGGGAAACTGTCCGATTGTACAGAGAGAAACCCAGCTAACTGCGAACTGTACCTAGTAGAAGGAGAATCCGCCGGCGGATCCGCCAAGCAGGGCCGCAACCGCCGCTTCCAAGCGATACTTCCGCTACGCGGCAAGATACTCAACGTGGAAAAGGCTCCCCTAGATAAGATGCTCTCCCACACGGAAATCCGCGCCATCGTTACCGCTCTCGGCACTGGTATCGGTGCCGAGACTGACCTTACCAGACTTCGTTACCACCGAGCGATTCTGATGACCGATGCGGATGTTGATGGCTCTCACATCCGCACTCTTCTCCTCACTTTTTTCTTCCGCCATCTGCCAGAGCTGATTAATAATGGTCACCTGTTTATTGCCCAGCCACCGCTTTTTCGTATTAAGCACCAAAAAACAGAGCACTGGGTTTACTCAGAGACGGAAAGAGAAGAAGTGATAAGCAGCCTAAAAGATACGAAAAATATTGACATTCAGCGCTATAAGGGACTAGGGGAAATGACGGCGGAACAACTTTGGAAAACCACGATGAATCCGGAAACCCGCACCCTACTCACCGTGTCCGTAGAGGATGCGGCCAAAGCCGACCAAATCTTCAATACGCTAATGGGAGCGGAGGTCCTCCCTCGTAAAAACTTCATCCAGGCTCACGCCAGGAGTGTCCAAAACCTAGATATTTAGAGCCGCCGGATTTTTGTTTTATCTTCCAGCAACCTAAGTAAAGCCTGTGCTTTTTATGTATTCGGCTACCGGCGCTGGAACCAAACGACGAATGGATAAGCCCTGAGCTAGCCGCTTCCTGATTTCCGTCGCGCTAATATTTATTTCCGGCTCATCAAGTAGAATCAAACTCAGCGATAGCTCCGAAATAAGCTCTTTCTGTTCCTTCAGATCCAGTAGCTTATACCCTGGCCGTGGGACAGCTACCAGGTAGCATAACTTAATGAGACGAGTCGGCTCCTTCCACCGGGGTAGCTGGAGTAAACTGTCCCAGCCCAGAATAAAAAACAGCTCATCCTCAATATGGAGTTTATCCCTTAACTCACTAATGGTATCAACCGTATAGGAGGGACCGGGTCGGTTAATTTCCACCAACGACAACTCAAAGTAAGGACGGTCAGCGATAGCAAGGCGTATCATCGCAACTCGATGCTCCGCCAGCGAAATCGGGGTATCGACTTTCAAGCACGGCTGACCAGTCGGCACAAAAATAACTTTCGCTAAATCCAGCTGAGCCCTGACTACTTCCGCCACCTTCATGTGCCCATTATGAATTGGGTCAAAGGTACCGCCAAATATCCCTATCTTCACCAATCACCACTCCCATTCAAAATGACCACAACGTACTTTGTCACCGGGTTTAACCCCCGCCTTAACCAAAGCTCGCGCGACACCCAGTCTGTCCAGTTGCCCACGAAGATGCCGGCGCACCTCGGCGCCAGTCACATCGACTCTAGCAACGACACGCTCTAGTGCTGGAGCCGCGATAACAAAGGTATCGCCCTCCTTACGCACACTAGTCAATGGGTTCCTCGGACGAGGACGAAAGACTTTTTTTGGGGCCCCTACTCCAACTACCACCTGCGTTTCCACCTGAATAAGCATCTTCATCGTTTGCTCCATAAGTTCGCCAACACCTTCTCCGGTGACCGCAGAAACGAAAAACACAGACATACCAGCCTGACAAAATGCCTGTTTCATCTCACCTAACCGGGTCTGTACCGCCGGTAAGTCAATTTTATTGACGACAACCGTCTGTGCCTTTTGAGCCAGAGCTGGCTCAAAAAGACTAAGTTCAGTATTCACCCGCACCACATCTTCAACCGGAGATACCGAAGTACCATCAATCAGGTGGATAAGTATTTTTGTCCGCATCGCGTGGCGCAGAAAATCATGCCCCAAACCACGACCCAGATGAGCCCCTTCAATTAACCCGGGAATCTCTGCCAAGACTAAACTCTTTAGCCCAACCATAACTACACCCAAGATAGGCTCCAGAGTGGTGAAAGGGTAGCTGGCAATCTTCGGTTTAGCTGCCGAAGCCGCCGTCAACAAGGAAGACTTACCGACATTAGGGTAACCGATTATCCCGGTATCGGCAATTAACCTGAGTTCCAGTATGATGCTGCGTTCTTCACCAGCCTCTCCTTTCTGAGCAAGGCGCGGCGCCTGGTTAGTTGAGGAAACAAAGTGCGTATTACCCCACCCCCCGTTACCCCCCCCAGCAATTCTTACATCTTGGCCAGGCTGGGCTAAATCGATAATCAAGACTTTATCACCGGCCGGTACCACGCCCCAAACCAAAGTCCCTAGAGGAACTCGCAGTACGAGATCTGAGCCTTTCTTACCATGTTTCTTCCTGCCACGACCATCCCTACCGTTAACTGCCTGGTAAAGACTCATATATCTGAACCTCGCCAGACTAGTTACATCCGGGTCTGTCACAAGAATGACATCCCCACCATCCCCACCATTCCCGCCATCAGGACCACCAAAGGGGACAAACTTCTCCCGCCGGAAACTAACGGCACCATCACCGCCTTTACCAGCCTTCACTCGAATCTCAACTTTATCAAACATTATATTATTTGTAACACTCGATACTTAACTGGTTACTTGTTAATTAAATCTAAAAACCGCTAATTTTATTTTTAATCTTTTATTATTAGTAATTAATTAATATAAAAGTAAGTCTCTATTATTATTACTAATAATAATAATAGCAATGTTGACTAGTTACATCAATTTTTGACAGCTTTAAGCCTAGCTTCACATAATAAAAAGGAAGTTATCAAAAAAACCCGGAAAGTTATCAAAAAAACCCGGAAAGTTATCAAAAACCTGGGAGGAGTTATCAAAAACCTGGGAGGAGTTATCAAAAACCTG
>Ga0187827_10000119_pt1 | contig 120050 bp, 98 predicted proteins | sample ETNtaG_39_FD_167969 | JGI IMG/M metagenome (GOLD analysis project Ga0187827, IMG submission 167969) | Marine microbial and viral communities from oxygen minimum zone, Eastern Pacific Ocean - ETNP2014_SV_150_PacBio MetaG (Illumina Assembly) | ecosystem: Environmental > Aquatic > Marine >... | reverse complement strand
TATCGTGACCGGGATCAGACCTTTGTCGACCGGGAGACCGGGAGCGTGTGGGACGCCGCCGGCCGGGCGGGCGCCGGGCCTCTGGCGGGCGCTCAGCTGGAGCGGTTGAACACCCGCCGGGCCTTCTGGTTCTCCATCGCCATCGCTTTCCCCGACATCGACGTCTACCTGCCCTGAGGTCGGGTTTCCCGAACGTCTTCTCGCGCCGAAAAGCCCCCCTAATGCCGGGTCTCGACGCACTGCTTTCCTCTTCTTCTTGACACCCCCTGGCGATTGTGATAGATTTCCCACGCTCAAAACCCGCCTGTTTTGGCTTTCATTGGGGGGATGTATTGGAGTTCTTGATTGTAGCCATGGTGGCCGGTGGGATCGCCCTTCTCTTCGCCGGCGTCACCACCATTAGGGTTCTGAAAGCCGATCCGGGCAATGAGGCGATGCGGGCCATCGGCGACGCCATCCGGGAAGGTTCCAGCGCTTTCCTGCGCCGGGAATACCTGGTGCTCGTGCCCTTCGTTGTGGTGGTGACCGGCATCTTGTGGGTGCTCATCGACTGGCACACCCGGGACGATCTGGTGCCCAGGACCGCCATCTCATACCTGGCCGGCACCCTCTGTTCGGCTACTGCTGGGCTCATCGGGATGAGCGTGGCGGTGCGGGCCAACGTCCGGACGGCGGCCGCCGCGATGCGCGGTCTGAATCCGGCGCTTCGGGTGGCCTTTTCCAGCGGGTCGGTAATGGGGGTGACGGTGGTGGGCATCGGCCTGCTTGGGGTTTCCATCCTCTACCTGATCTTCAAGGACATCAGCGTGGTGGCCGGGTTCGGTTTTGGAGCAAGCTCTATCGCCCTGTTCGCCAGGGTTGGCGGCGGCATCTTCACCAAGGCCGCCGACGTGGGGTCCGACCTGGTGGGTAAGATTGAAGCCGGCATCCCCGAGGATGACCCTCGCAACGCTGGGGTCATCGCCGATAACGTGGGCGATAATGTTGGCGACGTGGCCGGCATGGGCGCCGACCTCTTCGAGTCCTACGTTGGCTCCCTTATCTCGGCAATTGCCCTGGCGGCGGCAGCGCTGGCCGGGACCCAGGGTGCCTGGAAGGCCGATCAGGCGATGTTCCCCCTGCTGCTGGCGGGAGGCGGGATCCTGGCGTCAATCCTGGGCACCTTCGTGGTCCGGAGCGGGGAAAACGCCGATTTCGATAAGCTGCTCTGGGCGCTACGCCGGGGCATTTTCACCTCGGCGGCGCTGGTGGCCGTATTTGCCGTGGTCGCCGTGATAGCCCTGGACCTGGAGATCGAGTGGTTCTGGGCGGTCCTGGTCGGACTGGTGGCCGGGATAATAATCGGCCTATCCACCGAATACTACACCTCGTACAGCTACAAGCCGACCCAGAGAATCGCTGAAAACTCCCAGACCGGGGCGGCCACTGTGATGATCAGCGGTATCGCCACCGGAATGATGAGCACGGTGATCCCACTGGTCGCCATCGGGGTGACCATTATCATCGCCTTCGAGCTGTCCGGCTTCTACGGGGTGGCCCTGGCCGGTGTCGGCCTCCTTTCCACCCTGGGCATCACCCTGGCCACCGACGCTTACGGGCCGGTGGCGGACAACGCCGGAGGCATCGCCGAGCAGGCCAAGCTGCCCCCCGAGGTACGGGAGAGGACCGATGCCCTGGACGCCCTGGGGAACACCACCGCGGCCACCGGCAAAGGGTTCGCCATCGGCTCCGCCGCCCTGACCTCGCTGGCCCTGCTGGCCGCGTACGCGGTGGCCGCCGGCTTGGACGACGATGGAATCAACTTGCTGGACCACAAGGTCCTGGTCGGTCTGCTTGTTGGGGCCATGCTGCCCTTCCTGTTCTCGGCCTTCACCATGAGCGCCGTGGGCCGGGCCGCCTTCTCTATCGTAAACGAGGTGCGACGCCAGTTCCGGGAGATTCCCGGATTGATGGAAGGCACGAATCGGCCGGAATACGCGAAGTGCGTGGATATCGCCACCCGTGGGGCCCTCCGGGAGATGATAATTCCCGGCCTGATGGCTGTGGTTGTGCCGGTATCCGCCGGTTTCATCCTGGGCACCGAGGCGCTGGGCGGTCTCTTGATCGGCGCGGTCGGCTCTGGGTTCATGTTGGCCATCATGATGGCCACCGCCGGTGGAGCATGGGACAACGCCAAGAAATACGTGGAACTGGGCAACTTCGGAGGGAAAGGGTCTGAAGCCCACAAGGCGGCGGTGGAAGGGGATGTGGTGGGTGATCCCTTCAAAGACACCTCGGGCCCGTCGCTGAACATCTTGCTCAAGCTGATGGCCATTGTTTCCCTGGTGTTCGCGCCGGTATTCCTGGACGTGACACCTCTCATCGACCGTATCTAACCCTGGCGACGCTGCCAGGCCACGTGGCAAGAGACTCGCGGGAACCGTGCAGAAACTGGGGCGCTCCAGGTAAATGGGGCACCCTTAACTTTTCCCTTCAGAGGGCCTTTGCCTCAAAACTGGCCTTCCGAGGAGCATTGCGACGAGGAATCTGGTGCGGGGTTCCTCCGTCGGAGCCTGGACCCACCACACCAGACCCCTCGCTTCACTCGGGGTGACATTGTCCAGAGCACTTTTGGGGCAAGGCTTTTCGGAGGGGGCTGGCGGTTCGTCAAGCCTGTCCTGAGCCCAGCCGAAGGGCTCACCACGAACGGTGGAGGAGGATTCCCATCTAACCAGGTGGTTCGAGAAGCTCACCACGAACGGTATTTGTTACGCCAATCGGCGTCACGCCAATGATCGAAGGGAAGTACCAGGTTTGTGGCGGGCCGGCCGGCTACAGGGTGGAAGCGGACAGGGCCTCTTGCACCGCCGCGAGCGGCGAGCTGATATCGAACGGCTTGACCAGTACCGCGCAGGCGCCCAAAGGCCTGGATACGGCCTGGGCCTCAACGTAGCTTGTGGCGGTGGTGACAATCAGCGGAGCGGTAGGAAGGATGCCGGCGTCCCGCAGCTCCCGGGCCTCTCCGGTGGGAGCCGAAGTTACTTCGTGTTCGAGCCGGCTCAAGACGATCTGGTACAGGGAGCGCAATGTGCTACGGTCCTCGACGACAAGTATCCTGGCCATCGGCGGCCTGGCTAGCCTCCGGGCCGGTCTTTAGTCAGGTAGAGCAGGCGAATCTGGGCCGTCCCCCCTTCGATCTCCAGCATTCCGAGGGTCCCCATTGCTTCAGGGCGGTAGTGCCGGCCCGGATAGGTTGGGCTGCCCGGGTTGACCAGCAGCACCCCGTCGTGATAGCAGACCAGCTCATGATGGGTGTCCCCGAAAACCACGATGTCCACCGGCTGCCCGAATTTTTGGGCTACGATATCCCGGCCTCGCCCTTCCGGGAAGATCAACCCGGTGCCGTCGGGGGTGGTGCTGATCCGTGGCCCCGGCCATTGGATGTCGTGGATCATGCCGATTGCTAATGCCTCGGCCTGGACCACCCGGGTGACCGCCGCCAGCCGGTCACCCGGCTCGGTGGGGTCCTCGTAGCCCCGCACCGCCAGCACCGGGGCCACCGTTTCCAGGCAGTCCAGGACGCCCAGGCACTCCAGATCGCCGCAATGCAAGATCAGGTCGACACCTTCCAGCGCGGTGAGCACTTCGCCGGGCAGGTCCAAGCCCCGGCCCGCCAGGTGGGTATCCGAGATCAGGCCGATCTTCATGACGAGGGGGTGGCCCGGGAGGTCACCCGGGGGGCGAGCGCATCCAGGGTGCGGAACATGGCCGGTAGGGAGGAGCCGCGGGGGAACGCGACCAGCGGCATGTCGGCCCCGCTACGCCGGAACTGGTCCAGCTTGGCCCGGCAGGTAGCCGCGTCGCCGAGAATGGTGACGTTGTTCAGCATCTCATCCGTGATCGAAGATGCCGCCTTGGCCCGGTCGCCGGCAACCCAGGCTTCCCGGAGGGCGTCCGCTTGGGCCTTGTAGCCGTAGCGGCTGAACAGGTCGTAGTAGTAGGTTCCCATGCCGCCGATGTAGTAGGTCATGTGGGCGCGGACCCGCCGCTCGGCGTCAGCCAGATCCTCGTCCCCGTCCGCCACGTGGCACATGATTTGAGGGGCGACGCTGATCTCCGAAATGTCCCGGCCGGCCCGAGCAGCACCTTTGGCGACCTGCTCTTTCAGCCCCGCGAGGTGTCCCTGATGGACCCAGATGGGTAGCCATCCGTCGGCCAGCTCTCCGGTCAGGTCTAGGTTCTTGGGGCCCAAGCTGGCCAGATAGATGGGGATCCGTTTTTGAATCGGAGAAGCGCCCAGGCGGAAGCGGCGTAAGTTGTAGAAGCGGCCCTCATGGTTCACCGCCTCGCCGGACAGGGCCTGGCGGATTATCTCGATGTACTCGCGGGTGCGTTGCAAGGGATACTTGAACGGTAGGCCGTGCCAATCCTCGATGACGATCCGCCCGCTGGACCCCAGTCCCAGCATCGCTCTCCCTTCCGAGACCAAGTCCAGAGAGGCGATGCATTGGGCGATCATGGAGGGGGTGCGGCTGTACACCGTTACGATTCCGGTGCCCAGGCGAATGGACCGGGTGTTACAGGCGATGGCGGTCAACACGGTGAAGGCATCCATTCCCCATGACTCGCCGGTCCAGAGTTCGTCGTAGCCTAGCCGGTCCGCATGCTGGGCGACGGTGATCATGTCCTTGAAAGGATGCCCGTCCGGCCTGGGGTTGAAAAACAATCCGGTGCCGCTCATCCGTTGATGCTCCTGTTGGTGTGGACTAGTTCCGGTGCTCCCATAGGGTGAAGTAATCGGGCGAATCTCCCAGCAAGGCTTCGGTCAACTGGGTTACATGCAGCTTCTGGAGGATGTCTGTCTCCTCGGCGACCAACCGGCTGAGCACTTTTTCCCACTGGGCCACTGCGGTCTCCCCGCAGTGAGACCTCACTAGCGTTCTCAAGCCGTCCAACACCCGCTCCGAGTGGGACTCCAGGGCCCCGCCGCTAACGATGAACACGACGACGGTGGGGATATCTTCCTCAGCGTCGGGGCTGACCCCCAGTTGGTCCAGGATGAAGGACATGGCGGTTTCCCGGATGGCCATCTCCACCCGCAACGGGAGGTTAATCAGGTGAGCGAATGTGAACTCGGTTTCCTCGCGAACCGCCTCGGAAAACTGATCTTCCACCGCCCTGAAGAACTCTTCGACGAAAACATCCGCCGCATTCAAGAGCACGATACGCGGTGGGTGCTCCCGCTGATCGATTACCAGAAACTCCTTCAGGTGAGGGAAAATGCAGAACTGAAGGTCCGGACGCTCTCCATCGGGCAGGTGCGTGCTGAACAGTTCTTCCATGTGAACCGGATGAACCGGCGCTCCTCCGTGGGCAGGAAAGTCACAACAGCTTGGCGATGTCTCTCAGTTGGCTGACTATCCAGTGGGTGATGTCTTCGCGGCAGACCGATGATACCAGCAGAGATGCCCGGTGCATGCGGTCCTCGGAGGACATGCTGATCGCCTGATACAACGCCTCCATGGTGCCCTCGATATCGGTGGGGGACACGGAGAGGGCCCCTTCCTTCAATTGGTCGTGGACCCCGCTGGTTTCCGACAACACCAGCACCCCGTCCCGGCCATTGACCACGGGACCTTCCTTGGCCACCAGGTTCATGCCTTCGATGATGGTGTTCACCAGCAACGCGTCATACAGCTTCATCCCGGCAATCGCCTGGGTGTAGTTGTTCTCGATAAAGGTCACAATGGGCTGCCACTCCTCGGTGGCATGGGCGCTGTTGATCTGGCCGACAACCTGCTGAATCTCGTCCATGTACCGTTGATACTGGCGGATGTGGGTCCGGGACGGCACCAGGAAGGCCAAGAAGCTCACCTTGCCTTGCAGGTCCGGATGGCGCTTGAGCAGCAGCTCATAGGCTTTGAAACCCCGGATGATATTCTTGTTGGGCTCGGCGCGGTCGATGCGCATTATGGTGATGTCATTGCACATCGGGGCCAGGCGTGCCTCGTAGTCTAGGGCGCGGGGAGAGTTAGCTATCCTCTGTACCTCGGCGACGTTGATGGAAATGGGGTAGACCTTGACCTGGGTCTGGTGGCCCCGCCATTCGATCACACCCGCTTTGTGGTCCACCTCCGCCTCCGGAATAAACTCTTCGATGGAGTCCAGGAAGCTCCGCCGGTCCAGGGAGGTTTGGAAACCCACCAGATCTGCGGCGCAGAGGGAGCCGCAGATCTGGTTGGTGATATAGCTGGGGATCATCTGCCAGTAGCGGGAAGCGGGCCACGGGATGTGAATGAAATGGTGGATGATGGCGTCGGGGATTTCCTCCCGCACGTACTCCGGCAACAGGTAGAGGTGGTAATCATGGCCAATGACGATGGGGGCCTGGCCGTACTCCCGGGCTTCCTCGACGATCGCCCGCGCGAAGGCCTGGTTCACGGTTACGTATCCGCCGTGCCAGGCGTCATGGACTGACGCGTCGACGTTGGGGTTGTAGGGCGGGTTCCACATGTAGTGCTGGAGGAACCAGAGCAAGGGGTTGCATAGCACGTTGTAGTATTTGTGGTAGACGCGGCGAGGCGTGACGACGTAGCGCAGGTTGATCTTGTGTCCGGGCAGTGGCGACTTGACGTGGCGGCCGTGGCCGCTGGAGGCAACGGTTCGGTCCCCCTCGCCCATGGCGCTGGCCACCCAGGTGAACTCCGCGTTCTGGGTTAGGGCGCTGAGGGCCGTGACAACCCCTCCGCTAGCCCTGCGGGCCTCGGGGTGGCCCTCCGGCGTCATCTGGTGCTCGACGGGCCCGCGGTTGCTGGCCAGGATGAGAGGCCGCCGGGAAAGTAAGGTGTCGCACAGCTCTCGTAGTTCGGCCATGCTGTTTTCGGGACCGGCCTCTACCATGGCCCTCTCAACGCGAGGAAGGTCTCAATTCCCCATTGATTCCGCTCTCATGGACACCAAAACCTCCGGTGATTTATCGGAGGAAGAGCGGAGCAAAGCAAATCTTGTTTCGGAGCAGCGGCAACTCGACGGTAGCATCCTGCCCAGGGCTTGTCAAGGCGCGGCTCCCGTCCATCAACCGGTCCAATAGATGGGCGACACCCCGCCGGTCTCGCTAATTATCATGGACCGGATCAGGCGCGTACGGACCGGGGCGCGGCCCACGCCCGGACAGCCCGGCAATCGCCGAGACGACCAGGCCCAGGTCCGCAACGGAGGCATCGGGCTCCGACTCTGGGTCCGACGGGTCCTCCCGCTCGTAGAACCCTGTGATCCACACGGTTTTCAATCCGGAACGCTTGGCGCCCACCACGTCGTTAACCACGTGGTCGCCCACGTGTACGGCCTCGGTAGGGGAAACGCCCATGGCGCGCAACGTCATCAGGAAGATCTCGGTGGAGGACTTGGCCAGCCTGACTTCGTCGGAGAAGGTCAGGATGTCGAAGTAATCCAGGATGCCGTGATGCTCCAGGAACGTCCGAAAGGTGGTGCCGGGAGTCATCCCGGTATTGGAGATCAGTCCGAGGCGCATCCCCATCTCATGCAGGGCGCGCAGCACGGGAACGGCCTCGGCGTGGGGCCGCGGTGGATGCACCAGAAAGGAGTCGGCGTATATCCGCACGATGTCTTCGAGGGTGCCCTGGTCCAAGCGGTCCACCAGACCGGGGCTGATGTTGTTGATGAAGGTCTCCACCTGCTCCCGGAAGCTGATGTCGCGCTCCTCATCCCGGATCTGGTGACACCGGCGGTAGCAGGCCCGGTAGGCTTGCCGGATGTGCTCCAGGTCGTAGTGTTCACCGAACCGGCCCAGGGCGTCTTGGGCCCCTTCCAGCCGCACCAGGGCCCGGGCCTGTCCCTGCTCCCGGTTGTCCAAGAGCAAGGTCTGCCACAGGTCGAAGGTGACCGCGGTTATCTTATTTGAAGTGGCTGGCAAATTGGCTTGCTTCGGGTTGTGTGGGAACACATCGGCTGGCGCGCCAGAGCTTGAATTGTACACGAAAACGGCGGACCGAAGAGTCCGGGGCGGAGCCAGCAAACTTGGCCAAAATTGCGACAGGGAAATCCCCCTGGTCCCCCTTTACGAAAGGGGGAGCCGGTTACCAGCGATACCTCAGTGCTTTGTCCACAAGGGATTCGGTGGCTGCCGTCTCTTCGGTCAGGTCTTTTGGCTGATGACGCCTTTCATCTGAGCGTTCCCCCCTCATTCTGGGCGGGTGGGCGGGTTCTTGAATGCCAACTGGTGAACGAGGCTCTAAACTTGAAAACAGCTTTCAGTACAACGCTCGGTACGTCGGCTGCAACGGGCCAGGTCCGAGCAGGCGAGGAAGTTCGACGGCGGCGCCGCTGGAGGGCCAGGCAACCCGGATTAGATGTTCTCTTTCCAGAATCTCTGTGTCCTCCGTGTCTCTGTGGCTAACCCCAAACGGGCCGAATCAGATTGGCGGCCGGCGCGCGTGCCAGTCGGTTGCCTGCTCGTAGGCGTGGGCGGCCCGGAGGACGGTCAGCTCATCGAAGGAGCGGCCCGCCAGTTGCAGGCTGATGGGCAGGCCCGCATCGGAGAAGCCGCAGGGAAGGGCGATGGCGGGAGAGCCGGTGATGTTGTAGGGGCGGGTGTACTGGGTTAGGGCCGCCACGGTTCCCACCGTCTGTTCCCCGGCCTGCACCTTGGTGGCCAGAAGCTTGGGCGCGGTTACCGGCTCAGTGGGGCCGGCCAGGAGGTCCACCTGTTCCAGGAGTTCGCGGAACTGGCGGTCGAACAGGGACCTGGCCTGCTGGGCGCGCAGATAATCGGCGGCGCTGACGAACAGGCCCGCTTCGAAGCGCAGCCGCACCGGAGGGTACAGGCTGCCGCCGTCGCGGGCCAGCAGGTCCCGGTAACAAGCCGCGGCCTCGGCCATCAAGATGGTGCTGGAGATGGCCTGCGACTGGTTGAACATGGGGAAGGACACCTCGGTCACGACCGCGCCCATGGTTTCCAGCAGGGCGACCGCATCCCGGACCGCCCGAGAGACCTGGGGGTTCAGGGGCGCCTCCAGGTATTCTTTGGGCAGCCCGATGCGCAGGCCGCGAACGTCGCCGGTCAGCGCGGTGGTGTAGTCGGGAACGTCCACCCTGGCGGACGCCACGTCCATGGGGTCGTGACCCGCGATGGCGTTCATCGTCAAGGCGGCGTCTTCCACCGTCCGCACGATGGGGCCGGGGTGGTCCAGGGACCAGGAAAGGGGGGCCAGCCCGTGGCGGCTGACCAGGCCGTAGGTGGGCTTGAGGCCCACGACGCCGCAAAGGGCGGCCGGGATGCGGACGGAGCCGCCGGTATCGCTCCCGGTGGTGATGGTGCACTGGCCCGCCGCCGCCGCCGATGCGGAGCCGCCGCTGGACCCGCCGGTGATAAGCTCCGGGTCCCAGGGGTTGTGCATGTGGCCGTAGTCCTGGTTCTCGCCCGTGGGGCCGTAGGCAAACGGGTGCATGTTCAGCTTGCCCAGCAGGATAGCCCCGGCGCGATGGAGCCGGGCGGCCACGGTGCAGTCTTCCTTGGGAACAAAGGTGTCGAAGATCCGGGAGCCCGAGGTGGTGCGCACCCCGGCAGTGTTGAACAGGTCCTTAAGACCGACGGGGATGCCGTGCAGAGGCCCCCGGTAATTTCCCCCTTGAATCTCACCTTCGGCCCGGCGGGCGGCGGCCCTCGCTTCCTCCGGCAAGAGGGTGATGAAGGAGTTCAGTACCGGCTCGGTGGCCTCGATGCGGGCCAAGAGGGCGTCCACGATCTCCACCGGTGATACTTCGCGGCTTTGCACCAGCCGGGAAAGCCCGCCGGCGCTCATGTAACACAGCTCAAGAGCTTCCATAATTCTCCCTGGTTCCCCCTTCAACTTGGGCGTCGCCGGCACCCGGAATGCCGCGGAGGTTCGGGCTCCCGGCCGGCTCAGGACTTGGGGACAGTGATTGCTCCCAGAGGAATGAAGGCCATGTCCGGCTCCGCCCCGGCCACGTCGATGTCCATGAGAGGATGGAGGCTGGCCAGAGTGGTCTGAACGAATGGATAGAGTTCCTCGATGTGGGGGGATTTGACGTCCAATCCCGCCGCGGCGGCCAGCGAGAGAAACGCTTCCCGCGGCAAAGGGGTTTCTGAAGGCATGGGCTGTCGCTCCTTACCCCGGCTCCGGTCGCGGGGTATTATGGCCTAAGGGCGGCCGTCGTGCAAACGCGCCCTCACCCTCGGTCCCTCTCCCAACGGGAGAGGGATGCCCTGGCGGGGCCTGGGCTGGGTGAGGGCCGGGCGCCTGGCCGAGGTTTGGGAGGCAGGCATATGCTGGTATACTCATTGCTGCCGCCACCCGTTTGGCGCTCCGCTCAAGGCCTTCCCGAGTAAGGGGGGTCACCAGAAAAGAGGTTCCCCAGAGGGAACGGGGCCGACACCGCATGGCATCTCTGTGTTGCCGGAAATCTGGGGCCGAAGAAAATCGGGCGAGCCTGTTCATAGAAGCCCTGGGAAACCCTGCGAAAACCTGGAGATTAACGGTTGTACTGCACCAACTGTGGCCGCCTTCGGGGCGAGGGTGCCTTCTACTGTCAGCACTGCGGACACCTCCTGAGTTCGCCCGGGCCATCACCCAGCGTGGCCGGAGAAGACCAGCGGGCTGAAGGGCCGGGCGTCCCCTGGCGTGGGGGACAGGTTGCGCTGGCAATCTTGCTGGTCGCGATCCTGGTCATCCCGGCATCCCTCGCCGCGTTTGGAATTGGCGCCCTGGCCGGGAGATATGAAGAAGCGGTGATCACCTGGTTCACCGTGCACCTGACGGGTCTCGTCATCGTCGGGGTAGTCTGGTATCTCGGGGTCCATCGCTGCCGGGCGCCGGCGTCGATGCTTGGGCTGGTACCCTGGGGAGTTCCCCGGCCAAAAACCGCGCTCATGACCGCCGGGACCCTGGGATTCAGCCTGGCGGCCACGGCGGTCTACGCGACCCTGATCAGCGCCGCCGGGCCGGAGGTCTTCTCGCCGCCGGACATTCCCTCCGACATCGCTTTTCCCGGTCTGAGTGTAGTGTTCACTTTTCAGGCCCTGGCGCTGGCCACGCCCCTGACCGAGGAGATATTTTTCCGCGGTTTCATCTTCGCTGGGCTGATCCCCCGGCTGGGAGTGGGGTGGGCGATGGTGGCAAGCGCGGCGATCTTCAGCGTCTCCCACGTGTCGGTGGGTGTGTTGGTGCCCATCTTCATTACCGGCTTGGCCTTGGCCTGGCTCTACTGGCGGACCGGATCTCTATGGACCAGCATCGCCGCCCACGCGGGGCAGAACGCCCTGGTTGTGGCAGTCCAAGCGTACTTGGCCTAGACCAGCATTCGGATGTAATATAGATTTGCGTAGTCATACGGAGGGGTCGTTCGAGGCGAGTGGGAATGAGCAGGCGGGTATGAATAGGATAGAAGAGAGTTTCGCCGCCATTAAACGGGAAGGCCGAACGGGCCTCGTTGTATTCCTGACCGCCGGATTTCCCGACCGGAAGGCGACCCTGGAACTGGTGCCCAAGCTGGTGGCGGCCGGAGCCGATCTCGTCGAGTTGGGGGTTCCTTTCAGTGATCCGCTGGCCGAGGGGCCGACCATCCAGGAGTCCAGTTTCCGGGCCCTGCAGGACCGGGTCTCCCTGGGGGACTGTCTGGGGATGGTGGAGGAACTGCGCGGGCGGGTGCCGGACACTCCCTTGATACTGATGGGGTATTACAACCCGATCTACCGCTACGGTCTGGCCCAGTTCGGCCAGGATGCCCAGCGGGCCGGCGTCGATGGGCTGATCGTGGTCGACCTCCCTCAGTTTGAAATAGGACCCCTGGCGGCCCAATGCACCCCTCGAGACATACCTATCATCCCGCTGCTGGCCCCCACCAGCACCGATGAGAGTATCCGGGCCTCCTGTGCCGGCGCAGCCACCGGCTTCATATACTGCATCAGTGTCACCGGGGTGACCGGCGCTCGGGAGCAAGTCTCGGACCGGAGCTTTCAGCTCGTGGATAGGGTACGGGCTCACACCTTGCTGCCTCTGGCCGTTGGGTTCGGCATCTCCCGCCGGGAACACGTGGAGGCGGTCGGCCGGAAAGCCGAGGCCGCGGTGGTCGGTAGCGCCCTGGTCCGGGTGATGCTAGAATCACCCCGGGACCAGCTCGCCGAGCGCGCCAGCCGGCTTGTCGGGGAGTTGGCCGGCAGGCTGCAACCGGCAGAGGGAGGACCTAACCGATGAGCGTTTGCCGCGGCATTAGAGGGGCGACGGTGGCCGAAGAAAACACCGAGGAAGCTATCCAGGGGGCCACCAGGGAGTTGCTTGCTCAATTGATCGAGGCCAATCATATCGAGGAAAGAGACGTTGCCGCGACCTACTTCACCACGACGCCCGACCTGACTGCCGGGTTCCCCGCCACGGCCGCCCGCCAGCTGGGCTGGACCTCCACGGCTCTGCTGGGCTCCTGTGAGATGGCGGTGCCCGGTAGCATGCTCCGGTGTGTCCGGGTCCTCATCCTCTACAACACCGACAAAGAGCCTCGGGAACTGGTGAACCTGTATCTCAACGGCACGAACGTCCTGAGGGGCGACGACGCCTAGTTCAACTGACGCCGGCGCATCGCCGCCGGTGAGGACGGGACACCCAGCGGCCCAGTGACCTGGTGCGGGGGACGGCTCCTCCTCTATATCCTGTATCCGCTATTCGGGTGGACCCACCGGGAGCCGGACCTCGAGGGAAATCCACCACCAAAGGTGAGCACAGATATGATCGTGGTAATGGCCAGAGACAGCTCCGCGGAAGACCTGGCCCGGGTCCAGGAACGGATCGAAGGCCGGGGTGTGAGAACCCAAGTCTTCATAGGCGTGGAACGCATCGTGGTAGGGGTCTTGGGAACCATACCCCCGGACTTGAAGGACGAGGTCGAGCTTCTGCCGGGAGTCATCGAGGTGGTCCCCATCTCCAAGCCCTATAAGCTGGCCAGCCGGGAGTTCCACCCGGAGGGTTCCACGATACAGGTGGGTAACGTCGTGATCGGGGGACCCGACCCGGTGATCATGGCCGGGCCCTGCTCCGTGGAAGACGAAGAGCAGATGGTTGCCACGGCCCGAGCGGTGAAGGCAGCCGGGGCCGGCCTGCTACGTGGTGGGGCGTACAAGCCGCGCACGTCTCCCTACAGCTTCCGTGGCATGGGCTTGGACGGGCTCAAGCTCCTCCAGTTGGCCAAGAAGGAAACGGGGTTGCCCATCATCACCGAGGTTATGGCGCCGGCGGACGTGGACACGGTGGCTCAATACGCCGATGTCCTCCAGATCGGAGCCCGCAACATGCAGAACTATTCACTGCTGGACGAGGTGGGCGCCACCAAAATGCCGGTCATGGTAAAGCGGGGCCTGGCCGCTCCCTACGAGGAATGGTTGCTGGCGGCGGAGTACGTCTTGGCGGCGGGCAACGACAAGGTCATGCTCTGTGAGCGGGGCATCAGGGGTTTCGAGCAATTCACCCGGTTCACCCTGGATGTTGCCGCCATCCCGGTGATCAAAAGGTTGAGCCATCTACCCATCATCGCCGATCCCAGTCATAGCACCGGGAAGTGGTATCTGGTTACCCCGGTAGCCCTGGCCGCCATCGCCGCCGGGGCTCACGGGCTGATCGTGGAGGTCCACCCCAACCCGGACCTGGCCAAGTGCGACGGTCCCCAGTCCCTCACCTTCGAGAACTTCCAAAGCATGATGACGCAGATTAAGGCCGTGGCGGCGGCTTGTCGGGAACCGGCTCCGGCTACCTGACCAGACGGTAAGCCAACGCCGACAAGGCGTCAACGGCGGAAACAACAGGGCGACGGCACGACCGTCGCCCTGTTCCTTTGCCCGTAGGTCTGTCGCTCGGGGTGTCCGGAGTCTCCGCTCCCGTAAGCGTGGGGCAGATCAGAGGGTTCTACTCTGCCGCCTCGACAAACTCCAGGGAGGCTTTTTCAGAGAATCGGTATACGGCACGAGGCTGGTCACAAGCTATGTAACCTGGTAAACACGGGCGCCCGCGGATCAGGACACCCTTTTGGTTCGGGCCAATCCAAAGCGGTTAGGCCTCGGAGAGGCTGAAGACCGTTACTCCATCCATCTCTTCGGCGCGAACTCGAGAGCCACGCGCGAGAGCGGGCTTTGAACTGTTGAAGAACTGCCCGAAAGGTCTCTGGGCGAATGCATACATTAGGAGTCCGTATGAGAATGCAATGCCTGAAAGAACGAAAGCCAGAAAATTCCACTCAGCCCCGTACATAGTTCCCCCCTGGTTTGTATTTTTTCCGGGCGACACTCCACCTTGGTCGATTGAGATGAGGACGTGGGAAGCCTTGCGCGAATGCCCTGAGTTCCACAATACCGAATCAACCCCTACGGTGCCATGGGGGCAGCACCCCGACGAATTCAGGGGTTCCGGGGCCTGGGTGAGACGGGCGTTTTCGTCAATCCCGAGATCCATCCAGGGGCGCCTGCCGATTGCGCTGCAATACTTGCGAGTGGAAAACCTGGTCTACTACTCCTTCGGCGTAACCAATCTGTGCAACACCTGATACCGGCTCCCCGGTCCCTGCCAACCGGCAATGCCATCACGGTACTTCCGCCGACTCCTTCTTGCCTGTAACGAGATCGAAACCGTGGCCTGGTAAAGTCAAGAATCCCCAGGGGCGCGGATTCCGAAGGATAGCGGCCTGGGCTGGCACCCAAATCGACGGCTCAGGTGGCTGGAACCGGTTTCTCAGGGGCCTAGAATTTGGTGCCTTTCAAGTGTCGAAAGTAGCAATTTCTACCGGGACCGCCGACGCGGTGCAGCGACGAGGCGGAGGCCTTGCACTACCTTTTTGGGTGTATCATTCTGGTAGTGCAAGGCTCTGTTAGCGGAGACGGACGGAATGGACAAGCCCGGCAGTGATGTAGTGCAAGACAGCCGGAGGCGGATTACGGTGGCTTCCGACACGCTGCCTGACGGGTTGCTCGTGCGGCTGGAGGGGCGCCCGCTGGCTACGTATTCAGTGCTCGCGGTCTGGTCTGACAGCACGGTGACCGTCTGGCGGTGCCACGGACCCGCGAAGGACAATCCGATGCGATTGGATGTCGCCGTCGGCTCCGTGTCGCCGTTGCCAAGGGCCGAACAGCCCCAGAGACTCCGGGGGACGGCAGGGCTCCGAAAGGTTCCGGTGCAAGATTCGGCTGAGCCGGTAGTGCAAAAGGCCTTTGGATACCTGGTCTACAAGAAGTGCTACAAGGCGAGCTGCCACTGCATGAAAGGCGGCGCGCTCCATGGCCCATACCGTTACAAGAGCCGTCGCCGCCACGCCGATACCATGCCGAGGGTTGATGCTGCTGCCCATCGTCGTGCGGTTCGGGCCACCTACATGGGGAAGGGGTAAGCCAAGAAAGCAGCGATCCGGTGACGATCTTCCACAGGTGAACCGCGGGAGATCAGCCCCGGCACCGAGATTGAATGGGCCGCGGCACCCGCTTATGCCGAAGCACGCCGGGCGCCGGCCGGGTACCTCATCGGCACCGAATAGGGCAGCCCGCAGGCGTGGGTAAGCCCGGCGATGGGCCGGCTCGAAGATCTGATATGAGCCGGGCCGAACTCGGTTGTAGAGGGGACAGTCCCGGTGCTACAGGCCTGCCGCTGCCGCCGCCCGCCGCATCTCATTGAGGTACGTAACGCTGGAGGTCTGGAGCAGGGTGCCGACGTTGCTGTGAAAATACTGGACGCCCATATCGAGGAACTTGGGCACCAGAGCGTCGGGGCAGCTTACCCCGGCGATGCGGCCCGCCCCCCGGATGGCCTTGACACCGTTCTCCATCATGGCCTGGACCTCGGGATGGGTCTGCTGGCCGATGTACCCCATCGATTGGGACAGGTCGCCCGAGCCGATGAAGTACACGTCGACACCCTCCACGGCGAGCAACTCCTCCAGGTTGTCCAGGGCCTCCACCTCTTCCAGCATCAGGCACACCAGGGTGTTGCGGTTGGCCTCCTCGGCGTACTGTGCCGTCGAGCCGGTCAGGCCGTAGCCCGCAGGGCGGCCCCGGCTGAAGATTCCCCGGTGCCCCTGGGGGTGGTACTTAACCGCGTCCACGGCGGCCCGGGCTTCCTCGGCATTGTTGACGTGGGGGACTTGGACCCCCCAGGAGCCCCGGTCCAGAAAGGGCGCGATGATCTCCGGTTTGTTGCCGACCGGCCGCACGATGGGGGCGATTCCGGAAAGCTCGGCGGCCCGGATCAAATCCTCAGAGTTATCCACCGTTATGGAGCCGTGCTCGTTGTCGATCAGAACCCAGTCGAACCCTAGGTAGCCCATCATCTCCACAACCGGAGGGGACGGAAAGGTGATCATGACCCCGAAGACAGCATTGCCGGATTCCAGCTTTGTTTTGAGGGTATTGTCCCGCATGGCGCCTCCTTGATTCAGCTCCCAGATCTGCTTTCGAGCGGGTGGGTCGTGCCGTAAACCCGGTGAACCAGACACCCGGCCCGTGAGTATGATACTCCGGTCCGGGAAAATATGCTCCATGCCGTGCCGGCGGTTGAAGGACTGCTGGGCGCGAGCGAGTGAACCAAGCCTCATAACACAGCCGCAACCGGTATTTGAGACGTTGATCGGGCATCGATTTTCAGATGTCTCGGCCATACGGTGGGAGAGCGAACGCAGTTGGCCTGGAGGTCAGAGAAGTGCCCAAAGTCGATTGATTTTCCGGTTTACCGCTGGTAAAATGATGATTATCTGAAAACGTGATACTAGCCACTCAGGGGTCCGCGGCCTAACTCTTCTCAATCGGGGGGTAAGGATGTTTCCAGAGGTGACCCTGTCGCCCACTACCCGTGAGGACGTTCAGCGGTTGGCGGATTGGCTAGACGACCCGGAGGTTAACTCCTCCTGGTACGGCCAAGGTGAAGACGGAGCACCCCTTCACATTGGTTACGCTCCCCGCCAGATTCTCCATACTTCCCAAGCCGAGTGGGACCACGTCTTCGAAAATGAAGATCGCCAGATATACTCCTTCCACACCTCGGATGGAGCCCACATCGGCGAAGGTCAACTGGTTGTGGAGTGGCCGCTGCTGGAGGCCCAGGTTTTCATCCTCATCGGCCGCAAAGAATTGTGGCACCACCACTACGGCACCATGGCCCTGATTCATCTGCTGGACCAGGCCTTTCAGGCCCACGGGCTGCACCGGGTTTGGGCGGACATTCCGGATTACAATGAACACGCCCTACGGATGTTCCGCCACCTGGGCTTCGTTCTGGAGGGCCACCTGCGCAAGACCCATCGCAAGGACGGTGAGTGGTACGATTCCTTTGCCATGGGTTTGCTGACCGACGAATACAACCGGCGCCGGTCCCGGCTGATGGGCAGCGCCTCTGCATAGAATCGAGCCTCCGGGCCCCGGCCCATCCTGGTCCGAGGCCTGGCCCGGTGTGGGGCGTGGCATTGGCTACGGCCCCCTTACCTCCGCTGGGAAAGCTGTACGAGCGTCAGAAATCTGCACCGCCATGCCCCCTAGTGTTTAGAGTGGGCTTATGAGGAGAGAACGATGCCCGTAATCACCATTAACGGCCCGATTGGCAGCGGCCCGGTACCCATCGGACAGATAGTCGCCCAGGAGCTGGAACTCAACTTCGTCGACCGGCTGATCTTCAGGGAGGCCGCCAGGCTCGTCGGCAAGCCCATGGGAGCGCTGATCGACAAAGAGCAGCGTGTGGTCCGGTTCCGCGACCGGCTGGCCAGCTTCTTGCAGACCATGCTGGAGCGATCGGCCATGTCCGGCGTCAGCGGCGAGCCGTACTTCGGACGCGGGATCGAAAGCCTCCCCTCCGAGGCCTACTCGGAACTGACCGGAGAGTCCGCGGTGGCGACCCTGAAGGTGGCGGACAAGGCATTCATCGAGGCTACCAACACCGTGGTGAAGGACCTGCACCAAAAGGGCAACGTGGTGATCCTGGGCAGAGGAGCCAACGTCATCCTGGCAGACACCCCGGGCGTCATCCACGTGGGCCTGCTGGCTCCCCTGGAAGTCAGGGCGCAGACCTTGATGGAGCGGGAGCATCTGGACCTCGAAGAAGCAAAGGAATATGCGGAAGAGCTGGAGCAGGCCAGGGTGGCCTTCTTCCGGAAGTTTTTCAAGGCGCATCCCAACGACCCGAACCTGTACCACATAATGTTGAACATGGGCAAGTTGCAGCACCAGACCGCCGCTGAAATCATCGTCCACGCCGCCGGGGACCTGGCGCATTGAGGTCCCTCAGGTGCGCCGGCCGTCACCTGATTATTATCTGCCCGTCCCGGTGTAGCCCCCGCGGGCCGGTCTTTCGTTGATCCCCTTCGCCGACGCCGACGTTGAGCGCCGTTCCTTTCCCGTGGTCAACGTGGTGCTCATCGGCCTCAACGCTTTGGTATTCCTCTACGAGTTGCAGCTCGGCGGGCTTGCCTTGCTGGGCGGCGGCGGCGACCTGGACGTCACCGGCTTCTTCCTCAAATGGGGGTTTATCTCAAATGAGTTGACGCAGGGGGTGGCTTGTACCCATCAGTGGCTGGCCATAAACCCTCTGCGAGTCCAAGAATTCTGCCCGCAATTGCCGGCGGAGTTCCTCACAAGCCCCGAAAGCAAGCTGCCCGTGTTTGGCCCGGTCGGCGGCTTCTTTTTGCAAAATATCGACTCGCCCCTTCCCACCTGGGGCACTCTTGTCTCCTACATGTTCATTCACGGTGGCTTCTTTCACTTTGCCGGTAACATGGCGTTCTTGTGGGTCCTGGGCGATAACATCGAAAACCGCTTGGGTCACGTAAAATACCTGCTGTTTTTCCTCGTGACCGGCGTCGCCGCCGCCCTGAGCCAGATGGCCATAGACCCCCACTCGCAGTCACCGCTGATCGGGGCCAGTGGGGCTGTTTCAGGCGTGGTCGGGGCGTACTTGCTGCTATATCCCTACAATCGCATCAGAGCCCTGGTAATTTTCTACTTCATCACGGTGGTCGAGGTTCGGGCTCTGATCTTGCTGGGGCTGTGGTCCCTTTGGCAACTGATCCAAGCTCTCTTCTCATTGGGCCTATCGAACGCCGTCAACGTTGCGTTCTTCGCCCACGTGGGAGGTGTCTTGGCCGGCGTGGTGATCATCGCCGTTTACAAGCTGCTCACCCGCCAGCCCATCTGGCCGTCGCGCCAGCGCGACCAGCGCCGTCAGCCGTGGGACTACTGGTACCGGGCCGGGCGAGGACCCGACTGAAGAGTTGCTTCCGGCATTCCCTGATCCGGACCAGAAGGGCCAAACCCTTCGACGCTGTGCGGCCGCCGGCCCAGTGACTTATCAAGATACCTCCTGTTGCGAGCGTAAACGCTTCCCCCCGCTGCGGCCGGCGTGGCGTCGGCGGCTGGAACCGGACCATGGCCGGAGACCCCCGGAGATCCAATGAATCCGGCTGGCTTGACGATAAGCATTGGTTGGGGTGTGGGTACCCTGTTCTCCTGTGGGCAGTTGGCGCAAACTAAACTGTAAACTGTGAACGTGCTGGCGGTGGTATGCCTGAAAGAACCCAAGCCGAATGGGGCCGATTCCTGACCCAACTCCTCGACTCCCTGCCAGATCCAGCTATGGTTACCGACCTGCAGGGCACCATTGAGTTGGCGAATAACAAGATGCTGCAGATGACGGGCTTGCAGCGAGAGCAAGTCATTGGGCAAGAATTCCCCTATCCCTGGCTGATGCGGCCCGGCAAGACGAACGGGAGTGCTCCCGTTGACCGGGCCTGGCAATTCGAGGCTACCACCGGTGTAGAGGGCGCCGTAACTGACGCCGAGGGCAATCGCCGCAATCTCACCTTCAGCATCACCCCTTTGGGGAGCGATGACGGCCAGCCCGAGCACTTGCTTAGCGTCGGCCACGACCCCACCCCGCAAGAGAGAGCCGAGGAGGCGTACCAGGCGGAGAAGAGGAACGCGGTGAGCCGGCTCGCTTCCGGAGTGGCCCACGACATCAACAACAACCTGGCGGTGATCCTTGGCTACGCTGAATTCCTGCTTGGTAAGTCGGGGAGGCTGGATCGCGGCGAGCGGAGCGCCCTGGACGCCATTCAGGAGCAGGCCCAAGAGTGCGCCGAGACGGTCCGGCGGATCGAACTGTTTGCCCGGCCCGTCCCCCGGGGCACCTTCACCCTCCTCTCAGTGAACGACGTGATCCGAGCTGTTGTCGAATTGACCGAACCGCTCCGGATGTTCGACGCCGGCCAAAGTGGGACCGGCATTCGGCTCGAAACTGACCTTCACACGGTACCGCCGGTCCAGGCGCATCTGGGAGACCTGAGAGAAGCATTGACCAATCTGATCGACAATGCGGTGGCTGCGGTGCCCGATGGGGGTCTGGTCACCTTGCGGTCCAGGCTTTTCGCCGGAGAGGTGGCCGTGGAGGTGGCGGATAACGGCACCGGGATCGACCCCCAGCATCTCGGGCGTATCTTCGATCCCTTCTTCACCACCAAGGGCCCGTCTAGCTCCGGTTTGGGTTTGAGCATCGCCTACAATCTGGTGACGCAGCAAGGCGGCACACTGTTGGTGGATAGCGAGTTGGGAAAAGGGACGACGTTCACCCTCCGGCTCCCCGCGGCCCAAACCGACCGGTCGCCTGTTTCCAGGGTCAGGGAACCACGGGTGCAGCGACGCTACCTTGAGGTGCTGGTGGTGGACGATGAGCCGCTGGTGGCCGGAATGCTCCAGACCCTTCTGGAATCCGTCGGCCACCGGGCAGCCATCTGCTTGAGCGGCCTGGAAGCGGTAGATACGTTCCAGGCCCACGAATTCGACCTGGCAATTGTCGACCTGGCGATGCCGGAGATTGATGGCTGGGAAGTGTCCAGGCGCATGAATCAGGCTCGCCCCGGTGTCCCGATCATTGTGGCCACCGGCTGGAATATGCGGGTCGAAGACGGCGAGGAACGCGGCGCCAAAGTCAGCGCGGTGCTCAAGAAGCCCTTTGGCCTGGACGAGTTGATCGGTGCGATCGCGACGGTCATCAATCCGTCTCCGGCAGGTGCCTCGCAGCGTTAGCCCGCCGCGTTAGATAATTCCGGCCGGAAATGGGCCGCCGGGGGGGGCGTCAGCGGTAGTCCCGTCGCTTCCCAGCAGGCGGCCCCTGGCCCGCTCCCGGCGCGGGTCGACGGAAACCGCCCCCACCGCCGGGTGCGGATATGGCTGGGCGTGGGGCTGCGCCACGGGCACGGACGAACGCCCATCGGACAGCCCGCCGCGACTGGGCGGCCTCCTCTCCCGGCACTCGTTGCGCCCCCTCCACTAGCTGATCTCGGATTGTGGTAACATGTTCCGAAGACTCCCTGCCATCGTGCCGGGAGTCACTTTGGCCATGGAGGCAGCGAATGCCGGACTATGAACCCAACATGGTCTTATCCACTCAGGAATTCAGGGTGGTGGGCAGCAGTCCCATCCGACCCGATGGCGCCGATAAAGTTACGGGCCGAGCCCGTTTTGGAATAGATGCCAGCCTTCCCGGAATGCTGCAAGCCAAGATACTTCGTAGCCCCCACGCCCACGCCCGGATAAAGTCCATCGACACCAGCCGGGCCAAGGCGCTGCCCGGAGTTCACGCGGTAATTACCGCCGCCGATTTCCCCGAGGTCTCGGGCCGGGTGGCGGACTTGGCCGAAGGGTCGATACACAACATGGGGTTCCTGAGCAGGAACATCATGGCTCGGGAGAAAGCGCTCTACAAAGGTCATGCGATCGCGGCGGTGGCGGCAACCAATCTGCATGTCGCGGCGGAGGCGCTGGCCCTCATCGACGTGGACTACGAGGTCCTCACGCCGGTCATGAACGCCCAGGAGGCCATGAAAGGCGGGGCGCCCCTCCTGCACGAGCGGCTCGCCAGCTTGACCAACCCGGCGGTGCGGCCGGGGGGGGTCATGGACGATGACGACCCCAGCGAGGGCTCCAACATCGCCAACCACTTCGAGTTCCGCCTGGGAGACGTGGCGAAAGGGTTCGCGGAGGCCGACGTTATCGTTCAGCATGAGACCTCCACCTCGGCCGTGCACCAGGGGTACATCGAGCCCCATACCGGCACCGCCATGTGGCAATCCGACGGCAGCCTGATCATCTGGTCCAGCACCCAGGGCCACTTCACCGTACGGGAGATGACCGGCCGGCTCCTGGGTATTCCCGCCTCCAAGATCAAGGTCATCCCCATGGAGGTCGGAGGCGGGTTCGGCGCCAAGGGCATCATCTACGTGGAGCCGGTGGCGACCGTCCTGGCGCGCCTGACCGGGCGCCCGGTGAGGGTGACCATGACCCGGACGGAGGTGTTCGAGTCTTCGGGGCCGACCTCCGCCAGCCACATAAAAGTCAAGCTCGGCGCCACCAAAGAAGGGAAGCTCGTCGCGGCGGAGGCCGAGCTGATATACGAGGCCGGGGCCTTTCCGGGTTCGCCGGCGGTCCCCGGCTGCGTTTGCATGATGTCGGCCTACGATATCCCCAACGCCCGCCTGGAAGGGTACGACGTGGTGGTGAACACGCCCAAGTCGGCGGCCTACCGGGCCCCCGGTTCTCCGGTCTCCGCCTTCGCCATGGAGACCGCCATCGACAAGCTGTGCGAGAAGCTGGGGATGGACCCGCTGGATTTCCGTCTGCTCAACAGCTCCAAGGAAGGAACCCGCCAGGTCACCGGTCCGGTGTTCCCCCGCATCGGCTTTATCGAAACCCTGCAGGCGGCCAAAGCTCACCCCCACTACTCAGCGCCTCTGGAAGGGCCCAACCGGGGTAGGGGCGTGGCCAGCGGCTACTGGCGCAACAACACCGGTCCGTCCAGTGTCCTGGTTATCGTCAATTCCGATGGAACCGTTAGCCTGGTGGAGGGCTCTGTCGACCTTAGCGGCACCAGGACGACCCTGGCGCAACAGCTCGCCGAAGTCCTGGGAATCCAGGTTGAGGATGTAAGGCCCGCGGTGGCGGACACCGATTCCATTGGCTTTACTTCCAACAGCGGGGGAAGCGGCGCCACTTTCAAGACTGGGTGGGCCGTGCACCATGCCGGCGAGGACGTGAAACGGCAGATGATCCAGAGGGCCGCGAAGGTCTGGGAGATCCCGGAGGAAGACGTGGAGTACCGGGATGGCGTCCTCCGGCACAAGTCCGACCCGGAACTGCAACTGACCTTCAAGCAAGTAGCGGGCCGGCAGAACGGCACCGGCGGTCCCATCACGGGACGGGCCGGCGTCAACCCCGGGGGCGTGGGGCCGGCCCTGGCAACCCACATCGTGGACGTGGAGGTGGACCCGGAGACCGGCAAGGTGTCGATCCTCCGCTATACCGCCCTCCAAGATGTTGGCAAGGCGGTCCACCCCGATATCGTCGCCGGACAAATACAGGGGGGAGCCACCCAGGGCATCGGTTGGGCGCTCAATGAAGAGTATTACTTCAACAATCAGGGCGCCATGATGAACAGCACCTTCCTGGACTATCGGATGCCCACCAGCTTGGACCTCCCCATGATCGACACGGTCATCGTCGAGGTTGCCAACCCCGGCCATCCCTACGGTGTGCGGGGTGTGGGTGAAGTGCCCATCGTCCCGCCGATGGCGGCGATATCCAACGCCATCCACCGGGCGGTCGGAGTCCGGATGAACCGATTGCCCATGAGTCCTGGCCGGGTCCTCGAAGCCCTCTGGGAGAAGTAAGGTACCGGCACAACTATATATAGGCGGCCACATGGCGGAAGTATGGATCCCTCCTCGAATGCAAAGCCTGACCGGAGGGCGAAAGACAGTCCAAATAGCTGGCGAAACGGTCCGGCAGATAGTCAACAACCTGGAGAAGGAGTTCCCTGGGACCAAGGCCTGGCTCTGCGATGAAGATCTGGACGATCTCATGCTGGGTATTGCGGTAATTGTCGATGGCGAGAGCAGCCAGTTGGGGTTACTCGAGCCGGTCAAGGAAAGCAGCGAGGTCCATTTCATTCCCGCTCTCGGCGGCGGAGCGGCGTAACTCGGCGGCCGGTGTGCTGTTTCGTAAATTGCTTTCCGCCGCCGATCCTGCGACATTCCCTACCCACCAACGTCTTTCCGGCGAAGGCCGGAATCCACGGAGGCGCTGGCTGGATCCCGGCCTTCGCCGGGATGACGGACTGGGTGTCAAGCCAGGTACGAGAAGCCGGGTCAGAACTTGAGGGGATCGAGCTTGATTCTTTGCCCGGTACGGGCCGACTCGATCATGGCCAAGGTCGCTTGCACCACCTTGGCGCCATCCTCGCCCGTGGCCGCCGGCTGCCGGTCCTTCTCGACAGCCTCCTGAAAGTCTTCCAGCATGGCGACGAAGTTGGGCATCAGATTTCCAGGGTAGGCCTCAGTTTGATTGACCGTGTCGCTGACTATCTCCACCTCACCCTGGCGCGCGGCGAATAGTGTCCCCTTGCCGGCGGCGCGGCCACCGGTGCCATAGATCGAGATATCGTTGCGCGGGTCGGGGAGGAGCCGCCCGGTGCACACGGTGGCTATGGTACCGCCATCGAAGCGGAGCAGCATGGTGACCAGGTGCTCCAAGGGTTGCTGCTCGGTCTGGCCGTCGGTGATGGCGGAGACCTCGATCGGGTCCTGGGCCAAGAGGAACCGCAGCAGGTCCACCACGTGAACCCCCATGCCCATCATCGGGGAGGCGCCGCCGACCATTTCCGGGTCCTCCCACCATAGTTGCGCGCCCGTGCGGGCCGCCGGCTCGTCCTGGCCCCGGACCCCACCGCCCCATAACCCTTGGGCCAAACCGATCCGGCCCAAAGCCCCTTGGGCGATCACGTCGCGCATGAGTTTGTGGGCGGGGTGTTGCCTGAGTTCGAAGCCCAGCCCCAGCTTGACGCCGTTGGTCCGGCACTGGCGCACCATGTCCACCGCGTCTTCCAGTGTGGTGGCCATGGGCTTTTCCGTTATCACCTGCTTGCCCGCTTGGGCCGCCAGGAAAGTGTGGCGGGCGTGTAACGAGTTGGGCGAAACGATGAACACGGCGTCCACCCGGGAGTCCCGGACCATCTCTTCTACAGAATCGTAGGCGGCTTTGGCCCCGTGTTGCTCGGCAAACTGCTCGGCGCGACCCTGGTCGCGGCTGCACACCGCCACCAGCTCCGCCCCCGGGGTTTCGCCGATGGCAGGAGCGATTCGATTCTCGGAATGGGACCCGGTGCTCACTATTGCCCAGCCAATCGCCACGTTACTCCTCCTTCGGTTTGGTTTTCGTAGCTTAACATAGGGATGGCCGGAGCGGCAGCCCTCGATCCGCACCTAAACTGAGTATCATATTCCCGCCCACCCACCCAACATCGTTTGGAGGCGCACGGGGCTTTGCGCCGCGCGCCTCCAAACCCCGACCCAGGGAAGGGCGACCCCCCAACGAAGCACGATCTATTCGTGGGGCCGCTCTTGGGAGTTGCCGAGAGGCGGCGCCAACCCAGGGAGCGAAGCACTTGGCGACTCGGAATTGACGTCCGGCCATAATCGGGGTACAGTGGAATATAACCCCCCCCCAGGGGGTAGGGGTACAGCGAAATGAGGAACAGCACCATGATATCTGATAGCAAAGTGGATGCCCTGAAGCGGCTGAGCTACGTCGAGGGGCACCTATCCGGCATTCGTAAGATGCTGGAAGAAGACAAGTATTGCGTCGACGTCCTCAAGCAGACCTACGCCGTCAGGCGGGCCATCGAGAAGATCGAAGGTATCATGCTGGAGGGTCACCTGCACTCCTGCGTGGTGGAAGGGATCAAGACTGGGCGCGAGGACCAGGTGCTCGACGAATTGAAAGACCTGTACTTTCTTGCCAACAAATAACCGGGCCAACAAATGACCGGGCCGATTCTAGATAGAGGTTCTTACATGGCTACTGGATCTCAGCAAGCTGAACGCGTAACTCTGCCGGTGGAGGGGATGACCTGTGCCTCGTGTGTTGCCCATGTCGAGTCGGCGCTCAAGGAGGTCCCGGGCGTCGCCGGCGTCAGTGTAAACCTGGCTACCGAAAAGGCCGCCGTGGAGTTTAGCGAGCGGGAGGTACCTTTCGAGCAGCTTCGCGAGGCCGTGAGCCAGGCCGGGTACAAGATTTCCACTTCTCGAATGACGCTGAACCTGGGCGGCATGACCTGCGCCTCCTGCGTCGCCCACGTCGAGTCGGCCTTGAGAGGGGTCTCGGGGGTGACTGAGGCCGCCGTCAACCTGGCCACCGAAAAAGCCACGGTGGACTACGTCGCGGGTATAGCCGAGCTGGACGATTTCCGCCAGGCAGTCGAGGAGGCCGGATACCGGGTCGAAGGATTGGATACGGACACCGGGAGCACCAAGGAGGAGATGGATAGGCTGGCCAAGGTCAAGGAGATCCGGGCCTTGGGAAACAAGGTGATGCTGGCCGGAGCCGGAGCTATCCTCCTTTTCCTGGGGACCTTCGGTGCTTTTCCGTGGGTTGATTCTTTCATGGAGCGGGGGTTCTACCCGTTCTTGCTGTGGGCCGTGGCTACGCCAATCCAGTTCTGGGCTGGATGGATGTTCTACTCTTCCGGAATACCCCCCGTGCGGCACCGGCGGGCCAACATGCACACGCTGATCGCGATGGGCACCAGCACCGCATACCTCTACAGCGTGGCCGTGGTGTTGCTGGACGCGGTGTCGCCTCAGGTCTTGGTGGACAACGGAATCGGTACCGAGGTCTACTTCGATACGGCGGCGCTGATCATCGCCTTGATAATGCTGGGGCGCTGGCTGGAGGCGCGGGCCAAGGGCAAGACATCGGAGGCCATCCGGCGGCTCATGGGCATGCGCCCCAATACCGCCCGCTTGATCCGCGACGGCCGGGAGGTGGACGTTCCGATCGATACGGTGGTCCCCGGCGATATAATCCTGGTGCGTCCCGGAGAGAAGGTGCAGGTGGACGGAGAGGTGACCGAGGGCTACTCGACGGTAGACGAGTCGATGCTGACCGGAGAGAGCATGCCGGTGGACAAGCAGCCCGGCATGGTGGTCTACGGCGCCACTCTCAACAAGCACGGCGCTTTCCAGTTCAGCGCCACCAAGGTTGGAAAGGACACGGTGCTGGCCCAGATCATCCGCCTGGTGGAGGATGCTCAGGGCTCCAAGGCCCCGATCCAGCGGCTGGCCGACCAGGTGGCGGCCTACTTCGTGCCCGCCGTCATCGCCACCGCCCTGGCCGCCTTCCTGTTCTGGCTGCTGCTGGGACCGGCCCCGGCCTTGACCTTCGCCACCCTGGTGTTCGTGGCGGTGCTGATCATCGCCTGCCCCTGCGCCCTCGGCCTGGCCACTCCCACCGCCATTATAGTGGGCACCGGCAAGGGAGCCGAGCTTGGGGTGTTGATCCGGGGCGCTCAGGCCTTGGAGATTTCCCACAAGGTCAACGTGGTGGTGCTGGACAAGACCGGTACCCTGACCACCGGGAGGCCGGTGGTTACCGACCTGGTCGCCGTGGGCACCTCCGAGGATGAACTGCTGCGGCTGGCGGCCTCGGCGGAGCGGGGCTCGGAACATCCCCTCGGCGAGGCCATCGTCCTGGAGGCCCAGGCGCGGGACCTGGAGCTGAAGCCGGCGGAACGTTTCCAGGCAATACCCGGGCTTGGCATCGAGGCCCAAATCGATGGACGCCTGCTGCAATTCGGCAACCAGGCTCTCATGGAAGCCGGCAATGTCCCGCTCAATGGCCTGGCAGAAAGGGCCCATGAGCTGGCCATCCAGGGCAAGACGCCCATGTTCCTGGCGTCCGAAAACGCCGCCCTGGGAGTCATCGCCGTGGCCGACACCCTGAAGCCGACTTCCCGGGACGGTGTGGCCCGGTTGCAGCAGATGGGACTGGAAGTGGTGATGTTGACCGGCGACAATGCTCAGACCGCCAGGGCGATCGGCGAACAGTTGGGCGTGGACCAGGTTGAGGCCGAGGTCTTGCCCCAGGACAAGGCGGCGGTGGTGCGCCGGCTTCAATCTCAGGGGAAAGTGGTGGCCATGGTGGGCGATGGCATCAACGACGCCCCCGCTCTGGCCCAGGCGGACGTGGGACTGGCCATGGGCACGGGCACCGACGTGGCCATGGAGTCGGCGGATATTACCCTGATGCGGAGCGACGTTGGCGGGGTAATCACCGCGTTCAACCTGAGCCGCCAGACCATCCGGACGGTCAAGCAGAACCTGTTTTGGGCCTTCTTTTACAACGTGATGCTGATTCCGGTGGCGGCCGGGGCCCTGTACCCGCTGTTCCAGGCTGTGGGCGGCGTCCCCGGCAGCATGGACTTCTTCTTCGGCGACCAGGGGTTCTTGAACCCGGTGCTGGCGGCCCTGGCCATGGCCTTCAGCTCGGTTACCGTGGTGAGCAACTCCTTGCGCCTGCGGAGAGCCAAGGTTGTTTAGGATGGTTGTCTAAACGGTTGTCTAAACGGTTGTTCAAATGGGGCTTTGGGGAACCCTTTCGGGCAAGAGAGGGTCTCCCAGGCCCCTTCCATAATACTCAAATCAGTGGAGGAATAGGACGTGGCGACAGCTATCGATCCCATATGCAAGATGGAAGTGGACACGGGGAATCCCTCGGGAGGGCAGAGCGAGTACCAGGGGACCAGCTACTACTTTTGCGCGCCGGGCTGCAAGGTTGCTTTCGACAAAGAGCCGGAGAAGTACCTGTCGGGTGAATCGGCGGCGCCGGCGTCCAAGCCCACCTTCTTCTCTAAGATCTTCGGCCGCAAGCACTGAAGAGAGATCTAACCCGGTCCGTCAGCCCAGCGAAGGCCGGGATCGATGAGCCGCTTCTCTGGATTCCCCTTCCACGGAAGGGCCGGAAAGACGGTCACGGGGAGGGAAGGCCGCGCAGGTGCGCCGATCCAGAGCTGCTTGCGCGACAGTTTCCAGGCGCACGGCCAACGTGGTCGTTGCTGGATGTCATTCCGAGGAGCGGAGGGACGAGGAATCTCAGCGTGACACCGGGATTCCACGCCTGCGGCTCGGAATCGTTCGCGCCCGGATTGGATAGGTACCGCGGCCGACGAAAATGGACGCTGCCCGGATCCGGGACCTTGATGTAGAGGCGGGCTTCAAACCCGCCTCTACATCATCGTTCAAATCTTGGTGCACCGGCGCGGCGGGTCAGGCGCTGCCGCCGTGGCAACGCTTGTACTTCTTGCCGCTGCCGCAGGGGCAGGGAGCGTTGCGTCCGACCTTTCCCGAGCCGGCGGTCACCGCGTCACGGCCCTGGCCCAGGACGGCCTGCATCGGGCTGGCCTTGGGCTTGGCGACGGGGTTGGGCCGGCGGCCTCCGTCGGCCGGTTGCTGGGTCACCGTTACGTGGAACAGCGTGTGCACCACTTCGTACTGCAGGCGGCTCAACAGGTCCTGGAACAGCTTGTGGCCTTCGGTGCGGTACATTACCAACGGGTCCCGCTGCCCGTAGGCGTGGAGGCCGATTCCGGTACGCAGGTTTTCCATGGCGGTCAGGTGGTTGACCCAGTGGGTGTCGATGGACCGGAGCAGCAGCAATCTCTCCAGGATCCGCATCTGGTCGGCGCCGATCTGGGCCTCCCGAGAGGTGTAAGCCGTCTCGGCATGTTCGGATAGCTTCTCCCAGATCTGGTCCTGATTCCACTGGTAGACCTTATCCTCGGTCTCCAGGTCCTGGGGCACGTCGCAGACCTGCCCGAGTTCGTCGAGAAAGCCCGGCACGTCCCAGTCGTCGGCGTGACGGCTGGCCAGGAAGCGGCGGATCATGCCCTGGAACTCCAGGCGCATCATTCGGAGGATACGCTCCTTGAGGTTTTCTCCGGCTACGATTTCGACCCGGTCGCCGTATATCACCTCCCGCTGCTTGTTCAGCACGTCGTCGAACTCCAGCAGGTGCTTGCGCATGTCGAAGTGGTAACCCTCCACCTTGACCTGGGCGCTGCCGATGGACTTGGTGATCATCCGGTTTTCGATCGGGGTATCCTTGTCGAGCCCGGTCCATCCCATGATGGTTTTAATCCGTTCGCCGCCGAAGCGTTTCATCAGGTCGTCTTCCAGCGAGACGTAGAACTGGGAGCTGCCGGGGTCTCCTTGCCGGCCGGAGCGGCCGCGGAGCTGGTTGTCGATGCGCCTGGCATCGTGGTGATCGGTCCCAACAACATGAAGCCCGCCCAGTTGGATCACATTATCGTGCTCGGCTTGCCAGTCGGCGCGGTCGGTATCGCTGCCACCCAGGATGATGTCGGTACCCCGTCCGGCCATGTTGGTGGACACGGTCACCGCGCCCAACCGGCCCGCTTGGGCTACGATGGTGGCCTCGTGTTCGTGATTCTTGGCGTTCAGCACCTGGTGGGGAACGCCCCGGCGGTTCAGCCGGTCGCTAAGCCGTTCTGACGCCTCGATGGAGGTGGTGCCTACCAGCACTGGACGTTTCTCCTCGTGCAGGTCCGCGATGTCGTTGGTCACCACCCGCCACTTGGCCTCCTCGGTCTGAAAAACCAGGTCCGATCTTTCGTCCCGGACCATTGGCAGGTTGGTGGGCGCCACCGTTACGTTGAGGCCGTAGATCTTGAGAAACTCGTCCGCCTCGGTCTCGGCGGTACCAGTCATGCCTGCCAGCTTGTCGTACATGCGGAAGTAGTTTTGCAGGGTGATGGTAGCGTAGGTGATGCTCTCCCGCTGGATCTTCTGACCTTCTTTGGCCTCCACCGCTTGGTGGAGCCCGTCGGACCAGCGGCGGCCGAACTGCAGCCGGCCGGTAAACTCGTCGACTATGACGATTTCGCCATCGCGCACCACGTAGTCTTTGTCCACCTGTTTCATCACCTGGGCGGTGAGGGCGTTTTCAATGTAGTGCACCAGGTGGAAATTCTCCGGGTCGTAGAGGTTCGCCACCTTGGTCCAGCGCTCCATCTTGGAGATGCCTTCTTGGCTTAGGGAGATGCTCCGGGTGCGGTCGTCGATGGTGTAGTCCTCTTCAAATTGCAGCCGGGGGACCAGCTTGGCGAAGGTGTAGTATTGCTGGACCGGCTCCTCCGCCGGGCCGCTGATGATCAAAGGGGTGCGGGCTTCATCGATGAGGATGTTGTCCACCTCGTCCACGATGGCGTAGTGGAGTTCCCGTTGCACCCGGTGGGCCAGGTCCAGCGCCATGTTGTCCCGCAGGTAGTCAAAGCCGAACTCGTTGTTGGTGCCGTAGGTGATGTCGGCCCGGTACGCCTCGGCCCGGCTGACCGGACGGAGGTACTTCAGGCCCGCTGGTGTCTCGCTAAACTCGGGGTCGTAGAGATAGGCGGCATCGTGTTGCAGGCACGCCACCGACAGGCCCAGCCCATGGTAGACCGGGCCCATCCACACCGGGTCCCGCCGGGCCAGGTAATCGTTAACGGTGACGACGTGGACGCCGCCCCCGGACAGTGCGTTGAGGTACACCGGCAGGGTGGCCACCAGGGTCTTGCCTTCGCCGGTCTTCATCTCGGCTATTTCGCCCTGGTGGAGGACGACGCCGCCGATCAACTGGACATCGTAATGGCGCTGGCCCAGGCGGCGCATGGCCATCTCCCGCACCACGGCGAAGGCTTCCGGGAGCAGGTCGTCCAACGTTCCCTTAGACCCCAACCGGCCCTTGAACTCTTCGGTCTTCTCCTGGAGTTGTAGATCGGTCAGCTTCCGGACCTCCGCTTCCCGGGCGTTTATTTTGTCGCGGAGGGGATATAGCTTCTTTAGGGCTTTCTCGTTGCCGTCGCCAATCAATTTGTGCAGCATGGAAACCATGCGAGTCACCACCTATTTCGGGTTCCCGCCCGCCGGGCGCCGTTAGGGGCCGGCGGGCGAGGGAACGGTCATAATGATGAGGCGCCGCCCCACTTGCCGCTTCCGGCGCCGGGCTGGCGGCATCCAGGGACCTCCTCTTGGAAGAACAACAGACATTATCTCTATTGTAGCGAAAGTAGACGGCCGCTGCACACTGGCTCGGAAGGGTAATGTGCGCAGAAAAGCCGGGAGAGGGCCCTTCAAAGAGCTTTTGCCTGACTGGTAAATGGCGGCGAATCCCGCCCCGGTAAGGCGGCGGGCGAGAACTTCAGCATCGCCTTGGCGGGGGGCCTATGTTTCTGAATAACCGGTACTCAGGTTGAGGGAGGGGTCTACAGGCTGCGTAAATGGCCCGGTGGGTTGTCTGGTAAACGGCTTTCCACCGGAGAAGATATGGGACAGCCCCTCCCCGCGAGCGGCCCCGATGCAATCAGGGCCGGGATGACGGACCGGGCGCCAAGCTGCTCAAGAGACACTGGGCTGGATTGCAAGGCCACCTACGAGACGGTACTCTGAACCGCCTGGCCAACTCTCTCGTGGGTCCAGTTTAGCAGCTCCTCGGTCTCTTCCCATCCGATGCAGGCGTCGGTGATCGAGACGCCGTACTTCAATCGGGGCGGGATTCCATTTAAACTCTGGTTGCCCGGGTTCAGGTGGCTCTCCAGCATGCAGCCGATGATGTCGGTGTTGCCGGCCACGCGCTGCTCCACCACGGATTTCAAGGCAATGGCCTGCTTGGAATAGTCTTTGGCGGAATTGCCGTGGCTGCAGTCCACCAGGAGATGGGAGCGGACTCCCGCGGCTTCGAGCTGCATCTTGGACTCGGCGATGGCCTTGGCGCCGTAGTTCGGTCCGTGCCGGCCACCCCGGAGCACGAGGTGCCCGTCCGGGTTGCCGGTGGTACGGACGATCGCCGTCCGGCCTTCGTGGTCGAGGCCTAGAAAAGCGTGGCTGGAACGCGCGGAAACCGTCGCGTCGACGGCTATCTGAGCATTGCCGTCGGTGCCGTTCTTGAACCCCACAGGCATACTCAGCCCGCTGGCCATCTGACGATGGGTCTGGCTCTCGGTGGTACGGGCGCCGATGGTCGCCCAGGTCACCAGGCCCGCCAGATACTGGGGCACCACGGGGTCGAGAAACTCCGAGCCGGCGTACAATCCCATCTCGGCGATCTTCAAGAGCAAAGTACGGGCCCGGTGCATGCCTGTCTCAATATCAAAGCTGTCGTCCAGGTGGGGATCGTAGATGAACCCCTTCCAGCCCACCGTTGTCCGCGGCTTCTCAAAGTAGACGCGCATCACTATCAGCAGCCGGTCACTCAGCTTCTTCGAGGATTCGAGAAGCCGCCCCGCGTACTCCAGGGCAGCTTTCTCGTCATGAATCGAGCATGGCCCGACGACCAGCATGAACCTTGAGTCCAGGCCATTCAAGATGTCGCGGAGCTGCTGCCGGCCGGATAGCACGGTTTTCTCCGCTTCCGGGCTGACCGGCAGTTTGTTGACCAGATCTAATGGTGAGATGAGCTGCATGGTGCTCTCGATGTGTACGTCCCTGGCGGCTGATGGCTGCATGTCTTCGCTCCCCTTAGTCTCGTGGTAGCGCCGTTCGCCGGCTTCCGGGGGTCCACCTTTCGGTATTGATCGTGCTCTGATCCGGCATGATTGCCTCAACACAACAAAACACCCCAACCGCTGCCGGTTGGGGTCTTGGTGTTTCCGGGAATCTTGTTCTAGGTCATCTGTTTTCGGGCACCAAACCTCGGCCGGCAGCGCTGGAGCCAGTAAAAAGCCAGTAATACCCGTAAAACCGGTGTGAACTGATCATCATTATAGATAATACCGCTAATTTCGCGGTTGTCAATGCCCGCTACCCCAACCCGGTGGCAGCGGCCGACCACCCGCCACGGAGGCTTTGGTTGGCTTGACGGCCTGCCGGGGTCCCGCGGGGTCGAAGCCCCGGGCCCGCCGCTACTCCGCGGTTCCCGTCCGGACGGCGCCGATCAACTCGGTCACGTGGCGAACTCCCGACTGCTCCAGGTATTCCCGGAGCCCTTCCAGGATGCGGAAAGGAGACCCCATGTCGACCAGGTTGGCGCTGCCCACCTGGACCGCCGTGGCGCCCGCCAGGATGAACTCGAGGGCGTGGGCAGCTTCGAAGATACCCCCGCAGCCGATGATCGGCACGTCCACGGCCTGGGCGGTGCGGTACACCAGAGAAATGGCAATCGGACGCAGTCCATGGCCGGAAAGGCCGCCGGCGCCGGCGCCGAGCACCGGCCGGCGGGTCTCCAGGTCGATGGACATCGCCGGGATGGTGTTGGAGATGGTCAGGGCATCGGCTCCCGCGTCCACCGCTGCCCGAGCGATCTCGGTGGTGTCGGGCACGTTGGGCGACAGCTTTACCAAAACCGGCAGGTCGGTCTTGGCCCTCACGGCCCCCACCGCTTCCCCCGCGAGCTTGGCGCTATGGCTGAACATGGCGCCGTTCTCGATATTGGGGCAGCTCAGGTTGATTTCCAGGGCCTGAAACCCGCTGGCACCCTGGGTCATGGCCGTCATCTCACCGAATTCCGCGACGCTTTCGGCGGCCAGGCTCAGCACCACGGTGGTGCCCAGCTCGGCCCACTGAGGGGCAGCGTCGGAAAGGGTGGCCTCGATACCCGGATTGGCCAGGCCGACAGAGTTGAGGAAAACGAATTCCCCGGCCGCAAATGCCCGGCGAAAGGATTGTGGATACCAGCGCGGCTCCGGGTTGCCCTCCCTTGGATGGCGGGAGACGGTCTTGGGTATCACGGCGCCCAACAGGCTCAAGTCCAGCTCCGGGGGCATGCCCCGGCCGTATCCGTCGTAGCCGAAGGTGCCGGAGGCGATTATCACCGGGCTGGCTATATGCAGGTGGTGCCGGTTCCGGGGCGCCAAGTCCACCGCAAGGCCGACATTCTGAGACGCCTCCGGAACTCCGGCAACCTCTTTACTCATCGGGCTCGCCGTCGACTTCCTTTCCGCCGTCATCGCCGCTGCCGGACTCCTCTGCCACCGGGGTGTTGTCGTCCGGGGTGTTCTCGTCGAGGATGGGGTCGCCGCTGCCGGACTCCCCGGCCACCGGGGCGGCATCGCTAGAGTCTTCCCCGCCAAAGATATTGTCCACCTCACCGGGGTCTATATCCTCGGCGCCTTCCTGAAAGAAGGGGTGGCCCGAGGAAGGTGGCGGTCCCTCCGAGATGGGGAACCGTATATCTTCGGGCCCACTGGGAATTCCCAGCCAGCCGCCTGGGGCCACCGTCAGCTCCGAAATGATCTCCGGCTCCAAGAGTTGCTCCATGCCTGGGGTATCGATGCGAGCCGGGATCAAGCGGCCGATGATTACGTTTTCCTTTAAACCGAGCAGCCAGTCCTGGGCGCCGCTGACCGCCGCCTGGGTGAGAACCCTGGTGGTCTCCTGGAAAGATGCCGCTGACAGGAAGCTATCGGTGAGCAGAGAGGCCCGGGTAACCCCCAGCAGCACTGGCTTGGCCGTGGCGGGCTCCCCACCCTCGGCCAACACTTTGGCGTTCTTCTCCTGGAACTCGAATTTGTCCACCATCTGACCCGGAATAAAGTCGGAGTCTCCGGTGGATTCCACCTGGACCCGCCGCAGCATCTGGCGCAGGATTATTTCGATGTGTTTGTCGTGAATGCTGACGCCCTGGGATAGGTACACCTGCTGAACCTCATCCACCAGGTACCGTTGCAGATCGTCTTTGCCCCGGATATGAAGGATGTCATGGGGATTCAACGAGCCGCCGATGAGGGCGTCGCCGGCCTTGACCTGGGCGCCGTCGCTGACCAGGATGTGGGCCGATGCGGGAATGAGGTGTTCCCGCTCCTCCACGTCCTCCCAGATGATGGAGATGCCTTCTTTGTTTAGATCCACCCGGCCTCCCATGTTCGCCACCACCTCTTCAGCAGGCGTGGGATCATCTTCAGCGGCGGCGCCATTTTCACCGGACAAGGAAATGACGGTGCTGGCCAGGACCATGCCTGGCTCCACGTACTCTCCCTGTTCGACGAGTATCTGGGCGTCCTTCGGGAGGGAGTAGTCCTCCCGGAACTCCTCCCGGCTAACCATCTTTAGCCGCCGGCCGTCTTCGTCGACCTCTATCTCCACCGTGCCGTCGATGTCCGCCAAGATGGCGGCCCCTTTGGGGACACGGGCTTCGAACAGCTCTTCCACTCGGGGCAGGCCGCTGGTGATGTCCAGGCCGGCAACGCCTCCGGTGTGGAAGGTCCTCATGGTCAGCTGGGTGCCCGGCTCGCCGATGCTCTGGGCGGCGATGATGCCCACCGCCTGGCCTTCTTCCACCGTGAACCCGGTGGCCGGCAACCGGCCGTAACACATTTGGCAAACGCCTCGGTGGGCTTCGCAGTTCAGCGGTGACCGCACTGGGATCTCGTTCACGCCGGCTTCCACCAACTGGTCGGCGATACGTTTGTCGATATCCTGGTTCCGGTCTACCAGTATCTCCCCGGTCTCTGGATGAGCAACGGGGGCCGCCGAGTACCGGCCCACCAGGCGATCTCGCATCGACACATGCATTGGATCGTCGGGACGGACGTATACCCAATAGGCGTCATAGGTGCCGCAGTCGCTCTCCAGGACGATTACTTCCTGAGCTATGTCGATCAACCGGCGGGTCAGATACCCGCTGTCGGCGGTCCGCAACGCGGTGTCGGCCAGACCTTTGCGGGCTCCGTGGGTGGAGATGAAGTACTCCAGCGCGGTCAGCCCCTCGCGGAAGCTGGACTTGATGGGCAGGTCGATGATCCGCCCCTTGGGGTTGCTCATCAGGCCGCGCATGCCGGCCATCTGTTTGATCTGGGAAATGTTACCCTTGGCCCCCGACCGCGCCATTACCGCGATGCCGCCGTAGTTGGACAACTCCTCTTCCACTAGTGCCGTGGTCTGGTCCGAGGCCTTGGTCCAGACCTCCACCGCATTGTTGTAGCGTTCCTCCTCGGAGATGAGGCCGGAGAGGAACTGCTCATCGAGATTGGCGACCAGCTTGGTTGCCCGGTTCAATATCTCCGGCTTTTTGACCGACACCTGGATGTCGTTGATGGCGATGGTGATGCCTGAAGCGGTGGCGTAGTGAAAGCCCAACTCCTTAATCGCGTCCAACGCCTGCGCCGTCTCGTCGTTGGTTAGACTATGGTAGAGTTCCGCGGTCAGCTCTTTCAGGCAGCCTCGGTCCATTAACTTGTTTTGGAAGCCGATGGACGAAGGCAAGATCTCGTTGAATATCAGACGGCCCAAGGTGGTTTCCGTCCAGTCGTCACCATCGGTGCCCTCGACGGTCCGCACGAAGATGCGGGCCTGGAGGCCGATGAGCCCCGACGCATGGGCGATCCGCGCCTCGTCGAAGTCGTAGAACCGGCGCCCCTCGCCAACGCTGCCTTCCCGCAACTCGGTGAGGTAGAAGCAGCCCATTACCATGTCCAGGGTGGGTGCGACCAGCGGGTCCCCGGAGGCGGGCGACAGCATATTGTGGGTGCTCAGCATGGTCTCGCGGGCTTCCAGCACCGCCATCCTCGAAAGAGGCACGTGGACCGCCATCTGGTCGCCGTCGAAGTCCGCGTTGAACGCGGAGCACACCAGGGGGTGAATCTGGATGGCGTTGCCTTCGATGAGCACCGGCATGAAGGCCTGGATGCCCAGCCGGTGCAAGGTGGGCGCCCGGTTCAGCATCACCGGCCGGTCTTTGATCACGTCTTCCAGGATGTCCCAAACCTCGGGCCGGGCCCGCTCCACCATTCGCTTGGCGTTCTTGATGTTGGGGGCGATTCCCAAGACGGCCAGGCGGTGCATCACGAAGGGCTTGAACAGCTCCAGCGCCATCCGCTTGGGCAGGCCACACTGGTGCATCTTGAGTTCCGGCCCGACCACGATCACGGAGCGGCCGCTGTAGTCCACCCGCTTGCCCAACAGGTTCTGGCGGAAGCGGCCTTGCTTGCCGCGCAGCAGGTCGGACAGGGACTTGAGCTTGTGATTATGGCTTCCCTGGATGGGGCGGCCCCGGCGCCCGTTGTCGATCAGGGCGTCCACCGCCTCCTGGAGCATCCGCTTTTCGTTGCGGATAATTATCTCTGGCGCTCCCAGGTCGGTGAGGCGCTTCAACCGGTTGTTCCGGTTGATGACCCGGCGGTAGAGGTCGTTGAGGTCGCTGGTGGCGAACCGGCCTCCATCCAGCTGGACCATGGGCCGCAGCTCCGGAGGCAGAACCGGCAGCACGGAGAGGATCATGTCTGCTACCCGGTTATCGCTGTTGCGGAAGGACTCGACGACCCGCAGCCGCTTGATGGCCTTCTTACGCCGCTGGCCGGAGGTGGAATGCATCTCGTGGATCAGGTACTCTCGCAGGGCTTCCAGGTCGATGGTCCTCAGGATGGCCAGGATGGCCTCGGCCCCCATTGCCGCCTGGAAGACCTTGCCGTAATGCTCTTTAAGCTCCCGGTAGCGGGATTCGGCGATGAGCTTGTGGACCCGCAGGTCTTGAAGCTCGTCGATCACGGTTTGGAACTGCTCTTCCAGCTGTGACTCTTCCAGGGTCAGCTGGGCGTTAATGGCGTCGATCTCAGCCTGGGCGGCCTGTTGCTCGACCTGCGCTTCCGGGCCGGCTTCGGGGCTGATTTCAGCTTCAACGGTTGCGGTTAGTTCCAGGGTCCGCTCCGCGGCGGTCCGGCGGCGCTTCTCGACCTCATTCTCCAACTTGGCCCGCTCTTCCTCAACGGACTCCTGCCTGGCCTCCTCGTCCACGGATACGATGATGTGCTGGGCGAAATAGAGGACCCGCTCCAGGTTTCTGGGAGAGAGGTCTAAAAGGAGGCCAAGCCGGCTGGGCGTGGTTTTGCTGAACCAGATGTGGGCGACCGGGGCCGCGAGCCGGATGTGGCCCATGCGCTCGCGCCGCACCTTGGATCGGGTTACCTCCACGCCGCACCGGTCACAGATGACTCCCCGGTAGCGGATCCGCTTGTACTTGCCGCAGAAGCACTCCCAGTCCTTGGTTGGGCCGAAAAGCCGCTCGCAGAAAAGACCGTCTTTCTCCGGCCGTAGGGTGCGGTAGTTAATGGTTTCCGGTTTGGTGACCTCGCCGTGGGACCAGTTTAATATCTGCTCTGGAGAGGCGATGGATATTCGAATAGCGTTGAAATTGGTGCCCTGGGAATCGGTTCTGTCTGCCATCCTTACCATTAAATCGTCTCCAGTGGTAGATAAAGCTCGGTGTCATCGGAGGTTCTCCGGGTTAGTGAAGGCCGGTCGTCCTCATTCAACAGCTCCACGGACAGCCCCAGGCTCTGGAGTTCCTTGAGCAAGACGTTGAATGATTCCGGCACTCCGGGCTGGCCGATGGGCTCGCCTTTCACTACTGCCTCGTAGGTCTTGACACGCCCCGCCACATCATCGGATTTTACCGTCAACACCTCCTGCAAGTTGTAGGCCGCGCTGTAGGCTTCCAGTGCCCAGACTTCCATCTCGCCGAACCGCTGGCCGCCGAATTGGGCCTTCCCGCCCAGCGGCTGCTGGGTGATCATGGAATAAGGCCCGGTTGACCGGGCGTGGATCTTGTCTTCCACAAGGTGAATGAGTTTCAAAATGTAGATGCTGCCCACCGTTACCAGTTGGTCGAAGGGCTCTCCGCTACGGCCGTCGAATAGCTCGAACTTGCCAAAGGTGGGGGGTGAGATACGTTTTTCACGGTGGACCTTCAACGCCAAGTCGTGCAACTCGGCGGGGTCCAGCCCTTCCGTTTCTTCGCCGGCCGCGTCCTTAAGCCATAGACGCAAGCACGCCGCTTGGGCCGCTCCCCTCACCGATTCATCGAAGAGGTGCCGGCCATCGAAGCCCCTCTCCTCCAGCCAGCTATACGCCCGGGAGTAGTCGATCCAGGGAGCGTCGTCGTTGGGGCTGGCCTCGTTGGCCTCGGCTTGCTGAACGAACCAGACCCGGGCCAGGGCGTCTTCAATGGAGACATCCCGGGCGCCGTCGAACACCGGCGTGTTGGCCCGGAAGTGCAGGTTGTGGGCTGCCCAGCCCAGGTGGGTTTCCAGCACCTGTCCCAGGTTCATCCGGGAGGGCACGCCGATGGGGTTCAGGATGATGTCCACCGGGACGCCGTCGGCCAGGTAGGGCATGTCCTCCTCGGGCAGGATGCGGGCGACGACACCCTTGTTGCCGTGACGGCCGGCCATCTTGTCCCCGACGGATATCTTCCGGGTCTGGGCAATCCACACGCGTACTGCTTCGTTGACGCCGGGCGATAGGTCGTCCCGGTTGGCCCGGTCCAGCACCTTAACGTCGATGACCTTGCCTCGCTCGCCGTGAGGCACCCGCAAGGAGGTGTCTTTAACGTCGCGGGACTTTTCTCCGAAGATGGCTCGCAGCAGCTTCTCTTCCGCGGTAAGCTCGGTTTCACCCTTGGGGGTAACCTTGCCCACCAGAATGTCCCCGGGACCGACATCGGCGCCGACTCGAATGATGCCCCTCTCGTCCAGGTCGCGGAGACTTGCCTCACCCACGTTCGGGATGTCCCTGGTGATCTCCTCGGGACCCAGCTTGGTTTCCCGGGCTTCCATCTCGTGTTTCTCGATGTGGGTCGAGGTGAAGTAGTCGTCCTTGACCAGCCTCTCGCTGACGATGATGGCGTCCTCGTAGTTGTAGCCCTCCCAAGACATGAAGGCGACCACCACGTTCTGGCCCAGGGCCAAACCCCCGTGGTCGGTGGAAGAGCTGTCGGCCAGAACGTCCCCCCTGTCCACGGTGTCGCCCTTGGCCACGATTGCCCGCTGGTCGAAGCAGGTCCCCTGGTTGGTGCGGGCAAATTTAATCAGAGGGTGATTGTGCGCTTCCCCCTCTCGGTCCATGACCACGATCTCGCGGCCGGTTACCGCCGTCACCGTGCCGGACGTCAGGGAGAGCACCACCTGGCCGCTGTCCCGGGCCACCCGGCTCTCGATCCCGGTGCCCACCACCGGCGCCTGGGGCCGGAGTAGCGGCACCGCCTGGCGCTGCATGTTGGATCCCATGAGGGCGCGGTTGGCGTCGTCATGCTCCAGGAACGGGATGAGGGCTGCCGACACGCTCATGATTTGCATCGGGGAGACGTCCATCAGGTCTACGGAGTCCGGCGTGTCCTCGGTATAGGTCTCACCGACCCGGACTTCCACCCGGTCTTCAATGAACTGGTTCCGGCGGTCCAACAGGGAGTTGGCCTGGGCCACCCGGAAGGTCTCCTCTTGGTCTGCCGATAGGTAGATGACTTCGTCCTCACCGGAGGCCACGAAAGGCCGGACGGGCACCGACGTGCCCTGAGGCAGCTCGCGCACTGCGGCGAGCTTCTTACCGTTGATGAGCCTTCCCTTGGCGACGATAAGCTGGCCGGATTCATCCACCACGTCAGCGCCGGCGATGCGCCCGTCCATCTCCGGGGCGTCGCTGGGCAGGCTCTTCAATACCCGGCGATACGGGGACTCGATGAAGCCGTAGGCGTTGATCCGGGCGTAGGATGCCAGAGAGCTGAGCAGGCCGATGTTGGGGCCTTCCGGCGTCTCAATGGGGCAAATCCGCCCGTAGTGGGAGAAGTGGACGTCCCGCACGTCGAACCCGGCCCGTTCCCTGGATAGGCCACCGGGGCCCAGGGCCGACAGGCGGCGCTTGTGGGTCAACTCGGCCAGGGGGTTGGTCTGGTCCATGAATTGGGACAACTGGGAGCCCCCGAAGAACTCCCTGACCGCCGCTACCACCGGCCGAATGTTGACCAGACCCTGGGGGGCGGCGGTTTCCGGGTCCACCAGGGTCATCTTCTCCTTGACCATCCGCTCCATGCGCAGCAGGCCGACGCGCACCTGGTTTTGCACCAACTCGCCCACGGCCCTAACCCGGCGGTTGCCCAGGTGGTCGATGTCGTCGGGGCGTCCCTGTCCCTGGTTAACCAGGATCATGGTGCGAATTACGGCCACCACGTCGTCCAGGCTCAGGGTCATCAGCGAGGAGTTGCTGGTCTGGGCCAGCCTGCGGTTCAGCTTGTAGCGGCCCACCCGGCCCAGGTCGTAGCGCCGGGCGCTGAAGAACAGGTTCCGGATCAGGTTTCGAGAGTTTTCCAGGCTGGGAGGCTCGCCCGGCCGCAGACGCCGGTAGAACTCGATCTGGGCGGCGGCGATGCGCTTGGCCTGTTCGCTGACGAACTCGAAATCGGGACGGAGCCACTCCCAGAGGGAGCGTAGGTCGTCTTCCCGGAAGTTCATATCCTTGACTTCAGAGGCAGGGTCCCGGTCCAGGGTGGACTGAATGTACCGGTGGTTTTCGTCGGTGTCCACCTCCTCGAACAGTTCGAGCAATTCTTCGTCTGTGGCCACTCCCAGCGCCCGGAGGAAGGTAGTGGCCGACACCTTGCGTTTGCGGTCTACCTTGACCGAGAGCACATCCTTGGAGCTGGTTTCGAATTCCAACCAGGCGCCCCGGGAGGGGATCAGCTTGGCGAAGCAAAGGCTCCGGTCGCTCGCCAGGTTCTTCTCGTACACGAAGTAGATGCCGGGGGAACGCACCAGCTGGCTGACCACCACGCGCTCGGCGCCGTTTATAATGAAGGTGCCATTGGGAGTCATCATGGGTATATCACCCATGAATATCTCCTGTTCCTTGATCTCCCCGGTGTCTTTCATCACTAGACGGGTTTTGACGTAGAGGGGCTGGGAGAAGGTGATTTCCCGTTCTTTGCTCTCTTGAGGAGTGTATTTGGGTGTCCGGAAGTAGTGTTCCTGGAAATGAAGTTCGTACTTCTTTCCGGTGTAGTCTTCAATGGGAGAGATTTCCACGTAGACTTCGCGGAGCGCATCGGTCTTGAACCAGTCCCAAGACTGGATCTGGCCCTGGATGAGGTTGGGGACATCTAATACTTGCGGGATTCGGGCGTAAGACTTAATATCAGGAAGTTGCAAAGCATGTCTATCCGGCGCAGGGGGCAAACCCATTTCCCATTCTCCTCAGGGCGAGTGAATAAATCGGTCGGGGTGACCGGAGCAACGGCTCGAAAGAGGAATTACTTAAGTCGAGGTCGGCTAGAGGGATGACAGAAGTCGTGGCTTGTGGCATATACCCGTAACCTTTTATTATACAGGCACGCCGCTTGTTGTCAAGAGTTTACATGTGAATATTGCCGCGAGTTCACCATACCACTCCAACCGAGAGGGGACGGGCTCTCTGTCGTCGTGACTCCGGAACATTCGGCCAACCGTGATGAGACCTCCAGCCTCCCTGGCTCCTTGTCTGGACTCCACGGCCCGCGGCGATTAGCTGGCCTACGATGGTGAAATTCCGCCTGGATCCGGCCAACCTGACCTTTGCCGGCCAGAAGATTCATTACGCCTGGGTGGTGGTGGGGCTGGCGGCCTTGATGCGGCTGACCAGCTCTTCTTTCAGGACATCCTCCAGTGTGTTGATCCCGCGGCTCGTGGAATCCTTTGGTTGGAGCTACGGCGCCGTGGGACTGGGGTTCTCCATCCAGTGGATCGTCTCCGGGCTTTTCGGCCCTCTGGCCGGCGGGATGGGCGACCGCTACGGCGTCCGGGTCACCATGGTGGTGGGAGCCCTCCTGTTCATTGCTGGCATGGTGCTAACTGGCACTATGTCCCATTTGTGGCAGTTCTACCTCTTCTTTGGGGTCCTGCTCAGCTCCGCCATGGGAATATTCCAAGTACCTCTGACCGCGGCGGTTACCCTCTGGTTCAGGAAGCACCTGGGTGTTGGCATCGGCATTTTGCAGGCCTCTCAGGGCTTGGGGCCTCTGGTAGCTGTCCCCATTATGCTTTTCATCCTCAACTGGTTCGGAGGGGGAGTTGACGGCATCAGGGCGGCTTTCTGGCTCCCCGGGCTGGCTGGGGGGGCCGCCCTTCTCCTGCTGATAACGCTGTTCCACAATGAGCCGGCCGACCTGGGGCTTCGTCCCCTGGGCGCCTCGTCGGAGGAACTCATACGGAGGCTGCAAAGAGGTGAGGTGGCCCGAGCCAGAAGCAAGGCATTTCTCCATCAGGTCCAGCGTACCACCACCTTCTGGAACCTGATCGGCATCCACTTCTGGGGATGCGCCGGCCACTCCATCATAATCGTCTACTTGGTGGCCATGGCCGAAGCCAAGGGCGTAACCGAGGCCGCAGCGGCCGGGACTTTCGTCGCCCTCACGGTGTCCAGTTCTATCACCCGGTTCGTGGTCCCCGTCGTCGCCGACCGCGTGGGAAGCAAATGGGCCATGGGGACGAGTTTCTTCCTCCAGACCGCCCCGGTACTTATGCTCTTCTTCGCCAACGAGCCCTGGATGTTCTACGTTTTCGCCACCATGTTCGGTATCGGATTTGGCGGCGAGATGAGCGCTTTCCCCATAATCAACCGCCAGTACTACGGCGGCGCCCCCATCGGCGCCACCTTCGGCTGGCAGATGATGGGATCGGGCGTCGGCATGGCGGCAGGGTCCTTGGCCGGGGGGCAGCTGCGAGACCTGACCGGCGACTTCACTGCCACCATAGCTCTTTCTTTCACGATGAGCTTGATTGGCGTACTATCCATCCTACTGCTGCCTGCCACCACCCGTCCCTTGCTTCCCGACTGGGAGGAAGCGTTGCCCGAGGAGATTCGCTCTCCCGCTCCGCCGTAGACTCGTAGCGGCGTGGCGGGCCGTTCCGGGTTCGGGTTCCAGCGGCTTGGAGCAACATCTGATGCGGTTTCGTGCGAGCCTGAGGGCTTTGTGCTAAACTCCGGTGGCAGTTGGCAACTAGGCTCGAATGGAGGTGGCAAGATGCTAGATTTGATCATTCGCGGCGGTCAGGTGGTAGCCCCATGGGGAGTGGGCGAATGGGACGTGGCGGTCCAGGGTGAGAAGATCGTCGCCGTCGCCGCCCCGGGGACCCTGACCGAAGATGCGGTCCGGATTATTGACGCCTCCGGCAAGGTTGTCGTGCCCGGTGGAATCGAGCCGCATGCCCACATCGCCGCGCCGATAATGGGGCAGGGAGACCTGAAAACCGCTCCACCGGAGCAGGTGAGCCGGGCCGCGCTCTTCGGCGGCACCACCACCCTTCTGGACTTTGCCATCCAATTTCCCGGCACCGATGTCAACCAGGCAATCCAGGAGCGAACGTCCGTCTGGAAAGGGAAATCCTACTCCGACTACGCCCACCACTTAATGCTGTGCGGCGCGCTTTCGGACAACATGTTTGGCCAACTGGGTGAGGCTGTTGAAGACGGATTCTCCACGTTTAAGATCTTCACCACCAACGTCCGCCCGGCCTCCAGCTCAGGCGAGCCGCGCATGGTCCGCATGGGCCACCTGCACGACCTCATGGAGCGGGTGCAGCGCCTGGGGGCCATGCTGATGGTCCACTCGGAGGACGACGACATGGTCCAGCACATGTACGAGAAGCTGGCCCAAGAGGAGCGAACCGAGTGGTGGAACATGCACTTGGTGCACAGCAACGAGTCCGAGGACGTGTCCATCCGGCGGGTGTTGCGGGTCTCCGAGTGGACCGGATCGCCGGTGTACTTCGTCCACGTGAGCGCCAAGCAGGGGCTGGAAGCGATACAGGAGGCCCGGGCCAAGGGGATGCCGGTCTACGGTGAGACCCTCCACAATTACTGCTGCTTCAACTCCGACGACTACAAAGAGGAGTACGGGATGAAGTACCACACCTATCCCTCGCTCAAGTCGGAGGAAGACCGGAGGGCGCTCTGGGACGGCATTGTTCGGGGCGGCCTGAGCACCATGGCCACCGACGAATACTGCACCTCTTGGAAGGTCAAGGTCGCCGGCAAGCTGGTATCCAACGTAACCGGGGGGCACAACGGCGCTGAAACCCGGCTCGGGATCACCTACAGCGAAGGGGTCTCCAAACGGGGGATGTCCCTGCAGCGGTTCGTAGACGTGACCTCGGCCAACGCCGCCAAGATCATGGGGCTCTACCCGCGCAAGGGTGTCATCGCACCGGGCAGCGATGCCGACATCGTGTTCATCGACCCCGGCTTCAAGAGGCCGCTGGCCATGTCTGACTTCCACATCACGGACTACAGTATCTGGGAAGGGTTTGACGTCGCGGGCTGGCCGGTGCTGACGATTCTGCGGGGCAAGGTGGTGGTGGAGAACGGCGAACTCAAGTCCAGCCTGGGCAGCGGCAAGTTCATTCCTCGCAAGGTGGACCCGGAGTTCGCCAGCCGGCCTGCCTGCTAGCCGCCCTGCGCCGCAGGCTGGGCTGAGGGGTGGCCAGCGCACCACCGGATGCAGTTGGCCACCGGCAGCATTGCGCGATTCCGTCTAAAAGGACCGCCGCGCCTCAGTTGTTGGGCGCCCCCTCCCGAATCCACTCCACGAGCAGGGCAATATCCTGGTCCGGGAGGGGCGAACCGGCCAGAGGCATCCGCGGCTGAAGCTCCCCGGTGAGCCGCTGGACCAGGATGCTTTTTGCCGGGTCGCCCGGCACGACTACCTGGTTGGCAGTGCTCCCCGCCATCAATGAGTCGTAGGAGTCTAGGTAAAGACCCATCTGGCCGCCGTGGCATCGAACACAGTTCCTCGTCAAGATAGGGCGTACGTCCCTGCTGAAGCTCACAACAGCCTGACCGCCCGGGGTCGACGTGGGTGCGGGGGTTACCGCGGGACGCGGCGCCACGGGCGCCATCATTCCCCGGTTCGACATCATCCCGCAGGATCCCAATAAGGCCGCCAACGCCACTAGGAGAACGATCAAATACGATGATCGCATCGCTGGGACCCCAGTGTCCCCGCCCCACCTTTTTAGCCACGAGGGACTGTCGATGTTTCATCGACACCTTCGTTGAATCAACATAACGCGGCTTTCCGCCGTGTCCTTGGCCCCAGCATGATCACGGGGACCCGCGGACGCCATCGGCAACCTGGCGCTTGGGATACTCAAGAAGCTCCCACATCGAGCCGGCTATCCCCGTAGCACTCCGTGGCGCTCCAGGATGCGGGCCAGTTCGGCCACGCCGTCGGAGATCGTCTGGGCCGAGGGGTGGCCGAAGCACAGCCGGATGCAGTTGGCCCCCCGGCCTTCCGGCGAGAATTGGCTACCGTTGTAGTAGCTGACCCCTTCGTTGAAAACCTGCTCCTGGATCGCGGCCAGGTCGGCGCCCTCGGGGAACTCCACCCATATGTACAGCCCGCCCTCGGGTTTGCTCCAGGTGGCGGCGCTGCCAACATTCTCGCCCAGGGAGGCCAGCATCGCGTCCCGTTTCACCCTTAGCGACCGGTTCTGCTCGTCGATGTGCTGGTACATGTCGTGCTTAAGGTACTCCTCCAGGGCCAGCGCCGCAAACTCGTTGACCCCCCCGCCGGCTTTGAAGCCGATGGCCCGTTGCACCACCGCCTCGGGGGCGACCAGGTAGCCCATCCGCATGCCCGGCGCGACCAGCTTGGAAAAGGAGCCGACGTACATCACCCGGCCCGTCTCGTCCAGCGAGTGGAATGAGGTCACGTCCTCCCCTTCGAAGCGCAGGTCCACGTAGCAATCGTCCTCGAAAATCGGGACCCCGTATTCCCTGGTGATGTCCAGAATCCGGTGTCGCCGTTCCAGGGGCAGAGTCCAGCCCAAGGGGTTCTGGAAAGCGGGTATGGTGTAGAGGTACTTGGGTTTCTTGCCCTCACCCGAAAGCCGCTTCAGGGTCGCCTCCAGCTCCTCGGGTACGATGCCCTGGTTGTCGCACTTGAGGCTCACCACGTCCGCGCCATAGCGCCGGAGCTGGCGCAGGCTGCCCAGGTAGACAAACTCCTCGGCGAGCACCACGTCTCCCGGATCGGTCAAAGTCTGTATGAGCATCGCGATGGCCTCGCCGGAGCCGGCGGTCAGGACCACGTCGCCTGGGCTCACCGTCATGTTGCGGTCGCGGGTCAGCTTCTCGGCCACCAGCTGGCGGAGGGACAACAGCCCGGCGGCCGCGGGATAGTAGGCCAGGTCCCTTCCCTCCCGGTCGAGTGCTACCTTGAGGGCGTCGGCCAACCCCTCCAAAGGCAACGTGTCGGGGTCGGGATAGGCCACCGCGAAGTCGTACTTGGCCCGACGCGGAGCGGCGGCGGGGGTCACCGTGGTGTTCTTGGCAAACAGGCTGTCATAGGTGAAACGGCGCGACTCTTCCAATACTGCCTCCCGGTGGCTTGAATCTATTGCGAATCCGGCATTGTCTCGCCCGGTTTCCTCCGAGCATGGAGTTTCCAGCGTCCTTCCATCATACATGGGCATACTGGGGTTGAAAACCGGGGTAGCGGCCAGGGGTGCCGGCCATGTTGATCCAACGTCGTGCCGGAGGTGGCCGGGGCGAGAGGCCCAGGGACAGGCGCTGGAAACAACGGGAAAGCGCCGGTTCATAGACCGGCACCTCGCTAGTGGCTTGGCCCCCGGTCGGTCATCACTATGATCCGGACAAGAAATGGCTCGATAACCGTCCCGTCATCCTGGCGAGGCTTCTCTGGGTTCCGGCCTTCGCCGGAAAGACGATGGTAGGGGTGGCTCCCGGTCTCCGCTGGGATGACGAGAGTAGGGGTGGATTCCGGCCTTCGCCGGAATGACGGTGGTGGGGCTGGATTCCGGCCTTTGCTGGGACGCTGGTTTGGTAAGGGAGTGTCGCCCGGTGTTGCCGATGCAAAGCTATCTACGTGCCTGTACCCTTCAACGCGATCATCCATGGCGCCACGGATTGCCCGGACGGGCCAGAGGGTATCCCTGCCGGGCGGCTAGCCGGGCAGTTTCAAAAGGCGGGCTGCATTGCGGTATTCCACTTTCTCCCGGACCTCGTCGCGCAAAGGGAGCTTGCGGAAGGCGTCCACCATCGGCTTGAGCGGGACGATGGGAAAGGCGGTGCCGAATAGCAGGCGGTCGGCCAGATAGGTGTTGGCCGCCTCAACCCAATGCTGGTATCCGGGCATGCTCACGCCGTAGGCGTCCGGGACGAGGTAGACGTTCGGGCGCCGGAGGGCAACTCCCAAGCATTCCATAACCCAGGGCCAGCATGCATGGCGGACGACCAGATTCACGGTGGGAAAATCGGCCGCGACACGGTCCAGATGGACCGGATTGGAGTACGAGATATCCGAACCCACCAGAGCGCTGAGGGTAAACAACACCAGGGCTCCCCGCTCCCGGCATAGCTCGTAGATCGGGTAAAGCTTGGGGTCGTCGGGGTACAGGGGCGGTACCCCCATGCTCGGTTCCACCGCTATGCCGATCAATCCCAGGTCGTCCAGACAGTGCTTGGTCTCCGCCAGGGCCTGACTCAAGTTCGTGAATTGGACTCCCGCAAACGCGGTGAACTTGCCCGCGTACTCTTGCATCACCCCGGTCAGGTCCTCGTTCTTGGTGCCGACGCTGGGCCGGCCGTGGCACACTCCGTGCACGATCCCGGCATCATCCATCTCCTTCAGGAGCAAGCCCATGGAGAACTGCACCGCCGCCGGGGACACGGTCATGCCGATCCGGGGCGCGAAGTTGTCCTCGGGCTTCTTTTGATACTGCTCCAGGTTGGTCAAGGACTTGTAGGGCGGCCTGAGGCTGAAGTCGATAATCATAGCTCTGGACCTCGTGACTGTGATTGGCCGGTCTCACGCTGGCTGACGGCGCTGAGACCGTCGGAGGACGGCTTGTCCCGGTTCGCGGGGATTACGATGGCCGGATAGGACCGGCCTGCGCCGCTGCCATCATACGCCTTTCCACTTTGGCCCTCAAACGGGATTCCGGTGGGCGCTCCCCTATCCACGACAGAGGACCCAGGCCGGCAAGTGATTGGCCGAAAACCGTCGTGGGGGTGCATGAAAATCCCCCCGGCCCCGTTCGGGAAGGGGCGCCAAGGGGGATCTAGTTCAGGCTCATCGGATGCGGAGTTTTCGCCGCGCTCGGCGGTTGATTACAGGTTGAACTGGGGCTCCAAGTACTCCTTCAGCTTGTTATAGATTTGCAGCCGGCCGCGTTGGGTATCCATCACGATGAGACGGCCATTGCCTTTATCAAAGAAGACTCCCGCGGGCACGGAGAACCGCCACTCCGGCTCGGTGGAGCGCACCCGGCGGCGGGCCTTGATCAAGTCCACGTTTGCTTCCACCGTCATCATGGCCCACTTGGATAGCTCCTGGGCGTCTCCGATAAGGCTGGTGATGAACCGTCCGTCCGGGTCGAAGATGTGCACCCGGCCCGGCTCCATGCCGTTGTTGCTCCAGTCGCTGACGTACACGTCCCCTTCCGGGTCGACCGCGACGCCGGTGGGGTAGTAGAGCTTCCCGGAACCGGTGGCGCCGCCGAACTGGGCGATCCACTTCCCGCCCGCCGAGAATTTCTGGGCCCGGTGGTTCCGGTGGTCGGCCACGTACACGCACCCCTGGTGGTCCACGGTGATGCCCCAGGGGGAGTCGAACTGGCCGTCCCCGGCGCCGTAGCTGCCCCAACTGGCAAGCGGCCGTCCGTCCTTGGTGAATTTGCGGACCTGATGCCTGCGGCCGCCGACAACGTATAGGTTTTCGTCGGAGTCCATGGCGAGGCCGGAGGCTCCGTAGGGCTCGTTGTCGGCGCCATCCAGCACGTTCCAGTTGGATAGAAAGCCCCCGTCCTTATCGAAGATGGTGACCCGGTCGAGCCACTCGTCGGTAATATAGACGTTTCCCCGGCCGTCGGCGGCGATCCCCGATCCCCAGATGAACTCACCGTCCCCGTCGCCATAGTTGCTGAATTCTCCCAGGTACTCTTCATCGCCGGCGCCGGCGCCGGCGGTAAACATGCTCACCCGGGCCCCGACTCCCGTATGGTTCCAGCCAACACTGCTGATGCTCTCACTTCCCCGGTTGATCACGTACATGACGCCGTCCGCGCCCAGGGCCGCCGATTGGGGGTTGGTGAACCCCATCCCTCCTCCCGCGGCACTCCGTCCCACACAATGGCTGTAATCGTAGATTCGCCCGGCTACTACCTGCGTAAGCATCTCTGTCACCCCGTGAGTTTGTCGTTAGTTGTCGTTAATTAAGGAAGCTGATCTTCTCGAATGCACCTTCCACCAGGGGTTTGGCGTCCAGGTGCAGCCAGTCCTCCAGGATGGTGGTGTACAGCCCCCGGAAGTCCACGTTGGGGACCACGTCGCCTTGCTCCAAGTCCGCCGCTTTCAGGGAGGGGTACTCGCTGTATAGGCCGCCCTTCACCCGGTCGCCGATAACGAAGGCAGCCCCGGCGGCGCCGTGGTCGGTGCCGGAGCCGTTGTCGTGGGTCCGGCGCCCGAACTCGCTGAAGAGGAACATGATCACGTTGTCGGCGGCGTCATGCTCCCGCAGGTCATCGAAGAAGCACTCGACGCCCGCCGAGACGTCTTTCCACAGCTTGTCGAGCATGCCTACCTGGTTGGAGTGGCTGTCGAAGGTGCCGTGGTCGCAGTACAGGACGCGGGTGCCAAAGCCGGCCAGGTGAATCTGGGCGATGCCCTTGAGCTTCTTGGCGATGGCGGTGTTGGGATACTCGACGGTGGAGGAGTAAATCTTGGGGGCTTCCTTCAAGATATCGGCGCCTTTCAGTGTGTCCAGCCCGGTCTGGCCCAGGTAGTCCATCACCGCGCCGCTCCCGATAGCGGGGGAATACATGCGGGCGAACCGGTCCAGGATACGGGCCCGCTGCCGCTCCTCGGAGATGCCCGTCAACAGCCCGTAGGTATCCAAGTCGTCCACGCAGGCCACCGGAACCCCCGGCAGCACCAGCGACCGGAAGAGAGTGGAACCGAAGCTGACGACGGTCAGGACGTTTTCCTTGTTGGGGTCGATCTCCCGGGCGGCTCGTCCCAGCCACCCCTCGGTGCCCAGCTTGTTCGGCTCGCACGTGTGCCAGATGTCCATGGACCGGAAATGAGACCGGGGGGAATTGGCGTAGCCCACGCCGTGAATGATGGCGACGTCGCCCCTATCATACAGGGTTTTGATGGGCGCCATCTCGGGATGGAAACCCACGTGGTCGTCCAGCGGAAGTATCCGGTCTTCAGGAACCCCAACCGCGGGACGGTTGTCGCGGTACAGAGGGTTGGCGTAGGGGATAACCGTGTTCAGGTAGTCGTTTCCGCCGGTTAGCTGGAGAACCACCAGGACCGGGTCTTTCTTAGTGCTGGTCATCTCCTTACTCCTTTTCGAAATTCATGAGCCGGTGAATAGGTTGGGCTCGGACTCGCCCAAGCGGCCGATTTTGGGTTTGACTCTCGGCCGAGGCCGAGAGTCAAACTTTTTCACGAACCCTATGCGTCCTATGCGTATTGATATTCCCGCAGCGCCACGATGAGCTGCAACAGCTCACTGGTTCTGCGGGTAGAAGATTGGGTGGCCTCTTCCGTATCCCAGCGGAACTGGCCGTCTTCGCCGGCGAAGCCCACCAGCTCCTGGCGGCTCTCCGGAGTGACCTCGAGGGGCCCCATCAGGTCCAGGCAGCCGTCCACCAACTGCTCGGCGGTCAGATCGCCCCGGGCCTTCAGCCGGGTGATGAGAGACTGGATGCCGGGACGGGTCACGTCGCCCACCAGGTCGGCGGTGAAATTGATTCGCCGCGCCAGGGAGCCGCTGTTGATCCACTCGGCGCCGGTATGCCAGCCCTCAACACTGGGGGGATTCAGCAGTTCCTGCCCCATGTAGCCGGGTTGCCGGGACAACTCACCGATACCCGGAGCGGGAAATTCGGCGCCGCCTACCAAGCGCAAAGTGCCTACGACCACCTCGGCCGGGCTCTTTATCTTGGCGAACCGGGCGTTCTTGAAGAAGTCCGAGTTGAACAGCACCCGCAGCATCGAGCGAATGTCGTAGCCGGACTCGACCAGGGTCTTGGACAGGAGGTCGATGGCCTCCGGGTCCCGCGGCGGGGTGACCGACCAGGCGGGCACTTGGGCCTCGTCGGCGACGAAGTAGTTGTACAGATGCCGGGCCACGAACCGGGAGGTTGCCGGCTGATCACAGACAATCCGGATGATGTCTTCACCGTTGAGCCGGCCGGTCTCGCCCAAGAAGGTTTTTTCGCCGTCGTCGTGGTCTTCTTCGCGGTACTCAAATTCCCAGTCGTACCGGCCGATGGGGAACCGGGGCAGCTTGGGGATAATGGTCCACCCGGTGAAGGCCCGGGAGCACTCTCTTACGTCCACCTCGGTGTAGTTGCCTACGCCCATGCTGAACAGCTCCAGCAGCTCCCGGCCCCAGTTCTCGTTGACCGCAACCGCGTGGTTCTCGCAGTTGTCCAGCCAGTAGATCATGGCCGGGTCCTTGGATAGCGCCATCAGCAGCTCCCGGTAATCCCCCATGCCCTTCTTGCGAAACATGAAGAGCTGGTCCATCAGCTCGTCGTAGTGGTCCACCTTGGAAACCCCGGCGGCGAACACCCCATGCCAGAACAGCGCCATCTTCTCTTCCAGGGGCCGCTTGGTGGTGATCATATCGTGCATCCACTCGGCGGCGCCCATGCCGGGCAGGGTACCGGGCCGGAAGATCCACGGGTGGTACCGGATCATCTCGAACCTATCCAGGGGCTCCTGCGCCTCGGGGTGCAGCAGCTCCTCAACCGTCGCCTCGTACCCTTTCGCGGCTCGGGTTTCGAGTTCCTCGCGGGGCGCGCCAAAGCCGGCGCGGCGCATCAAATGGGCCATCAAACCAATCTTTTGGTCAGCCACTTCCTTGCCCCCTTTGTATAGAGTGATATTCCGGATAGAGGTCGGACCGGCTCGCTGTCCACGCCCGGTTGGCTGAAACTTTTCTTGAATGTTTTCCAAATAATAATGGGATGCAACCTAACTGTCAACAGATGCGTCCCAAATGATCCAAAGCTGCCGGCGGGGCATTCTCACCTGGAGAGAAGGAAACCGCAGTCCTCGCCTTTCTTCGCCGGTGGGCGCCCTCCCATTGCCCGATTTCGGAGATAGCCGTTAGGCTCATCCGTTCGCCCTGGGTTTGTCGATGAGCCGGCAATGCCCTTTGTCGAGGGGAGGTGTTAGCCGTCGCCCCGCAGCACGCCGGCCAGGGTGCCGGTGTTCTCCACCCCTTCCAGGGTGTCCAGCAACCCAATTGCCTCTTCGGTGGCCGCCGGGGTGAGAGCCAGGGAGGCACAGTCCCGGAATTTGTTCCGGATGTCGTCCAGGGTGGTGCCCCGTAGCGCGCCCTCGTTGGGGCGGTCCATCCTCTCCTGCAACACTCGTCCGTCCCGCAGGTGGACCTCCACGACGTTGTAAGCCTCTATCCAGCTCGGCCGGCCTTCATAGCCGGGAATGCGGACCATCTCCACCTTGGGAATCAGTGACTGGGCCTCCGGCCGCATCACCTGCTCGTCGGTGAAGGTCCCCAGCCCTATCTTCTGGTCCAGGAACGCCGCCGCCATGCAGTAGTTCATGCTGAATTTGCCCTCCAGGCCCTGCTTGGGCGAGGAGTGGATCAGGGACCGGGGCGGGTCGAAGTCGACCAGCACGGCAATCCGGTCGATCTCCCCCGGATCGATGGTCTCGCGCGCCAGTAAGCCGGCGGCGGCATTGAGGGCCAGGTGGGCGCTGCCGCAGCAGGGATACTTCTTGATCTCGATGCCCGTTTCGGTGAAGTAGCAGCGCCGACCCAGGTCCTCAAGCAACTTCTCCATGTTGTATCCGGATCCGCCGGAGAAAGCGTGCAGGAAGCCGAACCTGCCTTCTATGGCATCATTGCTGGCGGTGAACCCCGCCTGGACCAGTTTGGCGGCGGTTACCCCGTTGCGGCCGGCGGCGCCCGCGTGGTAGGGCTTGGTCATCGTACCGAAATTCTGCCTCAGGCCGGCCGCCTGGGAAGCGGCCAGGGAAATGGCCATGGCGGTCTGGTCCTGGTCAAGCTTGAGCATCTTGGATGCCGCCGCCGCCGAGCCCAGGGTCCCCAGCGGACTGGTGGGATGCCAGCCCAGGTCGTCGTGAAAATTCACGCTGGTGGAGTCTCCTACGCTGCAGGCCACCTCGAAGCCCAGCATGTAGGCCAGCAGCATGTCCCGCCCCGGCGCACCCGCCTCTTCACCCAAAGCGAGGGCTGCGGGGGCCAGGACGGCGCTGGGGTGGCCCTTGACGATCCGGTTGATGTCATCGTAGTCCAGGGCGTGGGCCATGGCGCCGTTCACCAGTGTCGCTTCGGGCGCCGAGGTCTTGAAGCCTCGCCCAATCACGGAGGCTATCGGCCCGCCGCCTGTGGACCGGACGAAGTCAGATAATATGGCTGCCAGGGGCTCCACGGAGCCGGCCAGCGCGCACCCCAGGCAGTCCATCATGGCGCCCTTCGCCGCTTCGATGGCCTCGCTGGGGAAGTCTTCCAGGCTGGTGGTCGTGACGTATTCCGCGATCCTTTTGGTGATGTCCAAGGTAACCTCCTAGGCCGGTGTATCGTTGCCGGACCGCTCACTCGCTTTCCCGATGCGCCGGCCCAATTCCCGGCTGGAGCCAACGGTCCCATGGCCGGGGAAATGCAACGGTCAGTGGCACTTGTGTTATATTACCTGAAGCCCCACAAAGCAAGCTCCGGCGTTGCCTCGGGCAGGGGCAATGAGCTGGCGGAGTAATCGAGCCGCTTGCTGATTCGGGCATTATGTGCCCTTTAGTGGTGCCCACCCGGTCTCGGTTTAAGGCCATCAGATCATGAATCGGTGGATAACAGCCAGAATTGGGCGGATAAACTTGGCGGCCCGTGGATAAGCCCCGAGGGCCAAGGGGCGCCGTTGGCGTTCCTGTGACAATACGTTCACGATCGCCCGCCGCAACGTCATTTGCCTTGACTGCCCGCATCGTTGGACCGTACTTGCCCGCGGGCTGTTCACAATCCCTTGAGGAGGTCGGAATCAGTGTATCCCGGAGCACTTGGTGGCGTTCGAGTGGTGGAGTGGAGCAACTTGATAACCGGTCCTTTCTGCGGCAAGGTGCTCGGCGAGTTGGGCGCCGACGTGATCAAGGTGGAGCCTCCGGCACTGGGCGACGACAGCCGCCGCCGCGGCCCTTTCCCGGGCCATATCCCGGACCCGGAGCGGAGCGGACTGTTCCTGTTCGCCAACCTCAACAAACGGGGCCTGACCCTGGACCCGGGGACCGCTTCCGGACGGGGCATCCTGGGAAGGTTACTGGAGTCGGCGGATGTTTTCGTGGTGAACCAGCCGCCGGAACTGGTGCGGGACCTGGGATTGGACCATGAGACGCTGAAGGAGAAGTACCCCCGGCTCATCGTTACCGCCATCACTCCCTACGGCTGCAGCGGCCCGTACCGGGACTACGCCGGGAACGACCTGACGGTCAACGCCCTGGGCGGCCTCAGTTTCGGCAACGGGCATCCGGACCGGGAGCCATTGGCGAACCCCCTGTACCAGGCCAGCTATATGGCTGCCGTCGGCGCCGCCTATGCCACCGTCGTCGCCCTGCTGGGACGGGACACCACGGGCCGAGGCCAACTGGTGGATGTGTCCGAGGCCCAGGTCTCCGCCGTCCTGCTGAGCGGCTACAACCTGCCGACCTACATCTATAAGGGGGTGGCGGGTTGGCGCTCCGGCAACCGAATGCGTCTGGGCTTGTTCCCCAACTGCATTCTGCCCTGTAAAGACGGCTATGCCTGCATCGACGCTCCACAAATGGAACAGTACCAGCGGTTCATCGACCTGCTCGACGACCGGGAGTGGGTCAACGACCCCCGGTACCGCAAGCGCCGGGCCATGAGCGACCAGTACCCGGAGGAAGCGGAGGCCCTCATCGCCCCCTGGTTCACGCAGCGCACCAAAGCGGAGATCCTGCGGGTTTGCTTGGAGAACCGGATTCCCTGCGTGCCCGTGCTGACCTTCGACGAGGTGCTGGCTGAGCCTCAGCTCAACGCCCGGAATTATTTTCAAGATATCGAACACCCAACCGTCGGCACACTGCGCTATCCCGGGGCCCCCTACCGGCTGTCGGGCACCCCGTGCCGGGTCGTCCGGCCCGCGCCGGTACTGGGCCAGCACAACGTGGAAATCCTGTGCGGCGAGTTGGGACTGGAGCCCTCGGGACTGCCGGAGATGGCGAGGGCGGGAGTAATCTGAGATGCCACCCCTTCCTCTGGGTAACTACCGAATCGTCGATCTAGGCACCGCATGGGCCGGACCCCAGGCGGGCCAGATCCTCGCCGACATGGGCGCCGAGGTGGTCAAAGTGGAGACCCGGACCCGGCTGGACGGCCTGCGCCTGGGCCGCCCCATCATCGAGGATGACGCCGCCGGGGGCGACGAGGGCCTGTGGCCCGAATTGCAGCCCGTGTTCCACGGCCTGAACCGCAACAAGCTGAGCGTCACCCTGAACTTGAAGACCCCGGAAGGCTTGCGCCTGATCCGGGAACTCATCGCCCGCAGCGACGTGGTGCTGAATAACTACTCTCCCGGCGTGCTGGGACGGCTGGGCCTGGACTATCCGGAGCTTCGGAAGGTGCGTCCCGATATCATCCTGGTCTCGATGCCGTCCGTCGGTGATTCCGGGCCCCTGCGGGATATACTGGCCTACGCGCCCAATATCCAGGCGCTTTCGGGGCTGAGCGGCGTGATCGGCTACCAGGGCGAGCCGCTGGTTGGCGAACTGCAATCGCCGTGGAGCGATGCCGTGGCCGCTCTTCACGCCGCCCTGGGCACGGTGGCCGCGCTGCGGCACCGGAACTTGACCGGGGAGGGCCAGTCAGTCGAAGTCGCCCAGCTCGAGGCGACCACCTCCATGCTGGGTGAGCCGCTCCTCGACTACCAGATGACGGGTAAAGTGGCCGAGCCCCAGGGCAACTTCGACCCGGATTTCGCGCCCCACAACAACTATCCGTGCGCCGAAGAAGACACCTGGGTGGCAATCGGGGTCCGGGGTGAGAAGGAGTGGGAGGGGTTCTGCCGGGCGTTGGAAAACCCGGGTTGGACCGGGGACCCCCGTTTCGAAGACCGGCACAGCCGGGTGACCCACTTCCGGGAGTTGGACCGGCACGTGTCGGAATGGACCCGGCAGCACACATCTGAAGAGGTCACCAGCCTGTTGCAGCAACACGGTGTGGCCGCCATGCCCGTGATGAGCATCGAAGGCCAGTTCATGGACCCTCACCTACAGGAGCGCCAGGCCTTTGCCGAGGTTGAGCACCCCCACGTGGGCGCGGAGTGGGTGTACGGGATGCCGTGGCTGCTGAGCGACACTCCGGGCAGCGTCCGCACCGCCGCGCCCCTGTTGGGGCAGCACAACGATTACATATTTCTTGAACTCCTGGGTGTGCCCGGCGCCGAGTTGGAGTGCCTCCGGGCCGCTGAGGTTGTATACTGACCCGGTAGGGCTTCCACCCCCCTCGGGCTTTCAGCCCCAGCCCGTCGGCCTCTCGCCCACACCGGCTGCTGTCAATCCCCGGCTTTATCTTGGGCTGGCTTCGACCGGCGGCCTGGATTCGGGCGTTCTCCAGTGGGGCTCGGCCTGGCTGATACCTGAGGTATCTGGATGAGCCAACCGGACAAGTCGAATAACGTGATGTTGCACATTGATTAGCTCGCCCCCTAAAAGCGAAGAGAAGCGGCGTCCTCGCATCTTCTACGGCTGGTGGATAGTCTTGGTCAGCATGATCGTGGACGCCCTCAAGCAGGGCACATTCAACCGGGGATTCACTATCTTCGTTCTGCCCATCGAGACTGAACTGGGTATCAGCCGGTCCGCGGTGGCCATGGCGGATGGCGTGGGACGCCTGGTGGGTGCGGTTGAAGGGCCGGTGGCGGGCATCATGACCGACCGGTTGGGCCCCCGGATAATGATCGCTTTCGGGGGAATCGTTTCCGGACTGGGGTTCATCCTCCTGGCCCGAATCGACAGCTACACAACTTTCATGCTGGTCTTCGTAGGCGTATTGTCCGTGGGCTTTCGCGGCGGCTACAGCAACGCTACGATGGCCGCGGTGAACCAATGGTTCCGGCGCAAGAAGAGCCTGGCCATGGCCCTGGTGTCGACCGGCCACGGTGTCGGTGGCGCGTTTTTGACCCCTCTGGTAGCTGTCTTGGTGTTCAGATTGGACTGGCGATGGGCCGCATTCATCTCCGGCGTAACCATCATCGCGTTGGTCGTGCCGTTGTCGGTGCTCGTCCGGCGGACCCCCGAGAGCATGGGCCTGCTGCCCGACGGGGATAGCGTGCCCCGCGAACCGGTCTCGCGACGGGTCGAACCGCGTGGGGAAGGGGTTCCTACCCCCAAGGCCGCGGGACCGGTCATCTCGGCGCGTGCGGCCCGCCGGAGTTCCCCCGGCGTCGATTTCACCGCTAGCGAAGGGATGAAGACCTTCTCCTACTGGATGTTGGTGATCGCCGTGGGGCTGCGCAACACGGTCCACGCCGGGGTCAGTTTTCACCTCGCGCCCATGATGGTCTGGTCTGGCACCAGCGAACCCCAAGCCGCATTTTTGGTGAGCCTGACGGCTTTCGGAGCTCTGGTGTTCAACCCTGCGGTGGGATGGATGGGAGATGCCTGGTCGAAACGGAAGATGAGCGCCATAACCATGGCCGTCGGCGCGGTTGCCATGCTGATGTTGCTGGCCGGCAGCGCGAACCTGTGGTACCTGTCTCTCTTCGTTGTCCTGCTGGCCTTCGCCGAGAGCGCCAATCCGTTGGCCACGGCCATTTTGGGAGATTACTTCGGCCGGAGGAGCTTTGCCACCCTGCGGGGATGGCAGCATCTGCCCGACCAGATCATGTCCATGACCACCCCGGTTTGGATGGGGTTTGTTTTCGACCGCACGGACAGCTACTATTGGTCGTTGGTGCCCCTGGCGAGCATGTATGTCCTGGCCACCGGGTTCTTCTGGTGGCTTCCCCGGCCGCCGCCGCCGGCCCGGTTGCGCGGCCCGAAGCCACCTGCCGAAGAGGCCCAGCAAGGGGTTCCTGGGTTACAATAGCACGGGCTTCCGGCGGTGGAGCGGCGAGTGTATTATGGTCCATGGCGAACTTGTTTAGGGACCGGCCGGCGACCGGCCGGTACTTGGAGCAGGACAGGCCTTGCCCGATGGCCCGGTAACGGCCAAGGCATGGATAACCGGGGTGACATAGATAAGGATTGGTATAGAACGGAGGTAACACATGGTACTGGAGTCAGGAGAGATAACGAGAGAAGGCGTTGAGCGGCTGAAGGCCCGGTTGGGTTCTTTCAACCGGCCCCGACAGTACGGCGTGGGCCTGTTCAACGAGCAGGCAAGCCAGGATGCAATCCGCCATTTCTGCCAGGGGATCGGCGACCAGAACCCTCTTTACTGGGACCTGAGCTACGGTCACGGCACCAAGTACGGCACCATACTCGCTCCCCCGTGTTTTCTCTACAGCGTCTATTGGACCTCGGGGCGCGTTGGCGGGCTGCCCGGCGTCCACGGCTTCCACGCCGGCAACGACTGGGAGTGGTTCCGGCCCATCCGTCTGGACGACAAGATTTCGGTGCAGGAGCAGTTTACCGGCCTGGAGGAGAAGGAGAGCCAGTTCGCCGGGAAGATCTTGATACAGTCCAGCGTGAGCTACTACTATAACCAACGGGGTGAGGCCATCGCCAAGACCCGTGGCTGGCAGATTCGCGCCGAGCGCAGCGCCGCTCGGGAACGGCGCAAGTACAAGTTCGAACCTTACACCTACTCGCGCGATGAGATCGCGGCTATTCAGGAAGCCGTGCTGGGTGAAGAGATCCGGGGGAACAACCCCCGCTGGTTCGAGGACGTGAACGTGGGCGACGAGCTGAAGCCGGTGGTCAAAGGCCCCATGAGCCACGGCGACATCACCGCCTTCGTGGCCGGCTGCATCGGAGGCATCTCCCACGGAATCCAGCTGAACGAGATGCTGCGGCACCCGTCCTGGGGATTCACCGACCCCAGCACCGGCGCCCTGGAGGCCGTCATCCGCGTCCACGACATCAAGGAGGCGGCGGACAGCGCCGGGCTTCCCGGAGCCTACGACTACGGCTGCCAGCGCTGCTGCTGGATGGGCCATCTGCTGACCAACTGGGTAGGAGACCATGGGTTCGTGAAGAAGATGTACGTCGAGCTGCGGCGGTTCAACGTCCTCGGCGACACCACCTGGTGCAAGGGGAAAGTGACCGGCAAGCGTGAGGAGAACGGGGAGCACTTGGTGGACATGGACGTTTGGGGAGAAAACCAGCGCAAGGAAGTCACCATGAAGGGCACGGCCACCGTCCGGCTGCCGTCCAAGCTGGCGGCCTGGTAGGGCAAGCCCCTTCGTTTCCCAGCGTCAGAAAATCAAGGAGTTGGCTGGGCTGTTCTGCCCAGCCAACTCCTTTGTCGATAGTATCCGGACGCGCCCGCCCAGTGGCGCGATCGATCTTTTCGGGAACGGCCTGGCCTCCAGGGCACTCGCCAGCGAGTTGGGGCTACAGCCCGAACCGCTCCGCCGCTCGGGCGAAGCCTTCCATCGCCCCTTCCAGCACCCGGTCTTCCGTGCAGTACGAGATGCGGAAGTAGCCCGGCGTGCCAAACCCCCGGCCCGGCACCACTAGGACGTTCCACTCCAGCAGAGCGTTCACGAAGGCCACATCGTCCTCCAGAGGCGACTTGGGAAACAGGTAGAAGGCTCCCTGGGGCTTCACCACCGAGTACCCCAACTCGGTGAGGTGGGCGCACAGATAGTCGCGTTTGCGCTGGTATCCCGCCACGTCGACGCTGACCCCCTGGAGGGCCCGTACCACGTGCTGCATCAACGCCGGGGCGTTGACGAACCCCAGCGTGCGGTTGCAGAAGGTCAAGCCGTCCACCAGTTCCTCCTGCTGCAGATAGGCGGGGTTGACGGCGATGTAGCCGATGCGCTCGCCGGGCAGGGCCAGGTCCTTGGCGTGGGAGTTGACCACGATGGTGTTCTGGTAGTGGGGGAACACCTGGGGGTACGACAGGCCGTCGTAGATGATGCGCCGGTACGGCTCGTCGCTGATCAGGAAGATTTCAGTGCCGTGCTCCTCTTGCTTGCGTTGCAGCAAACCGGCCAGTTTAGCCAGCCCAGCGGCCGGGTAGACGGCCCCCGTGGGGTTGTTGGGCGAGTTGATGATGACCGCCCGGGTCTTCGGCGTGACGGCGGCCTCGATGGCCTCCAGGTCGGGCTGAAAGTCCGGGCCGCTGGACACCGTGACCGCCACCCCGGCGTGGTTGTCGACGTAGAAGCCGTACTCCACGAAGTAGGGCGCCAGGATGATGACCTCTTGCGCCGGGTCGAGGATGGTCTTGAGGACCACGTTCAGGGCCGCCGCAGCCCCGCAGGTCATCACGATATGGCCGGCGGCAAAGGGTAGGCCGGTCTCGTCTTTCAGGCCGTCGGCCACCGCCTGCCTGGTCTCCGGGTAGCCGGCGTTGGGCATGTAGCGGTGCATTCCCTTGACGGGGTGCTCGGCCAGGCGGCGCAACTCTTGGACGAACAGCTCCGGGGGCTCCACCACCGGGTTGCCCAGAGAAAGGTCGAAGACCTTATCTTCGCCGTGCTGGGCTTTGAGGGCGATGCCGGACTCGAACATCCGGCGAATCCACCCCCCCTGCTCCACCAGGCCCCGGACCTTCTGTGACACTGCCATATCGTGACCCCTCCAGGGAATAAGTACGCTTCCAATATCTGCCAAAGTGGTTAGTTCTTTAGGAGGGGTCTGGGGGACCCTTTCTTCCAAGAAAGGGTCCCCCAGCATCCCCAGCTATCGAATCTCAGCTCAAAGCGGCCGGGTCCGCTTCCACCATCCGGAACCCCATGCCCTTACCGAACTGGTAAGCCACGCTGTACTCCACCATCTCCATCTCCACCTCCTCGCCCAGAAGCCGGGTCATGGAGGTCACCGGCCGGTCCTCGATCCCACAGGAGACGATGTGATCGTAGTAGGACAGGTCGGTGTTGACGTTGATGGCGAAGCCGTGGTACGCGACACCCCGGCTGATTCGCACGCCGATGGCCGCTATCTTGGCGTCTCCCACCCATACGCCGGTCAGTCCCGGCTCGGGACCGCCCTGAATCTCGAAATCGGCCAGCGTGTCGATGATAATCCGCTCCAGGGTCCGGACGTACTTCACCGGGCCTCCCCATTCCCGAAGGTCCACCACCGGATACCCCACCAGTTGCCCCGGCCCGTGGTAGGTGACCTGGCCCCCCCGGTCGGTATCGTAGATGGAGATGCCCTTTGCCCTGAGCTGATCGGGGGTCAGCGAGATGTGTTCGGGGCGGCTGAGACGGCCTCTAGTGTAGACCGGGGGGTGTTCCAGGAGCAACAGGGTGTTGGGTTGTTGCCCACGGCCCACCGACTGTGCCAGGCGGGCCTGGAGGTCCCAGGCGTGTTTATAGTCGACGTTGCCCGGCCGGACAACCTGGCAGAGGGGAATGGACGGCACGCCCGAGGCCTCAGTAGATGGGGGTATCGGGACCCATGGATTCCAGCCGCGTCTTCACCGCCTGCATGAAGGCACTGGACTCGGCCCCGTCGTTGATCCGGTGGTCGAATGAAAGACACAGGTTCATCATCGATCGTATGGCGATGGCGTCGTCGCGCACCACCGCGCGTTTCAGGATCGCCTCGGTGGTCAGAATGCCCGCTTGAGGGTAGTTGATGATCGGCTGGGAGACCACGGACCCGAGGGCCCCGGTGTTGTTCAACGTGAAGGTTCCACCTTGGACATCGTCCAGGGTCAGCATCTGCTGGCGAGCCCGATTGGTCAGGTCACGGATCGCCCGGGCCAGCCCGGCCACGCTCAGCCGTTCGGCGTCATGGATCACCGGCACGATCAAGCCTTGGGGAGCAGCCACCGCGATGCCCACGTTGATCCGCTTCTTCAGGATGATCTTGTCACCGCCCCAGGAAGCATTCAGGCTTGGGTGCTCCTTCAACGATTCCGCGACCGCCTGGACCACGAACGGGAGGTAGGTCAAGTTCACCCGCTCCCGTTCTTCAAAGTCGTCCCGCACCCGGGTGCGCAGGGCCACCAGGCCGGTGATGTCAGCCTCCACCGTGCTCCAGGCGTGGGGGATCTGACTCGCGCTGCGGGTCAACGCCTCGGCGATCATCCGGCGCACTGGGGTCAGGGGGATGTGCTCCTCGTCGGTCCCGGCAGCCGGTTTTGGGGCCGCCTCCGTTGAGGGTGTGGCTGGGGCGGCGGCGGTTGGCGCCGCCGTGACGGGACCGGCTTCCAGGTACTTTTGCACGTCGTCCCGGGTGATGCGGCCGCCCAGGCCGGTGCCCTGCAGCCGGGTCAGGTCGACGCCATGCTCTTGGACCAGGCGGCGGACCGCCGGGGAAAGCCGGGGAGCCCCAGCCGTGGAGGCGGCGCTTTCGGTTGAGGCTTTTGCTGGAGCCTCTGTTGAAGTTTCCGGGAGGACCTCTTGTGGAACTTCTGGGGAAGCTTCCGGCGCCGGCCCACCGCCGGTGGGGCCCACCGGGCGGACGCCCTTGACCAGGTAACCGGTGGTCCCGGCAAGCTTCGCCGCGGTGGGTGCCGGGGCCGCCGGCCGCTCCTCCGCCTCATGGCGATGCACCGGGGTGGTCTTCACCGGGATCTCGTCGGTCTCCACTTCGGCGATGGGGGCCCCCATCGGCAGGGTCTCACCCTCTTGGGCCAGTATCCTCAGCAGCACCCCGCCCACCGGCGAGGGCACCTCCATGGTTACCTTGTCGGTAATCACTTCCACCAGCGGCTCGTAGCGCTCGATGGTGTCGCCCGGCTGTTTCAGCCACTGGCCGATGGTACCTTCAATTACCGATTCCCCGACGTGGGGAAGCTCGATGGTTACTGCCAAGAAAACATCCCCCTCATCAGTATGCGGCCAGTTTGCGCAGAGCTTCGGCTATCTTTTCGGTGTTGGGCAGGTAGGCTTCTTCCAGCGTTTCGGCGAAGGGCATGGTGGGCACATCGGGTCCGCAGAGCCGGGCAATGGGGCCGTCCAGGTGCTCGAAGGCCTCGCCGGCCACCAAGGCTGCCACCTCGGCACCCACTCCCCCGGTAACGTTGTCCTCATGGACGATGAGCAGCTTGCCGGTCTTCTTGACCGATTCCAACACCGTGTCTTTGTCCAGGGGCTTCAACGTCCGCAGGTCGACGACCTCGACGTCGACGCCCTCCGGCGCAACCGTCTCCGCCGCTTCCAGGCAATAGTGGAGCATCAAGCCGTAGGTGACCAGAGTGACATCACCCCCGGCCCGCTTCACGTCCGCCACTCCGATGGGCAGGGTGTACTCTTCATCCGGGACCTCTCCCCGGACCTGCCGGTATGTCTTCTTGTGCTCCAGGAAAACCACCGGGCTATTGTCCCGGATCGAGGATTTGAGCAGGCCTTTGGCGTCGTATGGTGTCGCCGGGGCGACCACCTTGAGGCCGGGGGTATGGAAGAAGTAGGACTCCACGTTCTGGGAGTGGAACAGGCCGCCGCGGATCCCACCGCCATAGGGAATGCGGACGACCATGGAGGCCAGCACCGCGCCGTTAGTGCCGTAGCAGACCCGGGCCGCCTCTCCGATGAGTTGATTGACGGCGGGCCACACAAAGTCGGAGAACTGCACCTCGGCCATGGGCCGCAGGCCGCGGAAGGCGGCGCCCAGCGCGATTCCCATGATGCCGGCCTCGGCCAGCGGGGTGTCCAGCACCCGAGTCTCGCCGAACTCTTCCAAGAGCCCCTGGGTGGCCAGGAAGACGCCGCCGCGCCGCCCCACGTCCTCACCCAGTACAAAGACCGTCGAGTCGCGCCGCATTTCCTCGCGGATCGCCTCCCGGACCGCCTCGATCACGGTTTTGACTGCCAAGGTGGCCTCCTCTAGGGAGCGTAAACCAGGTCGTGCAGAGTCGAAGCATCGGGGAGGCCGGCCGCCTCTGCAGCGTCGGTGGCTTCGTTGATGGCTCGGGTCGCCTGGGCTTTGATCTCCTCAACCTTTTTCGGGGTGAGGGCGCCTTCTTCGATCAGAAGGGCCGCCAGGGTTACAACCGGGTCCCGTTTGCGGGCCAATTCCACTTCATTCGCCGGGCGATACCGGCGGTCGTCGTCGTCGGTGGTGTGGGGCATGAACCGCTCCACCTTGGCCTCCAGCAACACCGGACCATGTTCCCGGGCGTGCTTGATCGCCTCGCGGGTGGCCTCGTAGCATTGGACCAGGTCCATCCCATCCACGGTGACGCCGGCGAAGCCGTATCCGGCAGCCCGGGCGGATAAATCCTCGACGGCCATTTGGCTGCTCTGCGGCACGGAGATGGCGTAGCGGTTGTTCTCGCAGATGAACACGATGGGCAGGCGGTGCACTCCGGCGAAGTTCATGGCCTCGTGGGTCTCCCCTTGGCTGGACCCGCCGTCGCCAAAGTAGGACAACACCACGGTGTCGTCGCCGAGCATCTTGCAGGCCAGGGCGTACCCCGTAGCCTGGGTCAACCCGGCCCCGACCACGTTGGAGATCTGGATAATTTTGTGGGGTAGGTCGGCGCCCTGGAGGGGAAACTGGCGCGCGCCGCTGTACGGGTCCCCCACGCGGCCCATGAAAGAGAGCATCACCTGAGTCGCCGTAAGGCCGGCGGACATTTTCAAGGCCAGGTCACGGTAGTAGGGAAACATGAAGCATCGGCCGTCCTTTTCCGTGGCCAGCAAGCTGCCCAGTTGGGCCGCTTCGTGGCCCTGGCAAGAGGCCGCGATGGGCACCTTGCCCTGGCGGTTCAATGCCCAGATCCGTTCGTCGGTGGTGCGAACCAGCACCATCTTGGTGTAGCAACTCACCAGGTCTTCGATGCTGATGCCCTCGGGCAGCGCGGCGGACGAATGATCGGCGGCGGCGGCTTTGCCGGGCTGCTTGGCGGGCTTGGGTTTGGTCCGTGGCATCGCATCCCCCATGGCTACCTGGAAAACAGAAGTGGGGCCGTCCGGGCGCCCCCTTGGCCCAATCCGGCGCGACCAGCCGGTGTGTCCCTTGGCGTACCGGGCCGGTCCCGCGTCAAATGGCGGGTCAGGTGGCGGCTTAGGCGGCCGGTCCGGGGTGACGGCTTTCCCGGTCTCGTCTTTGGGCTAGCTGCAATTATATATGTCGTTGGCTGCCCCGTAAACCGCGGCCGGCGGCCGGTCCCCAGCCGGCCGGCATACCCCTCTATCTGGTCAACCGTTGCTCCAAGAAACAAACCTCCCGGAACCCCCGGAAATCTCGTTTTGAATTGGCAAAAAAGACCTTGACAGGTCCCTCTTAGGCGTGACTTAGAATCCTGTAGTCGAGTCTCGACCCTGCATCGGGGCTTGGACAAACCTCGAAAAGTCTTCCCGTTGACCCCGGACAACTCTTAGATTCGGGTGGGCAACGCGGATGGAAACGGCCGGCTCAAAGCCTCTTCGGGCGGTCGATTGCAGGACGGACCACTGCTCCGGTGGGTTGTTTGACGGGGGGAACCCCCCAACCTAATTTCGATTTCGGGTTGCGCCCATTGTATACTCGCTTGCCTGAAATTTCCGGCCGGAGCCACCGCGGACTCGGAGGCCATTGGACGATGAGGGAGCTAACTACTCGGGAGGTGTGGAGGGCGGTGCTGGGAGAGCTGCAGCTACAGCTACCCCGGCCGACATTCGAGACATGGTTGAAACAGACCGTGGGGATTAGCTCAGACGAGCGTTCAATCGTCGTGGAAGTGCCCACCCCCTTCGCCGTGGCTTGGCTGGAGCGCCGGATGTACCAGTCCATCCAGAAGACGGTCGAGAAGGTCACCAGCCGTCCTCTGGACGTCCAATTCCAGGTGAAGACAGGGGCCGTCGCCCAGTTTGCCGAACCTCAGATGGCGAGCGGGGATTCAGGGATGCTTACCGAAGATGAGCTGAGACCGTCTTCGCAGATGCCACCCCGCCAGATGCCGGCCCTCTGTCCCAAATACACGTTCGATACCTTCGTGGTCGGCGCCTCCAACGGGCTGGCCTACAACGCAGCTCGGGCGGTGGCGGACGCACCCGGCCAAGCTTACAACCCTCTGTTCATCTACTCCGGCGTTGGGCTGGGCAAGACCCACCTGCTTCACGCCATCGGCCACGCTTGCGCCAGCAAGGGGTTGTCGGTGCTGTACGCGACATCCGAGCAGTTCACCAACGACTTCATCACCGCCATCCGCAACCGGATCACCGAGGAGTTCCGCAGCCGCTATCGCAGTGTCAAGGTCTTGCTGATGGACGACGTGCAGTTCCTCAGCGGCAAAGAGCAGACCCACGAGGGCTTCTTCCATACCTTCAACGACCTCCACACATCGGGCAACCAGGTCGTCATCTCCTCCGACCGGCCGCCCAAGTCCCTGGCCCTGCTAGAGGACCGGCTGCGCTCCCGGTTCGAATGGGGATTGATCGCCGACATCCAGCCTCCCAACCTGGAAACCCGGATGGCCATCCTGGCCTCAAAGGCCGGCCAGCTTGGAATTTCCGTGGAGGAGAGCATAATCGAACTCATTGCCAAGCGGGTCCAGAAGAACGTCCGGGAGCTGGAGGGGAGCTTGAACCAATTGGTCGCCCTCTCCCAGTTGATGAGTACCCCCATCACCCTGGAAACGACGGCGCGCGTCTTGGACGATAAGAGTGCCGACTCGGCCCGCCACGCCATTGACCCGGAGCGGATCATCGACGAGGTCTCCCGCTACTTCAAGCTGGGCCCTCAAGACATCGTCGGCAGGAGCCGGACCCAGAAGATTGCCCAGGCCCGGCAGGTGGCCATGTACCTGCTCATCTACGAGTTGGAGTTGTCACCCACCCAAGTTGGACGTTTGCTGGGCGGCCGCGACCACGCCACGGTTATCCACGGTGCAGGCAAGATTAACTGCGGGATCAACGAAGACGGTAAGCTGCGGCAGCATGTTCTCATAATCAAAGAGGCCATTTTTACGGTGGCCGCCAGTCGATAAGCCGGCTGGAGATGTGGATAGCGCCGGGTTCTCCGTGGATAACCAGCCCCACTTCGTGGATGACTTCCTTACTAAGGCGTTGGGTTTCACTGGCTGAGCCTCTGTTCCTCTCACGGATGGGGCCAACCACCGGCCTAGGTGGAGGCGGGTGTAGAGCCGGAAGGGCAGCTTCAGCGAGGTCTGGTCCAGCATGAGCCGGACCAATATCTTACGCCGTAGCGGGCGGGCCGCCAGGCAAGCGACGGCGCCAAACCCCGGTATCAAGGACAGCGCCATGACCAGTGGATTGTGGATGTTGGATCCTCCCGCCGAAACCGGCGCCTTCCGGCCCCGGAGCCGCGCCAGCTGAATCTTTGCCCAAAAAGTCGCCGTCCAGCCCAGCCGTAGCAGGCTACCCAAGGGGAACCGGAAGATGGCGGTCAGGATCATGTGGGCTCCCAGGTGGCGCAAGGCTCCACCGACCTCAGGCGAAGCCAGGTAGGTGTTTAGCTCTTTCGCCTCGGACGGGGCCAGCCTCCCTTCGCTGCTCCACCGGTCAATGCCGGCGCTGAGGAACGTCTGGGCGGCCTGCTCTCCGCCTTGCATGGCACGGGCCGTGGCCTGGTAGGCGCCCTTCCAGTTGAAAACACGGTACACCAGGCTTGCGATCCTCCCCCAGATCCGCAGTTCCCCGCTCTTCCAGGACCGGATCGATGCTTCCAGCTTCTCCGCTGCTTCTCCCAGCTCGGCAACCCCTTGGGCGCCGAGGCTGGCCGTCAAGGCCTCCGAGTTGGCGGCAACATAGCCGTGCAGCCTGGGGAGGTCCACATCGTCGAAAACGGGGAAGTTGCCTGCCTTCATCACGGAGAGCCGTTGCCCTTTGGGTAGGAACGGCGTGGCCAGGGAAGACTCGAGGTCGATGATCTTGTAATCGCCGCCGGCGGTGAGGATAAGGTTGGTGTGGGCGTGTGGGTTGTGAGGGTTCACCTGCCATACCGACAGCCCGGCTTCGGCGAAGGCCTCGGAAATCTGTCCCGGGAGTTCTTTCGCGGTATCGTCGTTCTCAGCTTCCTTCCCAGCCACATACTGGGTGACGAATTCGAACTTGCCGTCCTGCTCGTTAACCGCCAGCACCGGCGAAACCATGTCGTTGCCAAACCGGTGTTTGGTAATCAGGCTGGCGACCTTCCGGCGGTATCCCGCGGCCTCCAGGGCCGCCCGGTTGCCGATGTAGGGGAACTTTGCCTGGAAGGCGAGCCAGTAGATTATCCGGACCACGGCCGGGGGCTTGTAAATCTTGGAGGCCGTCCCTTGCTTCGGGTTCAGCCAAACCAGGCTGGCGATGGAACTGGCCATCCGGGGGGCTTCGCTATCTTGAATCACCTGATCCGGCGCCTGATCCAGCGTGGAGGTCCGGGAGGCGACGAATCTCGTGCTCCGGGCGTAGATGTAGGCCGGGGCTAGGATGAGGAGCCAGATCGCGCCCAGCAGATAACCGGCGGCTACGTCGGTGGGCCTGTGAGACGATTCATGGACCCGGGCCGGGCCGACGAGGATGACCAGGGCGCCAAGAACCACCAGCATCGGAACCAGCAGTTTCATCTCCAGCCGGTGGTAAACCGCCAGGAAGGCCATGAAACCGAAGAACACCATGCTGCCGAAAACGTGCCCGCTGGGGAAGGAGGGGGCCGTGCTGGCCGGCGCCGCCTCGGGCCTGCTGCGGTCCACGATTTCTCCCAGAGTGAAATCACCCATTATCGAAACGAAGCCGATCGACATGGCTATTATTGTGAATACCACCGCCCCTCGGGTCTTCCCCAGGAGCAAGAGGACCGAGACCCCTACGAGCCCGTAGGCCATCCCTGCCTCGGCCCCCGTGAGGGCGGAAACCACCGAGAGCAACCCCGACAGACCGGGGATGCTCCAGCCGCTAACCCAGGCCAATACCGCCTGGTCCCGGGGGAGGAGCGCGTCATTGGTGACGTTGACGGTCAACCACGCTAGGAGGGCAGCCAGGAGGCCAACGGCGCTCATCCAAGCTACTACTCGTGGCCTGATGCTCGTTCTGGTTGAAACTTGTTGCGTCAGCGTAACCATTTCACTTGCTCCCTGCCCGGTGTCTGGGATCTACGATCTCATTGGTGGAACGTTGGAACCCACATTATACCTAATACCTATGGTAGGGCAGCTATCCGGCGTTGCCATCGCCCAGGCCACTGATTCTGGGCGGGACGAGCGGACGAACATTCCGTCGGTCAGTTGGCTGACGTACCCATCGGCCGTTGGTATTAGTCCGGTGCGCCACCTGGCCTACCCGCGACCGCTTGGGCCGAAGGCGCGGGCGGGTTTTGGGCCGCGGCTATACCCCGCCGAAGGCGTCGTAGAACGCTCCCACCAGCACGCCGAAGAGCAGGTGGAGCATGAAGAAGCCCATGACCGTGGCGCGGGGATAATTCATGGCAAACATTCCAGGCGCTTGAACCGCTCCCGACCGGACCCCCAGGTGCATTATGGGCATCATTCCCATGCCCATGCCGGCAACCACAGAATGCACGAACCCGAACAGCAACCCCCACGCGGCCAATGAGGACTCCAAATCGAAGGCCTGGTAGATGCCTACATGGGCGAAAGCGAAGGCAACGCTCATGACGGCGTGGATCATTGCTCCGGCCCCGTAGACCATGACCTTTTCCCGGAACATCATCGTGCCGAGAAGATTGAAGATGTTCATCTTCATCTGGTTCGGCATCATGGCGATGCCCATGTAGAGGACCGCGGCCATGATAGAGCCACTCAGCGCACCCGCTCCGATCGTTGCTGGAATATCCATGTTTCCTCCCTGTCCAACGTTATGCGTACTTTCTCCACGGTTAGATGCCGCCAGATGAGAGGGTGATGCGACGGGCCGCGTTGGAGCTTGCGCCGCGACCTTCTCGGCCAAGGGCCACGGATAGCAATTCTGTCGTACAATGATGGAACGAGTGGACGTTTCGATGCTAATCAAGCGGTCCGTGGCGCTGGCGGTGGCCCAGCCGGGCGAGCCCCGGAAAGTCCTGCTGGTGTGCCGCCCCGAGGACGACGAAGAGCTGCCCGGCATGTTGGGCCTGCCCGCCGCGTCATGCCGCACCGGCGAGTCCCACGAGGCGGCGGCCCGGCGGATCGGGCCGCAAAAGCTCGGCACGGGGATCACTCTGGGAGAGCGCCTGGCCACCGGCACCCAGGTCCGGGCCGGCTACACCCTGGAGATGTCCCTCTACTCGGCGACGCTGAACCAAGCCGCGCCCAGTTTGCGCTCGGGCCGGGGAACGAGCCAGGCAGTTACCCGGTATGTGGCCTGGCGCTGGGGCGACCCATCGGAGTTGGCGGATTCGGCGCGCCGGGGTTCTCTGTGCTGCCGGCTTCTATTGGAAACCCTGCCACCGGCCCAGAACGGTCCCGGCGGGCCACCGCTATTCAGGTAAGATAGGCCCATGAAGACCCACGTAATCGTCAAGACCCACGAGTTGGCCCTGAAAGGCAAGAACCGGCCCTGGTTCATGCGGAAGCTGGTGGACAACCTCCGCAAGGCCACTCAAGGCACCGAGGTCCAAGCCGTGTGGCAGGGCCACATGCTGGCCGGTCTTACCCTGGCGGATGAGGCCGCCTGGCCTGCCGTGGCGGAGCGGGTGAAGGACTGCTTCGGCGTCGCCAAGTTCTTCATGGCCTACGAAGTCCCGCCCAGCCTCGACAGTGTCATGGAGGCGCTGCCTGCTCTGCTGGAGGGCCGCTCCTTCGAGTCCTTCCGCATCACAGCCAACCGGGCCGACAAGCGGTTCCCGGTCAATTCCGAACAGATCAACCGTGATCTGGGAACCTTTGTCAAAGATCTCTCGGGGGCCAGGGTGGACTTGACCAACCCGGGCCTTGAGATATTCCTGGACGTGCAGCCCAAGGGGATCCTCCTCTATTTCCACGCGGTGGCCGGCTACGGGGGGCTGCCGGTGGGCGTCAGCGGCGACGTGATGACGATGCTCTCCGGCGGCATCGACTCCCCGGTCGCCGCCTGGCAAATGATGAAACGAGGATGCCGGGCCCACTTTGTCCACTTCCACAGCTACCCTCTGGTGGATATGTCGTCGATGGAAAAGGTGGATGAGCTGGTGCAACTCCTGACCCGGCACCAGTACGGTTCCAGCCTCTTCCTGGTTCCTTTGGCGGAGATTCAGAAGCAGATCATCGTGGCCACGCCCCCGGCCTACCGGGTGATAATGTATCGTAGGTTCATGGTGCGGATCGCCGAGGCCCTGGCCCTTCGCCACGGAGCCAAGGCGATCGTGACAGGGGAAAGCTGCGGCCAGGTCAGCTCGCAGACCCTGGACAATATCGGGGTAATCGACCGGGCGGTCGAGATGACCATCCTGCGCCCGTTAGTGGGGTTCAACAAAGAGGAGATCGTCACCGTCGCCCGCGGCATCGGGACGTTCCCCATTTCAATCCAGCCGGACCAGGATTGCTGCAGCCTATTCGTGCCCAAGCACCCGGAGACCCGCGCCAAGCTGGAGAACGTGTGCCGGCTGGAAGGCCCTCTGGCGGTGGATGACCTGGTGCAAGACGCCCTGGCGAGGACCGAGAGGAAGGAGTTCACCGCCTTCGAGATAGCCGGGTAGGCGCCTGGAGTGCTACCCCGCAAATAGCTCAACACCGGCGATATTCCGCATCCTTCCCTCCCCTCCACCGTCATTCCGGCCCTTCCGTGGAAGGGGAATCCAGAAAAGCGTCGACTGGCTCCCCACCTTCGCCGGGAAGACGGGCCAGTTATCAAGCAATCCGCCAGATACGAGGCTAGCGGCTACCCGCCATTGCGGCCGTGGTACTATGCACCTGGCGCATCAACCAGCTGCGCCGGCGGTCTTGCCGGGCGGCCAACCGGGGTCAACCGCTCAGCAAGTTCGTCTGCAAGCGAATTCGTCCAGGGCCATCACCCCCGAAAAAGGCGCTCAACAAGGGCATTGGAAATCATGGCGCGAATCTCGGGTCCCACGGTCGAAGAACCCTGGCCGGCGGTTACCGCCGCCGACCGGCGACGCCTGCTGGCCGGTCTGCTGCGGGAGGTTTCCCGGACCTTCTACCTCACGCTACGGGTACTACCCTCAAGCTTGCGCGAGCCCGTCGGCTTGGCCTATCTGCTGGCCAGGGCCGCCGACACGGTGGCCGACACGCGGCTGATATCACCGGGCGACCGCCTGGGCCATCTTCTGGGGTTCCGCGACCAGGTCAAGGGGCCGGCCCGGCTGGAAGACCTGCGGAGATTGGAGCAGGCGCTGACTGAAATGCAGTCGAGCCCGGCGGAGCGGGAGCTGCTGACCCGACTGCCCTCGGCCTTTTCGATGCTGGAAGCGTCGCCGGAGCCGGACCGGGCCCTGGTCCGTTCCGTGGTGGTGGCCCTCACCCGCGGCATGGAGACCGACCTGACCACCTTTCCGGCGGAGGATTCCGGCCGGATCGCGGCCCTTGCTGATGACGCGGCCCTGGACCGTTACACCTATGACGTGGCCGGCTGCGTGGGCGAGTTCTGGACCGCGATCACTATGGCCCACGTTCCGGCGCTCAAGACCTGGGACGGCGAGGGGATGGCCCGGACCGGCGTGTCATTCGGCAAGGCGCTCCAGCTGACCAACGTTCTCCGGGACGTGCCCAAGGACCTGCGTATCGGGCGCTGCTACCTGCCCCAATCCAGTCTGTCCGGCCTGGGCTTATCTCTGGAGGAGCTGTTGGACCCGTCCAGCGGCGTCACGGCTCGTCCGGTCCTGGTGGCGTGGATCGAGACGGCACTGGGGCATTACGCTGCCGCCGAGGAGTATCTGCTGGCCATCCCCCGCCGGTGCGTGCGGCTCCGTCTCGCGGTCCTCTGGCCGGTCCTCATCGGACTGGCGACCCTGGCCCAGCTGGCCCGAAACCGGCAGTGGCTCGACCCGGACCACCCGTCTCGGGTCAGCCGCCGGTGGGTGTACCGGACCATGGCCGTCTCCTGGCCCGCCTCCCCCTCCAACCGGCTCCTACGAGCCTGGATCGCGCACCTGCGCAGACAGGTGGAGGCGGCTCTCTAGTCAGGTTGCCGTCGACTAATTATCGCTGTCTGCCAACATTGAAGGAGAAACCGGGTTGGTCCGAACACCCAGCTCCTGCCGCCTTACATGACGGCTTGCTCTTCCGCTGGGATGTCGGTTATGAACATGCGGCTGGGATAGTGGGTGATCATCAGGTCCGGCTTGCTCTCCCTGACCAGCGTCTGTAGCGTCACGCCGCAGGCCCAGAACACCGGCACCTCTCCGGGCAGCAGCTTGGGACCTACCGCCCACTCCGATTTCGACATGTCGTCGATGCCGAGGGCCGCGGGATCTCCGATGTGAATCGGGGCGCCGTGATGGCCGGGAAAGCGGGAGGATACCTGCACCGCCCGGGACACCTGGTGGTTGGGTATCGGGCGCATGGTGACAACCAGCGGCCCGTGGAAGATACCGGCGGGGGTAGTGGGGATATTCGTGAGGTAGATGCCCGACCCCGTTTCCTCTCCCTGGCGCCACCGGGGCACGATTCCCGCCCCCTCCAGTGCGGCCTCGAAGGTGCCGCTGCACCCCATGAGGAAGGTCACCAGATCATCCCGCCAGTGTTGGGTGAGGTCCGATGGCTCGTCCACCACCTCGCCCTTGACCATGACACGATACCGGGCCACGTCGGTACGGATGTCGGCGCCGGGGGCCAGGTCGGAGACTATCGGGTCTCCCGGGTCCAGGACCTCCAGCAGGGGGCAAGGCTTTGGGTTACGCTGGCAGAAGAGGAGAAAGTCGAAGGCCTGGTCCCGAGGCATGATGGCAATCGCCGCGTTGGTGAAACCAAGGCAGAGGCCGCTGGTGCGGTCGGTCCACTTGCCTTCCCGGAATATTTGGCGGGCTTCCACGGGAATGGTTGGCATGTCCTGGCGCGTCAATAACATTTCACTTCCCTCACTATGGTGTGGTTCAAGCATACACCGGGGACCGGCCCGGTACAATTTCCCTTCTCCCGGGTCTCCGATCCCACGATGCGCCCTACACTCGCCGGAGGACGGAGGCTTCTCCCCCGGCGGCTTCTCCTGAAGTACCTCGCGTTGCTATTTGCTGTGCGATAGGTCGATCTTGCGGGTGCGAATCTTGAACGCGCCCGCATCGGTGACGGCGCTGTTGCGCCCTCCGGTGCCGCCGCCCATGATGACGAGAATATTCTCCGGGTCCGTCGCGCAGCGCATTATGCGTTCATCATCGCCGGGTTGCTCCGGACCCTGGGTGGACCCCAGACGAATCAGCTGCGCCCGGGTGCGGGTCGCGTGCTCCATCATGTATTCCTGGATGCCCCGGCGGGACCATCCGTCCCCTTGCAGCGTCAGTGCGTGCTCCGGGCCGAAGACCATCAACCACTGGGCGGGGAAGCGCCCGGCCAGGGATGTAGACCTCAAAGTATCGGCCAGGGAAGCCAGGATCCCCGCTCCGGTATTGCTGAACGGGTTGGTCACGGTAATGGGGGAGTTGTGTGAAACCGCCACGGTGACGCAGCTGTCCTCGGCCTGAAAACCACGGCTCACGTGGAGAGGCTCCCAGGGCGAGTCCTCCTCGTTTTCCGCGATGCAGAAGGTGTACTTGCTGGGATTGCCCAGGGTCCCCCGGTCCAGCGTGCCGGGACGGGCGTCGAAGCCGTTCATGAAACAGAGCCGGATGGCCCGGCCCAGGCAGGCGTTGGCCCGGAATCCGGGACCGAAAAGGCCGTCTCTGAAGTTGACGCCGATCTGGTGCCGGATGGGGCCGTTGACGAGCATCAGGATGGCGGGAGAGCTGGTGGAGGCCGAAGCCATGTGGACTTCGTTCTTCTCCTCTTCGAGGGTCCGCAGCGTGGTCACCAGGATGGGGAAATACTCCGGAAGGCATCCGGCCATGACGGCGTTGGCGGCCGCGTTCTCCGAGGTCAGCACCCGCCGCCGCATCTCCACCGACAGCAGCTCCTCCTCGCCGGTCATCCCGACGTGTTCCAGCATCTCCCGGACCTTGTAATCGACCGGCGGGACGACCGGCAGCCCGTCGCTCCAGCCCAGCCGGTAACACTCTTCAATCGCCTCGATGGTGTCGCTGGCCTCGACCAGCTTGGACCTTTCAAACTCCATGGCCATAACTTCAAACCTCCAATTTGCCTGCCGGTTCTGTGTTCCTCGATCTGGCGCTGGCCTCAAGAAGCCCACGGAAACGGGATTAGGGCTACAATAACATAGGATGCTCTGGCTTCAGCCCAGTATACTGGATTGGGAACGCGCCCGTGACCGGCTCAGGTAGCAGGGTGTGTGAGTAGGAGGGCCGGCCCGCGCATGCTCCCTCCAGCAACGGAGCAGAGGGGATTTGGGGTGAGAGGAGAATGGATGGAGTCTGCACTGCCGGTTGCGGGAGCAGCCTTGATTCAGATGGTTCGTTCGAGAGGCGCCGGACCCACCGTCCGGGCTCGCCGCTCTGGTACGAAGCTCACCCATTCGCGGCCTCTGTGCTGGCTCATCGGGCTGCTGCTGCTCACCGTTGTCATCTCCGCATGTGGCGGCGACTCCTCCCTTCCGACCGCGCCGCCTCCGGCGCCCGCTGAGGCGGTGGTTCAGATGGGTGGGGAGGTCCGTCCTCTAGCCGAGATAGTGGTATCGGGACCGGAATTTACGAACCTCCAACCCGATTCCGTGACAGTCGCGTTGGAAACCAGCATTCCGGTTGCTTGCAGCGTGGTCTACGGCACGACGAACGAGTACGGGCAAATAGCCGTTGATACTGACATGGCCGGCTCAGGCCACGACGATCACCATCCGGTTATGTTCCCCCTGGAGTCGGACACGACCTATTACCTAAGGTTTCAAGGGACCGGACCCGACGGCACCCTCTACCGGAGCGAGGAGTACACCGTACGCACGCCGGCGGCCTCGAATGTGAAGGCGCCCGAAAAGCCCGGCGGAAAGAACCTGGCATTGGCGGCCAATGGTGGATCGATCTCGAGTGTCAGCAGCAATTTTGGCGGTGGAGGCGACGGCTCATCCTTCGGCGCCAATAACGCCATCGACGGCAACCTGGGCTCGGAGTGGTCGTCTCAGGGCGATGGCGACGATGCCTGGATCGAGATTGAGCTGGCCGAAGAGGCAGAAGTGTCGGCAGTCGGTTTTCGGACCCGCACCATGGGCGCCAGCGCGCAGATATTCACCTTTCGAATCGTCGCGGATGGGAAGGACACCCCCGGACCGTTCGAACTCCCCGCCTCGAGTAGTATCTACTACTTCCCCGTCACGATAGTGGCGAGCCGGTTGAGGTTCAAGGCGGTCAAAACCAGCGGGGGCAATACCGGAGCCGTTGAGATTGAAATCTACGGCGAGTTCACGTCGGCCTTGAACGGAATGTAGCCCGGTTCGCCGGGGCCGCTCCAGGCCGAACGAGCCGTGGCCGGAGGAAACCACGGGACGGCGCCGCTGCCTTCGCCTCGGAGCGGTTCCTGCACCGGGAAGATAGCGAGCCGGTCGTCCCGCAGGCATTCGGATACGTCGATGCCGATGGAGCCCATCTGTTTGGCCAGGCTGCGGGCCAGGTGCTGGCACAGCACGCTCTTTCCCGAGGTGGTAGATTCCTCAATCAGGGACAGGGTCCCCAGCATTACGCCTCCGCCCAGGATGGACTCCAGGCCGGTCAAGGCGCCGGCGGACCGGATGAAGACCTTGGCGCCCGGGTCGTCGAGATCCCTTGTTACTCTGGCGCTTCCGGCTGTTGCTTGACCCTCACCGGAAATCATGTACGATTGGCGTTGTAGCTGGGTTGATGAGGGAATTCAAGGTTGACCGGTTCGGTCAAAAGGAGAGATGATGCCGGCGTTTGCTCGAGTCTTTACCGGCGCCGATGGAAAGTCCCACCTCGAAGACATGGAGCCGCCCTTTGTCTCGTTCGTCGATACCGAGGGTGCCCATGGAGAGGGCACTCCGGTGGAGGCGGCCACCGGCATTACCATCCGGCGCAACGCTCCCGGGTATTTTCTGGATTGGCATTGCGCTCCGCGGCGCCAGTACACCATCAACATTGGGGGAGAGGTTGAGATAGGGACCGGCGATGGCGCGGTGCGGCGGTTCGGGCCGGGCTCGGTGCTGCTGGCCGAAGACCTCACCGGCCAGGGGCATACCACTCGGGTTGTGGGCACGGAGACCCGGTACACCATAGTGGTGCCGCTGGCCGGGTGAGTTCCGGGGCTCCCACCGAAAAGACACTGCCCCCTCACCCTGGTCTTATCCCTCGGGCACTCCCTTCTCCCTCAGGGAGAAGGCTAGGATGAGGGGCAAAGGGTACTTGCCCGCCGGTTTGATCAGGTATTCCACGCATCGGTGGTTGCTGCTGTAGTACGCGTGGAGCCGCGTTCGGGCCGCTATCCGCATTCGACGCGACCTTGCAATATAGCAGCCGCCGTGTATCATAGATGCAACCCTCGTAGTGACTTAACCTCATCTCAGCCAGGAGGGACTATGGCGGACACCGTGAATGTACGAAACATGCGCCTGGTGAATCCTCAGGGAGTGCATCTAGCCTCTGGGGCGTTCGAGTTGAACGCTCGGCCCGGTGAGTTGGCCGGCAAGCGGCTGGGCCTGCTGGAAAACTCCAAGTCGAACTCGGACAAAGTTCTCCATCAACTCGGGGAGATTTTCAAGGAAAAGCACGGTCTCAAGGACGTCGTATACCTGAGCAAGCACAGCGCCTCTCTGCCAACGAAGCCGGAGGTGATCCAGCAGATGTTGGACGGGGTGGACCTGTTGGTTACCGGGATAGGTGATTGAGGCTCCTGCAGTTCGTGCAGTGTGCACGACGGCATCGAGATGGAGCGGCTGGGCATTCCCACCGCGTCCATAATCACCCACGTGTTCCTGAACACCGCCAAGGCCATGACCCGCATGATGGGCGTGCCCGACTACGAGTTCGTGGTGGCCCAGCATCCACTGTCCAGCCTCACCGACGATGAGTGCCGGGAGAGGGCAGCCACCATCGCACCCGACGTGGAGCGCATCCTGCTGGGCGGCAACGGCGGGCCTCGGGAATAGACCGGCGGGTTCTCCGGCGTCTCGTTTTCCGGAGACCCGGCTCCGCAACCTATTGCCGGCTGTGGCCACGGTTGGGATTCCGGCCGGACCGTAAACCTTGAAGAGACAGTGAGAAAATCCGGCACCCGACCCGAATCGGGCCGGGTGCCGGATTTGGCATCAGCGCTCTGGGCGGACCGGCATCTTGTCGGTGCACGAACTCTGAGACCGGGCCTCGACCCGGCCCGGCTCCATGGTAGAGGCTCGTGCCTGATGGGACAGTTCCGCAGGGGACGGAGTGTGCGAGGCTCGAGGCGGCTGTTCGTTGAGCCGGCGGGTTCCACCGCGGTTGAAACCGGTCCGGCCTTGTGCTAGGATGAGGCTAGTTTGTTATTGAATTCACGAACTTCTCTCCCGTTTACCAACCCCCCCAAGGAGCCCGGCTGATGGATGGGCTGAGACAACGAATCAGCAATGCGGTCCACGGCCAGACCCAGCCCACCGTCACCGTTCTCTCCACCCTGTTGGCCGTGGAGGATGAGTTGGGTTACATACCCAGGGAAGCGGTGGGTGAGGTAGCCGTTTTCACCAGGGCCACCGTCAACGATGTGTGGGCCGTGGCCTCTTTCTACCCCAATTTCCGCTTCGAGCCTCCTTCCGACCACCAGGTGGAGCTTTGCTGGGGCGCCTCCTGTCACCTGTTGGGCGCCATGGCCCTGATAGACTCGGTGTTCGATACCACCGGAATGGAAGAAGAGGGAGAGACCCCTGACCGCCGGCTGTCGGTGCGGCTCAATACCTGCTTGGGGGCCTGCGCCCAAGCCCCCGTAATTTCCATCGACCATCAACTTATCGGGAGACTCTCTCCCGACGAAGCTCGCCGGAAGGTCGCCGAGTTGCTGGGTGGCCCCGGCGCCGGCGGAGGGCCGTAGCCGGGATGGCGTCCCGAACGCCGGGCGCTTCGAGCCTGGGAGTAAGGCCCGAGTACTGTGAGGCCCGAGTATAAGGAACGAAGATTGGCATGGCGCCTAGCTTCCAAGAAATCGACGCCGAGGCCCAAGATCGCTGGCTTGAGTTGACGGCAGGGGACCGGCCCTGGATTCGCATAGGCACCGCGTTGTGTGGGCAGGCGGCCGGCTGCGAACCGGTGTTGGCGGCGATAGAGGATGCGTTGCGGAGCCGAGGACTCGCGGCCAACGCCAGCCGGGTAGGGTGCCTGGGCTTGTGCTATGCCGAGCCTCTGGTGGATGTCCAACTTCCTGGCGGACCCAGGATTTTCTACGGAAACGTTACCCCCGAGGACGCGGAGAAGATCGTCGCTTCGCACGTGGCCCTCGGCACGCCGGTGGAGGACCTGGCCATCGGCTACCTCGCTTCCGGTATTGACCCGTTGGAAGCCGCCAAGGCAGCCTCGGGCGTTCAGGACCTGGACCGGCACCCGATGCGGTTGTGGGAAACCCGCATCGCCCTGCGCAACGCGGGCAATATAGACCCCAAGGACATCCACCAGTATGTCGCCACTGGGGGCTACCAGGCGCTTCATCAGGCGCTGACCGGGATGACCCCGGCCGAGACGCTGGAGCAGGTGGCCCTGTCCGGCCTTCGGGGGCGCGGCGGCGCCGCCTTCCCCACGGGCACCAAGTGGCGGTTCCTGGCCGGCTCCAACGCTCCGGTAAAGTACATTCTGTGCAACTGCGAAGAGGGCGACCCCGGAGCGTTCAACGACAAAGCGATCCTCGAGAGTGACCCTCACACCCTGATTGAAGGGATAATCTTGGCCGGTTACGCCACAGGGTCCGGCAACGGGTACATTTTCATCCGCCACGGGCACGAGGGCCCAGTCGAGACCTGCCGTACCGCCGTCCGCCAGGCCCATGAGCTGGGTCTGCTCGGCGATAATATCCTCGGCTCCGGCTTCAGTTTCCAATTGGAGGTGGCGCTGACCGGCGACTCCTACGTGGCCGGCGAGGAAAGCGGCCTGATGGAGGCCATCGAGGGCAAACGGGCCATGCCCCGGTTCCGCCCCCCCTTCCCCGCCCAGGTGGGGCTGTTCGGCAAGCCCAGCAACATCAACAACGTCAAGACCCTCTCCTACGTGCCGGAAATCATCTCCAGGGGCGGCCAGTGGTTCGCCGGCATCGGCCACGACAAGAGTACGGGCACCGCAATATTGTGCCTCACCGGCGCCCTGAATTACACGGGCATGATTGAGGTGCCCCTGGGCACCAACTTGAAGGATGTGCTATACGAGGCGGCTGGAGGCGTGCCCAACGGCAAGGCCCTGAAGCTGGTCCAGACGGGCGGGCCCTTGGGCGGCGTTCTGGGCGCTGGCAATGTCGACGTGATCCTGGACTTCGAGATTCTCCGGGAGGCGGGCGCGATAATGGGATCGGGCGGCATCATAGCCGCCGACGAAGACACCTGCGCGGTCGACCTGACCCGGGCGTTGATAGCGTTCTGCCAGTACGAATCGTGCGGCAAATGCTTCCCATGCCGGATGGGGATGAGCCATCTGCTGGAAGTCCTCGAGCGAATCTGCCGGTTTGAGGGCGTTCCCGAGGACCTGGAGCTGATGCGAAAGGTGGGGGAAGACATGCAGGCGGGCTCCCTGTGCGGCCACGGCCAGTTGGGGTTCAACCCGGTGGCGTCGGCGCTGCGGCATTTTAGAGGGGAGTTCGAGACCCACATTCAAGACCGCCGGTGCCCCACGGGGCGCTGCCTGGCCCCTCGTTTCACGCCGCGCATGTCACGAAGGGCGAAGGGCCCCGGAGGGAGCCTGGTATCGGGCGGTGCGTCTATCCACCGCTGAGACGCTGAGCGCGCGTAGACATGCTGGTCAATGAGCTAACCGAGGCTATCATTGGTGCCGCTATCGAGGTTCACCGAGCCCTTGGACCGGGGCTCTTGGAGTCGGCTTACGAAGAGTGCCTTTGTCGAGAGTTGACGCTAAGGAACGTTCCGTTCGAGCGACAGCGACAGCTACCGGTGGACTATAAGGGCATGCAGTTGAACTGCGGTTACAGGCTGGACCTGTCAGTCAGAGATGCCGTGGTGGTTGCGATAAAAGCCCTGGAGAGTCTCCTTCCGATTCACCAGGCCCAATTGTTAACCTACTTGAAACTGGGAGAATGGAAGGTCGGTTTGTTGATCAACTTCAACGTGCCGGTATTGAAACAGGGAATCCGAAGGGTGGTGTTAGGGCTAAAAGATTAACACCGTCTCCATTTTGTCCTCTGCGCCTCTGCGGTGAGCATACGCCGAAGGAGAACCTATGGCCGATGAAATCACCATCGCCTTCGACGGGGTGGAAGTTAAGACACGCCCCGGTAAGATGGTCTTAGAGGCTGCCATCGAGGCCGGGATATACATCCCATACCTTTGCTACCATCCGGGGATGAAACCCTACGGCGCTTGCCGGATGTGTGTGGTGGGAGTCGAAGGAGGCCGAGGGTATCCGGCGTCCTGTACCCTGCCGGTTCAAGATGGAATGAAGATCCACACCGAGATGGGTGATGTCCAGGAGTTGCGGCGCTCCATCATGGAGATGCTCATCGCCGAGCACCCCAGCGGCTGCCTCACTTGCCACCGGGTCAACATCTGCGGTCCGGGCAACGTCTGCCTGCGTCACGTTTCGGTGAACGACCGTTGCGTCACCTGCCCCAAGAACGAGCGTTGCGAGCTGAAGGACACCGTCCGCTACTTGGGCGTGGGCCTGGAATCGCCGTTGGAGTACAAATACCGGCAGATCCCTCTCGAAGTCGGAGACCCCTTCTACGACCGCGACTACAACCTGTGCATCGTATGCGGCCGTTGCGTGCGGGCGTGCGAGGAGTTGCGCGGCGACAGCGCGATCTGTTTCACCTATCGCGGCGGCGTCGGCCTGGTGGGCACTTCCTTTGGGACCTCGCTGCTTGAGTCCGGGTGCGAGTTCTGCGGCGCCTGTATTGACGTGTGCCCGGTGGGCGCGCTGGTGGAGCGGGAGCACAAGTGGGAGAAGCCGGCCAGAACGGTGCGCACCATCTGCCCTCATTGCCCGGTGGGCTGCCAGCTTAACTTGGAAGTCAACGCGTCGGGCCGGTTCGTCCGCGCCGTCCCCGAGCTGAACTCCCCGGCCAACCGGGGCCAGGCCTGCTTCAAGGGGAAATTCGGCCTGGAGTTCATCAGCCGGGCGGGCCGGTTGCAGACGCCCCTGATCCGGCGCGATGGGTGGCTGGAGGAGGCCTCTTGGGACGAGGCCCTTGATCTCATCGCCGCCAAACTGGCTGAATACAAAGGCGAGAGTTTTGTGCTTCTCACCTCGCCCAACAGCACCAATGAAGAACACTACCTGGCGCAGAAATTCGCTCGCGTGGTCATGCAGTCCAACAACGTGGACCAGACTTCGGACACCCAGCCGGAATTGACCAATGGCTTGGAGCGGTCGCTGGGTTATGCCGCGGCGACCAACTCCATTTGGGACCTGGAGCAGGCGGACTGCATCATAGTGTTCAATACCAACGTAACCGAAGAGCAGAACGTGGTCGGAGTGCCGATCAAGAAGGCGGCCAAGAAGGGCGCCAACTTGATAGTTATCGACCCTCGGGAGGTGGAGCTGACCCGCTACGCGGCACTCTGGCTGCGGCCGGCCCCAGGCACCGAGCTTCTGTTGCTGGGCGGCATCCTGAGGTCCTTGATCGATCAGGGGCTGGAGCGGTCCGATTGGCTTGATGAAAAAAGCGAAAGCCCGGCGACGCTTCACTATGCCCTGCACGCCCTGGATATGGACCAACTGGCGCAGACCACCCAGGTATCGCGGCAAGCCATCTCCGACGCGGCGCGGATCTACGCCCAGGCCGGAAGCGGCGCGATTGTCTACGCCCTGGACAACGTCCCGGCCGACATCCAACGGGACTGCGTCCGGGCGTTGACCGATTTGGCCCTGGTCACCGGAAACCTGGGCAAACCCGGCTCCGGGCTGTATCCCATGCGGCAGGGCGCCAACGAGCAGGGGGCCTGGGATGTGGGTTGCCTGCCCGGCCGGCTTCCGGGGTACGGCCGCGTGTCCAATGAGGAGGATCGCCAGGCGGTGGAATCGGCGTGGGGGTGCGTCCTCCCCTCCGCTCCGGGCCTGGTTTTGACCGCCGCCTTCCAGGCGGCCGGCGAGGGGCGGGTTCGGGCCATGCTGGTGATCGGCGACAGCGCCAACTTCAACAATGGCAAGCTGGGAGACGGCTTGGCCGCACTGGAGAAGCTGGAGTTCCTGGTGGTCCATGATACCTTCCTGAGCCTGGCCGCCCAACGGGCCGACGTGGTGTTGCCCCGGGTCACCTTCGCCGAGAAGGAGGGCACTTTCACCAACCTGGAACGGCGCATCCAAAAGCTGAAGCCGGTCCTCCGCATCAACGGCGGCGAGGCCCGCCCGGAAAGTTGGGTGATTTCCGAGGTGGCCCAGCGTATGAACGCCGCCGGATTCGACCACTCGACCGCCGCCGAGACCATGGACGAAATTGCCCGGCTGGCCTCGATCTACTCCGGCGTCACCTACCAGCGCCTGGAAGAGGAGGGGGGGTTGGTGCTGCGCACCAGCCTGGAAAGCCCGCAACCTACCCAGGTGCTGTATGCCGGCCGGGAGCATCGGGGCATCCAATGGCCTTGCGACGGTGAGGGCGCCGAGAGCACGCCCACGTTGTACGCGGACGCCTTCCCCATGGAGAAGGCCGAAGTGGAAACGCCCCAGTTTCGTACCGCGGATATCCCAAGCGATCCGGAATACCCGATGTGGTTCGTGCCTGGCAGGGTGCTGATGCAACCGCACCGGCAGGCCCAGGTCATACGGGGCCGACGCAACCAGATTGTCCGGGAAGAGTGGGTGGAGATGAATCCAGCCGACGCGGCCGGCTGGGAAATCGCGGAGGGGGACAGCGTGGAGGTCCACACCCCGGGTCGGCGTCTGAAAGGCCGGGCGCGACTGTCTGAGTCGATGCTGACCGGAGTGGTTGCGGCCACGACCCTCTTTGGCCAGCTGGCGGTGGATCTACAGTCGAGCGAGGAGTTGGACCCGGCGTCCAGGGTGGCAGGCCTTGACATCTGCCGGGCCCGGGTCATGAAGCTTGGACCCGAGGGGTCTCAATAATACCCGGCCTTCCCGCCGGGCTGATGTGCAACCAATCATGAGAGTGGACGGCCCAGGCCTGACGCCGGCCGGCATGACGAGGGCTCGGCGCGCCGGTCAGGCCTAGCTGGCATCGAAAAGGAAGAGGAGCAGATATGGCAGACGACGTGACTCTGGCAGATACCGGGACTCCCAGGTCGCAGCCCAACCCCGGCTTGCCCAAGGCGATGCTGGTGGAGCGCCGGGATATCGCCGAGGACCTGATGGTCATCAAACTGGAGCCGGAAGAAGGGCCGCTCAAGTTCAAGCCCAGTCAATATTGCACCCTGGGGCTCGACGGAATCGAGCGGGCCTACTCCATAGTATCGGCGCCCCACGAACCTCTGCTGGAAATCTTCGTGGAGCTGGTTCCCGAGGGCGAGCTGACCCCCCGGATGTGGCGAATGCAGGTGGGCGATTGGATATCCCTCCGGCCCCGGGCCAAGGGCCTGTTTACGTTGAACCAGAAGGTACACCACCACTACATGCTTTCCACGGTGACCGGCGTGGCCCCGACCGTGAGCATCCTTCGGGATTATCTGCACCGGGGCGCCGAGGGCCATAAGTTTTACGCGCTGATGGGCGCCAGCTATTACAATGAGTTCGCCTACGACGAGGAGCTTGCCGGCCTGGCCGCCGCGCATCCGGACTTCATCACTTTCGTCCCCACGGTGAGCCGCCCCAACGAGGAGCGAAACGCCAACTGGACGGGAGCCAAGGGAAGGGTCAACCTCATCGCCGAGGAGTACCTGCAGAAGTTCGGCCTTCCCAAGGATGACACGATGATCTACGCCTGCGGTCACCCGGGCATGATCGAGGACGTCAAGGAGAAGTTCGTCTCCCAGGGGTGGATGTTCAAGGAAGAGCGGTTCTGGAAGCAGTGAGCCCTGCTGCCGGCCATCGATTCCCCTGCTTGGAGCCTACCCGACAACTCCAAGAGAGGCTGCTCCCGGTCCTTCGACAAGCTCAGGACGAACGGGTTTTCCCCGTTAGCACGGATCTTCCCGGTTCGTGGTGAGTTCCGATTCCATCGAGAGTCTCGACGAAGTCGGACCTGTCGACCACGGCAGCCGGCTATTGGGTAAGCGGATAGCTGATAGCTGAATGCTGACCGCCCGGTTGACCGGTGGGTTAGAATTGCCGTTGTAGACCGCAGTGCGTGGGTGGGCCTTGACGCCGATTCGCCGCCAATACCTGAATATCAAACACTCCTACCCCGATGCCGTAGTCCTGTTCCGAATGGGCGACTTCTACGAGACCTTCGACGAAGATGCCCGGACCGCGGCGCGGGAACTGGAGATAACCCTCACCTCCCGCAGCATGGGAAAGGACCTCAGGGTACCCTTGGCCGGGTTCCCGGCCCATTCCCTGGAAAGTTACCTGGCCCGCCTTATCAAGAAGGGTTACCGGGTGGCCATCTGCGAGCAGCTCAGCGACCCCGCCACGTCCCGAGGTCTGGTGGAGCGGGACGTGGTCCGGGTGGTAACGCCGGGCACGGTGCTGGAGCCGGGCCTGCTGGACCAGGGCGCCAACAACTATCTCGCTGCGGTGGTGGAAGAGGAAGAGTTGGTTGGCCTGGCCTACGTTGACATAACCACCGGCGAGTTCGCCTCCACCCAGCTGGACCGGGCACAGTTACCCCTGGAGTTGGAGCGCATCGCCGCCGCCGAGGTCCTCGTCCCACGGTCTGAGGCAACGCCTCGGTGGGCGGAGCCTCGGGGTCCGGACGGTTTGGGCGCCCTCCGTCTGACTTCACTGGAGCCGGTCGCCTTCGAGCTGCCTTCGGCGAGCCAGGCCCTGCTGGACCACTACGGGATCATGACCCTGGAGGCTTTCGGCTTGGAGGGCAAGCCGTTGGCGGTCCGGGCGGCGGGCGCCATCGTCGAGTACCTGGGCCGCACCCAGAGGGCGGGCAAGCTCCAACTGTCCACGCTGCACGCCTACTCCACCGCCAGCTACATGGCCTTCGACGGCCAGACCCGGCGCAACTTGGAGCTGTTCCAGGCGGGACGCTCCGGCAGTGCCCAACTCTCCCTGCTGGGCATCCTCGATCTGACCAAGACCCCCATGGGCAGCCGCCTGCTCCGCCAGTGGCTGGGCCAGCCTTTGCTGAGCTTGGAGGAGTTGGACCAACGCCTGGAAGCCGTCGGCTACTTTTTCGATGATGGCTTGCGCCGGGCCGGCACTATCTCACGGCTGGCCCAGATACCGGACCTGGAGCGCATCCTGGGCCGGGTCATCGCGGGGACCGTGGCCCCAAGGGAGCTGAAGGCCCTGAAACTGGGCCTGGAGGGCGTTGCCAGCCTCGGCCAGCACTTGGAGACCTCACCAACCGCGGCCCCTGCATCGCCGGAGGGGAACGGAGGAGTGGGGCCGGTTGCCTGGCTGGCCCGGCAGCTGGCGCCGCTGCCCGACCTCGTGGCGCTGATCGAGCGGGCCATCGCCTCCGAGCCGGCCGGCGAAGTTGGGCAGGGGAACGTCATCCGCGAGGGTTTCTCCCCCGAGTTGGACGAGCTGAGGGTCGCTTCGCGGGATGCCCGGAGGTTCATCGCCGGGCTGGAGCAGAAGGAGCGGGAGCGCACCGGGATCAAGAGCCTGAAGGTCGGCTACAACCAGGTGTTCGGCTACTACATCGAGGTCAGCAAGTCTAACCTGGCCCAGGTGCCGGAGGACTACATCCGGCGGCAGACCCTGGTCAACGCGGAGCGGTACATCGTGCCGGAGCTGAAGGAGTACGAGTCCCTGGTTCTCAACGCCCGGGAGCGTATTGAGGAGCTGGAGCGGGGCATCTACCGCCAGGTTTGCGGCCAGATCGAAGGCTCCGCCGCCGCCGTTAACCGGAGGGCGGCCGCCGTCGCCCGGGTGGACGTGTTTTCCAGCTTGGCGGAGGTGGCCGTGGGCCACGGGTACGTCCGGCCCCGGCTGGACCAGGGGAGCGTTATTTCCATCAAAGGCGGCCGCCACCCGGTGGTCGAGCAGGTGCTGGACCCCGGCTCCTACGTGCCCAACGACGCTTACCTATCCAATGACGACACCCGTCTGGTGGTGCTGACCGGCCCCAATATGGCCGGCAAGTCCACCTTCATCCGGCAGGTGGCGATCATCGTCTTGATGGCCCAGATCGGGAGCTTCGTGCCGGCGTCCGAGGCGACTATCGGGCTGGTGGACCGGATCTTCACCAGGGTGGGGCTGCAGGACGATCTGACCACGGGGCAGTCCACGTTCATGGTGGAGATGGTGGAGACGGCGGCTATCCTGAACCAGGCCAGCCCGCGCTCACTGGTGATCCTGGACGAAATCGGCCGGGGCACCAGCACCTACGACGGCCTCGCCATCGCCCGGTCGGTCATCGAGCACCTTCACAACGACCGCCGGCTGGGCTGCAAGACGCTGTTCGCCACTCACTACCACGAGCTGACGGAGTTGGCCGGCACCTTGCCCGGAATCCGGAACTTCAGTGTCGCGGTTACCGAGGAGGAGGGCAGCGTCGGCTTCCTACATCGAATCGTGCCGGGTGGCGCCGACAAAAGCTATGGTGTCCACGTGGCCCAGCTTGCCGGGCTGCCCCAGGGAGTGATAAACCGGGCCTGGGAGGTGCTGGCCGACCTGGAGGGAAACGACGGCGCCGGCAAAGGGACCAGAGGCCGGCGGCCCCGAAGAACCCCGGCCCGGCAGATGCCGCTCTTCGACACGGCTCAACCCCTTGTGGACGAGATCCGGGCGCTGGATATTCCGAACATGACCCCCCTGGAGGCGATCAACGTCCTCTATCAGCTTCAAAAGACCGCTCGCGACCACGGAGAAGCCGAATAGGGGCAGACCGGCGGGCTTGCCTTAACCCCATGCGAGTGCCAGACTCGGCGGCGGAGCGGCCCCCCAGCCGCCGGCCGCGAGGCCCCTGGACGCTGGGGACAGCATCCTCCCTGGCGGGCCCGCTGGGCGTGGTAAAATGTGGCTGTCCGAAGAGAGTTCAAATTTGGAAAGGACGGTTCCGAAATGGTAGAGGCCGACGACCGGGTATTATTGGACTGGGACGCTCTAGAAGTCGGGGAGACGTTCGAAAAATACGAGTATGTCTTGACCCAGGAGATGATCGACACGTATAGAAAAGGCGTGATGGATACGGAAGCTGGTTTCCCGACCGTCAGCCACAAAGTGGACGTCAAGCAATATAACGCCCGATACAGGGACGACGGGTCTGTCAACGCTCGATGCGCTTTCTATTGCTACGGTCCTCCTCTCCCTGGGAAGAGACTAACGGTCACGGCTTGGATCGCGGATAAGTACTTGAGAAGAGGTAAGAATTTTATCGTCACGGAGGCGATTTCCGTTGATGAAGATGGCCGTCTGATAGACCGGGTCATAACCCATGAACTGAAGCAACCTTCGGAGGTGGGCAAGAAATGGGGGGGTTAGAACGCAATTACCAAATAGGAGATGATGTTCCATCTCTGGTCAAACAGGTGACCCAAGAGGCTATCAACCTTTTCGAGGCCAGCGCCGGCCAAACCGGACCTTCCCAATTTACCGATGAAGAGACCGCCAGAGAAACCCTGGGAACCACCGGCACCGTGGCCTCCGGTAGAATGTCGGTGACGTTCGCCATCGAGATGCTTAGAAAGTATTTTGGCGGCGACGTGTTCAACCATACCGGGATGGTGGACCTGAGGTTCTTGAGGCCCGTCCGCCCAGGCGACACGATCACCTTTTCGGGCAAGATCACCGACATTTCCAGGGAGGCCAACGGCAGTAAAGTGTCGGTTGAAATCAAGGTGCAGAATCAAAAAGGAGACACCACCGGGGTTGGCAAAGGGAGCGCGACCGTTCCCAACGCTTATCTGCCCGCAGAGGAATAGACGCCGCCACCCGCGGCCACTTGAACCCAGTCTCGCCTTACAGTCCGTGGCACTTAATCCTGATGCCCGCAACTGATCCCGCCAGACATCGTTCACTTGCCACAGCCCAGCGTCACGGAGCACCCAAGAGCGGACTGATTTTGGCCGGCCGGTAACCGGGCAGCTTCACTTCCGCATCCGGCTTCCGCAACTTCCGCTGCACGCTGGCCAAGCTGCCAGGAAGGGCGCGTGCACTGAGGCGCTCGCCCCGATATTATGAGCTTGACGCCCTGCCAACACGGCTTAACCTTGACCCAAGGCGCCCACGCACGACCCGGCTAAGATTCCGGGTATCAGTTCGAAGGAGCAACCGATGAGTCTCACCTCATCAGTTTTCATTGCCGTAAGCCTGGATGGCTTCATTGCTAGACCAGGGGGCGAACTTGACTGGTTAGATGCGGCAAACACGACCGTCCCGGAAGGCGAAGATTGTGGCTATAACGCCTTCATGGGGTCAATTGATGTCCTGATTATGGGTAGGCTAACCTACGAGCAAGTACTGTCCTTTGGCAACTGGCCGTATGGAAACAAACCCGTGGTCGTTTTGAGCACGAACTTGATCGAAATTCCTGAAGATTTGACGGAAACTGTTTCATGTTCTTCGGAATCCCCGAACAAGTTATGCGAGCGTTTATCAATTGAAGGAGCAAAACGGCTATATATCGATGGTGGTATTACCATTCAGCGGTTCCTCGCTGCCGGCCTTATCAACGATCTGACTATTACGGTCATTCCCACAATTCTTGGCAGCGGCAGGTCCCTGTTTGGCAATGCAGAGAAAGATATTCACCTTCGACACATCGCAACCAAGACCTATGAATTCGGCTTTGTTCAGTTGACCTATGAAGTGGAAAATCATGCTTAACCATCACGATCAGTTCACTACACCGGGCCACATCGCAGCGCCCAGGAGATAGGGCACGAAATAATATGGAGATCATACGGCCAATCAATACAGAGCGACTAATGGTTCGGTGTTTTGAGGATACCGACTGGCCGGGGTTCCTGAAGTTTATGACCGACCCCGCGGCCACTCGTCACTTGCTGTTCAGCGATGACATGAAGAGTGAAGACGGGGCGCGCGCACTGTTCGAAAGCACCATCGAATCCTATTCGACGGATGATCCCATTCACGCCTACGCGGTCGCGCTCAAGAACAACAGATTCATCGGCTCCTGCGGGTTCTCCCCAATAGACGAAGTCGCCGGCCTTTACGAATGCTTTTACACGCTGCTCCCCGAATTTTGGAACAACGGATACGCAACCGAAGCGACAAAAGCCCTGATCGACTATTGCTTCGAGGTCTACCGAATCAGCGAGATGCGTGCCTACGTTTCCGCCGAAAACCCCGCCAGCTCGAAAGTGGCTGAACGCGCCGGAATGAAGTATCACGGTATTCAAAAACACCCACTGACGGGAACCCAGGGGATGGCGTACGCCATAGAAGCTTCTGACGGCGGACACGAGGGGACGTAAGAGGCTGCGCCGCCCTGCTGCTGAGTTTGAATGAGGTGGCTTCCCATCGTCTCCATGGTGAAATGACCCCAAAGCGAAAACCACCAGAGGTAAAGGCTGATGGCCAAGACAGGGCAGTTCACGGCGGTGATCGAGAGTGAGGGCGACGGCTACGTGGCCTTGTGTCCAGAGTTGGACATCGCCAGCCAGGGTAACACCATCGAGGAGGCCCGGAGCAACCTACAGGAGGCGCTGGAGGGGGTTTTCGAAGCGGCCAGCCCCGAAGAAACCCGAGAGCGTTTCCATACCGAGGTGTACGTCATCCGCCTTTAGGTAACGATTGGCTAGGCTGCTCGTGCTTTCGGGCCGGGCGACGTGCCGAGCCCTAGCCGAGTACGTCAACGGCACCCCCCCCTCCCCTTGCTTTTGCAACATCTCCCCTCCCGCGCTATACTGCGCCTTAACTCAAAGCAAGGAGGATACCTATGGCAACAAAGGGCCGGCTCCTCTCCACTGCAAGACTGAACCGCCTTCACGCTCAAGGCTATTTCGACATCTCAGATGCAGACCTTTCCGACCTCGCCTTCGGGAATAGGTTCGCCTATATCCTTTGTGTCACGATCACGGCTATCGGCGTGGCTACAGCCAATATCCCCACTCTTCTAGTGATGACCGCAATTGCGTTTTTGGGAGCTGTCCTTCCGAACCATCCCTTTGACTACGTCTATAACCACGTATTGCGGGGCGCGCTAAAGAAACCCAAGCTGCCCCGTCGCTCCAGGCAGCTCAAATTCACCTGCGTGATGGCTACATTATGGCTCATTGCCACGGTATTGTTATTCAATGCCGACCTTACCGCGGCCGGATACGTGCTTGGAGGCCTACTGGTTGCCGTGGCACTTACCGTCAGTACCACCGACTTCTGCATTCCCTCGATGATTCACAACTTCATTTTTCGAGTAAAAGTTCAAGAAACAACGGCTCCCTGATCTCGCTTTCGAATAAAACGATCTTCCATTACCTGGCCTGCGGGCGCCGGCCTCGGATATGTTGATCATTTTCGAATCTCTTCTTGATGATTCATTTGCGTCTCGGTCTTTTTCGGCAGCCATAACAAGCCCATTGCCGGTCCCTGACCGCTGACCGCTGTTAGCCGAAAGCTGATTGCTGAAAGCTGACCGCCATTTGACAGCACCCGGCCGCTAGCCTACCATGATATTGAGGCCGCGCTAGACGGGGAGCCAGCGGTGCCCTGCACCCGCAATCCGCTATAGCGGGGTTGAATTCCTCCCCTAGGCGCCGCCAATGGGCCTATATCCGAGGTTGGTGATGTTGAGGGTTGGGTCCTGCGCGGCGTAGGCCTGTGAACCCCGCCAGATCCGGAAGGAAGCAACGGTAAACAGGACCCTGCGGGTGCCGTGGGAGCGCCTGACCGGAGTCACCGCCGGGGACACGCTCAGTGGTTGACGTCAAAGGGAGGTGCGCGGTCTCAAACCAATTTGCAACCGTCCACCGCCATCTCCGAGGAACAGATGATGCTCCGGCGCAGGTGCGCGCCGGACCGCGCAAGGCCCTGGGACAGCACTTCCTCGCCGATAGCCGGATACTCAGCCGCGTTCTGGCCGCCGCGGAAATCACCGGGGATGACACGGTGGTGGAAGTAGGCCCCGGCCGGGGCGCCCTGACCCGCCGCCTGGTAGACCGGGCGGTCCGGGTGATTGCTCTGGAACTCGACCCTCAGTTGGCGGCCGCGCTGCCCGCCCGCCTCGGCGACCCTCCGAACCTTACCGTGGTCGAGGCCGACGCCCGCAAGGTGGACATCGGCTCACTGGTGGGCCCTGACGCCATCTACAAGGTTGTAGGCAACCTGCCGTACTACGCCGCCAACCCCATCGTCCGGCGGTTCCTAGAGTTGAACCCCCAGCCCCGGCTGATGGTCGTAATGGTGCAGCAAGAGGTGGCCCGCTCGATGGCGGCGGGCCCCGGAAAAATGGGCCTGCTGTCCGTGGCCACCCAGTTTTACGCGGTGCCCAAGATCGTGTGCTCCGTGCCTCCCCGGGTCTTCCGGCCTCCGCCCAAGGTAACCTCGGCTCTGGTGCGGTTGGAGGTGAGGGCCAAGCCCGCAGTCGACGTGGCCGATCCGGACGCATTCTTCGCGCTGGTGCGAGCCGGGTTCTCGGCGCCACGGAAGCAGCTCCGGAACTCTCTGGGCCACGGGCTTGGAGTGGCGAACCAAGTGGTGGGCCAGCTGCTGCTGGACCTGGAGCTGGACGGAAGCCTGCGGCCGGCAAATCTTTCCCTGAAAGACTGGGCGATTATCTACCGCGCTTGGGCGTCGCTGAGTTAGATTGGAAGCCCCGGCCTTCGCCAAGCTGAATCTAACCCTCGAGGTGCTGGGCCGCCGCGACGACGGCTATCATGAGATCAGAAGCGTTCTTCAGACGATCGACCTGGCCGACCGGCTGGAGATCGTACCGGCATCTTCCCTTTCGGTGGAGTGTGACGACGCCTCGCTGAACGGCGAGACCAATCTGGTCTGGCGGGCCGCGGCGGCGCTTGCCGAGCGCGGAAACACCGAGCCCCGGGCCCACATTTACATTCACAAGCGGATCCCCGTGGCGATGGGGCTTGGCGGAGGAAGCAGCGACGCCGCCACGGCCCTGATGGTGCTAAACCAGCTCTGGGGCCTCGATTTGACCATCGAAGACCTGGCTCAAGTGGCGGGGACCATCGGCTCCGACGTTGCCTTTTTCCTGTCCGGCGGCACCGCGCTGGTCACGGGCCGGGGAGAACAGGTTACGCCCTTGCCTCCGCTTCCTCCCGTGGCGGTGATCCTGGTCTGCCCCAAATCCACGGTGCCCAACAAGACCGCCAGCGTGTATTCCGCCCTCACTCCCGGCCAATACAGCGATGGAGGCATTACCCGCCGGATGACGGAAATCCTCCTGGGCGGGCATTTCGTGAGGGAGTCCGTGGCGGGTCTGCTCTACAATGTTTTCGACGAGGTGGCCTCCCGTGTTTTCCCGGACCTGGGCCGGGTACGCCGGCAGTTGGATGAATTGGCCCTCGGCCGCTACCGCCTTACCGGCGCCGGCCCCGGACTTTTCGGACTGCCTTCCAGCGAACTCGATTACCAACGGGTGGCGAATGCCTTGCAACCTTACGGCGCAGAGGTATACCTTGTTGTCACCACGTCTCCCGAATCCTTCGCTGGCGTGGAAACCAGATAAGCCGCGGCTGGCAATGGGAACGAGTTAGCCTATGAACGGACTTGCCACCATCACCATCGGAATGGGTCCGAATATTTTCGACTTCGGCAGCCTGGTACTCTCCTGGCACGGCTTCATGACCTTCGTTGCGGTGGCGGTGTCGGTGTTTCTGGTGGTCCGCGCGGGCTCGCGGCAGGGGATGGTTGCCGATTCCATTTATTCAGTTGCGGTATGGGCCATCATCGGCGGCGTCGTTGGGGCTCGCCTGCTGCACGTCATCGACTTCTGGGGTGAGATATACCAGGATGACCCCCTGAGTGTGTTTTACGCCTGGCAGGGTGGCGTGACCATCTATGGGGCCATTCTTGGGGGGTTCGCCGGCGGCGCACTTTACATAATTATCCGCAACTCCGCCTGGTACCTCTCCATGTGGGGCCGGTATTTCCGGTTCCTGGGCTCCCCCAACCGGGCGCCCCTGCCGGGTGTCGGCCACCTGGCCGATCTCTCGGCTCCGGCTCTGCTTCTTGCCCAGGCCATCGGCCGGGTCGGCGATGTCATCAACGGTGAGCATTGCGCCACCCAAACGGATCTGCCGTGGGGCATTGTTTACACTCATGACGCTAGCCCTGGCCTCTTGGCCTGCGGCACGGCGCCGACTCACCCCGCGGTGGCCTATGAATTGCTGTTCGACTTGGCGTTGCTCGCGGTTCTCTGGCCCTTGCGCAACCGGTTGCGGCCCCGTGGCATGTTCTTCACCCTGTACCTGGCTTGCTACTCCATCGGAAGGTTCTTCATCAGCTTCCTCAGAGTGGAGTTCAACGAGTACTTCGGGGCGCTGAACGAGGCCCAGGTTGTGGCCCTCGCGGTGATGCTGATCACGATTCCCTTGCTGGTATACCGGGCCAAACTGGTCAAGCTCGCCACGGGAAATCCCAGCAGCTAGCCGAGTGTCTACCGAGTGGCTGGATACCCGTTTCGTCATCACGGCGAAGGCCGGAATCTAGCCGGACCCTTTCTGGATTCCGGCCTTCGCCGGAAGGACGATCGGGGAGGGGGCCTCGCGCATGCTCGCCACTGGAGATCCGAGCCACTAGCCGATTGTCCACCAGGTGTCTCCCGAGTGGCTTGATACCCGTCTTGTCATCCCGGCGAAGGCCGGGATCCAGCAAAGCTCTCTCTGGATTCCGGCCTTCGCCGGAAAGACGATTGGGGAGGGGGTCTCGCGCGGGCGGGCCGCGGGAAAGCGGAGCCAATAGCGTTGACAACGGCGGGGAAGCCGCCGGCAACGGCTCCCGCTTTTGAGCCGGTGTTTCCCCGGACTCGAACCGGACCACGAAGGACGAAAACGGGCGCCACTTGTCATCCCGGTTTCTTTGCGGGAAGGCCTCAGCGCACGCTGTTTTCGAAGTCAAAGCTGAGTACTGGCACAACTCAAGAGGCTGGTAGCGCGGGGGAGAGCCGGAAGCCCGTCCGGGACCGGCTTCCAGTTGACGTGAGCGGACCGCCCGCTACCCCGCGACCGGCCGGAAGTCCTGCACCCTCAGGGTCAGCCTCTCCATGCCCCGCCAGTGGTCGATGGTGACGGAATAGACCAGGTCCACGTAGGGGGTTCCGGACACCCATCGCTCAGCCTGGTTGAAGGCCACGGCGGGCCACTCGTCATTGCCCTCCCGCAGCTTGAACCGCAGGTGCTGCCCCTCCTTGCCCATGTACTGGGCCTCCAGCACGTGGGCCCGGCGGGTCAAGAACACGGGCTGGCGGTTGGAGGGGCCGAACGGCTGCAGGATGGAAAGCCAACGGACGAGGTCGTCGGTTATTTCGGCCAATTGGACTTCGGCGTCGATGTTCAGGGTGGGGCTCAGGTCACGGGTATCCAGGGTGGCATCGGCGGCGGCGGTCAGCCTCTCTCGCAGCACCGGCAACTTCTCGGTAGCCAGGGTGAAGCCCGCTGCCTGGGAGTGGCCACCGAAGCGTACGAACAGGTCCTGGCAGCTGGTCAACGCCTCGAAAAGGTCGAACTCCGGTATGCTTCGCCCGCTGCCCACCAGATAGCCGTCCTCCATGGCCATGGCCACCGCCGGCCGGTGGAACGTGTCCGCTAATCTCCCCGCCACCAGGCCCGCGACCCCGCGGGTAATGCCTTGGCTCGCGACCAACAGAATGGCCGGCAGCGCGCCGGAGGCCAGCTGGCTCCGGACCTCCTCGCGGCCTAAGGCAACCGCCCGCTCGGTCAACTCCCGCCGGTCCTGGTTCAGGCCTTCCAGCTTCTGGGCCAGGGCGCCGGCTTCCTCGGAAGAGGTGGTTGTGAGCAGCCGGTAACTGTCCAGAGCGTGGCTCATCCGGCCCGCCGAGTTGAGGCGTGGGATGACCTGGAACGCCAGAGTCTCGGCGTCGAGCCAGGTGGTGTCAACACCGGCGAGGCGGTACAGGGCCAGAAGGCCCGGCCGCTGGGTCTTCGCCAGACCCGCCAGGCCCTGCTGTACCAGGTACCGGTTCTCGTCCACCATCGACACCTGGTCGGCGATGGTGCCCAGGGCGGCCAGCTCCAGCAGTTGGCCGGCCCAGGGCTGCCCGTGGTACTCATAGATCCCCTGGACCAGCTTGAAGGCCAGGCCCGCGCCGCAAAGGTCTTGGAACGGGTAGTTGCCGCCCGGAAGCATGGGATCGATGATGGCGGTGGCATCGGGTAATCCGGATTGCGCGAGGTGGTGGTCGGTGATGATGACGTCGATCCCCAACCGGTTGGCGTGGGCCACCTCATCACACGCCGTGACGCCGCAATCGACGGTAATGATGAGGCTTACTCCCTGGGCGGCCAGGTGATCAATGGCGGCCACGGACAATCCGTGGCCCTCTTCGGTGCGGTGAGGAAGGTAGGGTATGACCGGGACGCCCAGGGGTTCCAGACCCTCCGCCACGATGGCCGCGCCGGTCACCCCGTCAACGTCGAAGTCGCCGAAGACGCCCACCCGTTCTTCCCCGCTGATGGCCCGGTACAGCCGTTGCAGCGCCCGGTCCATGCCCGCTATGCGAAGGGGGTCGTAGGGGAGCCGTTGGGGCGGTTCAAGGAAAATGCGCAGCTTTTCGGCGGTGTCGATCCCCCGGTTTACCAGCACCCTGGCCAAGGGCGGAGGCAGGTCCCGGGGCAAATCCCGGTCCTCCACCAGAGACGGCAGGCGCCACCGTTTGGCTCCTCCCCCCATGAGCCGGCACCTCAATCGTCTAGTTCAGGGTTGGCGAAGACCAGGACCGAGTTATGACCGCCGAATCCGAACGAATTGCTCATCGCCACGTCAACCTTGGCGGAGCGGGCTTCGTTTGCCGTATAGTCCAGGTCGCACTCCGGGTCGGGGTTCTCGAGGTTGATGGTAGGCGGGACCATGCCGTGTTGGATTGCCTGGAGACAGAAGACCGCCTCCAGCGCCCCGCCTGAGCCCAGCAAGTGGCCGGTCATGGATTTGGTGGAACTGATGGGAACGCGGTAGGCATCCTCTCCGAGGGCGAGCTTGATAGCCACGGTCTCATGATGGTCGTTGAGGGGTGTAGACGTACCGTGGGCGTTGAGGTAGTCCACCCGCGCCGGGTCGATGCCGCCGGCTTCCAGCGCCAGACGCATGGCCCTCGCGGCACTCTTCCCGGTGGGCCCCGGTTCGGTCAGGTGGTGGGCGTCCGAGGTAGCCGCGTAGCCGCGCACCTCCGCCAGAAGCGGTACACCGCGCCGTTGGGCGCTCTCCTGGCTTTCCAGCACCAGGACCGCGGCGCCTTCGCCCATGACAAAACCGTCTCGCTGCAGGTCGAAGGGCCGGCTGGCCGCTTTGGGGTCACCCGCGAAGCGAGACAGGGCCCGCAAGGCGTTGAATCCGGCGACTGCGATGGGAATGATCGGGGCTTCGGCGCCCCCGGCCAGGACCACGTCCTCTTGGCCCCGCCGGATCATTTCCCATCCCTGTCCCAGGGCGTCGGCCCCGCTGGAGCATGATGAGACCAAACAGTAGTTGGCCCCCATGGACCCCGTGATCATCGAGACCTGGGCCGAGGCCATGTCCGCCAGCATCATGGGGATGAGGAAGGGGCTGACCCGCCCGGGGCCTCGCTGGCTCAGCACCTCGAACTGCTGCGAGAGGGTGATGATCCCGCCGATCCCGCTCCCGATGATAACGCCCACCCGGTAAGGGTCGGCCTTCGGGTCCAACTGGGCGTGCCGGCAGGCCTCTTGGGCGGCCGCCGTGGCGAACTGGGCGAAACGGTCCATACGCCGGGCCGCTTTCCGGTCCAGGTGGTTTTCGGGGTCGAATCCTTTGACCTCGCCGGCGAAGCGGGTATCGAAGCCTTCGGTATCGAAGGCCGTAATGTAGTCGACTCCGGACTCGCCCCGGATTAGCGCGTTCCAACTGGACGCGGCGTCCAGCCCCAGGGGGCTTACTACGCCGACGCCGGTGATGAAAACTCGGTGGTTATGGCGCATATGAATTATCAGCCAGATACAGGGTTGGTGACGCGGTTACACAAGGGAAGCCCGGTCCGGCCCCGACCGGCGGTGGCGGGCCCCACCGGCGTCCGGGGTCCGGGGCAGGAAAGGTGCGGCTCACTCGCGGACGGTGCCCTTTTTTGGCGAGTCCAGCAACATCCGGTCCAGCATCTCGGTCAGCTCGGTGATCCGCCTGGAGATGTTAGCCGACAGCTCGCTTCCCCCGCTGGTGAGGGGGTCCGACAGTATCTTCAGCGAGTCGGTCAGCTCATTGACCCGGGCGCCAACGGTTTCCGCCACTTCGCGACGGGCGTTGGCCAGCGGCTGGGAGACGGCGCGTAGCGTCTCCGCCAGTTCTCCCACCCGCAGGGAGAGATTCTCGCTGAATTCCTTGCTGGTGTTGGACACAGGATCGCCCCAGCCGCGGAGGATCTCGGTGGCCTCGGTGATGCGGGCGGTTATGGTGTCGCCCAATTCGCGGCTGGTGGTGGCCAGGCGAAGCCGGTAGGTCCGGAGCATCCGGAACACCCGGCGGTACAGGTCGTCCACCGAGGTCAGCTTGGCCGAGAACTGGTCGAACAACTCCCGGCTCTCCTGCATCGTCCATCGCTCGTCGTAGTGGACCAGTTGGCGGCCGGTATAGAGTTGGTAGGGCCGCATTTCGCCCTCTTGAAGGATATCGCCGTTCACGCTCAGCGGCTGCAAGTCATTCCAGTTAGACGTGGCCGGCAGTGGCGTAAGGAAGTTCGCGGTCTGATACTTGCTGATCCCGGTCACCCAATCGGCGAACTCCATGATGGATTCTTTGGTGTCGCCCGGCAGGCCGATGATGGTCATCGCCACTACCCCGAACCCCATCTGGTTCATTGTGATCAGGTCTTTATTCACCTGGCTCGGATCTTGCCGTTTGTTAATCAGCTTCAAGGCTTCAGCGTTGGCCGTCTCCACTCCGACATAGACCATCTTGATGTTGGCGTCGTACATCGCGTGGGCCAGTTCCGGGTCCTGGCCGATCTCCGCCCGGGCCTGGCAAATCAGGTAGATGCCATCGGTGTGGCCCTTCCATGCCTTGAGCCTGGCCAGCCTCTCATCGCGGAATTTGACGGCCCGGAGGGGGGGCGGGTGCAGGTCATCGGAAAGGAAGACCTGGAATACCCCATTGCGCGAGGAGTGAATCAGGCCGTCTTCCGCCATCTGGCGCAATTGATGTAGCCGCTTGATCTCCGTTTCCCGGGAAACCAGGCGGTACCCCAAGAACTGTTGGATCACCTGGCAATAGGTGCAATTCTCGGTACATCCCCGAACGGTCTCCAGCACGCCGCCAGCCATGGGATTGGATGATGTCAGGTCCTTGATCGAGCGAAAATCGGGAAGCTCCACGAAATCCGGAGAGACCAGCCCCTTGCGGCGGGTCTGGATTATATGTCCATCGCGGCGGAAGCTGATGCCGGGAATCTTTTCCAGGTAGAAGTCCCGCTCGGTGCCCCGGTAGGTCACCAATACGTCGCAGAGCTGGCCGACGATGTCCTCGGCTTCCCGCTGGACCACCACGTCGAAGTGGCCGTAATCGAAGGCTTCCTCCGAGAGGGGCCCCATCTGGGGTCCTCCCCCGATGGTGATCAGTTCGGGGTGAAACTGCTTGGCCTGCCGGGCGAGCTGATAACCCCGAGGGGCCTCGTTGATCAGCGCCGTTACCATCAGGATGTCTACGCCATCGAGGTCTTTATCAGGGTCCAGCAAGCCGGAGCGGTCCTCAAACCAAATCTCCCGCTCGTAATGGAACGGCCCGTTCCATTGGGCCAAGGCGCCCGAAAGAAACAACATACCCTGGCGAGGGATAGCAATATACTCGAAATTCCCGCCGGCCGAGGCCGGCTGGATCAGCACAACCCTCTTTGTCCTCGACATTGTCACTCCTGTCCTTCTCAGCCCCGAGTCTTCCCCGCACGGTGCAGCCCCGCGATGTTCCACTGGTCTCAAAGGGAGAGAAGCATTCCCGGCCGTTCAGCTACTGGAGATTGGCCGGTGCAACGACAAGTTCCACCAAGTCAGTTTACCATTATACCCCATACGCCGCCGTAAACACACGGCTTTTCGTCGGCCGACGAGTCCAATTCCCAGGAGCAGGGCGGCAGCAAAGCTGCGCCGGCCTGCTCCGGCCCGATAGCGAGAGGGCAACCCCTGGTTTTCGACCTGCCATAGAAACCATCGAGCCACGGCCGCCCGGTTGGGCCTTGCCCCAAAAGCCCTCTGGACAATGTCACCCCGAGTGATACGAGGGGTCAGATGCGGCGGTTCCTGGCTCCAACCAAGGAACCCCCCACTAGATTCCTCGTCGCTTCGCTCCTCGGAATGACAGTTTTGCGGCCAAGGCCGCCCGGTTGGTTCCGGCTCCGTCTCGGGCCCTGGACAATCCCGGTGCCTCGCCGGTCCCCCTGGGAGGGCCCGGCGGCATGACAAACCGTAAAGCCTTGACGCCCCGCACCCGGGCGGAGCCATTTTCCCCTAGGCGGAGCCTTTTTGAAAGTGAGGAATGATCTCCTTGGCGATAGTCTCGAGGTGTCTGGCCCGGTCCTCTTGGCGGCAGGAGATGCTGAACATGATGTACCGGGCTCCGGCGTCGATATACTCCTGGATGCGGTCGATACAGTGAGTCACGGTCCCCGCGGCGGCATAGTCACGAACTATTTCGGCGAAGTCGCGGCCGTGCTGGTAACGGCCCCCCATCTCCTCGGCGGCGACTTCGATGGCCTCTTCCTGGGTGGGGTAGATCGTGGTGTGAAGGTAGCAAGCCCACTGGAAATTGGACAGGTCCCGGCCCTCCACGCGGGCATACTCGATGATCTTCCCCACGCTGTCCCGGTACCGCTCCGGGCTGTAGAAGTAGGGAAACCAGCCATCGCCGTGGCGTACCGCCCGGAGCATGGCCACGTCCCGCCTCCCGGAAACCCATACGGGGGGATGGGGCTTCTGAACCGGAGGCGGGTTGATTGCCACGTCCTTGAGATTGAAGTGGCGCCCTTCAAAGGTTACCTGTTCGCCTTTCCACAGGCGGCGCAGCACCTCCAGGCACTCGTTGGTCCGCCGGCCCCGCTGCTTTACGTTCAGCCCGGCGGCCTCGAACTCCACGGGGTACTCACCCCCTACGCCGACGCCCAGGGTGAGCCGTCCGCCGCTGGCCATGTCCAAGCTGGCGGTCACCCTGGCCAGCACCGTGGGATGGTAAAAGGGGACCAGGATGACGGCGGATAGCACCCGGAGGGTTTCGGTCGCGCCCGCGGCCACCGCCATCACCGGCAGGCTGGCGTGGGTGGGTTGGGGTGGACTGCCCCGCATGAAGTGCTCCCCGGCGGCGATGTACTCGTAGCCGCCCAGCTCCTCCATCCATCTGGCCTGCTTGGCAACATCCGCCACGCCCAGGGCAATATTCGCTCCGAAATGCAACTCAGGTTGCGCCATCAACTGCCGTACCTCATGAGAGGATTCCTGCCATCCATCACCCCACTGCTACCCGGTGGCAGGTCGCGTTTATGTTACAGGAACGTGTCAAGGGCGTCACCCCCGGCCAGGGGCGGCGGCCTATGCGGCGGCTCGGGCCGGATGCCCCCAGGCCGCTTTGGTGTTGCCGGGACGATAAATGGGACGGTACATAGATGGATGTCGCTTCGAGCCAGCCGAAGCGGCGAATTGGCGGAATTCACCGCTTTCACTCTCTATGATAGGGAGAAGGATCGGCAAGGGTGGATCTCTACCCTCTCGCCCCGCGTTACCGCCCCGCACCGAAAGCCCGGCGGGGTTTGAATGAAGGCATCGCCAGGGAAATCAGGAAGCCCAGAAAGAACAAGGCGGCGGCATAATAGAAGGCGGCAGAAAAACCCCAGATCTCGGCCAGTCCTCCGGCGATGACCGGGGAAGCCGCCCCAAACAGGGCATTATTGCCCCACATCACGCCGATGGCGGTCCCTTCAAGGCCACGGCCCTCGGTAAGGTCGATGGCCATCACCTGGGTCAGCGAGTTCACCGAGAAGAAGAATATCCCGAAAACCACTACCGATACGGTCAATCCCAGCTGACTGCCGGGCCACACCATGGTTATCGGCAAGATTGTGGACACCAGCATGATGCCGACAATCAAGGGCTTACGCCCGGCCCGGTCTGACACGAACCCGAGTATGGGGCCCGCGACGATGCCCATTGCCGCCAACAGGCCCACGTGAAAGCCCACGGCAACATCTCCCATGCCCAGGTTCTCTTCCATGTAGAAGGGCAGGTACAGAATCAACGCCCGGTCTCCCATACCCCTGATCGCCGAAACCAGCATCACCGAAATCATCCCGGTCCCGCTGAAAGATCGGCCAGCGATTCTGAACTGGCCCGTCAGGCGGCGCCAGAAATTCTCCCCCTCTGCCGTTGGGCTTCCGGTGCGGCGCAGGAACACGGCGATGGCCAGGAACAGCGGCAGGATGAGGACCAATCCGTACCGGAGTATCAGCTGCCAGGAAATGGTCACCAGCAGCGCTCCCACGATGACGGGACCGATGAAGTCACCCAGGCTGCCGGTGGAGCGGTGGAGAGATACCACCAGCCCTTTGCGTTCCGGGAAGCGCTCGGCCAGCATCCCCAGGGCCGGCGGGTGCCATAGGCCGCTGCCGGCTGAACCCAACATCACGGCCACCACCACCAGGGCGAAGGCGCTTCCCACCACGGAAGCCAGGAAGTACCCGAGGCCTATAACGAGCATGGCAATGGCCAGCATCTGCCCCCGCCGGTGGTGATACATGTCTACCAGGATGCCGGAGGAGAGGGCGATGAGGCCGGAGGAAATCTGGCGGGAGGCGTCGATGAGTCCGGCGAAGATGGGGGAGAGGCCCAAGGTGGCGGTGATGTGGGGCAGCAGGACAATGAAGCCCCGGGAGTAGATGTGCTCGACGGTATGGGCTCCGATGACCCCGGCGGCCATGGCCCGGTCTCGGCCGCCGCTGGCCCTGGCACGGGATACTACCCCGCTTTCTGCTGCTTGCGCCATGTTGAAGTACCTACCCTGCGCCCGTCCGGAATATTCGGACCCGTCCCAGAATACTCTGAAGGGAAACGCGCCCTTCAGGCCGGGCCTCCCCGGAAAGGCCTCGTCCTTGCTTTTCCGGGCCGCCAAGCCGTGAAGTCAAGAATCACGTGGAAGCGAGTATACACCGGCGGGAGGGGTTAGCACCCGAATCAAGGGCAACCAAGGGCTTCCCGGTTCCACCGGCCCCCTGGGGGTGTGAAAGGCCGGGCTCCTCTAGCTTCAAGAAGCCCTCCGGGCTCAAGGACGACCCGGCTGCCGGTTCTTCCTCGAGCCCGGCGATGGTTCAGAAGGGGTGTCGGCTACCAGGCGGACCTCAAAACCGACATGATGGGCCCGGCGTCGGCGATGGGCTTCGGGTTGGTGGCCAGCGCCCGGTCGTGGAGGGTCGCGGCGGCGATCAGTTCCAACCCCTCTGCCGGCACCCCAACTTCCCGGAGGGTGGCCGGGATATTCAGCTGCCGGCACAGCCGGTCCACCGCATCGGCCGCCGCCAGACCCGCCTCCTCGTCGCTCAGACCGCCGGTGTCGATCCCCATGGCCTTGGCGATCAACGCCTGCCTGTCCGCGCTGGCGTCCAGGTTGTAGCGCATGGTGTGGGGCAGCAGGATGGCGTTGGCCTCCCCATGGTTCACCCGGTACAGAGCGCCGGTCTGATGGGCCATGGCGGTGTTCAAGCCCAGGCCGGCGGCCCCGGCCAGGGCGGCCAGCAACGCCGCCGTCTTGATGTTCAGCAGGCCGTCCAGGTCTCTCTCCGGGCAGCCGGGCAGGTGGCGCACCAGGCCCTCGATGGCGTGCAGGCCGAAGGCGTCGGCGATGGGGTGGTGGGTCCGGGAGTACACGCTCTCGATGGCAATCCGGAGCTGGCCGATGGCGGTGGACACGAGGATGGGCATCGGCGTGGTGGCCAGGGCCTTCCCGTCGACGATCACGGCTTTGTGCCCGGCTCCCTTCCCGGACATCAGCACCTTTCGGCCCAGGGCCTTGTCGGTCAGGCCGCCCCCTCCCCTGGTAAGCTCCGCGCCCCCCATGGTGGTCGGCACGCTGATGATGGGCGGCCTCCCAGACGGCAGGTCGGGGATGAACACATGGTCCGGCGGCTTGAAGCGAATCTCGAAGTCGTGGAGGTCACGGCCCCCGGCCAGCAGAATGGCGATCCCTTTGCACGTATCGTGGGTGCTTCCGCCCCCGACGCTCACCAGGGCATCGGGCCGCAGCTCTTTGGCCAAGGCGCCGGCTTCGTAGACGACCTCCATGGGCGAGTGGGGCTCGATCGCGGAAAACAGGCCCACGCACCGGTCGCCCAGCGCCTCCTGCACCCGCTGCACCACATTCGACTCCCGCAGAATGTTGGGGCCGCAGACTACCATGGGCCGGGAAACCCCCAGCCGGTCCAGCGAGGCATTCATGCCGGAGATGGAGTCTGGGCCGCAGACGATCTCTTGCGCGACGCTGTTGTAGCTGAATTGCAACACTTTGTCCAAAGCCATATCCAGTGCCTCTCCCCGGAGCAGGTTGTCCACTTACCCGGCGCCCATGTTGATAACGTTCTTGGTTTCGGAGCGCAGTTCCCGGCCGGGCCTGACCCGCTGGATGGCCGCGGCGCAGAGGGCTGGTCGACCAGCTTCCAGCCCTTCGATGTTCTCGGGACCGGGCCGCGGCGGTTATTGCCGGGCCAGCCGCTCCAGTTCCACCGCGAACCACAGGGCCATGCCGCCGCTGCGGTCGTCGATTCCGGAGACCGCCGGGCGGTCCAGGTACTCCCTGAGGTTGCCCTGCACCCCAGTGTTGGTGCAGGCGTCCACCACGTTCCCCTCATCGTCGATGCGCTCGGTCACACCCTGCCATCCGTGCCGCACCGATTCCAGGAAGGAATCGTCCAGCCAACCCCGGCGTAGGCCTCTGGTCATGGCGTACCCAAACATACAGGTGGCGGTGAACTCCTGGTAGGAGCCGGGCACATCCAGCACCTGGGGGAACATCCCAGACGGCTGTTGGTACCGGCGCACCGCGTCCATTTGCTTCAAGTACATCGACAGGATCGCGGCCCGGCTGGGATGCTCTTCGGGCAAATGGGTCAAGGTTTCGGACAGGCCCATGGCGGCGAAGCCGTTGCCCCTGCCCCAGAAGAAGGGTACCGGCCGGCAATGCCAGAACAGGCCGCTTTCCTGCTGGATGCCGCCGTCTCCCAGGAACCGGGTCAGCAGCTCCAGGTACCTCTCGTCGCCGGTGATGTCGAAGGCGCGGCCCAATATCGCCCCGTTCATGAACATATCTTCGGTCCGGAAATCCGGGTCCGACGGAGGCGGCGCGGCGCCGGGGTCTCCGGCCTGGTAGCGGTCCGCCACGTTCACTATCAGTTGGGACCAGCGGCGGTCTCCGGTAGCCTCGGCCAGTTCGGCTCCCCAGAGGACCCCGGCCAGGTTCGATGGCCTGGGCTGGTCGCCGAAGGGATCACTGGCTCCTAGCCTGCTCTCGTCGAGCATCGAGGCTATCTCCAGAGCGACGCCAGGGCCGGTGGGGCCCAACTGGGCCAACCGAAGGCGTCCGCTGATGGGGACACCCTGGGTGTAGACGACGGGGTCCAGATGGCGGCCGTAGGCCGTGTCGAGGATACTGGCCAACCGCAGCTTCGACCGGGAGCGCCGGGAGTCGAGGGCGTGCCGTGCCGGGGAAGGTCCCCAGTCCGGGAACTGGGTGACAAGGCTCCAAAGGCGGCCCAACTCGCCGGATACATGATGGGCCGGAGCCGTCAGGCGTAGGCCGGGGATTGCGCCCAGGCCGTTGGGATTTCCAGTTCCCAGAGCGGCCAGCAACGAGCCGTCATCCCGTAACGGCATGGCGCCAACGGCGGGCGCCATGAGGCCGGCGCTCTGGTTCGCTTCCCACCGTGTATGGTTCCCGGATCGTAACTCGAGCACCCGGTCTGGGGCTTGGAAGCCTACCCAACGCCAGAGGTGCCGTGTTTCAGGGTTTTGCTGGTCATGGAAATAATTACCCTCCGAGGGGTACCCGGTGGAGGGGTCGCCGCCCGCGCCGTTGCCGGGGTCCGCGTCAGCCGCCAGCCCGTCGGGGTTGCCGCAGGGTACCGCGCTGAGGGCTATCTCGCTCGCCAACTGGGGGCCGCCGGCGGCAAAAACCCCCAGGGCCCGCACCGCCTGGGCCACGTCGTCGGGCCGGCCGGACAGGCCGGACACCAGCAGCACCCGGGCGCGGCTGGTGGCGGGGACATAGGCGTCGCCGTCGAGAAGCGCGGGGATCTCCCGCTCCGAGCGGGTGACCCCGCAGGCCGACCGGGTCCACCGGCCCCGTCCTCTCCGGACCAGCGAGTCCAAGGAGGCGACCAGGTCATCGATGCGGTCAGTCATGGCAGGTGTCCGGGCCTTCGAGTGCGTCTATCACTTCTGCACAATATCGATGTTGACGGGCCGGATGCCGCTGACGGTAAAGGTCAACGAGGCTATCCCCGAACCCTCGGTACTGTTGTAGACTTCGATGTTGGACGGGCCGTGCAGGTAGTTGATCTCCTCCCCTTCGAGCCTGAAGGGGCGGTCGTGGCCGGGATAGAAGACCTTAGACGAGTGGACCATTTTTCGACGCTCGCCCTGGCGTCCTCCACGTCCCAGAAGACGTTGTAGGGAAGCCCGCGCAGGACCGTGCCGCTGTCGGGCAAGGCGTCGCCGGCCAGGAGGATTTCCTCATCGCCGTCGCTGACGAGGATGCTTATGTGGCCCTTGGTGTGGCCCGGCGTGTCGATGACCGAGACGCCTTCGGCGATGGAGTCGCCATCGGAAACGAGATCGATCTTGGCCTTGTCCAGCGTTTCGGCAACGTACCAGGCCACGGCAAAGTCGCCCCGGTTCGGATTGCGGGCGTAGTCCAACTCAGTGGGATGGACCAGGATTCGCGCGTTGCGGAACAGGTCCGTGTTCTGACAGTGGTCCCAATGCAGGTGGGTGAGGATGACGGTATCGATATCGTCAGGCGTGAGGTTCCGGGTCTGCAACGCCTTGAACAGCAACCCCCGGCGGGATGCCGGCCCGGTATCGACGACAATGTTCCGGTTCCCAACCTTCAGCAGGGAAATGGTCGAGTAGCCAAACGAGCCCTGGTCGGTATTGAGGCCGAAGCCGTAGGTCAGCACTTCCAGGTCCGGCATTGGTCGGCGCCTCCTTTGGACGGTGTATCGTGGAAAGAGTCGGCGTTTCTTTGGGTGGTGGAAATCCCCCCAACCCCCCTTTACGAAAGGGGGGCGATAGGCAGGTCTTCAGCCGTGCAATGCGATGTATGCCGCAGGGCTACAACGCGGAGGCCAGGGCGGTTACGAGCAGGACGGCGATGAAGAGCAGGGTCCCCACGGCCACCAGGCCACAGCCCAAGAACCCTCCCTTCTTCACCGGCTCGGAGATGATCCGGCGGGACTGGACCGGTCCAGTCCTCTCGATGGTGAACTCTTCGACCCCCGGCTGGCCCCGGAAGCCGCGGGCCGGCTGGTACGATAGGCGGACGCGATAGCCGTCCTCATGCTCCTCCTGGGAGAGCACCTCCCAGGCCAGCTCCTTTTTGCGGTAGCGGCGTCCGTAGAAATCCTGGTTGTCGCGGGCGTGGGCCAGGGCGGCGGCGCGAGCCTGGTCCAACGAGATGAAGTCCCCTCCCCCAGGGGGTTGGGATTCGGGTTGTCCCTGATCCTACACGTTTTCGTCTTCAGCCATGGTCAATCACCTGGTCCTTGCAGGCTTGGGCCGGGAATCGCCCTCAACATACACGACCTGGGGCTTCGGGGCAAGCGGCCAGGCTGAGGGGGCAACAAGCCTCGGCTCGGCCAACGCTAAGGGCCCCAGTCAGGCAAGATTTCGTAAGCTGGGTTGTCCGACAGGTTGGTCTGATTGGAGCCGTCAGCATCCATTGCGTATATCTCCCAGTTCCCATCCCTCTCAGTGTAGAAGGCCAGCTTGGTCCCGTCCGGCGACCAGTCGGGCCTGAAATCATCGATGGAGTTGCTGGTGAGGCGCTCCTGGCTGGTGCCGTCGGCGTCCATAACGTAAATCTCCCAATTGCCGTCACGCGAGGAACTCCAGGCGATCTTGGTCCCGTCCGGCGACCAGGAAGGGCTCACATCTGAGGTTGAGTTGGAGGTTAGGCGAGTCGGGCCAGTACCATCGGAATTCATGACGTAGATCTCCCAATTGCCGTCTCTCTCTGATTGAAAAGCGATCTTATTCCCATCCGAAGACCACTCAGGGCTTGCATCGCGGGCTGAGTTGAAGGTTAGGCGGGTAGGGCTAGTGCCATCTGAATTCATAACGTATATTTCCCAGTTGCCGTCACGCAGGGAATTCCAGGTGATCTTACTCCCGTCAGGCGACCAGGATGGGTTTTGGTCCTCAACCGGGTCAGTCGTCAACCTGGCCACCCCGGACCCGTCAGCATTCATGATGTAGATCTTTTTGCTGCCGTCTCGGTCTGATGAAAAGGCGATCTTGTTCCCATCTGACGACCACGCAGGGTCCCCTTCGGTGGCCACATTGGTGGTCAGGCGAGTCTGGCTGGAGCCGTCGGCATCCATCACATAAATCTCCAAGTTGTTACTGTCTATTCGCCGCACGAAGACAATCTTGCCCCCCGTAGGCGGAGGTATCGGCGTAGCTGTCGGCGCAGGCGTGGGCGTTGGAGTGGGGGTGGGTGTTACTGTTGGGGTAATCCCAGGCGCCAGGGTGGGGGTGTGGGTAGGCGTCGGCCCTACTGTCGGCGGAACCGTCGGCGTCGGCGTCGGCGTCGGCGTGGGAGTCGGGATTGCCCTTGGGGTGGGGACCGGCGTGGCCCCGATGACCTGGAAGTTGGCGATGGCACTCTTGGCCGAGTTCATGGTCAGGGTGCAGGACGGCGTATCTCCGCCGCAATTCTCAGACCACCCGGTGAACCACCAGCCCGAACTGGGCGTGGCCTGCAACGTCGCCTGGGTCCCACATAGATACTGCCCGCCTCCGGTCGCGATTCCACCGCCCAGGGGGCTTGCGCTGGCGGTCAGGGTATAGACCGGGCGCTCGATGGTTACCTCCACCGCCCGGTCCTCCCGCATCTCTACCCAGGCAAACATTCTGTCCACGGTATCAGCACCTGTCCACGTGACCCCAAAGCAGGCCTGATTGGGCGTTGCCTGGAGCAGCACCCGTGACCCGACCTCATGCTTCCCGTCCGGGCCGGGCGCTTGGCTCACCTGGACCATTCCGTTGAGCACGAACATCATCAGTTGGCCCGGATCGAGAGTCTCGCCATTAATGGACAAGGGAAAGCCGGTGGGCTCGGCGCAGTGCGCCATCAGGTTCCGCTTCTGATCCACGGTTACGATGATGGAGGTCGATGAAGGGTTGACCCCGGCGGGCAGGTCTCCGGTCCACCTTTCGAATCCGTATTCACAACTGGCCGTGACCCGGACCCGTCTCCCGACCGGGTAGCGTCCGTCATCGCTGGAGGGGTTCAGGCCGATTCTACCCAAGCTCCCGGGTTGGACCGTGGCCTCCAGCAGATAAGTCGGCGGTGGTGTTGGTATTGGCGTCGGGGTGGGTGGCGTGGGCGTCTCCGTTGGCGCGGGCACCGGCGTATTTGTTGGTGCCGGTGCGGGCGTGGGTGTGTCGGCGCGGGAGCCACCGTCGCGGTAGGCGTCGGGACCGGCGTGGAGGCAGCTATTGCCGTTGGGCTGGGCCGGTCCGTCGGCGATGCAGTGGGCGCCGGAGTCAGGGTGAGCACCGGCGCTGGAGTGGGCTCGGGCTCCCTGACGGTCAGGGCGAACACGCTGAGGCTATCCACCTGGGCCCGGGCGGTGGACGCGTCGAAGTCCACCGTGGTGGGCAGGGCTTCCCAGCGGCGGCCGGCATCTTGGTAATGCTGGAGAACCAGGTTGGATTCGACGCCGCCGGCCGCCGTTGCATCGGCCGCGCTCAACCGCACTCTGATGGTGATTGGCTTCAGCAGGGCCGACTCCATGGTGAGGTTGAACGCCGTCTGGGTCGCTTTGTACCGCGGGGGCATTACCGGTATCTCGGACGAGGAAAGCGCGCGAAACGACAGTTCAGTGGGAACAGCCGCTGTTCCCTCGTCTGCCTCAATGGTCACGCTGCCATCGGAAGACACCACCGTGATCGGCGCACCCGGTTCCATCGTCACGCGGACAATATCGTCCGTTGACGATGAAAACACCCCGGCGGCGAGAAGTATTCCCATCATCACCAGGGCCACGGCTGCCGTTCCGGACAGAACGGCTAACGACTTTAAAGCGGGTTTGGGCTCGCCGAGAATCTGCCGCAGTTCGACGGGACCGGTCTTGTCGATGACGAACAGTTCCACGCCGGGCTTGCCCCGGAACCACCAGGCCGGACGATAGGAGAGCCGGACCCGGTAGTAGTCCTCGCTCTCCTCGGCGCTCAGTTCCTCCCAGACAAGCTCGCGGTCGGCGTAGCGACGCCCGTAGAAGTCGGTGTTGTCGCGGGCGTACCGCAAGGCCAAGACCCGGGCCTGGTCCAAGGAGATATAACCCAGGGCCTCGCCTTCCGGCGTGAACTCTAGCTTTTCCCCCTCTTTCTTGCCCTCTTCCTCGGCCAACTGACACCCCCGGAGGGGGATATCTCCAAAACGGAGATACCCGTTGACCAATATAACCGAGGGTCAAGATTGAGGCAAGCCCGAATCAGGTGAAGCGGGAAGCAGCGTCACGCCGCCAAAGCCGCCGGTATCCACGCCTCCAGCAGCTTCTCCAGCTCCTCCCGGCACTCCGCCAGCCGGTGCTCGGCCCCATCGTAGAGAACAAGCTCCTTGGGCTCCAGGGCGGCGGCGTAAATCTGCTGGGCGCAGGAGTACGGGAGACGCGTGTCGCTCTTGCCGTGGACCACCAGCAGGCGTCGAGGAGAAAGCTGCGCAACGGCGCCGGTGCCGCGGGTCTGGGGCGACAAGCAGACGACTCCCTTGACGGAGGAGCTGACCGCCCCGGCGGCGACGACCACGGCCCCTCCGAACGAGTGCCCCACCACCACCACCGGCCCACGCCCATCCTTTCCCAAGAAGGATATGCCGACCAGCAGGTCCAGGACGCACTCTTGGAAGTCGCCGGGATAGCGGTAGTCCAAACGAAGGGAGGTGATGCCTTGCCCCTGCAATACACCGGCCATCCGCGCGTAAATGCCGGGTCCCGGACCACCGAATCCACCCCTGACGCCGGAGACCCAGACCACCGCCTGGTGAGACCCGGGGGCCGGATGCAGGATCCCCCGGAAGTCGCCCTTGTTGGTGCGAAACAGCATACCCTCGCCAACGCGTCCGTCAGCGGGAGGGCCGCCGCTGAGCACCTCCCGGATGGCTATTGAGACGCTCTCCGGGCGGTCGCCAGGGCTCTGGTTCTCGGGTGTCGCCATAAGTCCTTTTCTCAACGAGACGCAATCACCGCCGGCTACCCGCATCCGTTAAGGACCGCGCCGGGGCGGTTAGCTCAGGAAGCCGCGCACTGCGGTGAGGAACCCGTCGGGGTTGTCTTCGAAGACCATGTGCCCGGCCCGGGGGACCTCCGTCAGCCGGGCGTCGGGGATCGTTTCAACCATCCGCCGGGCCACATCGGCGCCCAGCAGGTCCGTCTCGCCGCCGCGGACGATCAACGTGGGGCAGCCAATCTTGGGCAGCGCCGGCCAGAGGTCGATGGATGGAGCGCTGGTGCCGTTCCGCCGCTGCTCCCGGACTGCCAGGTCAAAGCGCCAACCGACCTTGCCGTTGGGCAGCTCCATGGTCGAGTACCGCAGACGCCGCAGCAGCACGGCGTCGGACGCGAAACGGTCCTGCGGACCCATGTACTCCACGACCGCCTCGAAAGAGTCGAACTCCTCGGGAAGCTCGGTGATCTCCCGGGTGATGCGCTTGGCGCCCCGGGGGTCGATCACGGGACCGATATCCACGACGATAAGCTTTTTCACCCGGTCCGGGTAGCGGGAGGTGAAGGCCATCCCGTTGCGGCCTCCCATGGAATGACCCACCAGGATGAAAGAGTCCAGCGCCAGGGCGTCACAGAACCCGGTTAAGTCGGCCACGAAGGCGTCGGTGGAGTAATCTCCACCTGGCGCCCAATCGCTCTCGCCGCGGCCTCGCTGGTCCAGGGCCAGGACGTGAAAGTCTTGGCACAGGGCGGCCGACACGTCGTCCCAGGAGTGGGCGTGGCCCCGGAGGCCGTGGAGGAGCAGCAAGGTTGGTTTTCCGGCGGCCCCCCAGTCCAGATAATGCAGCTTCAGGCCGTTGGCGGCAACGGTCTTGTCCTCGGGTCTAACTCCGGTGGTCATCTCTCGCCCTCCGACTCCGCTTAAATCGATACGCTGGATGCCCTCGAATGGGTAGACCAAGTGTAGCATAGCTCCAGGAGACGACCCGGCGGTGTCTCCCGAATAAGAGCAGCCGGTTCACCGGCCCCAGGGCGGGAGTCCAGAGAGCACTGCCTTCCGGCCCCGGCTCGGCCACGGTTTGTTGACGCCTGGGGGCGCCGCTGCTACACTCGCTCCCATCCAAATGGACCGGTAAAATGGACCGGCCATTTTCAGGAAGGTCGGCTCCTCACCGAGGAGCACGATTGAGAACGGACGGTCATTCGACAGGTTCATGGACCGCACGAGCTTGCCGAACCGCTCGGGGCGATAGATACTTGGAGCCCATCCGAAGATTTCAGATTCGGCCGATCCCGGTCCTTCGACAAGCTCAGTACGAGCGGGTCCCGGCGTTGTAGGGGCGATTGGCCAATCGCCCCTACCGGATAGACCCATCGAACCATATTGTTAGGTATTGGGATATGGTCTGAGTGGAGCGGCAAGCGAAGCAATGGACCAAACAATGAGAGCCATGCAGGTGACCGGACCCCGCCGTCTTGAGATGGTGGAGGCGCCCCGGCCCAGCCCGGCGCCGGGGCAGGTGCTGATCCGTTTGGAAGCCCTCTCGGTCTGCGGGACGGATATGACGGCCTACCGGCACCCCCAACCGGAGGAGGCATACCCTCTGGCGCCCGGCACTCCCTGCCACGAGTGCGCCGGCACCATCGTGGAGAGCCGCGCCCCGGAATGGCCGGAAGGGCAGCGGGTCATCCACCTCCCCGCCCTGAGTCTCGATGGGGGGTCCGAGTACGTGCTGGGCGGGTCGTCCAGCCTGGTGGCGCTCCCCCGGGACGGCGACCTGGACGAGTGGCTCATGTGCCAACCCTGGGGCACCGTACTGTTCAGCCTGGAGCGCATCGGGCCGGTGGTAGGCAATCGGGTGGTGGTGCTGGGGCAGGGCTGCATCGGCCTCCTCTTCACCATGACCCTCCGGCGTATGGGAGCGGGCCAGATTATCACCGTCGACCGGATCGGCCACCGGCTGGAGGCTTCGCGCCGTCGCGGGGCCGACCTGGCGGTCAACTCCTTGGAGGAGGACCCCGTGGAGGCCGTGAACGAGGCCACCGGGGGCCAGGGGGCCGACCTGGTGGTGGAAGCCAGCGGGGACCCGGCGGCGCTGGTGCAGGGAATCCAGATGGCACGGATGTACGGCACGGTTATGCTCTTCGGCATTCCCGAGGAGAAAACGGTTCCCTTCGACTACTTCTCCGCCATCACCAAGCAGATCACCTTCGTGGGCACGGTCAGCGCCACCTGCGAGGCCCCGGCCCGTCCCATCCGGCTGGCGGTAGATCTGAAGCAGCAGGGGACGCCCGATCTCTCCTGGCTCGTAACCCACCGCCTTCCCTTTGCCGAAGCTCCCAGGGGGTACGAGATGTATGCGGCCAGGAGCGACCAAGTGCTCAAAGTGGTGTTGCAGATGTGACCTGAAGGGTGGCGCCGGGGAGTTTCCGGCCCTCAATATCAACGGCACTAGTACTCAGTCAACTTAATGCTGATAGTTGTCATTCAGAGCGAAGCGAAGAATCTCGTTGTTACGCTGAGATTCTTCGTCGCTGCGCTCCTCAGAATGACATCCTGCCAAAACGAGGCTGACTGACCACTGGTTCACGCTCAGGCACCCAACGCCACTACCGGCGGATGGTGCGCCGGGTCGTCCGGGTGAGAGCCATCAGGTCCCGGATGTCGCCGGCTTTGTCCAGGTCCCAGAGCATCTCGAGCAGCCGCTCCACCCGCTTGCCGGGCAGCACGTCGCCCACCAGGTTCCGGAACTTGTCGTTGAGCTGGCCGTCGGTCATGGGATTCTTCAGGGACCCCGTGGCATGGGTCACCGTCTCGGTGTGGGAAGCGCCGTCCTTTTGGGTGAGCGTTACCTCGCCCGCATCCTCGGCCATGGATGGGTCGACGGTGGCGCTGATCTTGCCGCGCAGGGAAACGATGACAGGGTCCGTCACCTTGCCGTCGGTGTATTGGGCGGGAAAGGCCGCACCGTCCACGAAGCCGACGGCCATGCAGTGCTGGTAGGAGAACTTCCCTTCCAGGCCCAGTTGGGGGTGCGGCCGGTCCATCAGCTCCAGCACCAGCGGGTGCACCCGCGCCGTGACCCGCTCCACGGCATCGGGGGTGGCGCCTTCCCTGTTCCGCAGCGCGGCCATGGCGTCGATGAGAGGATGGCTGACCACGCCGCAGGAGTAGGGCTTCAGGGCGTTGTTGTACAACACCCAATCCTCGCCCAGACCGGCGGTTGCCTTATCCAGGTCGTAGAAGGCGGAGGCCACGGCGGGGAAACCACGGCGCCCCTCCAGGATGGTGGTGGAGCCGGTGAACCCTTTCCGGGCCAGCAGGCCCGCTAGGACGCCGCTCTGGGCGGCGCGGCCCGGGTGCAGCGGCTTGGCCATTGAGCCGAACACCTCCCGCACGCCGGCGGCTTGGGTCCCGGCGATGCCCATGGCGTGGACCAACTGGAGGGTTTCGAGCCCCAGGATACGTCCGGCCGCCGCCGTCCCCCCGAACACCCCGCAGGTGCCGGTAATGTGCCAGCCGGCGTCGTAGTGGGCCGGATAGACCGCCAGGCCTATCCGGCAGCACACCTCGATTCCCAGCACCGACGCGGCCAGCACCTCTCTCCCGCTGGCGCCCTGCCGCTCACCCAGGGCCAGGGCGGCCGGAATGGTGGGAGAGGACGGGTGGATTACGGTGGGGAAATGGGTGTCGTCGTAGTCTTCCAGGTGGCCCAGATAGCCATTGGCCAGCGCCGCGTTTTGCAGCGACGTGCGGACCCCGGTGCCGAGTACGGTGGCCAGGGGCCGGGATCCCTCCTCCCGGAACAGGTCCAACAGGAGGTCCAGGGAAGGGTCGCGGGCCGCGTAGAGGGCGACGGCCAGGAAGTTGATCAGGCAACGCTTCCCTTCGTGGAGGAGAGGCTCGGTGATTCGCTCCGGAGGGGTCTCAACCACAAACCGTGCCAGCGTTTCGGTAGTACCCATTTGAACTCCTTAGACGAACTCCTGGTCGGCGTGGGCCGGCCTGCCAGTGCGTTGACTCGGAGACGGCCGGGATCCAGCCGACGCTTTTCTGGATTCCGGCCTTCGCCGGAATGACGGTTGGAGGAAGGAATGTCGGCTAGTTTCGCCGATGTGAAGCTATTTACAAGACGGTACACCAAAGTGCGGGCGTGGCGCCACCGGCAATCGGCCGCCGGGCAGGCCGATACCGATACCGATACCGAATCTGGCGGGCTTAAATGCGACGGCCGGCGATCCGCACTCCCGATATTGGCGATCCGCGTCGCTGATCCCGCTCGTGGTGAGCTTGTCGAACCACCGGCCCCGAGCCCTTTGTCATGCTAACCAAGGACGGATGACCCTGACGGCAATTTTCGAGACTTGCTACCGGGCAGGTCGCCAAAGACACCGAACCGGTTTTGCCTCAAAACGGTCAATCCGGGCAGAGAAGCTACGAGGAATCTGGTGCGGGGTTCCTCAAAGGCAACTTGGACCAACCGCCCCAGGCGCCTCGATTCACTCGAAGTGACGTGTTGCAGGGCGCTCGAGGTGACATAATCCGGGCTAATCTTGGGGCCGGACCGCGGCGATCGGGCCGGAGGTCCGTTCCTATCCGGCAGCCGGTGCCTACCTCTTGATGATCAGCAAGGAGAAGTAGTCGAAGTCCTCCTCCGAGAGTTGGTGGATGTCTTGCACCACCTCCTCCCGGAGGGTGGTGGCCCGGCGGACGTAGATGGCCTTCCCCGCCAGGCCCAGCTTCTCCAGGTTGGCCAGAGCGTCGATCAGGGTGCGGTTCACTTCCATCAGCACGATGGTGTCGTAGTTGGTGATAGCCTCCCGAAGGTCGTCGATGCCGTAGACCGCGGGCAGGATCGCCAACCGCTGGCCGTGGGTGACCAGGGGCACGCCGGAGCTGGCCGCCGCGGCCATCACCGACGAAACGCCGGGAATAACCTCCACCGGTACGCCGGGTTCGGCCAGGAGCACCGTCTCGAGCAGGTGGGAGAAGGTGCTATATAGCATCGGGTCCCCTTCGGTGATGAAGGCGACATCTTGCCCCCGCCGTAGTCGCTCGGCGATGGCTTCTCCGGCGTTGCGCCACGCCCGCGTCGTCTCCAGGGAACTGTCGGCGGGCAAGGCAAGCCGCAGGACTTCTTGCCGGGCATCATCCAACAGATCCTGGACCACGTCCAGGGCATAATTCCCCCGCTCCGGTTCCGACTGGCGGACGCAGATCACCGGGACCCGCTGGAGCAGCTTCGACGCCTTAACCGTCAGCAACTCGGGGTCGCCGGGGCCCACTCCGACCCCAAAGAAGCGGCCGTGCTGGCTGGTATTTCCCTGTTCGCTCATCGTTCAGCCCACCTGAAGATGTTTTCAACATTTGCCGGCCTCGCCGAGAAGCCGGCCCGAGTCCGTCGCGTTCGGGTCCGTGCCCGCTCAAGGCCGAAATCCGTCACCTACCGGTTATTTCACGACCACGTTGATCAGGCGGCCGGGGACGTAGACGGTCTTGCTCACCTGCTTGCCCTCGGTGTAGGTCTTGACCCGGGGGCTGGTCAGGGCCAGTTGCTGGGCTGCTTCCTCCTCGATGCCGGCGGGGACCTCCAACTTGTCCCGAACCTTGCCGTTGACCTGCACGACCAGGGTGATGGTCTCCTCGGAGGCCAGGGCCTCATCCCAGGTGGGAAACAGCTGCTGGTGAATGCTGTAGGGGTGCCCGGTCCGCTCCCACAGTTCCTCGGAAAAATGGGGCGCCATGGGGGCCAGCATCAGCAGGAACTTCTCCACGCATTCCCGCCAGGTGTCCGGGCCGATGCTGGCGTCCGCCCAGACCCGGTTGAGGTGGTTGGACAGCTCCATCAACGCGGCGATGGCGGTGTTGAACTTGAAGCGGTCCAGGTCATTGTGACACTTCCGGACGGTCTGGTGAAGGACGCGCAGCGTCTGCCGTTCTTCATTATCATCGCTGGTCGCCCGCGGCGCTGCTTTATGCGTGGCGTCCAGGTCAGCCGGGTTGCGGTCCACCATATCCCAGACCCGGTTGAGCCAGCGGGCCATCCCGTTGATGCCCACCTCACTCCAGGGACCTCCCTGGTCCCACGGGCCGATGAACATGAGAAAGCAGCGCACGGTGTCGGCGCCCAACTGGCCGACCACCTCGTCGGGGTTGACCACGTTGCCCCGGCTCTTGCTCATCTTCTCGTGGTCCTCGCCCAGAATAACTCCCTGGTTGTACAGCCGCAGGAAGGGTTCTTCGAAGTCCAGCAGCCCGATGTCGTGGAGGGCCTTGATGAAGAAGCGCGAGTAGAGGAGGTGCAACACCGCGTGTTCCGCGCCGCCGGTGTACTGGTCCACCGTCAGCCAGGTTTTGGCCGCGGCCGGGTCCCAAGGGCCGTCACTGTAGTGGGGGCTGACGTAGCGCAGCATGTACCAGGCGGAGTCCATGAAAGTGTCCATGGTGTCGGTCTCCCGGCGCGCCGGGAGACCGCAGCGGGGGCAGGAGGTCTGCGCGAACTCCTGGTTGGAGGCCAGGGGAGAGTCGCCGGTGGGTTTGAAGTCGGCGTCGGGAGGCAGGAGCACTGGCAGGTCTTCCTCGGGCACCGGCACCGTGCCGCATTCGTCGCAGTATACGATGGGAATGGGCGTGCCCCAATAGCGTTGCCGCGATATCAGCCAGTCGCGAACCCGGTAAGACACGGCGTGATGGCCCCAGCCGTTCTTT
>Ga0187827_10000118_pt1 | contig 120784 bp, 101 predicted proteins | sample ETNtaG_39_FD_167969 | JGI IMG/M metagenome (GOLD analysis project Ga0187827, IMG submission 167969) | Marine microbial and viral communities from oxygen minimum zone, Eastern Pacific Ocean - ETNP2014_SV_150_PacBio MetaG (Illumina Assembly) | ecosystem: Environmental > Aquatic > Marine >... | reverse complement strand
CATCTGAGGAATAAGCCACATCCGCCGTAAGCAAGTCCCTGTCAGCGTCAGATGCATTCCAGCCAATTCTAACCGTTCCCCCTAGTATCTCGCCGCCCCGAGGATAAAAAACATTCACAATGGGAGGATCGGGGTTGTCGATACTGAACGGATCGCTGACGGCCACTCCTCGTAGCGAATATTCCGACATGTCTGTGGCCGTTATTCTTAGTTGATAATTATCTCCATCCGGGACCTTGGAACTATCCCATTCCCATTTCTCCATATCACTCTCGCCGCTGGTGATATTTATCCATTCCCCAGTCCCGTTCTTCCAGGCCACATCAATCAAAACACTGTCGTCATCGGGGTCCCAAATGTCCCATTCTATATCTACTATTCCCCATAGTGGATCAGCACCGCCAACCGTAAGGTTTGAAATCCTCGGTGGGTCGGGGTTATGAATAATAAAAGAGGAATCGGAATCATCCTTCCCCTTCAGCTTCTCCGGCGAGTCGTCCACTGCCTCGAGCCGCAACCAGTACCCCCGCCCATCCGGCATTTCCGAGGTGTTCCAGATATAGCTACCGTTGTTCGGTAAACCGGTTTCGAGAATTCTCCATTCATCCATAATTCCCTGTTTAAAATATATAAAAATAGAAAGCGTGTCGTTGTCCGGATCCTGGGCGCTCCAGTTCACAGGTGCAAGGCCGCTGATCGTCGTCTCCCCCTGTGGTGAAATAAGTTGAATCACTGGCGGATCGGGATTGTAAAGCGTGAAGGGACCAAATATCGGGCTTTCCCCTCTAAGGGAATGGGGTGATGAATCGGTGGCATTCGCTTTCAACCATAGGTGACCGTCCGGCGCCATACGCGTGTTCCATGGATGCGAGCCGGAATTATCGCGGTATATCGCAATCTCGCTCCAGTTGAACATATCGGAACTGTGGTAGAGACCCACGGAAACACTGTCACCATCCGGGTCATAAACCGTCCAGTTGAGATACACCCGGTCCTGGAGAATGTCGGTCGGGTCAGGTGCTTGAAGCGTTATCATGGGAGCATCGGGATTGTAAACCTTGAAGGTATTGTTGGAAGTATCGTTTCCAGACAAACGGTCAGCGGAATTGTCGGTAGCCTCGACCCGGATCGTGTATGCGGGACCGTCTTCCCCCAGGCTTGTATTCCAATAATAAATGCCGTCATTTTCCTCATTTTCCGCAACCAAAAACCATCCGCTGCCGTTGTTGGCCGATATTTTTATTGCCAGTGCATCCCGGTTGGCATCCTCGGCGTGCCAGGTGATGGGAACTGTTCCATTAAGTTCTTCCCCACCGTCCGGTGACCGCAAAAAAACTCGGGGGGCTTGCTCCACTCTCAGGGGAAGGTCGGACACCAGCGAGAAAGGCTGTGGACCCGAGGGTATTGAGAAACCGGTGACCTTCACTCTCCACCAACCGGGGTTCGGGTCCACTATCTCCACCTGCTCCACGATATTTAACCGATCGGGAGAATCGAAAACCGCCTGCGAGAGGGGAGTTGAGGGATCGAGCGTATACGGAAAATATTCATTTCCTAAAGGGTCCGTAATAAGAAGGTCGATGTCGTTTATAAGTTCTTTCGCACCATCGTTGGGGGTTCCGGCCTCCAAATCGTTCCAAGCGAGAGTAAGCTTTAGACGCTCGGCACCGGGTACGACACGGACCGTATACTCTATTTCGCCGGTATTATCTATCTCGTCCTCGATCAACAGTGTTGAATTCTCCGAATCATTTTTTATTATTTCTGCGGACGCCCTTGCTCTCACCTGCCCGTACCCGGTCATGTAATCCGGACCATAGTACCCCCCGAGGTGAGTGCCGGACGAGCAGATATTCACTATGTCCCTTGAGCCGTGAATGATAAGAGCTTTTAGCGTGGAAGAGGCGAGGTCCTCCTTGTGATTTTTGCGGTACTCTTCCACTAGGAGGGCGGAGATACCCGAGACATGCGGCGCCGCAAGGGAGGTTGCCATGTAGGGTCGGTAAGCACCATCAGCCCTCCCGTCGGTGGTGTTTATGTTGTCGTCCCCACCAGGACCCGGAAAGTTCCCGTAGGTCCCACCCGGAGCCATCACTTCGGGTTTGAGCCTGCCGTCGTCGCAGGGCCCCCAGTTGCTGCCGGAGTAAATTTCGGTATGTGAATGATCCTGGGTATGGATAGTATCGGGGTCTCCATCATCGTCATACGTTGCCCCAACCACTAGAACGTTCTTTGCGGTCTTGGGTATGTTAATGGTGCCGAAGTTGACATAATCCGTATGATTCATATCCGTTCCACCAAATCGATCATCCCTCTCGTTGCCGGCGGAAAACACTATCAATGGGATTCGATCATTTCCGAACTCGTTCATTGATCCGGCGGCCACCAGATCGAACCAGCGGGATTTGCTTCCGTAATCGGCGAAACCGTCGTTATCCGTGAAGCGCGGGTCAACACAGCTCGGACCCCCTGACCTGGTGACTATGCCCCAGGAGTTTTGTGACACGTAAACGTTACGTTCATTAATTGCATCCCCGAAGGCCCCCTCCCCCTCGGAGAAATTGAAGTTCACCTTCCAGTATGAATAGAGCTCCGCTTCCGGAGCCATACCGCTGAGATTTCTATTCTGTATCGGTCTTCCGTTTCCGCACATGACCCCTGCAACAGCCGTGGCGTGACGGTGGGTCTCCGGAGGTCGATTTGAATCCGAAGAGGGACCTTTCGGATCCGCAAGATTCACCCTGCCCGAGAATCCGAGATGGGTATCCCGAACACTGGATGAATCGTAAATCATTAGCGGTATGCCATCTCCAGTCAAGTTATAAGGTGCTTTCGCGACTAGATCCACTTCCAGCTCCGGACGTGAATAATCCAGGTCTTCCTCATTTCCCACTGGCAGCGATTCCGGCTCGATCCATTGTATGGCATCTTCATCCATGAGCTTGGTAAGGATTTTATGATCATCTGCGTCAATTATGCATGGGAGGCCATTGAGGATCGGGCTCCAGCCGCCAGTTTGGATAGCTGTCCCGTGGCCGGAAAGTACCAGCCTTGCCTCATGCTGAGAAACGTCCGAAAAAAAATTTACGAAAAGATGAACTTGTCCCTTGCTGTCCGTCCACTCCGGGTCGGTAATTTTCCGATAAAGAAAATCATTCAGAGCGGGGGATAAGCGGTCCTTTGGCTCTATTTCTCCTGCCCAGAGTATTTTCGGGTCCATTATTAGACGGGGGATGGCCTTGGTCGATACGGCGGCAAACCAAGCATTGGTGTGAAGATAAGCCCCGGAAAGAAGCTTTACTCCGCAATTCTCAAGACTTTCTCTCTCGTTCTTAGACGGAATGCTCGCGAACTGGAGAATAATGTGCATCTTTTGATCTTTTGGAAGCTTGGTGGTATCCAACGGTTCAGTTTGCTCCGTTATTTCCCTTGAGTGGAGCAAGATGCTGAATTCCCCCTGGGTTTTCCGCCTCGAAAATATTCGATCATCCAGGGCAGGTGCCATTTGCGGTCCGCCAGTGGAGCTGACGAATAGAAAATGTGGAGTAATGAAAAGTGTGAGAATCAGGCCAAGCGTAATGATCCTTCCCATGGATTATCGATAACGGGAAGCATATTATTTATTTTTCACTGGATTCATTGTTTTGGAACTCAACCATACGCTCGGCTATACCTATACACGAGAGAAGATCATCCAGGGTGTTCTTGAGCATTCCCGGTTCTTGGCACTGGCATTGAAAAAATATCTTTCGACCGTCCAATCTTGCCGTAACGTAACCCTTGTTATCAACATCCACGGCTCCGAATATGCTTTTGGCCTTCTCGCTGCTGTCATAGTTCAGGGTTATAACCCCACTTGATGTCCGTACACTTTTCTCTTCCATACCCGACACTACGTTAAACTAATGGTGTTTGGAGACCCAAAAAGATCATCTGTCGAAAAAGATGTTCTTCGAAGAGATGGAGACGGGAATCCCTATTGCCACAGTACCTTCGATGAGGCCCAGTCGTTTGGCTATGACGCCGGGCCGGAACATGACCCTGGAATCCAGGTTCAACGTGGAAGCGGTCCTTGCCGCCGAGCCGAGGGCTATGCCAAGGTCAAGAAGCTTGAAACAGCAGTTGGGACCTGTGAAATCCCCCGATAACGTTTTTCCGAAATCCTTGCAGCCATAACCGCAAGCCTTGCAATCCGCCCCAAGCGGCTTGTGGGGTTTTACTCCTACCAGCAGCAAGCCGTGGCACTGGAGAATGTTCATACCATCGCGGATATAATTTGCCTGGCCGGTCTCGTTTCCATGTTCCACCATTGTCCTACCGACAGTTTCCAACTCTTCATCGTTTAGGATAACGGTGTTCAGTGAATTCTGACCCAGCCCCTTTGGAGACGTTATTGCTGCTGCCTCCATTATACCAAGGCAGTGTTTTACCGTTTCTCTCAAGCGTTCTTTAAGCATGTTCATTCCTCAATAATATCAAATATCCCCTAGGGAGAACTTTATCATCATTATCTCGAACTCCAGCCGGTGCTTGGATTCGTTCCAACCGGACATGTGTGAGATAGGGGACCACCGTTGGAACTTCTCCAATATTTCCCCCTGGTAGACCGACTTCGTCAGTTCCTTTTTGTGGGTCCTGTATATGTTGAGAGCCCGCAGGAACCATTTCTCCCTTGCATGGTATAATCCAAGCCAGAAAAAATTATCCATCATTGAAATAAGAACGGTTGGTGAAAGAGAAGTACGGGTTCCCTTCAGAACTGAATCGCCTAATTTCGCGAGATTCGCCCCTTCGTCGAGAATTCCCTTCCGGGACAACTCGCGGCTCAACTCTAGTATCCGCAGCGAAAAATACTGTCCTGGCGGGAAGACCATGCTGTGAAGCATGTCATTGAAATGACGCATGTCGATGGTAGGGAAGGTCCGGTAGGAGGAGGCTTCTATCATGGTGTCTCTGATGGAAAGTAATATCTGGATATTGCCATCGCTCATTTCCCCATTGTTTTCGATCAATGCGGTAAGACTTCCCGTCATTTGCAGTTCCATTTCCCGTGCTGTGTCGTTGGCAGCCTTCAGATAAGAATCATTAATTCCTACAGGATGCTTCATACAAATCTCCAAATAGCTTCCTTTAATATTAAAATATTATATCGAAAAGAAATAAATAAATAAAAACCCGCTGTTTGTGAGTAGGGAACGGGAATCTTGGGTCAATTGATACCCCGATGGAATGAATTATAATTCCCGTTATAAACTCAACGGAGTGTATATCCATGATAAAAATAAACGATTACCGCGGGAATGAAAAGTTTGACGAATCCAGTATCCATTACGGTCACGAATATGATGATGAGGACGATCCTTTCATAGAGTATGATGAAGACGAGGAAGATAGCGATGATGAACCGGAATATGATGACGACCCCTGTGGGGGACTCGATGACGAGGAAGAAGAGGAGGGGGGCGATGACGAAGGATCAGGGGACGAACCGGAAGATGACGACGATCCTTTCGGGGGATTCGATGATGATGGGGACGAAGAAGAAGAGAAAAAAGAAGAAGAAGAGGAGGAGGAAGAAGATTCGGTAGATTATGACGACGATCCCTTCGGGGGATCCGATGATGATGGGGACGAAGAAGAAGATGAGGACGTGGGAAAGGACGAAGCAGACGAAGAAGAGGACAACGAGGAGGAGAAAGAAGAGGAAGAGTATGACGACGACCCCTTTGGTGAGCTTGCCGATGGGGGAGAGGAAGATGAGGAAGTGGAGGAAAAGGAGGAGGAGGGGGGAGAGGAAGAGGAAGAAGAAAAAGAAGAAGAGGAATATCTACCGCCACCTCCGGATGATGAGGAAGAAGAGGAGGCTGAAGACTCCGTGGATTATGACAAAGAAGAAGGTGAGGAGGAAGGAGAGGAAGAAGATTCGGTAGATTATGACGATGAAGAAGGTGAGGAGGAAGGAGAGGAAGAAGATTCTGTGAATTATGACGATGAAGAAGGTGAGGAGGAAGGAGAGGAAGAAGATTCTGTGGATTATGATGACGAAGAGGGAGAGGAAGAAGACTCGGTGGATTATGATGATGATGAAGAGGAAAAAGATGTCGAAGAAACCGAGATCGAAGGGCCCGAAGCGGACAAGATATATCTGGGAAGAGTTGGAAATAGAAGCGTCCAGCTTCCCGTTGCTACATTGAAGAAACATTTGGTTGCCCTAGGCGCTTCCGGTTCCGGAAAGACCGTATTCGGAAAATGTATACTGGAAGAGGCCACGAGAAACGGTATTCCATCAATAATAATGGATCCCCAGGGCGACCTGGCCTCCCTGATATTGATATCCAGCGAGGAAGAATGCGAAAAGCACAACATTCCTCTGGAGATACTGGAGCAGTACAGGGAAAAGGCCGAAGTGAGGATATTCACACCGGCATCTTCGAGAGGAATTCCATTGTGCATCAATCCCCTAAAGACACTTCCGGCGGATTTTTCACCCGAGGACGCCATAAAAGCCCTGGACACCATCTCCAACTCCATTGCATCCCTCCTGGGCTACAAGACGGATTCGGATTCCGGGAAAGCCGCAGCGTCCTACCTCTACCACATCCTTGAAACAGCATGGGGGAGCGGCTTCGAGGTTGAGGACTTCCGCACCCTGGCCAATATAGTGGATAAACCGGAAACCATGGATATCGAGGATTCCTCGGACATCATAAAGTCGAAGGAACGGGAGAGGCTCGCGCGAAAGCTGAGGCATCTCACAATGGGGATCGAGAAACTTCTTTTCAGCTTTGGATTCCCTCTGGACATGGAGGAGCTGCTGACTCCCGTGGAAGAGGGAAAGACCACCGTTAATATCATCTATCTCAATACTCTCTCGTCGGAAGCGCACAAGCAGTTCTTCATAGCCGTTGTGGGAAACGAGCTGTACAGCTGGATGCTCACGCACCCGTCGAAAGAGGTGCAGGTACTGTTCTACATAGACGAGGTGGCACCTTACCTGCCCCCCCATCCCTTCAATCCCCCGGCCAAGGGCATCCTGAAACTACTTTTCAAGCAGGCCCGGAAATACGGCGTTTCATGCATGATGTGCACACAGAACGCAGCGGATGTGGACTACAAGGCCATGGCCCAGGCCAATACCTGGGCATTGGGAAGGATGATGACGCCCCAGGACCTGAAGAAGGTTGCCGGAATGCTGAAATCCATATCGTCAGGCGAGGCTGAGAGCATTCTGAACAGACTGCCCACACTGAAGGCCGGCGAGTTCATACTGGTATGCCCTGACGTTTTCGATTCGGCTCAACAAATGAACGTCCGTTGGCTGGTGACCCAACATGAGACACTGGAAGCGGAGGCACTGAAAGAGACACTCCCTGATAATATTCTGGAATACTTCGAGAAGAAGTCTAAGAGCATGGCCGCAATAAAGAGAAAGGAGAAGCCTGCACCGGTGGAGGAGAAGGTAGAGGAAAAAGTGGAAGTGTCGAAGGAGACAATCGAGCCTCCGAAACAGCGCTGTGCGAAATGCAAGAAACCCTTGAAACCGGGGGCTACCTTCTGTACGAAATGCGGGACCTCGGTGGCCGGTAAGAAGAAGGAAAAGGCTCAGGTATGCACCAAATGTAAAAAGAAATTGAGACCGGGGGCACTGTTCTGCAATAAATGCGGAACGAAGGTGGGTGCTCCCGAGAAAAAGCCGCAAAAACCGAAAAGGACCTTCTGCAACAAATGCGGTAATACGTTGAAGCCCGGGGCAAAGTTCTGTACAAAATGCGGGAAGAAGTTTTGAAAACGCCTGTGTAGTATGGATGCACGATATGGCAGCCAGGCAGAAAATAAAGAGTCGGCCTGATTATTGAGTAGGGTCACGTCTCTTGTAAAAATGAGATGTACTGGCTCATCTTGACAAGTATGGTGAGCGAGTATGGGTCGCCTTTATATGAGAAGCGCAAGTAAATCTCATCAATTCTAAAAGATTCTCAAGTGAATTCTTCGTATTTTCTAGCAATATTTTTTTCAATATTCATAATAAACCGCTGTACTTCTTCATTTTTAGGTAATTTCGAATGATATAAATATATCGGCATTAACTTATCAGATGAAACTGCCTCTCCTTTCACATTTAGTGTAAATGAAATGTCATCCTTGACATCTAAAGATATTCTTAATTCATACATTGATTTCACTACCTTCTTATTTATACACCATTCACATTGAGATATCCCCATTTGATCAATCATTTTGGATATTATTACCAATATTTTTTCTCGTTTTTTATCGGTGTGATCCTTTGTCTGGCAAACCAATATCCTTCGAAAATCCCGATAATGAATTACTTGAACGTAAGATATTGAGATAAATAATATTGAAAAAAACACGCTTACTCCAAGTACCTCCATAGTTGGTTTAAATATGTAAGGTATACTAATAACAGAAAATATTATGACCGTTAAAAAAAGGAATCCAATTTTTCTAAATTGAATATTCCTTTTCTTTAATTTACTTCCATCGCGATTAATTAAATAAGATGATAGTATCAGAATAGACATCAAGTACCCAATATTCATGGCCAATGATAAATATTCGAAATGTTTCCCAAAACTACCTATGTAAAATATTATTGGATATATTACTCCAGAGAATAATGATAAAATTAATGTTAATTGGATTGGGGGATTATGCCATTTATGTTCATTCAATCCTTCATCCTTATTTCCCATACATAACAACCGTTTTATCTCTTTTCATACGCTTTTTATTACAATATAAGGATGAAACTAATTTTTACTTTTCCTAATACTACTATAGATTTATCATCTATAAACTTTCTTAATGTTGAATTGTGATATTTCGCAAAACAACGATTCTTCGAAAATCCGGAAAGGATAAAAAAATAATGGACCTGCCTAAAGCAGACCCATTACCTTGCCAGCCAGTTCCTGTCCGTTTTTGACGGTGAGCTTTCCACCATCATTGTGGACGTAACTGTTGACCTTGAATTTATCCTTTCTACCTTTCACTCCACCCAGTTTCGTGCTGGCTTTCACCACTCCGCCTTCCGATTTCGTCTTTATTTTCATTTCGCCGTTGCCCGTGGTCACGGAGAAAGAGTATTTTTCCGGTTTATGCTTAATTTGACCGGACTTCTTGCTCAGTCTCGGTCCGCCAGGGGTCTTTTTCAACCCGCCGACCGGATATCCCTGCTGCTGGTAGATCCTTGACATTTCTTCAACAAGGAAATCATCCATCTTGTGTGCCGTTGCGGCAGCTTTCATTCCTTTTTTTATTTTTCCGAAAAAACCCATAATAACACCGTTCTCCACATCCGAATGATGCTATAATAATATTACTTCGCCATTACCGGGCAGGATGAAATTATCGTTTTTGCACCTTTCCGTAATGATTTTCACCTGAACGAAACGTTCCATCCACGACCAGATCGCTCATTTCCAGTAGTGTTCGAAATTCATCATCCGTGAAAAGATGATAGTATCTCGGCCATTCATTCACTCCGCTTTTCCAAGGTATAAAAACGTCCCCGCGCTCGAAAAGAAGGTGCTTCTCCCATATATCCAACAGTTCCCGGAATTTCTCCAGGTCCCGATCCCATACCGTTAAAAGAGCCCACGCCCCGGGCCGAAGTACCCGTGAGAGTTCGTTAAGGGAAGCCAATCTTTCGTCGTTGGTGCCAAGATGATGCAGCGAAGCAATATATAACCCTCCATCGAACTCATCATCATTGAAAGGAAGTTCGGTCATGTCACCGTGTATGAAATCGCAAAGGTGGCCCACCTCTTTTTCTCTGGCATTTTCAGTCGCTAGCTCCAGAAGTTCCGGCGACATATCAAGTCCGGTGACCCTAAAACCCCGTCCGGCCATGTAAACAGCGTTTCTACCGTTGCCGCAGCCAATATCGATGATATGATCCCCTTTCGAAAAAACCTTGATAAAGTCCACTGTAGCTGGCCAGGGCCGACGCCGAGTGGCATCAAAATGGGTAGCGATATTCCCATATGTAAGCATAAGATTCTCTCGTACAAAAATGCTTTTCGTGGCGGAAGAATCCACTTCCCACAACGAAGAAAAAGGTCTTGGGCTTGCATCCCTCGCCATTTCGATTACCACGCTGTAAACCCAATGAGAGTGCCTGCGGTGGCTTTAAAAAAAATTATCCGCGATAATACTTCTCTATTTGTTTTCGAAGATCCGGATCGGTGGTCTTTTCCAGTGCTTTCTTGAAGGTATCCTGGGCTTCGCCAAACTGGCCGTTGTTCATCAAGTGGGTTCCAAGATTGATGTAGGCAAAAATGTACATCTTTTTGCAATTTACCGCCTTGGTATACGCTTCAATGGCCTTCTCACCCTCATTGTTTTTGGAATAGAGGTCCCCCAGCGCCGTCATGGCTTCGGCAAATTCCGGTTGATTTTCAAAGGCCAGGGTGTATTCCGTCACAGCGGCGTTCGGTCTATCGGTCTGACCGAGAAGATCACCGTATCGAAGATGCGCTTCACCGAAGCTCGGGCATATCTTCGTCGCGGCGAGATAGTTCTTTTCGGCCTCGAACATATTACCCTTGTCCTGGTAGGCCAGCCCGTCATCCATCAGTTGTTTTGCCTTCTTCTTGTCCATGAACTTCATCGTCACCACCTCTCGGATACCTGAATCCGACCCACACTGGCTCCCGCATCCTACGGTCAAGCCTATTCAAGATTGACCAAAATGTCCAATCTTCAAAAGTGAGATTATGCTACACATTGAACTTATGATATAATTAATATTCCACTGAATTTTCCAAAGGGCTCCGTTTCCTAGTCGGCCATTGGAACATAACCTTTCAGAGTTTCATTCATACCGTAGAAAACCCGGACCCAGTATTTCGCTCTCATCTCCGGGTCGTATTCCACCCAGTGAAGTCTCCACTGCTCATGCAAGGTGAACAGGTCATAGAACAAACGGGCAGCCTCCATTGGATCTCGTCCGAGACGGTAGGCATTATCACACACCGCCTTTATCTCGGTCCACCGCACCTTTGTGGAATCATCGAGGAACTGGCGAAAGTTCTCTGGCAGCATACCGGCTTCCAGCGGCTCAGTCTCGAACATCTCTCCCGCGTCGAAGGAGTCGTGAAATTCTTTTAAAGGTGTAGGCAGATAGTCATGGAACATTTTCAACCAACCTTCGCTTCCATCCGGTATATGCATGTCGCATATCTGTGCAAGTTCGGTCACCTTTTCCCGGTTTCTCCGTATTTCAATCCTCTCCGCGAGGGTCAGTCCCTTGCATGGAATGGAATAACCTATGGCCACGTTCTTCGCACACCAGTCGGAGCCCATTCGTTTGATGTATTTTTCCATTATGTGTTTCTGGTGACTGGAGAATGCCAATCTCACGTCCCGCATGAACAGCGGGTCGGCCCAGAGATCCAGGTCCAGAACCATCATGGGGGAATCAAGCCGTATGTCCTTCGGCCTCAGATGTCCTTCGTATATCTCGAAGACCTTCTGGTACAGGAATTCCATCAATTTACCCACCGCATCCTGCATCAGGTTATGATCTCTGGGAACGTCGGGGTTCCGCTGGTGGGTGGTCTCGGTGCATATGCCGCACCCCTTGATAAGCTCGAAGGCCGGCGTCCCCTCCCTGATCTTGCTTGCATAATGATATCCCTGGCCCGTCATTAGTTTCAGATACTCTATGCCGTAACCGTCCAGTATCTTCTCCATGGCATCACAAAATCCCTCCATTCTCCCGAAGACACCTTTCTCGTCCCTGAAGACCTCGGAGTAATCGAAAGGATTGTAATATTCGAGGTCAAGCACGATAAGGTAACAACCTTTCTGCCAGACGCTGGTGAAACCGTCCAGATTGTGGTCGAGGAGCCAGTCCAACCGGGGAGGTCGGACGGATTTGAACGATTGAAAATGATTCTGCTCGAGATATTTTCCGAATCCCACGAGGTATACGGAATCTTCGGTATATTCAAGCATTCTGTCCTTGAAAGCATCGTCACAATAGTATTCATTCATTTGGATTTCTCCCGTATTTTCGTCCGTATGGGTGCATTAATATTTATTATTATTATTGTAATATTTGCGTCATGTTGAAAAAGCGATATCATTTCCGGAACTTAGAAATGCATTTTGAGATATTCACTACGGGATTTATATGTAGAAAAGTTACAAATGGGATCAGTCGATATAAAGTGTGAAATGATAGATATGTTTTATAGAACACCGTTTTGCGTTTCACAAGAATAATAATTATAATTTATTAAAGGTCGATTTTAGAACAGAACTGACAATAAAGTGACATCCTCAACAAAAGTGAACGCAGGACCTGGGTTTTATTCAGTAGCCGAGCGGGGTAATCTCGCCAGAGTACCGCACTGCTGTGAATAATGCTTTCGATAGCATTGGCTGCCTTGGGTGGCCGGCCTAACATGGTTTCGCGCAGAAAGCGCAGGGGGGAGGAAGGGCGATAACGCGGTCGAATTCGGAGGTTCACTTCTACAAAATCATGTGTTGTTCGTGAAACAGTCGAATAACTCTCCTTATCCGAACATTTTATTCGTGAATGGGAGTTATACGAAAGTCATGGTGTGCTGGATGACGAGTAAACCAATAATATTGATCTTTTTCAAGTCGTATACCAATATGAAGATAGATTTATATAGAAATAAATATTGTATAATATTGAAGTCGGTACTCAAAGGAGGCAATGATTTGAAAAGGATTATGATACCCACCATAATACTCATTTTCATATGCGTTCGAACTGCTCCAACAGCAGATTGTATCTCTACAAATGCTGAACAGATTGACACGGAGATTACTCTAAGATGGCACTCAGAATCAACCATATTTCTGGTAGATTCAGAAGTAAATAACTCTTTTGATTTTTCAGGTTCAGTCGTAGTAGAGGCAATAGACCCGCGAGAGTATAGGATTAACATCTATTCAAGAGTATCCAATCCAGGTAACCAGTCTAGGAAAGTCTACTCAACAATATCACCAGATGAAATAATCGGTTCGGGTACAAACAATTACCGTTTTCAAACAACCGTTTTTATTCACAATCAAACAGAAAATGCCGAGTACTTCGTGATAGCAGGAGGAGAATGGGTTTATACTCTTGGATTGCAAACTCCAGAACAAATACCAGAAGTTGGATTATTGCTACAGACAGATGGATATGGCAGCGAATTGGACTTGCCACATTCTGATAATAATACTTCAACCAGTGAGACAGCAGGTATGGATTTCAATTTAGTTTGTATAGCAATTGGATTTATTGTGGCTTTATCATACATAAATAAACGTAAAACCAGTCCCTAATTAATGCTGAAAGTCTGAAACATTAGCAACATCTTCACTCCAATATCTTTCCCCTTTCCCCTACTTTTACATTTCACTACATAGCTCAATTGCCATACATGAAAAAGTCTCTCCGTTATTGTGGGATAATTTTTTCTTCATTGTCGGTTGTAAAATAAGTTGATGAATGAGATCCACTCCTGTATGGACACTGGAACCATAATTTTCCATCGTGATCTTCTTGAACATTTGTCTTTCCAGCAAAATCAGAGAGATTAGGACAATAAGTCGTTCCATCTTTTTCTTTTAAACAGTCGATAATATTATCCATACAATCCCTTGATTCCGCATTACAGACTTCAGCCCTAAATTCATTGTCTATCTCACTACATAACTCAATTGCCATACATGAATAAGCATCTTCATTAAGTGTCTTACTTTGATCACCGATAGTCCAATTTGGTGCTATTAAATGAAATCTTAGTCCGATTGTGGATGTTTTATTTTCTTTGCATATATAATCATTATCATCCGTATCTAGTACAAGATCCGCACTGACACTAAACTGACCAGTAGGACCTACCTCAGATTTGGTAGGATCATTAAAAGGAATTATTATAGTACCAGATGAAATATTTGAGAAATTAAAATCCAATCCTAACGTGGCTGCTTCTAATCTCACTTTTCGAAGAAATGCTCTTCTTTGTACTTGTATTAATGGATCACTTACACTAGACTCGTAGTCAGGTTCTTCTTGGTTACACTTTACTTTTTCTATCGAGACATTTCCACAACAGTGAGCATGAAGTTGTAGGGTCCCAGCACATCCAGTTTGTTTTACAAAACTACCTATGATTGGTTCAACATAATCAGCATTTATCCACCACTTTCCCTGAGCAAAAAGGGTATATTTTGTTATTTTTTCCCCATTAGATAGATGAGTTGGGATACAGTATGCTTCATATCTCGCATATACAGGACATTTAGTATCATTTCCATAGGGATCGTGAAAATTGTCTGTACACGGATCTCCTGTTTGATCTCTTGCATATGTTGTCTTGTATACTTGTTTTCCCGAATCCCCATAACTTCTTCCCAATATTATTTCGGTATTACCAGCGGAATCCTCTCCGGTTATATAAAGATGTTCATAGACTACCCATGGTTCATCAACACCGTGATCTTTTGCGTCTTCCGATTGTCCTTGTCCGACCCATGTTGGGATTTGTATATCTGGTATTGGTCCCAGGGTTGCATCACTTTCCCAATCTCCTCCCATGTCATCTTCCGGTTTTTTTCCACCCCATACTGATCCAGATTCATCAAATGTACTACCTGGCAATTTGCTGGTGTCAATAGTATAGGCCAAGTCTGCTTTTGTAAGATTTGCTTTTGACATATTCCAAGCCATAGTTTATACCACCTTTTTCTTAAACTAAATGAAAAATCTGCGATTTTGAGTAATATCAACACACACAACATACGTCCCCATAAATCGTCACCTGATACCCACTAGGAACACCGCTTATCACGGAGATTTCGAACTTCACTTCGGAGTTCGCATAGATCGGCTCTTCGAGGAGATGCTCGACCTTAAAGGATTTGCCTCGCGCTCTTGCGATCACCTTGTCGTCAATGGAAACCTCTGCCTGAATCTCCCAGTTGCAATCGCTATCGAAATAAATCGTCAGATTTTTCAACTTGCAGTAGAACGGAACGTGCTGGTGCTTCTCGGTTGTACCTGAATCCAGATAAACATGAAACGAGGTCCGTTTACCTGAATAGATCTTCTTATCGTTAACAGTAAGAGTGTCACCCATTCATCATCACCTCGGATATCTCATGAAATTACTTCCCCATATACCACTGCGTTCCAACTAACGGCTGCCGCGATCTCGCTGGATTCGAAAGTGATCTTGGAATTCGGGTATATCGGTTCCGTAAGATCGTAGACCACCTTCATGTCTGCACCCCTTGCCCTGGCCACCAGCTTTCCGTCGATCCTCACCTCGATCTGGACGTTAAAGGCACAGGTGGAATCGAAATATATTGTCAGCTTTTTGAGTGTGCACTTGAAGGGAACGACCTGATATCTCGGGTTATTCGATGTAGGAGGATCTACGAGATACACGAAGAATGCCGTTCTCTTTCCTGGTTCGATTCTTTTGTCATTTACTGAGAATTCTGCTTCGGCCATTTTTTATCACCTTTCCTTTATTACTGAATGTCGATGAGTTCTCCTATTATGAGATCCACCGATGTACAGGTGGTGGTAGAGAGGAATGCGATGAACTTGATGCTCTTCGGCTTTTTGATCGCACCGTTCTCAGTTCGGATCATGCTCCGGATGTCGATAAGGCCAATATCCGCATTGTCCGCCCCTCCCGTGTTATTGAATCCATAGAGGAGAGCGTTTTCCTTGTTCAGGCGGGTAAGCACGGTGTTGAATAACTGTACCCCGTCTATTTCGATGGCGAAATCCAGTACTGTTCCAGGGTCACCGGTGCAGTCTATGAAAATGAATTGAACGTCGTACCCGTCATAGAGTTCCTTTTCAGTATCCACGGATGCGCCTGCAGGATCGAAATTATCCAGTTGCCTTCTTCTTATTACTTTCATCATCACAACCTCCTTCAATAGTTATACTCCTCTGCAACGGTAATGTCGAAATTGTGATCGGTCTTCTTCACGAAGGTCATTTGCCGGATCCCTCTCGTATTCACCACATCCGTGACGTGTTCGGTCTCGAGGGACAGTACCGCCAACATCGTATTCTCGCCTCCGACGCCGTCAAAACCGTACCGGATGCCATTTTCCTTGGTCAAGGTCTGGACCGTGGAGTTGATTATCTGTACGCCGTTTATCTTGACCGCAAATTCTGCAGCTGCAGCCTCTCCTTCGATGATCAGATATTTTACCGGGTGCCCGCCATAGATCTCTATGCTTTCTTCACTCGGACCGGCACTGACCAGTTGCGGGATCTGCCTTCTTCGTATATACTTCATATATTTTTTCCTCCTATCTTTTTGTGGTTTTGATCGAGAATTCTTTTACTTTATCTCCCCATATTCAGCTATTATTACATCGGTTAAAGTGGCCGTTGTAGTTGCAGTATTGATTCTGAGTTTTACGCTTTTTATTTGTTCGGGTGACACATTCCTAGACATTGTTGTGCTTTTCAAATCCAGGATCCCTATATTTACGTTCTCATCAGCAGAGGCGTCGAATCCGAACATTAATCCGTTTTCGTAGGTAAGATCTGATAATAAGCCATTGAAGACCTGTACCCCATTGATCAATATGGAGAAACCAAGGACCTTGGCTGGATCTTCAAAAGTATCGATGAATATGAATTTTATGTCAGCCCCGTCGTACAATTCTATATCGTCTACGACAGCGGCGGCAGATGAAATGTGAATTTTTCTTCTCTTTAAAATCTGGATTTTTTCACCTCCATATTGTCAATGGTGAAAAGCTCGACAAATGTCGAGGCCTTTCGAGTAACGCCTCGAAAGGACTGGATGCATTGATGCATCAAAGGTTTTCAGCTTGACAATCCTTGACGACCCTGACGGCTCGTCTGGCATGACAGGGCGTTACCTGTCATGTTTCGCAGAATCGCAGCCTGGAGGGAGCGATTCTGCTGAATCAAACATTTGCCGAATAAACTACTGTTACCGTAAAGGTATTGGCACCACCCGAGTCCGCCAGTGACACGAATGTTATTTGCATCGGCTCGCTTGATTTCATCGAACCTTTCATGCCTTTAGTTTCAAAAGGTAATATCGCGTATTTACTGTTAGCTCCACCCGTAGTAGCATCGAATCCTTTCCTAATGCCGTTCTCTCTCGTCAGATTTCGCATGGCGCAATTGATTATCTCGATACCGTTGACTTCCACGGCGAATTCCGCATCCTCGTCCGTATCTACTGAAATTATCATATATTTCAACGAATTTCCTTTATACGCGTCCAGTCGGATATTTAGAGTAATCGATCCCGGGAGCGGTGGAAATTTTTTCCTTCGTAACACTTCCATTTATTCCACCTATCTTTGGTGAATTCTCGTTCTATAAATGTAAAAATGCTTTGTTGAAATACTTTACATCGTTTAAGAGTATGATCAGGACTAGTATATAATGATTATAGATAGTAGTTTTGCAGTAGAAAAGAATCTTTTAGATCTATCTATTTTCAACAAAAATGCAAATAAGATCATACTATACCAAGCTTCACTTGAAAAGCCGCGTCCCGACATAGAATCAGAGATTCTATTAGGGCTAATAGAAACAAACGTTTCTATGTCGCCTACTGGCTCGGCTTGAAAGGCTTGACCGCACACCTGCGGGCAAGTGAGACGCGTAGGTAAACGCGTCAGCAGTGACACGTCCGCAGGCATGTCCGTAGGGACGCAGTCCCGAGGATGCAGCAGAGCCTTTGGGTCTGCGCAACGATAGTGGGCACTAGCCGAGGGTGATGGAGAAACAGAAGTTTCTCCGAACCTAGCAAAATCTTCGATATTGCGTCGGGCGCAGCAACGCCGTAGGCATACCTGCCGAGGACACAGATGAATCTTGATTCATCGAGTGCCTGAAAGGTGTTGCGTAACCTGACCGCACACTCGCGGGCAGGGATGGAAACACCCGTAGGGGACATCGTCCCCGAGGATGCAGCATAATCTTGATTATGCGTAATATAATGAGCATCTCGGATGTTTCAAGACGAAGTGTGCGCCAACAGGTGTGTCTTTACAGGGCACCTGATCGTATTGAGGCATTTTAAAGATAGAATATTGTTTTATAATCAAGCAAATTATAAAAAGGATTATCCGCGTATGGGCACTATAAAATTTTATTTTAATTCAGGGATAATCGAGATGGTATGTTATGAAAAAATATGTGATTCTCCTCTTATTGATTTTAATATTATTATCTTTCATGATCCCGGTCGTTTCTGCAAAGGGAGGAGGAAGCGGGGGAAGCTCATACGGCGGAAGAAGTGGTACGTATTACGGAGGATCTTATTATGACGACGAAGAGGAAGACGAGGAAATTTCCCCCTGGATATACGTAATAGCCGGTATCGGTCTGGTCTTTTTCATAACATGGATAATATTTAAGAATAAGTTTAAGGAAAACCGTTAATGTGAAAGCATATTTTCCAGGGACTGATTCACGTCCTCAATGACCTCGGCTCTAGAGCAGTCGTAGAACAGTGAATGACCCGAGTCCGGATAAATTTTTTTCAATTTTTTCCCACCAAGCAGCCCGTATATTCGCTTTGTGCCCCCAATGGAACATACTTTATCTTTTCCGGCTAAAAGTATGAAAACTGGTTTCGTAATTTTCTCGGCTTCACGATAGGAGCTCATTCCCATTAAAAAGGGATAATCGTCAATGGGACAACGCTTCTGAAGGAATTCTAATTGTACGGCTTTATTTTGTCTTTTCTCGTCTATCAATATATCCTTGTAGCCAACCGGATACGGTATCGTTCCCGCGTGCTTGAATATTGCTTTGATGGGCCGTGTGAGATAATACAATACGCAATAGCCGATTTTCTCAAATATGTTGAAGTCTTCCTTTATGGACCCCGGGGGTGCCACTGCAACGGCACAGCGGAAATGATCGGTACGGGCAAGGGCCGCCAAAGCGACATGTCCGCCGAAACTGTGTCCCACTATGCCGATTCTCTCCGGGATCACATTGGGCAATCCTGCGAGAAAACTAAAGGCCGAAATTGTATCCTCCACGCCCCGTTCGGTGGAGATCAAACCTCGTTCACCGTTACTCTTCCCATGTCCCCTGAAATCGAATACCAGAACCGTAAAACCCCGCTTTGCCGTGGAAGCAGGTCCATGACCCAGTTCCCGCATATCCGAAAACAGTCCGTGGCAGTATACCACCCCGGGGAACGGCCCTTCGCCTTCGGGTTTAATAAGAAAACCGTGAAGCATATCCTTTCCGGATCTGAATGAGACTTTTTCCTTCGATATTTCATGCGACTGAAGAAGTTTCATTTTTCCCACCAGATCATGACCTCCTCGAATTCCTTAACATGAAAAAGTTCACCGTTCTCTTCTTGCAGGGTATCGATGAGGTATTTTCTAATAATTCCGTCCTTTTTATCATCCCTAATGTCCAATTTAATTTTTGTTTCTTCCATTGCCGAATCCAGATTCCCGTATCGTCTCTCCATTTTCCGTTTATTGATCTCGACGTTTGCGTTTATGCTCATGTAATATAATAAATTGACGAGGTAAATGTAGCTCGGCCCCGGAACGAATTTTTCGCCATATAGCCTAGGCCAAAGATTGGTGAAATCCCAAACCCTCTTTCCGCCGAAAGCGTATATGCAGGCGTATCTTTCACAAAGTTCATTCATCTTTGCAAGAGCGTTTCTAATGTTCATCATGCTCAACGAATGACACGCTATCACAATATCGTGTTTTTTAATTTCCTTTCCCGCGGCCGCATCACCCCATCGTTTTTGAACAAAGCTGATATTACCTAGCCTTTCCGCAGAGGCATTCATCTTCAGGAATTTCATCATTTCCGGCGAGGGCTCCACGGCAGTTACGCTTTTTGCCACTCTTGCAAGAGGTATGGCCAGCCTGCCAGTGCCGGCACCTATGTCAAGCACGGTGGAGGTTTCGTCAATGCCGAACAATTTAACCAATTTATCTACTGTAAGTTCCCCCCTTTTATCCCCCGCATTCCTGTTGAAGCTCTCCGCACGGCGGTTCCAGTATTCCACCGTATCATTATCTCCAAATACCTTTCTCCAGGTGGAGTTCAGCTTTGCCTTCCTCCACAAATCGTTCCAATCAACCTCGTTCATTGTCGATCATTCCCTACTTCAAGTGGCAAACACAGTTAACAAGTCATTGCCTCATGATGGGATTCACAGGCCGATGAATAGTATGGCCGCCCCGCATAGCACTAGGACCGCACCAGCCGTGGGGTGCCCGAATCGCCCTATCTTAGGATTTGTCAGGCGGGATAGTCCGTAATACGATAGGGTGACGATGACCATCATTGTGGCAATGGTGGTGATACTGAAAATTAGGGTAATCGCGATCATGGTCATAGCGTTGGAATCGAATGCAGGGAACATCAGGAGCGGAATGAACGCTTCACATGGTCCGAAAATGAATATTATAAAAAGTATCCAGGTTGTTATCTTTTTTCGCCCGGAATCATGTACGTGGATGTGTTTATCATTATGAGTGTGTTTATGAACGTGCTCCGTCCCGTCACCGTGATGGTGCATATGTCTGTGGGGTTTATTTTTCACTGCTCTATGTATCCCCCAGATTAGATAGGTTATACCGAAGACGAAGAGGAGCCAGGCGGCAATCTCCCCACGGTATGCCTCAATGGTTTTTAATTGAGTGACCGCGATGCCGAATGTAAAACCTATTGCGCCTAAGATGATGGAACTGAGCACGTGCCCGGCCCCGCAGACCAATGTTATCAGCAGCGTCTTCTTTACGCTCCAGTTCCTTGACCTTGAGAGCGCGATGAAGGGAAGATAGTGGTCCGGTCCAAGCACAGTGTGGATTAATGCTATAAGAAATGCGGTGCCAGCCAGAATTGAGAATGATAACGTCATTTAATTCCCCAAGTAGCAACTTTTTAAAAATAATGTTACTATAATCGAATATGGATATATAAAATTTCGGGTAGCAAGATTTATAATAAAGTAACACGATTTGGTGGCAAAGGTGCTACCATGACTGTCGAAAGAGTCGGAGTCTCGTTCGAACCGGATCTCCTGATAAAATTCGATGAACTCATTAAGAAAAAAGGGTATCCAAATCGATCGAAAGCCATACGCGACCTTGTCCGGAAATCGCTAATTGAGAGAAAGATAGAAACCTATGAGCGGGGGGTGGTCTTCGGAACGCTCACAATTATCTATGATCATCATTCGGGTGATGTGAACAATCGATTAATGCACCTTCAGCATCATCATGTAACGGAGATCCTATCAACAACACACATCCACCTTGACGAGCATCTCTGCCTTGAGGTTCTAATAGTACGCGGAATAGCGGGCGAGGTGAAAAAACTGGCGGATAACATTCTTGCTGTCAAGGGTGTCAAACACGGCGGACTGGTCATTACCAGAACAAGCTTCTGAACCCAATGATGATTTTATTATCCACTAAACCTTTCCCCGAAATGATTATAAACACCCCGCGAAATCCTCCCGGCAACTTTAGCGAAGCTGAATATTTCGGAGGTTTTAACTTCCAAACCGTCTTTTCCCAAGAAAGATGCCTCCCGGACGGCAATTATATGGGAATAATAGTTCGTCCCGGGTGTAAAGGGATGGGTGGTGGTTATGGTGGGCTTGGGCCTTGTCCAAGTTTGGTTTTTTTGATCGTTCTTTACTGCGAGGTGATAAGAGATGCCTTTATTCATAGGAAGAAACCGCGAGGCGCGACGAGCATACGGATTTGACGAAGTGGCACTGGTCCCCGGGACGGTCACCGTCAATCCTGATGAAGTGAATATCACTCGGCGGCTCGCCGAAGGTTTGATGCTGGAAATACCATTCCTGGCCTCAGCCATGGACGGAGTGGTTGACATGAAGTTCGCCGGTGCCTTTGGCAAGTTGGGGGGTCTTGGAGTTCTAAATCTTGAGGGGATATACACCCGTTACGAGAACCCATACCCGGAACTTCAGCGAATAATCGAAGCACCTAATGACTCGGTTACCCATCAGATACAAGAGGTCTATCGTGAACCAATTAAAGACTTCCTCATCGGCCAGCGGGTGACGGAAATGAAAAAAAGCGGCGCTTATACGGCAGTTTCAGCGATTCCCCAGAAAGCCAAGAGATACGGACAAATAGCCCAGGAGGCCGGAGCCGATGTTCTCGTTGTCCAATCCACGGTGACCACCGCTCGTCATATCTCCACCTTGTACGAGCCGGTCAACCTGGGTGAGCTGTGCAGGGAATTGGACATACCGGTGATTATCGGGAATTGTGTTACCTATCATTCTGCCCTGGAACTTATGGAAACGGGGTGTGCCGCTTTGCTGGTCGGTGTGGGTCCGGGGGCGTCCTGTACTACACGAGGTGTGCTTGGAATTGGGGTCCCACAGGTGACTGCAACAATAGATTGCGCGGCAGCCAGGGATAATTACTTCAAACGAACGGGGAAATATGTTTCCATAATTACGGACGGCGGAATGAGCACAGGTGGAGACATCTGCAAGGCCTTCGCCGCAGGTGCGGATGCCGTGATGCTTGGATCGACCTTCGCAAGAGCCAGAGAAGCACCTGGAAAGGGATATCACTGGGGGATGGCAACACCACATAAAAATCTCCCCCGGGGAACAAGGATACGGGTAGGTACAACGGGCTCCCTGGAAGAGATTTTGTACGGTCCGGCGCGTTTGGATGACGGAACCCACAATTTGGTGGGAGCGTTGAAGACGAGCATGGGTTCGGTAGGGGCGATCAACATTGAGCAGATGCAGCTTACAGAGCTTCTGATTGCCCCCCAGATAGGTTCGGAAGGTAAGATATTTCAGAAAACCCAGCGGGTCGGAATGGGAAAGTGAATTTTTTTTATGGCCGACAAGGGGCATACAATGAAACACGACGCTATCGCGGTAGTGGATTTCGGCGGGCAGTATGCCCATCTTATAGCAACAAAGATCCGTCGTCTCCACGTACTGGCCGAGATACTTCAACCTGAGGATTCTCTTGATATATTCCGCCACTATGGAGGAATTATAATCTCCGGAAGCCCAGCCCTTTCCTCGAAGGAAGAGGAATCCCATTATGATCGGGGGATATTCGATCTTGATATTCCAATACTCGGTTTTTGTTTCGGTCATCAGGAGATCGCCAAGCATTACGGGGGAAGAGTGGCCAAGGGAGAACGAGAGTGGGGTCGAGCGGACCTACACATCAGCTCATCACATCCTTTGTTCGAGGGATTGAACAGAACGGAACCTGTTTGGATGAGCCATCATGACTCGGTGGTTAAGCTGGGACCCGATTTTGAGGAAATCGGGTATACTATTGGTGGAAGTGAGCGTAGAAAACATCGTTATAGCGCAATAGCCTCGAATCGTCTGAAGCGTTACGGGTTCCAGTTCCACCCTGAAGTTGACGACACGCCTCATGGTGAGAAAATGCTCTCCAATTTTGTTCTTAACATCTGCGGTTGCTCCCCCACGTGGACCATGGAGGACTATCTGGAGAGAAAGATAGAAGATATCCGTAAGAAAGCAGGGGAAAAGTCCGTCTTCCTTCTGGTCTCGGGTGGTGTGGACTCCACCGTGGCGGCCAAACTACTGGGAATGGCCCTGGCCCCCGGGCAATTTCATCTTCTTCATATCGACAACGGTCTAATGAGAAAGAACGAAAGCAGGTCGGTATTGGAAATGTTCCACGATCTCGAATTGGATGAAAACCTTCATTTTATTGATGCCGGAGGGTTTTTTCTCAATGCTCTGGAGGGTCTGGTGGAGCCAGAAGAGAAACGTATTGCCATTGGGAATACCTTTGTGGAGGTATTCCGCCAAGAAGCCGAGGCGCTAGGTCTCAAGGATCATATCCTGGCTCAGGGGACCATCTACCCGGACACCATCGAAACCGGGGGTACCAAACGAGCGGATACCATAAAGACCCACCATAATCGGGTACCGATAATCGAAGAAATGATCGCCAAGGGAAAGATACTGGAGCCATTGAGCGAGCTATACAAGGTGGAGGTCAGGGAACTGGGTGAGAGATTGGGTATAGAGAAAAATGCTCTGTGGCGCCATCCATTCCCCGGTCCGGGACTTGGGATACGCCTTCTCTGCTCAACAGGGTCACCCAGCATGAACGTTCGTAAAGGAGTCGTCGAGAAGGTGGCCGAAATTGCAGGGAGTTTTAGCCTAAAATCACTCATTCTGCCAATCAGATCAGTGGGAGTGAAAGGGGACCTTCGCTCTTACGAGCACCCCGTCCTTCTTCAAGGCGATGAGCCTTTGGACCGAGTTGTAAAAGCCGCCACGGTCATCCTCTCGGAGCTTAGCGGAATAAATAGATGCATTTGGAATTTGACTGGTCAGACCCACTCATCGGCAGTTCTCCTCTCGGCCACCGTAACCAGTGAGCGTTTGAGGCTTTTGAGAGAGATCGATCACCTGGTGATGGAATCTCTTGTCAAATATGGCTGTTATTCTTCGATATGGCAGTGCCCCACAGTACTGGTTCCCTTGGAGATGGACGGCAAGGGCCGAGAGTTGGTCATTCTTCGTCCGGTCCATTCCAAACGAGCAATGACGGCGGCTCCCGCTCTGATTCCAATAGAATTAATTTCAGAACTTGATGAAAAAATATCCCGATTTGATGCTGTATCCGGTTTCTGTATCGATGTTACGAGCAAACCGCCCGGGACCATAGAATGGGAATAAAAAATAAAAAAAAACACAGGAGATGGTGCCGAATAGCATTCAGACTGGAGATATCAACGAGACCTGACCTCATCAACGCAAGGGGCGCCAGCATGTTGAAAAGGATAAAAAACGAGCTGGATATTCCTTTGGAATCGGTTTATTACGTAACCGTATTCACCATTGATGCGGATCTTAATCCCGAGCAGTTGAATATGCTGAAGGAGCTTGTATTCACAGACCCGATTTCCGAGATAGCATCCTATGAGAAATTGAAATCAAAAGAGGAATTCGACGTGTTGATAGAGGTGGGCTGGAAACCCGGATTGACTGATAATGCCGCCAGGGTAGCTCAGGAAGCTTTTCGTGACATAGGAATTACTTTGGGTTTAGAGGATAAAATCTATAGTTCGATCCAATACAGGATAAAGGGAGTCGATGGCTGGGATCTTGAACCTGAAGAGATAGCATCCCGATTGCTCGCTAATCCTCTTGTTCAGAGATGGCAGATCAGGAATTATTCCCAATGGACCAGTAAAGGAGTCCCAATTTCATTGCCACGAGCTGCCATAAACAGTCCTCCAGAAATAGAATACATCGATCTGGGAGTAAAGCCTGAAGAACTTTTAACCTTAAGTTTTTCGAGTCAGTGGGGCCTGAACACGAAGGAGCTTCAGGCGATAGTGGAATACTTCGAGGGAAAGGGTGTTGCAAGGCGCCGGAAGGAGCTCGGCTTGGAGAAAATGCCCACCAATGCGGAGATGGAATCCCTGGCGCAGACCTGGAGCGAGCACTGCAAGCACAAGCAGTTCAACGCCTTGATACACTTCAGGGGAGCGAACGGCGAGCGATACGACATCAACAGCCTATTTGATACCTACATCAAAGGAGCCACAAGAAAGATCATGGAAACCCGGCCCTGGATCAAATCCGTCTTCTGGGACAATGCCGGTGTAATGGAATTCAACAAGGACTGGCTTTTTTGTCTCAAATGCGAGACACACAACAGCCCGTCCAACATGGAGGGTTACGGCGGCGCCATCACCGGGATCGTAGGTGTTTACCGCGACCCCATGGGAACAGGAATGGGCGCCAGGATCGTATTCGGTTATTATGGATTCGTGGTTGGTCCTCAGGATTTTCATGGTGAGCTCAGCCCCCCGCAGCACCCGAAAGTCCTTCTTGAAAGGGTTCGAAAAGGGGTCGAGGACGGCGGTAACAAGCACGGCGTTCCCACACCCTACGGAAGGGTCTTCTTCGATGAGAGCTACCTGGGTAAATGTATAATTCTGGTTGCAGCAGGGGGTATGATACCAGCACGGGTAAACGGAAAACCCGGCTGGGAAAAGAAAGTGGAACCCGGAGACTTGATCGTGATGGCCGGGGGGCGTATTGGGGTGGACGGTATACACGGCGCCACCGTTTCATCAAGGCCATTTGACGATACCACCCCGGCAGGTCACATCCAGATAGGCGATCCGTACATGCAGAAGAAGTTAATGGACATGCTTCACGAGGCCAGGGATGAAGGTCTTTACAATTTCGTTCAGGACAACGGAGCGGGAGGCCTGAACTCCTCGGTGGGGGAAACGGCCAGTTATTGCGGCAAGAGAGGCGGCTGTGTATTGTATCTGGATCGAGCACCCCTGAAATACCCGAACCTGAATCCGTGGGAAATACTGGTGAGCGAGTCCCAGGAAAGAATGACATTTGCAGTTCCCCCGGAAAATATATCCGCCTTTCAGAGACTCGCACGAAAACACGACGTGGAAGCCACCGTACTGGGAGAGTTCGTTGACAGCGGGACTTTCCATGTCAAGTTCGGTGAAGAAACTGTGGTTTACCTTGAAATGGAATTCCTCCATGAAGGAGTTCCCCAGATGGAACTGGATGCATGTGAGGTAGCAAAAAAAAGGTATCCCGAACCGAAGCTTGGAGAGGACAAAAACTACTCTCGGGTACTTATGAAAATGCTTTCCCGACCGAACATATGCAGCAGGGAATACATTATAAGACAATTCGATCACGAAGTTCAGGGGGGTTCCGTAATAAAACCGCTGGTAGGTGCCCACAGCGATGTGGAGAGCGACTCTGTCGTTATACGCCCGACTCATCAAGGTTCTGCGAGGTCGATGAATGGAATAGGAAATTCCCCGAGATTCGTAATAAAATGAGTTGCGGTAACTTTGGAACTGTGAGCCATCTTTTGAGAGAAGAGAGTGATTTGAAGATCGAGGAGCTGTCTAAACAGTTCGTACGAGACATACTGCTGGAGAACGGCGGCAGTGGGGGAAAAGGACTACCCGATCTGAAAGACGAACAAATAATAGAGACCGCAGTGAAATATATACAGCTCTATGAGAGGTTCGTAGGTAAGAAATTTGATTTCAACCTGGCGAAGAATCCAGAAAGGAGGATCATTGAAAATCTTCGGGATAGTGGTTACTTATATGGCGGCTGTGTCCAGTTGATGGCTGCAAGCCCAAGGGACTCGAGTTTTTGTGAAAGATTCATCGAGTCTCTGAAAGATAATAATATTCCATATATTGGGCCATTCTATGCCTCGGCACACAAAGAGACACGTAAAGTATTGGAATATCTCAATATACTGGACAAGAGCATGGAGCCGGTGGTGATAATAACATCCGCTGGCAGAAGTAACGGTCTCGGTCCGGTGGTGGCTGGTAATTCACGGTTCCCGGTCATATCATGCAATCCCTACAGTGATAATGAAGCTTACATGGCGGACGTGCATTCAAGTCTCAGAATGCCCTCGAAATTACCTTTGGCTGTGATCATCGAGCCCGCGAATGCCGTCCTGTTTGCTAAAAGGATCCTGGATATCGGGAGGAATTGAAATGGAAAAAGTACTAGTTTACGGTTCGGGAGGACGGGATCACTGCCTTTGCGACAAGTATATCGAGAGCAGGCATGTTGAAAAAGTATATTTTGCTCCGGGAAATCCGGGCGTCAAATATACGAACAAAGGCCGTCGCGGGTATATCGAGCAGGTCCCTATAAGGGATTTCAAGGCAGTGAGGGAATTTTGTCTGGAGAACCAGGTGAGTCTGGTGGATGTGGGTAGCGAGAACCCTCTTGACGAAGGACTTGTGGATGTTCTGAACAAAGCTGGTCTGGCCACTGTGGGGCCTCGGGCAAAATATGTTCAGATGGAAAACGATCGGGTATTCACCAAGACGTTGCTGGCGGCCGCCGGAGTTCCAATGGCTGAATACAGGGCATTTCATGATGCTGAAACCGCCAAAAGATATGTCCGTAATATCGGATATCAGGTCGTTGTCAAGGCGAATGGTCTGGCTGCCGGCAAAGGGGCCATTGTATGTGATGACGTCACTGAAGCCGAAGCCGCCATAGATACTTTGATGGTGAAGAAAAAATTCGGGAAATCCGGAGATACCTGTGTCATTGAGGAACGAAAGTACGGAAATGAGATATCATTCTTTGCTTACCTTGACGGAGAACATTTCCTTCCACTGAGAATGTTTGCCAGAGATTACAAACCCGCCTGCGACCCGGGCGATAAGGAGACCATAAAGTTATTGGGGGGAAATCTGAACACAGGGGGGACCGGGTGCTGCTGTCCCCACGATCTGGCGACTCCAGGATTGTCCAACAGGATAATCAGGGAAATCGTTAGTCCCACAGTAAACGCGGTATACAATAAACTGGGATGGAATTACAAGGGCGTCCTCTATTTCGGGCTGAACATTGATGAGCACGGCGACCTCTGTGTTTTCGAGATCAATGTCCGCCACGGCGACCCGGAAGCCCAGGTGATCCTCAGAAAACTCCAAACCGACCTTTACGAAATAGCCATGGCGACATGGGAAGGAACTTTGGATGAAGTCAAACAAAAATGGAACAAGAACTGCTATGTTGACGTTATTGCAATGGCCGGAAAGGCAAGGTCCCCCAGCGGTGGATGGTTCAAAGCCTATCCGGGAAGGTATGGGGAGGGTTACAAGATCGAAGGATTGGAAAATATCGAACGTGGGATAGCAATATTCTATTCAGGTGTGGACGAGCACCCCGAAAGAGGGCTTGTTACCAAGGGCGGGCGTGTGCTTCACGTGGTTGGCAGCAGCCCGGTATTCGAGGAAGCCGTGGACAAAGCCTATCGGAACATTGAAAGATTGGCATTTCTGGATCACCGCAATAATAACGAGAATTGTCTGAGATATCGAAAGACCATAGGCGGAGTACAATAAAACCGGTGTAATAATGAATATCCCCCTGTTCACTCCGCGGGAAAGACCCATGAGAGTCGCAATTATGATGTCCGGCTCAGGTACCAATGCGGTGAAGATCATTGAGTATGCGAGAGCTGCCATTGTTACATCTTACGAGGTCGTAATATTGTTCAGTGAAAATCCCGAGAGCAATACCGAGAAAATTGGACAAAGATACGGTCTGCCTACAAAGGTGAACGACCGAAAAAGATTCTTTCGGGAAAGTGGTAAAAAGGGGTATGAAGCCCGTAGGTTGTTCGATGGATCCGCAGCCGATTTATTCTGTAAAAATGGGGTTGATCTAGTTGTGCTTGCCGGTTATAATTGGTTCGTAACTGAGGCGATACATCATAATTTTCCCACCCTGAACGTTCATCCTGCGGACCTACGGCCGCTGGATGGGAACGGTGAGCGAAAATATGCCGGTGGGATTGGACACCAGCCCATAATGAATGCAATAATTGGAGGGGAGAATTTTATCCATAGTACGGTCCATATGGTTACTGAGGTCCCCGACGGTGGGGGAATTCTCATGACATCCGATGCTGTTGCGCCGGTGCTTCCGAACGGTATTTCCCTGGAGATGTTGATCGCCGAGGGAAACCCCGGTTCGATCAAAAGAACGGCAGTTAAATCTCAGGAGAGACTTAAAGAAGAAGGGGACTGGAAGATATTCCCGAAAACCCTGGAATTGATATCCAGAGGAAGATATACCACGGATGAACTTGGTAAAATATATCTGGACGGTAAATTAATTCCCGACGGAATCGAATATGGGAAGGTGATATAACGAAATTAGGCGAAATTGAAAGAATGGCATACCCCGGGCGTATGATAATAATTGGCAGGAACCCAATGGATACCCATAACGTTATTATATATGCGATAACCGGCCGATCTCCTGCGAGCCAGGCAAGGAAATTCGAATTCAAGGACAACGAACTATTGGTGAAACCCACCGATGAGGAGGAATTGAGTAAGGGCGATCCGGATCTGCTCATTTATCCTGCTGTCTCCATTAAAGGGTGCGTAGGCGTGAGCAACGGGAAACATACACTTTCTCTCATGGAGAAATATAATGTTGGAATGGGGCCTCTCGAAGTGCTTTCGAGGGGTTTGGACCAGTGGATCTATGAACCGGATCCACCTCATTTCACACCGAGAATAAGCGGTTTCATCACTCCGGGTTCTCCCAAATATGCGTTGGGAATATTGAAACGGGGAAAGGAGGGTGAAAGAGTAATGAAAAAATTCGAATTTTCCATGAAACCGGGCGGTGGGCGGATGATCGCCACCTATTCCGGAGATAATATGAATCCATTACCGTCCTTCGGGGGCGAACCCCGGAATTGCGACCTTCCCTTCGATGATGTTCGGGATGCGGGTCGTGCGGTGTACAGAGCTCTTGGCCCAATTGAAGGAAACGATTTCAGGGTGGCGCTGGCCGCGTTTTTCATAGATAGTAATAAAATAAATCATTATATCATAAACAGGTGTGATGAATCACCCACAGAAATCTGTGGGTTTCATCCTCGGAAACGCAGGAATCTGCTTCCTCTTCTCCGCCCCCACCAAACGGTGGGGGTTACCGAAGAGGATTCCTGCGGAGGCAGTTGAGTGAAGTGGCAGATATGAGACGAATGTACAGGGCAATGGAAAGGGATATTTTTCCCGATACGATGAAAATCACCTTTGGCGATATGACAGTGCATTATCAAAAGGTCCTGTGGGAGATCGAAGGTGAGAAAAAGGGACTGCGTTACGGGGAGAATCCCGGCCAGCCCTCGGCATTGTACGAACCGGTTAATGGCAATCTGGTCCTGGGCGGTGTGGAGTTCATAAAACCTGGCATGGGGCTGGTCTGCGACATGGAACTTCTACAGTCCGGAAAACATCCGGGAAAGATAAACCTCACCGACGTGGACGGTGCCCTGAATATACTGAAATATTTTGCTAACAGCCCCACCGTTGTCATTATGAAGCACAACAATCCATGCGGCGTGGCATCCCGGCCAACACTTGAAAAGGCCTATTACGAGGCAAACATGGCCGATCGTGTGGCGGCCTTCGGAGGTGCTATAGCTCTTAACCGACCATGCGATAAGGCCACTGCGGAACTGATGGTGAAAAATTACTCCGAGGTAGTGGTTGCACCCGACTATCTCAGTGGCGCCCTGGAAATACTTGAGAGGAGAAAGGACCTGCGAATATTGAAGATAACGAATATCGATAGACTCCACAAGTGGCAGAAAACAGTGTTCCCCGACATCAAATCCCTCAGCGACGGAGGTGTCATTGTTCAGACATCTTTCTTAGCAAGGATACGATCGGTTGACGACCTGAAAGACATGGGGGTCGTGCCCCGCGATATTCCCGAACGTAAGATAAAGGACGGGAAACTTACCGAGACGGGAAAAAGTGTTTCCATCGGAAGGCTGCCCACAGAGGAAGAATACCGGGACATGCTCTTCGGCTGGCTCGTGGAATCGGGCATTAGCTCGAATTCGGTTATTTATGTCAAGAACATGGCCACCGTGGGTATCGGGACCGGCGAGCAGGACAGGGTTGGAGTCGCCGCCATAGCCCGTGACAAGGCCTATACCAAGTTAAAGGACAGGATCTGTTTCGAGAAATACGGGTTCGCGTATAATATTCTTTTACATCAGAACCTGAAAGCGGCAAGTGAGACCGAAAATACAAGTACAAAATCGATGCTGGAATACATTGATAGCAAAGTTGACGGGGCGCGAGGCGGCCTCAGGGGAGCCGTAATGGTATCCGATGCCTTCTTCCCGTTCCGTGATGGAGTTGATGTGGGCCTCAATGAGGGTATTTCTGCCGTGATACAGCCCGGCGGTTCAAATCGGGATTACGAATCGGTTATGGCGTGCAACGAACACGATGTCGCAATGATATTTACCCAGCAGAGAAGCTTCAAGCATTGAACGATATAAGTGATAATTATGTGCGGGATCATAGGAATAATCGGGGTCGAGGATGTTTTTATAAATCTCTATGAGGGTCTCCTTGCCATTCAGCATCGCGGGCAGGATGCGGCAGGGGCCGCAACGTTTGACGGAACTTCCTTCTCAATGAAAAAGGGGTACGGACTCCTACGAGATGTATTCGATGAGAAGCACCTTTCGAGATTGAAGGGAAATGTCGGACTGGCGCACGTTCGCTATCCCACATACGGGAACTCCACTCCCGAAGATGCCCAGCCTTTCATGGTGAACCATCCATTTGGCATAGTGATGGCCCATAACGGTCAGGTAACAAATTACCCCGAGGTAAAAAAGGAGCTGATGGAGAAAGGGCACCGCAGATTGAACTCTTCGTGTGACGTCGAGGCGATACTCAATGTTTTCGCAGACGCACTGGGGATGCTCCAGGGGCGGAAGTGGAAAACATCTTCAGCGCAGTGAAAGATGTTTTCTGGAGGGTGAGCGGGGGCTATTCCGTTCTGGCCATCATAGCAGGGAAAGGATTACTTTGTTTTCGAGATCCATACGGTATTAGACCCCTGATAATGGGGAGACATGAAGCGACGGGAAGCTACGCCATCGCTTCCGAGAGCACTCCGCTTGACATGCTGGGTTACCGCCGCAAGGAAGACATACCTCCGGGTGGTGCCGTGTTTATAGATCTCGAGGGAAATGTACATTCGAAAAGATTGGTAGAAAGGGAGCCATATCCATGTATCTTCGAATACGTCTATTTTGCACGCCCCGATTCCTTCATCGACGGTATAAGTGTATATGAGACAAGGATCCGCCTTGGGAAAGCCCTCATCCCATCATTAAGCGATCTGGACATAGATGTGGTTATTCCCGTGCCAGATTCTGCCCGTCCGGCTGCTATAGCCATCGCCAGGGAATGCGATATTCCATACCGGGAAGGACTAGTGAAGAACCGCTATATCGGACGAACTTTTATTATGCCTTCCGACGGTGAAAGGCAGAAGTCTATCCGCCGGAAACTCAACGTTATTAGAATGGAATTCAACGAAAAAAAGGTACTTATCGTGGATGATTCAATAGTCAGGGGAAACACCAGCCGCGAGATTGTAAGGATAGCCAGAGAAAGCGGCGCCGATAAGGTATACTTTGCCTCCTGCAGTCCTCCTCTCAAACACCCCTGCGTATACGGCATCGATATGTCAACAAAAGGAGAATTCCTGGCCAGCAATCGGACGATCGATGAGATCGAAGAATTCATCGGAGCGGACGGTGTAATCTATTTACAATTGGAAAGTATGGTGGAGGCAGTTAATGATGGGAAACAGACAAATCGCCATTTCTGCACAGGCTGCTTCACGGGGGATTATCCTACTCCGGTCACGGAGGAAATGATGAGGGAAATCGAGAATGACAGGCTCTGCTCCAGGAGGTGTTGACCCACGAAGAATTTTGAAGGTAATTATCGCGATGCTGGAGTTGATATCGATCTCGGAGATACTGCCTCGGAAATAATGTATAGCGCGTGCCAGGAGACATGGAAGAACCGACAAGGAAGGCTTGGTGAGATCATCTTCCCCAATGATGATTTTTCCGGAATCAGATATATCTCCGTTGGTGGGCTAGATCCCGGAACTGTAATGGGAATGAATGCTGACGGAGTGGGTACCAAGATAGAACTTGCGGAGCGCCTTGGCGATCACTCCACTATTGCCTTTGATCTGCTGGCAATGGTATGCGATGATGCGGTCAGGGACGGTGCGGAGCCGCTTCTTGTGGGAAATATCCTTGATGTCGCCTCGTTAAAGGGAGGGCTGGGATCCATAAAACAGCTGGCGGCCGGCCTTGTAACGGCCGCCCAGAATGCAAACGTGGCAGTCATCAACGGTGAGATTGCGGAGTTGGGTGAAAGGATCGGGGGGTACGGCCCCATGAACTACAACTGGGGCGCCTTCGTTCTGTGGGTGAGGGAGAGTGAAAAATTGATCACAGGATTGGATATCCAAAGCGGTGATTCAATAGTGGCTCTGCAAGAGAAGGGATTTCGATCCAACGGCCTGAGCCTCGTAAGAAATATCATGAGCTCAAAATACGGTCCCGATTGGCACCTCGAAGCGGGAGAGGTTTTCACCTCCCGGATACTACATCCTTCTACCATATACAGCAGTGCGATAATGAAGATGATCGGCGGCTACGGAGAAAAGGGGACAGTGGATATTCATGGCATCGTCCACGTTACCGGAGGCGGGGTTCCGGGAAAACTATCCCGCTTGCTAAAGAGGACCAAAAAAGGAGCAAGTTTGCACGATCTTTTCGATGCGCCTCCCGCCATGAGAAGCATTCAGGAAATGGGAAATGTCACCGACGAGGAGGCATACCGCACGTGGAACATGGGACAGGGGATACTTATTATAACCGATGAACCCGAAAAGATAGTGTCAAAGGCAGCATCATTCGGCATCGCTGCAAAGGTGTCAGGTATCGTAACCGATGAGGACACCATTATAATCAGGAGCCGTGGCGTGGAATATCCGGGTTCCGATATTATTTTTACCTATTAACCAAAAAGGTAACTGAGGAAATTAAATGTCTACCAGGGAGCAGAATGAAAAACCGTTTTTTTCTTTGGGGCTTTTTCCTCCGCTGGCCGACCCTCACAAAGAAAAAAATGGGAAAAAAAGAAATTCGGGTCAACCTGCTCGGAAAAAGCGACTGGTCGGTCGGTATTTCCTAAATGATGAAAAAAGAGCGGATTGGGATGTCTATTTCATGGAGATCGCGCATCGCGTGGCCACCCGTGCCACCTGTGATAGGAAGCACGTGGGAAGTCTCATAGTCCGAAATAAAACCATCCTTTCCACAGGTTATAACGGCAGCATAAGGGGGATGGCACATTGTGATGGAGTAGGTCACCTGATGGAGGGCGGCCACTGTGTCAGGACTACCCACGCCGAGGCGAATGCCATCATTCAGGCTGCCAGAAACGGAGTAAAAATAGAAGATTCGGAGATATACATCACGGCCAGTCCCTGCTGGAACTGCTTTAAATTGATAGCCAATGCTGGTATTATATGTATCAAATACGGAGAATTCTATCGCGACGAGAGAATACTTGGAGCAGCGAAAGAATTGGGTCTCGAATTACGGCTGATAGGTGTTTGATATTGCACAGAAAAATCTCTCGGAGATTCGGACGAATCACTCGGATAAAATTTGCGTCCTTAAGTGTTCCCAGAAGGTAACTCCGCTTGCATTGGCCTTCTCATGGCATTCTTCGATGAATGTATTCGTTAGTTTCAGTTCGATCTTTGTGTATCCTTCCAAGGTAGTGGTGAGCTCACGCAGGGCCAAGGATTCCTCCACCACATCATAATTTCCAGAATCGATCTTACCTTTTATATCATCCTTCAGAGCGGCTTCATCCTTCCATACTTCCGTTTCAAGCTCTATGGTCTCATCTTCAATATTGATTTTCATTACATCACCACAATATTATTGGTTCAGGTTAGTCATCACTTATATATGTTCTTTGCTAATACTTTTTCTATATTTCATTTTTTTATGAAAATATTGTCAAATGGGGTGCATCCCATTGAGCAGTAAAACTTATTAGATATAAACCTGTTATTCTTTCGGTATTATTGGAAGGTGTTTATTATGGGAGCCGTAGGTACAGTGGAATGCCCCAGTTGTTCCGCCCCGGTGGAGAGAGTACCCGGTGTGAGGACCGTGTCGTGTCCTTACTGCGGTACGGTGATAGTATCCGAGGAGCACCGAAAGGAGTTCCAGGCGGAAGAAATTCTCGAAAAGACCAAGATAAGTTACGGCCCCCGGGACCGTGGCCCATTAGGTATCGATACGGCTGGATTCTATAACAACCAAGGATTCGTCATCAAAGGCGTTATCGAATACCGTGACTCGGACGGGTGGACCTGGCAGGAATACTTCATCAAGTTCAATGACGGTAAGGTAGGATGGCTGGAATACGACGACGGTGATTATTTTCTTAATTTCGAGATAGACGAAGAGTTCAAAAAGGGCATGTTCGGCATAAAGATCGGCAACGACAAGATGAAGGTAAAGGAAAAAGGCACTTCAATAATCAACTACCAGCATGGACACCTGCCGTTCAGTTATCCGCCGGACACACAGATAAAATACATTGACGGGAGGTCCACCAAGGACCCCCGAAAGAGATATTCGGTGGAATATACGGATAACGAGGTAGAGGTCTACGAGGGGGTTAAAGTAAGGGTGGAGAAGTCTGAAAATCACATAGACATACTGCGGATGTGATGTTGCCCCAAAATTGTTGTTAGTCTAAAATCATGATTATTACATTGTCAAATAGTATGGAAAATAACTAATAATACGATGTAAATGTCTAATTCGAAAACCAGTTAAAATTTGGAGGATTGAATGTGACAAACGGACAACAACCGATGCAGCAAATGCCTATGCCGCAACAACCGGTACAAGTGAAAAAAGGACTATCTATTGCAGGGATGATCTGTGGAATTGTTGGAATTGTGTTTGCCTTTATCCCATGTATGTTTTTTATCGCCTGGCCACTGGGAATATTAGGCATAATATTTGGTGGTATTGGCCTGTCCAACGCCAATAAGAATCCAAATAAAGAAGGGAAAAGGATGGCAATAACGGCTATCGTCCTTGGAGTGCTTTCGCTAATTGTACCCATTATTACTTACTTTTTGATCGTAGCTACGGTCGAGAGTGAGCTCACAGGTCTGATATTCTTATTATGAATGTCAACCGATTTCCTGTAATTTACATCTGATTGCGGGAAATACATGACCAGCAAGAAAAAAAGCCATGGTCGATGATAACTTGGCAGTGAAAGGGAAATTAATAATAGGATTATTTTCCCTTTTTTTTGTTCTTCTAATATTTATTCTAATGAGTCCGTTTTTTGCCCCGAGCGGCTCACTACGAAATCTTGATGGCAAAGAAAAAAGAATAGATAATAACGAAAAATGGGAAAAATTGGATATTTTCCCAAAAATCTTCTACCAGTTCGGCGACCTCGTATGCCACCAGAAGGAAAGCCGTTCACTAAAACTCAATGGGAACCTGATGCCTGTCTGCTCGAGGGATGTTGGAATCTATATCGGGTTCGCAACCGGTTTCTTTATTGTCTTGATAATCCCTCAAAATTCATCCTTTTTGGAATCATGTTTTACTATTTTACCTAAAAAGTTAAAGGAAAGACGAATTGCATATATTAATACAAAAAATAAGAGATGGATAATTGGCCTCACAGTAACGGGGTTTTTATTACCCTTGGCTTTAGATGGTTGTATGCAACTATTAACTTCGTACGAAAGTACAAACACGATACGCATTTTAACAGGTTTTTTCTTTGGTGCTGGGGGAAGTTACTTTCTTGGAGTACTGATTGGAAGTTCAATTGTGGAAACGTATGATGAGCAATAAACGCTCTAGTAATAAAAAATCCCCGATTGTGAGGGATTGGGATTCATTCCCGACATTCCATAATTACAATATCCCGCCGTAATTTCTTTTCATTTCAAAGGCTAATAACCCACCGGTTCGGACTGCCGCGAAGTTGGTTGACTGCAGTACGGGCATATGGTATACCTGACGTCCACCTGCTGGCCGCAGGAAAGACATACTTTCTTGCTGCCCGATGTAACTGAAGAAACGGGATTTCCGCAAGCGGGACACGCCTTCCAGCCAGGCTGTATGTCAGCCCCGCAGGAAACACAATTCGATTCGCAGGTAGATATGGCCTTACCGCATACTGGACATGCTTTCCACCCCGGCTGAATGGCGGCATTGCAATGCGCGCAGGTTTCACCGTCCGCAGGTGGCGGGGGAACAGGCGCAGGGGCCCTTTTCGGTCCCTCTGAAGGGTAATTTAAAGCCATGATCGAATCCAAATATTCGGTAAATCGACTGCAGAATTTCTTGGCTTGGATCTTCTGGGAGGCAATGGATGCGGCACCCACCAGCGCGGAGACCCCAAAGAAGCAATGGCAATCACCCCCGCCTTTTTTTGTGTCCGGCCCCAGAACTTCAGTTTTACTCTCGTCGTCGATCCCTTCTGTTTGATGGACATGGAGAATTGCTCTTCGAGAGCTATCTTTATTCCCTTTTTGAAACCGATGATCCCCTTTAACTTACCGGAAACCTCATCTCTCTCCACTTCCACCTCGTAACGTTGATCCTTGAACCAATCCTTCATCTTCTTTACTAACCATTTCCGGGTAACCTTTTTTGGATATTCTCTAACAATGGTCTCGGAAAATACCTTCGGCATCTTTGCCTTTCGAACGTATGTGCTGACCTTTCCCATGTGTGTCACCAATTTCGAAATAGAGTGATTGAAATAATATTTATTATTTACTCGTAGATTTACGTTTTACCCGGGCGAGAATTGATGATTTTCAGAACCCTAACGCACCGATATGATTAAAAATTCCTTTTTTTTAATATTCGGGACGGATCACAGCCGTTCTTTTTCAATCTTTCCGATACCTCTCGAAAACCGGTACACCTGGAAAAATCCCCATGGTAAATACACGGGAGGCATTTCTTTCGAAAATTCGCCACATGATGATACCTTATCAACGAGAGCAGCATGACCAAAGCCAGAAGATAGATTATTTTCAACCATAACGATCCGCCCACCTTGATCGGGATCACCACCAGTAGAAAAGCCCACGCTCCCGTGAGAAACCTCACACACCGCCTAAGGAATACGGAACTGAAATGAATGAATGTCTGGATGACCAAGGGCATCATCAAGCAAAAACCCACTAACGCTATCTTCAAAGGGTCCAGTGTGCGATATTGTCCCATCAAGAACAGTGTCAATATCGTTAAGATAAGTCCTGAATAAAGAAAGAAGCATCCTCCGCAGATCTTCATCCCCCTGATCTTTATAACGTCATCCCTATAATGCCTGCAATTCGGGTGATGGGAAAGATAGACCGGTGAGAACGAACGGATGACCCTCAATACAGTGGTCAAAGACATTTACTTTCTCTCCCGGGATCGAAAATTTTTGCTTACAAACAATACTCAATAACCGCCTGCTGCCCTTAAACGGTCATACATGACATCGGCACTTCTCCAGCGGTCCTCTTTTCGTTTCTCGAGAGCCTTGAGTATCACCGTATCCACCCTTGGCGATATCTCCGGGTTCAAATGGGATGGCGGTGTAACGTCATCGTTTATTATCTTCCCCATGATACCTACAGGATCATCCTCCATGAATGGATTTATTCCCGTGAGTATCTCGTAACCAACAACGGCGATCTGGAATATGTCCGTGCTCCAGTCCACTTCACCGAATTTTTTCCGGCTGACCTGTTCGGGAGCGCTGTACGCGAGGGTACCCTTGGCCCCAACTGTCTTGGTTGCGGATTCCGACGCCATGAACTTCCCTATACCCCAGTCCGTCAGTTTCGGTATGCCGTCTTTCGTGAAAAGTATGTTCTCGGGTTTAATATCCCTGTGAATGGAAGCCATTCGGTGGGCGTAGGAAATGGCATCGACAAGCTGGATAAATATGCTCAATGCTTCGTGGGTCGTCAGTCTCCGGTATCTCATCAGCCCTTTCAGACTGCCTCCCTCCATCAATTCCATCACTAGTGCGGGATAGGGGTCCAGGATGGAACAGTAAAACTCCACGATATTCTTGTGTTTTAGCATCTTCCACATGTTCGCTTCTGATTCGAATTTTTCGTAGATGGACGAATCAAGGGTCTCTTCGAGGAATCTAGGCATCTTTATGGCCACATCCCGGCCCCCAATATCTTTTGCCTTGTAGACCGTGGCAAAACCACCCGAACCCAGTTTATGTGAAATCGTATAATCCGGGATGGTATTCTCTATGGAAGCGGGTGCTCTTTCCAGTGTAGGTACGGGACCTATGTCAATATTCCGTGCCGGGGAAGATGTATGAGGCGGAGGTGGAGAAGGAGAATGAGAAGGAGAATGAGAAGGATAAGGAGCCGCAGGGGGTGGTGCTTGTTGAGCAGGATATTGCATTGACGGGTATGGCATTTGTGGGCCGTATTGTGCTTGGAGATTTGCCTGCATTTGACCCGGGGTCGGGCCGACCTCCTTGTAATTGACAAAGAGATAGATAAGCGCCCCGGGCCAAAAACAGACGAAGAGCAGAATGAGGATCGGCCAACTCCCGATAAACTTCTTTGCCATAGTGCCACTCTTTTAAGTTAATGATGAAATCGGAACAAAAGAATATCTACTGAATTTATTTAAACGTTTTTATCATACAATCGGCCAATGAGATAATTTAAAGTCGCTACCACATTTACACCAAAAATATATATACCGTCTTCAGTATCCTCCATTTGCTGCGATAATTACGAAAAAAAGGTGTATTTCAGATGGAAAAAAAACTATTAAAAGGTACCACTACGGTAGGTCTCACTTACAAGGACGGCATCGTAATGGCCACTGAACACAGGGCCACCATGGGTACTCTCATTGCTCATAAAAAAACCCAGAAGCTGTTCAGGATCACCGAACACCTGGGTCTCACCACGGCTGGACTGGTGGGAGATGCGCAGGTTCTTGCGAGATATCTCCGAGCGGAAGCCGAGCTTTATGCACTTAAAAGAAACACACCCATAACCGTAAGGGCCGCCTCGACACTGATGGCGAATATATTGAATGCCCGCAAGTATTATCCCTACTGGGTACAGCTGATTATTGCAGGCGTTGACGATGAGGGAGGCCACGTGTATTCTCTCGATGCGGCGGGCGGGAGTATTCCCGACACCTACGTGACCACCGGTTCCGGCTCTCCCTACGTTTACGGCGTGCTGGAAGACCATTTCAAGGAGAATATGACTAAGAAGGATACCGTTGACCTGGCAATAAGGGGGATAACGGCTGCTATGAAGAGGGATGCGGCATCCGGTAACGGAATAGATGTTGCCACTATTTCACAAAAGGCGGGGTGGAACTGGATATCCGGAGAAGAGATTGAAAAACGGATATCTGCCATGGGTTTGAAATAATCGTTATTGAAAGAAAAAATTTATTTATAATAAATACGGTCTCCGCCTGATCAGCAGATTGGTGCTGTTATGGGTGGGGAATGCCATTTTAAAGAATAATTCCAACGGATTTTATTAGCCCTCCGTTCTGTCCTCTGTAAGCGATCAAATTGTTCTATGGCACACAAATTACCTTACTTTAGCACAAAGAGTATGGATAGTATTTCTACCTCGTTTTCTTTAAAAAATGACGAGATAATTGATGAAAATATTGGATTGGTTTCGATGGGTGTCAACAAGATACTGAACACTATAAAGGAGCAGATAAGGGAACTGCTGCCAGTGACCGTTATAGTCAGCTCAATAGATATTGAAGGACCGGAGATCGTAATTTACACAAAGAACCTTGGAGAATTTGCCAGGAACAACTATATAGTACGAAAACTGGCACAGTCTCTGAAAAAACGGGTCGTGATAAGACCGGATCCCAGCGAACTCCTGGAACCCAAGGAGGCCCGGCTAAAGATCGAGCAGATAATGCCCGAGGAAGCAGAGGTCTCCGATATTCTGTTCGTTGAGGAGAACGGTGAGGTTATAATCGAAGCCGGCGCCCCGGGAATCGCCATAGGGAGAAGGGGAGCGATCCTATCGAGGATAAAGCAATCATGCGGATGGGCCCCAAAAGTGGTTCGTACACCGCCCATTCCCTCAAAGACGGTGAAGGAGATCCGGCAGTATCTCCAGGAAGTAAAGGTCGAAAGAAAGAAATTCCTGCGAAGGGTGGGGAAAAGCATTTACGCAGAGCCCAACAAGAAGATGGAATGGCTCAGATTGACATGTCTTGGTGGATTTCACGAGGTGGGCAGAAGTTGTTTGCTTCTGAGCACGGAAGGTACAAAGGTACTGGTGGACTGCGGGGTGAACGTTGGCGGGCATGAGGACAGTGTTTCTCCATATCTCGGACTTCCGGAAGTATTACCTCTTGAAACCCTGGATGCAGTAGTGGTGACCCACGCCCATCTCGACCACTCGGGGCTGGTTCCGCTTCTCTTCAAGTACGGGTATAACGGGCCGGTCTTCTGCACAGCTCCAACCCGCGATCTGATGTCACTCCTCCAGTTGGACTATCTGAAAGTTGCTGTGGGGGAAGGAAAGAAAACTCCATACGAGTCTTCTCATATCAGAAAGCAGGTGCAGCATACCATAACGTTGTCTTACGGGGAAACCACAGATATTTCACCCGAGGTCAGGCTCACCTTCCAAAATGCCGGTCATATTCTGGGCTCTTCCATTGCCCATTTTCACTTCGGAGAAGGGTTCCACAATGTAGCCGTAACCGGAGACATAAAGTTCGAGAACACTTATCTGTTCAATCCGGCCACCCGAAGATTTCCGAGGCTCGAAACTCTTATTACCGAATCTACCTACGGGGGAAAGATGGACTTTCAACCTCCCAGGAAGGCCGCTGCGAAAGAGTTAAAGGACATTGTCAACAGGACCGTCGAGAGGGGCGGTAAAGTTCTGGTTCCCGTTTTTGCCGTGGGAAGGTCCCAGGAAGTGATGATGACCCTGGAAAAGCTAATGCGGAACGGAGAGATCCCCACCGTGCCAGTATACCTCGACGGGATGATAATGGAGGCCACGGCCATACATACCGCTTACCCGGATTTTCTCAACGACAGGCTGCGGAATATGATATTCCAGAGAAGGAGCAATCCCTTTCTTTCGGAGATATTCGAACACGTTTCGGCCAGGACCCGAAGAAATGAGATCATGGACGACCCGGACTCATGCATCGTGCTGGCCACTTCGGGCATGCTGAACGGCGGCCCGGTGATGGAATACCTGAAGGTGTGGGGTCCGGAGAGAAGCAACACGCTGGTCTTCGTTGGATACCAGGCTTCCGGAACGAAGGGGCACGGCATCCAGCAGGGAAAACGGGAAATCACGATATACGAGAAGGGCAAACCCATGAAAATAATGATAAACCTGAATATCGAGGTATGCGATGGTTTCTCGGGGCACAGCGACCGCAGGCAGCTCCTCTCCTACGTGGCCACACTGGAACCTCGTCCGGAAAAGATCATCATTGGTCACGGTGAAACGTCCAAATCCATAGATTTCGGTGCCACTATCAAACGAAAGTACAGCATCGAGAGCATTGTACCCAAGAATCTTGAGACAGTCAGACTTTCATAAACGGCGGAGAAGATTCATACGCGTTTCCACGTGGGCGAATCCGGCGACCCGTTCTGAGGAATTGATCGAAACTTCATTCTACCAGAGACTTGGCTGTCTTCAGCACTGCATCAGACGAACCGTATGCCGGGACAAAACCCAGTTTCTTCAATTTGTCAATACCCAAGAGCATGATCTTCACATCCCCCTTCCACCCCCTTCCCCCGTCAACGCCTCCTGTCCACCGATAGCTCACTTTTGAGAGTCCCACTGCCTCGCATACCGAATTTGCCAGGGTTTTCACCGATATGTGATCCCGCGAGCCAATATTGAATATATTGGCCATCTCGCAAGAATTTTCGCAGGCGAAGATCATCCCATCAATGCAGTCGGATATGTAGAGATATGATTTTTGGGTCCCGGGTTCGCTGCCCAGTATCTCAAGTGTGGCGGAATCCTTTTTCAGCTTGTTAACTAAATCGTATATGACGCCGTGAGTAGACCTCGGGCCCACGACGTTTGCAAACCTGAAGAGATATGAACTCATACCGAAATTGGAGCAGTAGGCGGTAATAAAACCTTCAGATGCGAGCTTGGATGATGCGTAAAGAGATATGGGGATCAAAGGACCGTATTCCTCCGGTGTGGGTATTTCGTCAGCCTCCCCGTACACGGTGGATGTGGAGGTGAACACTATTTTGTCGAGACCGTTCTTCCTCATGGCCTCGAGAATATTATAAGTAACGATAACGTTCTGCTCCAGGTGAACGTAAGTGTTACTGGCACCCAGACGCACGTCGGGATTGGCGGCAAGGTGAAATACCCAATCATACCCTTTCAGACGTTCTTCCAGCAATGCCGCGTCAAGGAGGTCCATTTCGACCAGCGTGAAGTTCTCATGGCCCTGGAAAGGTTCCAGGAATTCTCGTATACCCGATGAAAAGTTATCGAATACAGTTATTTGATTATCCATTTTCATTAGCCGCTCGATCAAGTGGCTGCCAATAAAGCCGGCACCCCCGGTAACCGCAATATTCTGTTTCCTTAGTTCACTCATTTCATTCATTGTGATCACTCCTACCTGAGATGTATCGGTATCTGGTATTCCTCATCCTCTTCCTCTTTCTCCTCTCCCTCATCCTCATCCTTTTCATCTGGTCCCCCGCCCGCTTCCGGCGGGATCTCTTCCCGTGGTGGCGGAACTGCGCCCGCCTTCGGGGGCCTCAACGCCACTGCCATTCCCGGACCCGTAAGAGCCTGAAGCAGGTCCCCATCCGCATCGGCCCGGTTCAGGCGGTCGAAGATATTTCCCAGCCATTTTCTTATGTTATTTTCCAAATCCTCTTTCAAAGACCGGGGATCAATGGCGGCATAGACGTGGTAATACCCGCCCTTGGGCAGATACCGCGTTTCTCTCGTTACGATGCCGCGGGCACAGAGTTTCTCAAGAATGCGATAAGCGGTGCTACGGTCCTTTCCCAGGAATTCACCCATCTCGCGCGTGGTCTTTTCATCGCTCAGGGCCAGGTGGCGGTAGGTGGAAACCTCCGCGGGATTTAGATCAAACAAGCTGCCAAGGACGCTGCTGCGCCGACGATCCGGTATATAGATATCTCTCATGACCATCCTTCCAACTCCCCTTTGAAAACATCACTCGATGGCAAAGCGCTCACTCGGTGTGCCTTTAATCGCGCGGAGTGTGTATAAACTATGTATAAGTTGTGTTATTGCCCTGCACAACTGAAAAAACAGGCAGTGGCCACCCCCCATATGGGCTCCCATTTCACTCCGTAGACACCCTGCGGGCACTCCTGAGCCTTCGATTTCCTTCGGAAACCTACAGGCCACAGAAACACGAATACACAAAAAAGAATTTAATAATGAAGCAGAATCGGTCCCTTTGGGCTGCGATTCTGCGCACATTGTCAAGCTGAAAGCCTCGACTTTTTGTCGAGCTTTTCACCATTGACAATATTCTGTGCATTCTGTGCTTCAGTGGCTAAAAAAGGGGGTGGGGGGCCAATAATGCTAAAAGGTAATCAAGATGAAAAAATCACTAAAAAAAAGATTCAATAGGAACCGGGAATGTTGTACTGTTATCGGTAAAAATGGAATGAGAAACTGGGAGAAAATTGTAATTTTCAATGGAGCAGTAAAATGTTGCCCCTCAAAGTATAAATAGTAATAATAAAACTTAACATTGTTAAACAGGGTGATGACATGAAAAAAAAGTCCAGTCTGGTAACTGATGGTTCTTTAGCCATAACAATAGTTTTCGTAATGCTGAATATGAGTCTCAATACCGGAAGTGTCTATTTCCATAATTTGAGCATATACCTATACAATTCAACGACCGAGGACTTCGATTTACCCATAATCAAGTGCCTTTACAATGCTACATACAAGGAGAAATCTCTGGCCGTCGAGAACCTGGACGATGACTACGAATGCAAAATTATCGTTGCATACGACAACATTACAGTACTCAACTGGGATGGAAGTGACTGGATCGAGCCCACGTACAGTCCCTTCGGGTCATCCAAGACCCATGTCGATATAGGAGTCGGCGATATGAACAACGACAGTTACCAGGATGTGGTAACAATAACCGATCTCGCATCAACCGGGGTTGCGGTTTTCCTGTGGAATGAGACCAATAACAACTTTGATGCTCCGAATTATTATTCTACCGGCGCAATACCTTCGAAACTGTTTATCGACGATGTCAACGACGACGGACGGGACGATATCATCGTTAAATATGATAGCTCGACCGATTATATTTCGATCTTCAACCAGTCGGATTCCGGCTTCGATACCAGGTATGATATGGAATTTAGCGGTGACATAATTGCAAATTCTCTGATAGTCGATGATATCGATGGTGACGATAAAAACGATATCGTGCTCGAAGTCGAACGAGAGACACCGTATTATGGTAATTATCTTGTGTACCGATTATGGAATTCCACGAGTTCCGGTTTTGATGATGATGAGTTCTTCAATACTTCACTCGGTTATTACAGCGACCTCGCATACTTCGACATCAACAATGACGGTGAAAAGGAGATCATAGGTACGGGTTTTATATACGGCGAACCCATGGAAATCTACAATATAACCGATCTAACATTATTGATGATCAACAGTATTTCCAATACTCAAACTCACCCCAGTTTCATCGAATACGGTAATCTGAATCACGATTCATTTACCGATATGATATGTTACGAGACCGGCGGCCAGGGCAGCGTACTTTACTGGAACGGTTCCACATCCAATACCACAAGGAGTCTTGTTGTGGACGTGAGAAACGATACCGACGTTGGAGTGCAGGGCGCCACAGTGAAGATATACGATGCCGACGACAAGGAATTGTTCAACGGCACTAACAAATTTCCCAGTGATTTGGCTGTTTTCAAATCTCCTTGTCGATGGTGAGTGCATATTCATCACTGGATTTTTTGATAGTGCCTGTTCAACTTGACGACGAATGCAACGGGGATTACTCCTACAGCTCAGGTAAGGCTTATGGAAAAAGACATATCCGTAGCTGATTATTTCGGACCATTCAAGGTCAACATCACAAAGTTGTCGGGGGGCACTTGGTACAACGTTACACGGTATTTTAATTTGACAACCGATGAAGGCATATATACGATTACTAAATATATCGGTAATGACACCGATAATGATGGTCTTACCGACGGTGAGGAGGTGTACGTCATAGGAACCAATTTTAGCAGAAACGATACGGATGGAGACAGTATCCTCGATGGGACCGAGTACGGTATAAACGATACGACGAAGCCGAGCACGACAGGGGTAGGGTTTGTGGCGGATGAGGATTCCGTGAACGTTACGAGTCCTTTGGGTAATGATACGGATGGGGACGGGTTGTTGGATAATGTTGAGGATGATGACTGTGATGGGAAACAGGATGCGGGTGAGACTGATCCCAGTGATTGGGATAGTGATGGAGATAATCTGCCGGATGGGTGGATCGATTATGATTACGATGACGTTAAGGACCTGGGTGAGTATGAAGACTATGATCTGGATGGAATTGTAGATGGAGGTGCTTGGGGTGCTGGAGGAGAGCCCGATCCACTGGATAACGATACAGATAATGATGGAAGTGATGATAGACTTGAAGTATATGCTGGTTATGATCCTTTGGATAATACAGATGTTGCTCCAACTCTTGATAGCGATGGAGACATGTTAGAAGATGTCATTGAAACTCTTAATAGTACTGATCCATATAATGTTGATACTGATGGTGATGGTCTTTGGGATGGATTTATTGACTCTAATGGCAATGGATTATATGATTATGGGACTGATGTGGGAGAAGATATTAATCGAAATGGTTTTTTTGACCAAGGTGAAACGAATCCTGAGAATAGAGATACCGATGATGATGGTGTGACTGATGATTTGGAAAGAACTACGTATGAATTTATGATAGAAGCTGAAAATATTCTGGACAATGATTGGTGGTTCAATGATGTTGGCGATCCATTGGCAAATCGAAGACAGGGGTCTCAGACTTCGGCAGTATTACCAAAACCAGATGGTAAAAATGAAGGGGATTTTTTCACAGATTATATATTCGCCCTAAATTTTGACCCCACAAAAGAATATCAATTATTTTGTAAATTTAGATTGCCGGAACATTATCTACCCGCAGGCGACACTTTTTCAATCAAGATAACGATAAATGATATCGAATTTATCCATGTGATATGCCTCAAAGATTGGTATCGATGGTTTTCGTTTCCAGATTTTGGAGGTATCAATGGAGATCTTACTCTCTCAATAAGAGTTATTCCTAATGCGGGACAATGGGATGCTATTTTGTTAGATAAACTCTGTATAAAGGAACATACGGAATACCGAGAACTTATCGATCTTACTAAAAAAAATGACCCAGATGATTTTTCCCCACATTATTATACTATTTTAGATCCCAATAATGAAGATATCGATTCTGATGAGTTGAATGATGGACTGGACAGTAACACAAATTGTTTTTGGATTGAACCTGAAGATCTTGATGGTATTGAAGGGGTAGATAAGGGATTTATAACATTCAAATCTGGGGCAAGCAATTCATATGGCGTTATTGCAGGTCTTCCTCCTCGAAGGGTTCTTGAGGATCCACTTTTAGGAGGCAGGGAACTACAGCAACGTCTATTTCCACGGTTGTTGCAATTCGAATTAAAGATAGATGAGGCAACTGAAATCCTATTACATGTACGAGCTGGTATTTATTCAGGATCTGTATCAGGGAATTTAAAGATATCTCTAAATAAAGATGAATTTCTTTTTACAACAGAAATAATTGTGGAAGAAACAAGTTTAAATTGGTATAAAAAAGTGATATCATTATCTGATCCTGGAATATATCTCATTTCTATTGATTATAATAATTTCGTAGGTCATTCTATGATTTTCTTAGATAAAGTAATGATCCAAGATTTATCCGATATTGATTATTTCGAGAATCCAAACTATATCTCAGAACCATGGCGTCAAGAAATAGTATCTTCTTCTATTGATCCAGATTCTGATTGGGATGGACTTATTGATTATGATGAATCACATTTCGCATTAAGGACCAATTGGGATGATGCAATTGGTACTATCGGGATTGATAAATGGATCTCGTTGAATTTGGATGGCCCTAGCCTAGGTAATAAAGTTATTACAAAAAAATATTCACGCATAATAATATCAGTAGAGTTGGATGATACTAAGCCTGGTGATAATGATGGAGTTCCGGGTAATGATTATTACCGTCATTATATAGGAGAAATGTCTAACATTTATCTTACTCATGAGAATGTATTACTTGCTCCATTCTATAGCTGGAAAGGTAATGATATTCTATTTGCTTTTGATGGCAACTCTTTGAAACACGCCAATAATATTGATATTTATATTCGGGAATCTTGGGGTGACTATAAAAGAAGAGTATACTGCTTCGAAGATGTGATGAACAATCCGTATGGATTAGACACCTCGCCCGTAAATACTCCGAGTATTTATGATCTTTACTTAACATCGAATTTAGATGGTGATTCGGACAATGATCGTGTATCCGACTTTTATGAATATCATAATGGGAGGGAAATAACTATCCCATTTATGATAGACAGTGATGATGATGGTTTAACCGACTATGACGAATTAGAAATTTGGGGAACCAATCCCTTGAATCAGGACACAGATGGCGATGGATTATGGGATGCATTTGAAGTGAAGTTTAACTTTGACAAGACCCGTAGACGTATCCAACATCTAAACCCATTAAAAGGAGAAGACAGAGATGGGGATGGTCTTAAAGATTCTGAAGAAGTATTCGATTATGATACAAATCCATTCAATAAGGATACTGACGGAGATAGAGTGCCCGATGGAGAAAAATGGGGACCCAAGGATACTGGAGATACCATTGAGATAGATGGAGACCCAAATACCGATTTCGGGGCTTGCCGGGGTTATGCCGCAAAAGTGAAAAAGAGCGATTTACAGGTATATATAGCTATAAATACAATTGGGAAGGCCCTCGTGTATCATATGATTCAACAAACATTTTAAATACCCATGAGCTACAAAAAATTAAAATAAATCTACCCCGATTAACGACTTTATTATCCCGTTCTGGTACAAACTCTTATGAATGGTATTTGGATTACTGGGCTTTCGAGGATTGGGATATTTTTAGAGAATATCTATTCTGGGCTAGAGAAAATGGTATTAAAACAACAATTAAAGTTCGTTCTCAGAATAACCCTGTTCAATCACCTTATTCGGCACCTTTTAAAAGTAATTGGGCTCGATTGGGAAATGAGTTAGGTAAAATGGCCCAACGTTTTCCGGAAATCCTTGCCGTAGTATTGGATGATTATTCTAACATGAAAAATACTGACAACGCCAAAGATTTATCAACCCAATTAAGAAATTACAATCCTTATGTATCTCTTTTATCTGTGACATATTATGATCATGGGAATTACAACAACATAGAAAATTGGAAAGGGATCAAAGACGGGGTTTTTGATGGGATACATTTTGCACCAAGTGAAAAAGATAGCTATGATAAAATTAATCCTTATGCTATAAATACCGTTCTTACCACTTTCCACAAGGAAATGAAAGGTTTATATAATAAGATGAATGCCCTGACAGGGGGCTTAAGAAAATATCCAAATCTGAATCTCGTCTATATGGGCGCATATTTTGCACCACACTTTAACAATCAAGAAGGAAAATACAAAAATAAAGATTCTGGTCCTGACGATGTAAAGAGGGATTTTCCTCATCATGAAGAAATATATCTAAATCTATTCGATGAATACCACAGATCCATTGAAGCCTTAAAGAATGGACAAAACAGTATTTTCGGGAATAGCTATAAAAACTTTCATATTTATGGGATGAAAATAGCAAATCTGAACTATTACACATCGAATCCTCCAAATGGGCTTATAAATAGGGAATACCTTTGCCCCTGGTGGAGGGATTTCTGGATTGACTTATCAACAAAGTTAAATCCATTAATTTCAAATAGATATCCCAATTTAAATGTAGGAGACCCTTGGAGAAATCCCTGGCAAAACCCATGGCAGAATTATCTACTTTCCTACAATACATTAGAAACTGAGAGTTCGAATAGTAATAATCCATTTATGCTAGAATACCGAGACCTATTAAATTATTTGTTTCCTTATTAGATCAAAAGTGGAGACCACAAACATGACAAATCTAAAGGTAACAAGTTCGGGAATAATAATTTTTCTAATCATATTTGGAATTGGCTTTTTCTTTCCAAGTACAACCGTAGGTTCTCAATTTAACCCCGATCCGGATCTCATTTGGAGTGTGCCTGAAGAGGGGGTGGAGCTTTGGTCAATGGCCGTTTCATCTATTGAGAACAAAATTGCTGTTGGTTTCACAGTCAATATTAATGGAACATATCGAGATGAAATAAAAATATTAAATGCAACTACGGGGAATGAATTCATAACAATTACAAATTTTACAAGTTCCCCTCTTGCTATGAGTTGGTCGCCTGATGGAAGGTTTCTTGCGAGTACAGGTTATTATAATAATCATATATATTACAATTTTTAATACCAGTTCTTGGAACGAGACCGCCACTTTAGTTGGTCATGAACCAAACATAGGCGATCCTTCTTGGTCGCCCGAAGGGGATAGGATCGCATCATGCTCGGATGATGGCACCGCTAGAGTCTGGGACATAAGTACAGGTGAAGAACTGTGGAATTACACACATAACGATCCCGTAGCGGGGGTCTGTTGGTCATCCGATGGGAGGCGAGTGGTATCAGGGTCTACCGACGGAGAAATTAAGGTAGTCAATGCATCAGACGGAGCAGTATTATTTAATTTTACGGGCCCTACCGACAGAGGACTTCAATGTATAAGATTGTCCCCTGATAGTACAAAAATCGCTACCGGTTGGGGTGAACTTTTTCAAGAGGATATTATTATTTGGAGTGCAAATAATGGAACAAAGCTTTTAAATTTTACGGGAGATAATTCATTTCTTTCATCCATTGACTGGTCACCTGATAGTAGTATGATAGTCGCAGGATTTTGGGATGATAAGGTAAAGATTTTCAGAGCTTCCGATGGAATGGAACTTATGGCATACAATTTTCCACCATTCAATTATTGGTTTCAGAAAGTAGAATGGTTTTCAGATGGAGTTAGAATTGCCGCTCAGACAAGGGGCGCTGTAATAATTTTGAGTGTGGACCCCGATAATGATGGATTCTTTTATGATGATTTCCCTTTCGACCCGGCAGCATCCCTAGACTCTGATAGCGATAACTATCCTGATGAGTGGAATCCTGGCATGGGACCAGAAAATTCTACCTCGAATCTCACAAAATTAGATGATTTTCCATATAACGCCACACAATGGAACGACACCGATAACGATGGATGGGGTGACAATTACGCCAATACTACATGGCCCAACGAACGTGAATGGCCTGTTGGGGCTCAACACATCCCCAATGCATACCGACCGGACCGTTTTCCTCTCAAAGCAACCCAATGGAATGACACGGATGGCGACGGGTGGGGTGACAACTATGCCAACATATCGTGGGGCCAAAACCGCAGTATAGGAATTTACATCCCAAACGCCTATAAACCCGATCGTTATCCACTAGACCCGACAAGATGGAATGATACTGATGGAAACAATGAGCCATCCGATTTCGATGGGGACGGAATACCCGACTACCTCGATCCTGATATAGATGGTGATGGATGGAATAACACCATTGAGATGGAAATTGGGACGGATGTCTGGGATAATACATCATATCCAAGCGACCTTGATTCCGACGGTATTCCTGATGTACTAGACCTCGATATAGATAACGACGGATGGAACAATACTATCGAAATCGAAGTTGGCACAGACCCATACGACAGTCAATCATTCCCTTCCGACCTTGACCGCGACGGGATTCCCGACATCCTTGATCCCGATATCGACGGCGACGGTTGGAACAATACTATCGAAATCGAAGTTGGCACAGACCCATACGACAATCAATCATTCCCCACCGACCTTGACAACGACCGTATCCCCGATCTCATTGACCTAGACATCGATGGAGATGGATGGAACAACACCATTGAACTCGAAATAGGCACAGATCCATACGACAACCAATCATTCCCTTCCGACATAGACCGCGATGGCATACCCGATCTCATCGACTTGGACATCGACGGTGACGGCTGGAACAATACTATCGAACTCGAAGTTAGAACAGACCCATACGACAAACAATCATTTCCTTCAGATCTAGACAACGACACCATCCCCGACATCCTCGACCCCGACATTGACGGCGACGGCTGGAACAACACTATCGAACTCGAAGAAGGCACCGACCCATACGACCCGCTATCCTACCCCCAGGAAGGCGCTGATGACGACGATCCTCCCCCTCCCGACGGTGAAAAGGATTCCGATGGCGACGGCTACAATGACACCTATGAGAACGCATCCGGCAGCGACCCATACGATAAGAAATCAACACCCCTCGACCGGGACGGGGACGGCGTTCTTAACGTCGAGGACGCCTATCCGGACGACCCTGACCGGTGGGAGGACGAAATAAACGTCCTGATCGTAATAATCTGCATCGGAGTGGGGTTGATCGTATTACTGGCAGGAGTTAATGCTTATATAAGGATAAGGACGAAAGAGCAGGTCCTTGCCAACAAAACGAGAGGAGCGATCCTCAACTATATCGATGAACATCCGGGAACCCATCAGAGAGAGATCCGCAAACAGTTCAAGATGGGCGGCGGAGCGGTGTCCGGCCATCTGCGGAAAATGGAACGGGTCGGACTTCTGAGATCCAATCGGGAAGGTTTTTACAAGTGCTATTATACCGACGGCTTCGTGACGGACAAGAGAAATATTACGCCGATGCAGAAAAAACTTATCAAAATTCTCGCAAAGAGACAGGGAGCGACCTATAACGAATTGGGCAAAGAACTGGGAATAACGCGTGAAGGGGTACTCTACCACATGAAGGACCTCGAGGACAAGGAACTCGTGAGATCGGAGGAACGTGAGAACTCATTGTTCTGGTATCTTGACGAACCCCATAGTTTTGGCACTGGGGAGACAGAGGAAACGTCATAATTGTTGGGAAGGTGAGGGTAATGACGGATACTTTGGAAAGCGATATGACGGACGAGATGGAAGAACTGACCGAAGATATCGAGCTCTATGATTTTATCGAAAGTCCCGAATGCACGAGCGCCATGAGGGAATATCTCGCGAACAGGGCGGCCGAGGACGGGCTCCCGCCCGCAGTGATGATCGGCAGGGCCGACCGCCTGCTGGATATTCTCAGGTTGAATGCCCATACGCTGGGATGCATATTGAACGGGGATATCGTGTGCATAGACGGCGCGCTGTTTCCCCGCGATATGGTAAGGTCCGACGGGCGCGGTATATTGTCATAAGTGCGGCGGGCACCGTAAAGCACGTCCTGTTGCGAGGGAAAACTGTTCTCCAGCGATGAATCACCCACAGATGGATCTGTGGGTTTCATCCTCGGAAACGCAGGAATCTGCTTCCTCTTCTCCGCCCCCACCAAACGGTGGGGGTTACCGAAGAGGATTCCTGCGGATGGAATGAACATCGGTGGATGATCCATTATTTGCGAGAAATATCCGGACCAAAACTTATTTTGGGCATAACGCCGATATATGCTGGTTTATTTTACTAGACCCCATACAAGGTCGTGGCCAAATGCTAAGATTATCACAAATTGTTATTTTTACATGCATCGTACTGCTGTTTTCGACCATTCCTTTCGACAGTCTCCTCCGTGAGGAAGAAACCGTTGCGGAGGCGGATGTGATCGATCCTGAAAATATTGGAAAGAGCGGCTCCATTCTCACGGTAGGATCTGGAGGACCTGACAAAAAGGTAATAATGACCACACGAAGTGCCTCTCCCGATGATATCGAGGAACTCAAAGCGCGGGCCGGTGTGTGGCAGCCGGGAGTGGACTACAATCCGATCATCAACGGGCGCGGTACGGGACTGAAACCACCCACCGAGGAAGAATGGGCCGGAATGGTTGGCGATTTTGGCATCGTAGAAGGGATCGCTCCACCCATCAACGGGCCGATCAGTGCATCCGTCGATCATTTCAGCAGTAATTACTTCCCTCCAATCGGCAATCAGGCCAATGAAGGGTCATGCGTTGCCTGGGCCACGGCTTATTACACAAAGACCTTCCAGGAGGCGAAGGAACATGGCTGGGACCTCTCCGGAGCAAGTTTTGGGGGCGGCGAACCCACCGAAGCCTATCATGACCGAATTATGAGCCCCGATTTCATGTACCACCAGATAAATGACGGTTTGGATACAGGATCGTATTATAACTCTGCCATGGACCTCTGTAACCGGATCGGAATTTCCAGTTGGAAGAATATGCCATATGATCCGAATGATTCTACTACATGGCCAACCGAGGCGGCCTGGAGAGAGGCCCCGTGGTACCGGACCGATCAGGGATATAATTATCTCTGGACCTATCCACCGAACAACGCAAACGGCATAACGGATCTGAAGACATGGCTCGACAATGAAAATCTGGCAATAATCAGTCTTAGAGCAGAGGAATATGCGAATCTCGATGCCAATGATCTTTGGAAGAACGATACATACAGCGATGCCGCAGGAACGAACCATGCAAATACCATCATCGGGTATGACGATAATTTCGGTCCTTACACAGAGAACGGACAAGCACGAACAGGTGCGTTCAAGGTGGCGAACCAATGGGGTACGGGGTGGGGTGGTGATAGTAATAATGATGGTATGTATTGGCTATCCTATGAGTGTATGAAATGGGATATAGAATATACCTTCCTTTTTGATGACAAGATCGCGTATGAACCAAAGGTTCTTTCCGTATTCGAAATGAGTCATAATAAAAGGGGCGAGTGCGATGTATCGGTTGGGATCGGTGATCCCGACAGTCCGGTTTCCGTAAAGGATTTTGATGATTGGTACAATGGTTTCGACGGTGGAAATGAACCTTTTCCCAACAACAAGATGGTTTTCGATATAACCGAGTTCATGGACGACGTGCCAGAAATAAACGGCTCCACCATATTCATAAAGGTCAATGACACCGCCAGCGCCACAACTGGCTCCATAGATTCCTTCTCGGTGGAATATTATTCCGATTATCTCAACGATACCTTATTCATAAAGGCCCTGTCGGGAGACCCAGGGGTAAATACCGATCCGAACAACCCTGTAAATGCGTCACTGACTCTCGAGGATATTACCAATCCCGTGGCTGACGCCGGGACCGATCAGACCGTGGGGAACGGTACCACGGTATATTTCAACGGAACAGGCTCCAGCGACAATTCAGCCGTCGATAATTACACGTGGAACTTCAGTTACAAGCAGGCCCAGCAGGCCCCCCAGGGCGGCAAGCTCGGCTTTATTTTAAACGGCAACGGCAAATACAACGTCACTCTGTACGGCGACAAGCCCAACTTCACTTTCAACAGCTATGATGAATACAATGTCACCCTGAACGTCACCGACCCTTCGGGGAACTGGAACCTGGATCACGTCATAATAAATGTCAAAGATATGGCTGCCCCCGGTGCGGACGCCGGACCGGATCAGATCGTGGACCAGGGAGATACGGTTACCTTCGACGGCAGCGGAAGTTCCGATGACGTCGGAATAGACAATTATACATGGAACTTCAGCTATGACGGACAGGAACGTACCCTGTACAACGTATCCCCCAACTTCACATTCGTGATAGTGGGCTCTTACGTCGTTAATCTGAATGTCACCGATGCCGAGGGGAATTCCGACACTGACACCATGAATGTCACAGTGAATGATACCACTGCACCGCAGTTCGGTGCAAAATGGCACAATACTCTGGGTCCGGGCGATCCGGCATTCTTCTCCGCTAATATAACCGACAATGTAGGCATCAACACGGTGATGTTCGATTTTACCCTCAACGGAATCGTAAACCACAACTGGTCGGTCACAAACAATACCGGGAATTCCTGGGAGATAAATTTCACCATGCCTGTGGATACAACATCCATCGAGTACTTTTTCTGGGCGGAAGATACCTCGAACAACGGGGGCGCAAGCAACAACGAGTCATTCGGTGTGAATGACAGCGAGGCCCCGGCATTCGGTACAATATGGAAAAATACCCCTACCACAGGTGAAACGGCATTCTTCTCCGGCAACATCACGGACAACGTGGGAGTAAATACGGTGATGTTCGACTTTACCCTGAACGGTATATCACACTACAACTGGTCGGTGACCAACAACACCGGGGATTCCTGGACCATAAGTATTCCTCTGTCCGGGAACGCAGCATCAATAGAGTATTATTTCTGGGCGGAGGACGGGTCCGGTAATGGGGCAAACGACACCAATGCCTCCGTAGTTGTGGGAGATAACGACAAAGCGGCATTCGGTAATATTTGGTCAAGCGGTCTGAGCACCGGCGAGCTCGCACTGTTCTCGGCAAATATCACGGACAATATCGGCGTGAACTCGGTGAAGTTTGGTTACACGGTGAACGGGAACATTAATGAGAATGTTTCAGTGGTAAACCAGACCGGTGATAACTGGACAATAACCATAAGAATACCGACTGACTGCGCGAATTTCAAATACTTTTTCTGGGCAGACGACGCGGCGGGGAACGAAAGGCGAACCGGAGAAACATCCCCGGCGGTGACCGACAACGATAGACCGGTGATCGGCATCATATGGAACGGTGGGATAACTACTGGCGACAACGCGTTGTTCTCGGCAAATATAACGGACAATATTGGCATAAACTCGGTAAAGTTTGGATACACGGTGAACGGGAATATCAATGAGAATGTAACGGTGGCAAACCAGTCGGGAGACGACTGGACAATAACCATAAGGATACCGGTGGACTGTGTGAGTTTTGAATTCTTCTTCTGGGTGGATGACGCGGTGGGGAACGAGAGAAAATCAGTCACACAGACTCCAGGGGTAGCTGACAATGATAGGCCGGTGATCGGTGTGATATGGAACGGCGGCCTGAGCACAGGCGAACTCACCCTGTTCTCGGCAAATATCACGGACAATATCGGCGTGAACTCGGTGAAGTTCGGTTATACTGTGAACGGAAACATCAATGAGAATGTTTCGGTAACAAATCAATCCGGTAACGACTGGACGATAACTATACGGATACCTGCCGACTGCACGAGTTTCGAGTATTTCTTCTGGTCGGATGATGCCACTGGGAACGAGAAAAAATCCACAATTCGGACGCCGGTGGTGGCAGACAACGATCGACCGGCAATAGGGACCATCTGGAACGCGGTCCTTAGCACTGGCGAGCTTGTGCTGTTCTCGGCAAATATAACGGAAAATATCGGCGTGAACTCCGTAAAGTTCGGCTACACGGTGAACGGAGCCATAAATGAGAACGTTTCCGTGCTTAATCAAACCGGTGATAACTGGACGATTATGATCAGAATACCGGCGGACTGTGTGAGTTTCGAGTATTTCTTCTGGGTGAATGACGGGGCAGGGAACGAAAGGAGGTCCGCAACCCAGACACCGGCTGTATCCGATAACGACCTACCGGTATTCGGAATTATTTGGGCGAGCACCCTCACCACTGGCGACAGTGCCTATATTTCCGCCAATATTACAGATAACATAGTAGTAGATACTGTAACACTGGATTTCACCATAAACGGGGCCCAGCGCCATAACTGGTCGGTTACGAACAAGACCGGGAATTCATGGGATATCACAATATTATTACCAGCGGATACCTTGTTCTTCGAATACAAGTTCCATGCCCGGGACAGTTCCGGCAACTGGGAGGAGAGCCAAAATGCGACCCCCTCAGTAAGCGATAACGACAAACCTATGTACGGCGTTCAATGGGAAAGTTCTCTTAGCACCGGTGAAATGGCGTGTTTCTCCGTAAACGTCAGCGACAATCTCGCAATTGGTGCCGTCATGTTCGATTTCACCATAAACAACGTGTCAAATTACAACTGGACCGTAACAAATGTAACGGGAGAATCGTGGTCCATCTATATCAGGATCCCGGGATATGCCACCTCCATCGAATACTGGTTCTGGTCGCAGGATGCTTCGGGAAACCGGGAAACTAGCAATAAAACTGTTTTCGCGGTGACGGATAATGACGGACCAGTATCAGACCCGGGAATGAACATAACGACGGACCAGCACATACCAGTGGTATTCAACGGAAGCAACAGCACTGATAATGTAGGGGTCGATAATTACACCTGGAATTTCATCTACGAAGGGCAGGCGACTAAGCTTTACGGCATGTCCCCGGTATTTATCTTCCACATCGTGGGTACGTATACCGTTACCCTCAACGTCAGCGATGCCTCTGGTCAATGGGACTTGAATACGACAGAAGTGACGGTTCTCGATATAACACCCCCCACGGTGGAAGCTGGATCAGACCGCACCATAGACCAGCACGAGATTCTCTATTTCGACTCCACCGGGTCCGGTGATAATGTGGGTATAGGAAATTACACGTGGAACTTCACTTGTGGGGGAATTTGTGTGCAGTTGTACGGAGCCTACCCTATCTTCACGTTCAATTTTGCCGGGAACTTTTCTATCGAGCTTATCATCCTCGACCGAGTCGGGAACCAGGCACGGGATAACATGACCGTCAACGTCAACGATATCACGCTTCCCGTGGCCGAGGCGGGGTTCGACCTTGTGGTGAACCAACACCAGGAGGCCATACTCAACGGCAGCGCTTCCACCGATAACACGGGCATAAAAAATTACACGTGGGAATTCATGGATAACGGGACCCTGAAAACCCTTTACGGAGCAGTTGTGGGTTACGTGTTCCATAACGCAGGAACGTTCAACATCACCCTTACGGCGAGAGATGCGACCGGCAACATGATAAGCGACTATCTGAATGTGACTGTGAATGATACTACGCCGCCAAAGGCGATGGCGGGACCCAATGTTACCATAGTTCAGCACGAGTACGTTACCTTTGATGGAAGAAATTCTATCGATAACGTCGGAATCGTGAATTACACCTGGTCCATCACACCGGTCATTAGCAGAGTGGTGCTTAACGGTGCTCTGGTAAGCTACCAGTTCCACACTGCCGGTATTTTTACCGTAAACCTTACCACCATGGACTCTCGCGGAAACCGGGCCTATGACATACTTGTACTGACTGTGACGGACATAGCCAAACCGGTGGCATCTGCGGGCCCCGATATTACGGTGGACCAGCACGAACGCGTAAGCTTCAACGGAAATGCAAGCAGCGATAATGTCGGTATAACAAACTACACGTGGACCTTTAGCTATGAAGGGAGTGATATAACCCTGGTTGGCGAGAAAACCAGCTTTGTGTTCCACAGAGCAGGTGTGTATGAAGTGACCCTCACGGTCAGCGATGCACTGGGCAACAACGAGACGGTTGATTTGACGGTCACGGTACTGGATATCACCAATCCAGTGGCCGACGCTGGGGGGGAACTTCAATCCGGGGATCAGGATTTGGTGACCTTCGATGCCAGTGGCAGCACGGATAACGTGGGTATCGTCGCCTACAATTGGACCTTTATCTTCAATGAAAACACCTACGTTATCAAAGGGAAGAACGTATCATTCAAGTTCGATATTGTGGGCAAGTACACGGTTACGTTGAACGTCCTTGACGCTATGGGGAACCGTGACAGCGATACTATGGAAGTGACGATTAAGGATACCACGCCGCCGGTTGTGATGATATCGGGACCCCTTGAGGTGGGGTTGGGAGACCTGGCTTCCTTCAACGGAACCCTGTCCCGTGACAACGTGGGTATAGCAAGCTACCTGTGGAGCATCCTGCATAACGGGAACTTCGAGAACAGCGCCGGGATATCAATGGAATACAGATTCAAAGAGATAGGCGAATATACCATAACACTCACCGTCACCGACAGCGAAGGGAACTCGGGAACAAAGGTCCTCATTATCATCGTTGCAGACCTCGAGCCGCCACAGGCCGACCCTGGTGAAGACGTCGACCTGACAGAGCCCGGTTTGGTAATCTTCGACGGAGCTGGCTCGTTAGATAATGGAGAGATCGAGAACTACACGTGGACTTTCACCTATCAGGGTGAAACGATTAAGCTCTACGGCAAATCGCCCTCGTTTTCATTCGACGTTCCCGGGAACTATAAAGTTGTACTGGACGTCACCGATGCCGAGGGGAACCACCACGAAATGGCCAAATACGTAAACGTCTCCGCCCCTGCCGACAAACGTGGAGAGGCAGACGAGGGAAAATGGATGCAGGGTGCCGGATTCTGGATAATGCTGGCCGTTCTGGTACTGATCGTGCTTCTGGTCCTGTTTTTCCTGTTCGGAAGGAGAAGAAAAAAGGAATCCAAAAAGGAGAAAGCACCTGAAGAGGAAGAGGAGATCGTCATGGTGTCCAAGGTAACGAGCGGCCCGCTTGGATACGGCAAGACCGGTACAAAGAGGAAAGGAAAAGTTGCAACTGGGAACTCAGGGGCCCATACAAGAGGAAAGGAGGCAAAATCCAAGCGCGGAGCGGGACGCAGAAAGGGGACGGGGGCAGTGAAGAAGGGAAAGATATCCGCAGAAGCCCGCAAAGGACGATCACGGGGCAAGAAGGGAAGGAAAACGGGAAAGAAGGGTGGAGGGAAACGCACGGGTAAAAGAAAAAGGGGGCGGATTGCTTCATTCCCCGAGGAGAGTTCCGAGAAAAGAAGTGAAAAAATAAAACCCGAAACGGTGAAAAGCGGCGATATGTGGGATGAGGATGAATGGGCATTCAAGATCAGCCGCTTTGGTGAGGAGGAGGGAAATCTGTTGGAAGGCCGCGAGGATGAGGAGCCGTGGGGAGGAGATTGGCACGATGACACCGAGGAAGAGGAGGCGGAGGAAGGGACATGGCAGGATGACAGTGAGGAAGAGGGGACAGTGGAAGAAACTTGGGAGGACGACAGTGAGGAGGTGGAAAAGGATCAATGGACCGACGGATTTGGAGAAGAAGATATGGCGGTCCATGCAGATTGGGGTGAGGAAGCGGAACACTCCGGCGAGGAGGAAGAAGAGGACGAGTATGAATGTCCGGACTGTGGTTTTGCGCTGGGTGAGGACGATAATATATGTCCGTCCTGCGGTGCGGAGTTTGAGGAGGAAGAGGAAGTGGATGAAGCCTCCTACTGGCCCGAAGAAGGCATATTTGAGCCGCCCGAGCTGGAAGGGGGAAGATACGGAGACAATGACGAAGAGGTCGATTTCATCATTGATACCGGCTACGTGGAATTCGGTGCTGATGACGTGGAGTACGAATGTCCCGAATGCAGGGGGGCCATAGGTCAGTGGGATACGGACTGCCAGGAGTGCGGGACCACATTTGACGATGAGGACGAGGAAGGTGAGGTCGCTGGTGCCAGTTGGGACGATGATATGGAATCATGGGACTGAATGGATGTGACCGATTGACTAATGGCCTCCGCATCCACAAGATCATTCTCGTATTCTGCGTGGTGGCTTTGCTAGTGTTGTCGGGCCTTGCACTATATCTCCAGTTTTCCGAAGAAGCTACCAACCGGGTACCGGGTAGGGACTGGTACACACTGGAAGATATGAAGCTCGATATCGATTCACCATATCTGGAGTCAGCCGTGATGGGCGGGTTGTACCTTGTGAACTGCCAGCGCTCGGACGGAAGTTTCAACTACCAATACGATCCCGAAAAAGATAGTTATTCCACTGACAATAATATGCTTCGCCAGCTCAGAACTACCTATTCCGTCCTTTTGATCTACAAACATTATCCAGAATCCATATTTCTAGAGACCGGCGAGCTTGCCATGGAATACATCGAGGATTACGTGGAGTATATCGACACCGATACGGCCCATATCGTTCACAACGGAGACTCGAAACTGGGAGGAGCGGCACTGGCTCTCCTCTGCTATGTAAGCTTCGAAAAGGTGGCCGACGCACGCTACCGGGAAACCCTTGACGCCCTGGGGAACTTTCTTATTTTTTCCCAGGACAATGCCACCGGGGAGTTCAACAACTACTATCAGGTGGACGGTAAGATACCGGCGGAGGGCGACAAATACTACTGGAAACACACGGATTATTACCCTGGCGAGGCATTCCTGGTCCTGGCCTTCCTCTACCAGCACACACGGGAGGAAAAATACAAGGACTGCTGGGATCTGGCATTCGACTATTATTACAATTATTACGGCGGGGAAAATTCATATTATTCGCCATTCAGTCCCTGGGCCACCGGTGCGGCTCTCATAATGTACCAGTTCGAAAAGGACGAGAGATACGTCGAGATGTCCCGTTCCATGGCGGATCGGGTGCTATACGGGCAGGACCAGTACCCCCAGGGCTTCGAGATACCCGAATACGTGGGAGGTTTCTATTACGACAAGTATGTAAGGTATCAAAAAGAGCCGGTGGGTGAACCTGACTACTACCCCAGGGCGAACACGGCATCGAAAATTGAGGGCCCCATGGACTATTACTGGATGATGGAGAGATATGATCTGTCCGGAGATAAGAAATTCTACAGGGATAGGATGCTGCTAGGGTCGGATTTTCTATTAACCCTCCAGTACAATGATTCCGATGCAAAAGCATTCCCGGATCCCAAAAAGGCATACGGAGGCGTCCCGGGAGGGGTTAACGACAGGGATGTGAGAATAGATTACAATCAGCATGCCATCGTGGCCTGGATAAAGATACACGACTATCTCGTGCTCAAGGAAGACCTGCTGATGGAGGTGAAGGGCGAGGAGCGAGTTCACGGTAGAAACTGGTTCAGCTTTGAAGACCTGAAAGAGCCCGTGGGCTCCCCCTATCTCGAGGCTTCTGTGGCAGCGGGACTGTACCTTGTGAACTGCCAGCGTCCGGATGGGAGTTTCAATTACCAGTACGATCCCAGAGAGATTTCCTATTCGTCAAGTGACAATATGCTCCGCCAGCTCGGAACCACCTACTCGATCCTTCTCCTTTACCGCAACTACCCAGAGAAGATATTTCTCGATGCGGGAGAACTGGCCATGGGATACGTGGAGGAACACGTGGGGTACATCGACCAGAACACTGCCCACATCGTCCATGAAGGCGACTCGAAACTGGGGGGTGCGGCCCTGGCCGTGCTCTGTTACGTGACCTACGAGAAGGTGGCCGATGACCGCTACAGGGACACACTGGACGCTCTGGGGAACTTCTTTATTTTCTCCCAGGACAATGCTACCGGGGAGTTCAATAACTACTATCAGGTGGACGGCAGGATACCGGAGGAAGGGGATAACTATTACTGGAAGCATACTGATTATTACCCCGGCGAGGCGCTCCTGGCACTTGCGTTCCTCTACCAGCACACTCGCGAGGAAAGATACATGGAATGCTGGGAACTGGCATTCGATTATTATTATAATTATTACGGGGGAGAGAACTCGGATTACTCGCCTTTCAGTCCCTGGGCCACCGGAGCGGCGCTGATCATGTATGAGTTCCAGGCCGACGAGAGATACGTGAACATGTCGCGCTCTATGGCCGAAAGTGTTCTAACAGGACAGGATCAGTATCCGGAAGGATTCGAGATCCCGGAGTACGTGGGGGGTTTCTACTACCAGCGTTACCTGAGATATCAAAATGACCCGGATGGTGAGCCCGATTATCATCCAAGGGCGAATACTGCGTCGAAAATTGAAGGAGCCATGGACTTTTACTGGATGATGGAAAGATATAATATATCCGGCGATAAGGAATTCTATAAGGAGAGGACGATGCTGGCGTCGGATTTCCTGGTCATGCTTCAGTACAACGAATCGGATTCGGACTCTTTTCCTTCGCCGCGAAGATGTTTCGGAGGGGTGCCCGGAGGCGTTGCGGACCGGGAAATCAGAATAGACTACAATCAGCATGCAATGGTGGCCTGGTTGAAAACGTACAATTATATTGAACAAAAAAAAGGGATACTGGGGTGATATGGGAAGCTTGCCGGGTTCGTCTATTTCTTGAATATATCCTTGATCTTTGAAAAGAAGCCTTCTGCTTTTTCCTCATGGATCTCGTAGCAGAAGCCTTCAGACGCCTCTTTGCTCTTTTTCTGCAATATGCCGCCTATTGCCGACAGTTCACCGGCATCCAACCAAACTCCGGCACAATCCTGGCAGAAATCGACAGTAACACCTTCAACGGTGTAAAAGTTCATCTTTTTGCTGCAACTGGGGCAGCTCAGCTTTCTACCCAGGCTTTTGGCTGTAAATATGAGCCCCTCGAAAGAGGTGCAGCCATCTGTTATCTTATCAAGCTCATCCTTGTCAAACCAGATGCCCATACACTGGGGACAAGCATCCAACTCGATGTTCTTTTTCGTAAGCAGAACCATGGGACTCATGCATCTGGGACATTCTCGGGCCATGTGGGAAAGAAATAAGGAATTGCTATAATTATTTTATTGTGTAATTTCATGTAGAAAATCAATATTCTCTTCTGTCGATGCCCACGGTGTAAAGACCGATCTTGGGAATTCTCGGAAATCGGCGCTTATGTATCGTCGATATAACCATATTACGAATTCTCAAGACTTCCTCATGGGGAATACCCACCTTTTCCGCCACGTATTCCTCGCCATAACCCAGATCGAATCCCGCCAGTATCTGGTCCAAGAAAGCATAGGTGATCTTCAACTCGTCCTCGTCGTTGACACCTACCGCTAGACCGGGGGAGGGTTTTTTCTCCAGCAACCACTGGGGCATTCCAAGAGATCGAGCCAGCTGGAAAACCTGGGTCTTGTAGAGATCTCCAATAAGAGCCAGATCGCTGGCCCCATCTCCGAATTTTGTGAAATAACCCACCAGTAGCTCGCTTTTGTTCGAAGGGCCGATGACAAGGCAATCATAAAGATTGGCAAAATAGAAGAGGATACATATCCGTATCCTGGGTTTGATATTGATCTTCCCGCGATTCTTCGCAGCCTCGCCGACTTCGCCCAGTATGCCATGCCGCGATAGGGGGTCTGCGAATCCCTTCACCAGATCGTTGATGGGGAGGGTGTGCACCGGCACATCGAGGTATCGTGATAACTTTTCAACATCTTCAAAGTCCCCCGGAGGCGTGGAATCTTCGGGCATGAAGAACAGGTGAACCCGCTCCCGTCCCAGGGTATCGACACAGAGTTTTGCGCAAAGGGCGCTGTCAATCCCCCCTGAAAGCCCGATAACTACGCCACTGGCTCCGCTCTCTCTGATATTCACCCCCAGAAACTCCCCTATGATTCTTTTCACATCGGTATTGACCTTCTTCACGAACACCATTATATCGAACTTGGTACGATGAAAAAGAGATTTAAATCTTTTCTCGTCAGTTCGCTGCCAGAAACATCAATTATCTTAACTAGTCGGCGTCATAAACGACACAATTAGAAACATGGCCGTTAAATTTATACACATTACTAACAGTTCTAATAATGTACCATAAAATATATGTAAGACTGAGAAGATATTCCGAAAGTTACAATTTGGGCATCCGGTGACCAATATGATTGGCAAGAACAAGATAATTATTTGTATGATCGTGGCGGGATTGATCTTTTCTTCCTTAGAGTTATTTATCAATACCGAGAGAAAATCGGATACCGTGATAGATTCTTCCTCCCTGTTAGGTAATATCCAGGTAAAAGATAATACGAGAGGTGCGGAAACCGTAATCCTCTCCGACGATTTTGATGATGGTTGGGGGAACTTTTCCGGGTGGAGTAATAATCAGGGGCGGTGCGAAAGACGGGAGAGCTATGACGGCGATTCTCTGGCCTACAACGGTCACAGTATTTTTATGTGGGGGACGACCGAGAACTGGAACGCTCCCAGTTATACCACCGTTACCACCTACCTTGATCTGAGTTACACCAGTGATGTCAAGCTGTCCTTTTATTACGCATACGAGGATATGGAAAATAATTACGACTTCTTATGGATCGATGTGGACCGCGATGGCAATCCGGGCAACGGTTTTTCAAACTCGCAGTGGCAGGTGGTACCGGATGCGGATGACGGCGACCACGCCACATCATCCAATGATTATATCTTAAAAGAATATGACCTCTCGCAGTTCTCGGGCAACAGCAATGTAATTCTCCGGTTCAGATGTCAGTTCAGATGGCGCGATCGATGGGATATCATAGCACTGGATAATATTTCAGTGAAGGTAAATTTCAAACCCCGATATATGAAAGACAGCTTTAATGTTTCACCAGCTATCTTATATACCCTGACCGAGGACAATGCGATAGTAAATCTTTCTATATCGGACCCGGACGATCACTCGGTGGGCGATTTCTCCATGACGGTGGACGTCCGCCTCAGTGATAACATAACGCAGCTTCGATATGCGGACAACATTTCAACCAAGGACCCGAGGTTCTCCATGGAACGTATCTTACACGGTCTTTTTAACTTAACGCTGTATTTTGATCCCGGAAGGGTATTCGGTTTCGGTTTCGTGGATCTGAAGATAATATTATTCGACCCGGACGGGCTCACTGGGGGAACTCAATACCAATCACTGGAGAATGCAATCGAGCTAAAGAACCATTATCCAGGAATAAATGTCAGTTCCATGAGCAACAACAAATTACGGCTAAACAAACTCGGGGGATCGTCCATAGCGTTTTCCGGTACCTACCAGGACCTTGATTTGCAAAGCGATTCCGATTACAATCTTAGCATCCGAATAAGAGATGAGGATAACGTCGTCTACGACCTAACGACCAATGCAGAAAACGGAGAGCCGGGGTTATCCATAACAAAAATATCGAACCATACCTACGACTATCAGTATATCTGGATGCCGGATGATGGATATCCAACGTCCTATTACGATCTTAGCATCGAGGTGAACGATGGGGTGGGGGGTCAAAACATCTCGACTTTCGAGGATCAGTCCGATACATTTGAGCTCTACAGGGCCGAGATCACGGGGGTTTCCATGGAGCCGGAATACTGCAACCGCTATCTGGGTAAACCCATCTTTATCAACTACACGGTTGTGGAAAATATTTCCGGTGAATACGATCTTAGAAGCGTGGACGTGAACATCAGTCTGAGAAGCTCCAACGGCACCATTAAGACCATTTATCCGAATGCGAGGAGATCCGCTTTCCAAATTATCAATCTTACAAACAATTCCTTCATGGCTTCGTACAAGTTTGAGGAATCAGATTCTTTTCCGGATGACGAGTTCGATCTCAAGATCACTATCCATGACGGAGCCGAACCCATATTCGTCTCCGGTTATGATGATAATCTCGACGTCTTTTCCACATACTTCAACATAGAACCCCAGATACTTCAGGTGAGTGCTTCGCCCATTCGCCTCAACACCTATTACGAGCCAGAGCTGACCTTGTCAGTTAGGTTTAGCGATCCCGACCTTCACGCGGCGGGGTTATTCTCGTACGAAGTGTCGATCAAAAACCCTTCTGATGAAATTCTCTTGGTATATTCAACGGGTGTCAAGGAAGTGGCAAAGCTGACCTCATCACTGGCGGAGGGCGATGTATACCAAGCAAATATTACCTTCGAGGTGAACGGGACCTTCGAGGTGGGGACCTATGACGTTGAAGTGAAGATATATGATGCGTTAGGAGCCGGAGCGTCCGTACCCTTTTCGGAAAACGCGGATCTCTTCGAGCTATACTTCAACGTACCGCCGTCGCCGCCTGACACTCTGCTGCCTGACGAGACACGGGATACCGCTCCTTTCATACACTGGTATGGTGCAACAGATACCATAACGGAGAGCTATGATCTGGAATACTATATTATGATCGGAACTGTGAAGGGAAGCGGAGATGTGGTGCCGTGGCGATGGATCGGAAAGAATCCATTTTACCAGGTCGAAACAGCCCTATCCTATGATACCTATTACCTGGAAGTTATAGCCACCGACGGATTGGATAATTCCACGCCGTTAATGCAGACGCTGGATATATTTGTGCTTGCCAACCTTCCTCCCACACCGCCGAACAATATCCTCCCGGACTTTACCATGGAACAGTTGCCGTTGATAACGTGGTCCGGAGCGGCGGACGGTGATGGAGATTCGATAATTGGAAACTTTCTCCAGATCGGAACTTATCCGTACAGCGATGACATCCTTCCATGGGTTGACGTGGGACCTTACTCACAATACCAGATCCAGAATGAGCTGCCACTTGGTACCTATTACGTGCAGGTCCGCGTCTCAGACGGGCATTCCTCATCGTACATACAGCAGGAATTACTCCATATAGTCGGTGATGCCAACGCACCACCGTCGCCACCAACGGAGATGTACCCCGTCAAGACGTGGGAGACCACGGCGAATATTAGCTGGGTAGGTGCCTACGACATCAACAACGACACCATAACCTATTCGATACAGATAGGAAGCAGCAGTGGGATTGGTGACGTTCTGCCCTGGGTGGACGGGCTCACCACGAACAACTACCGGACAACGAAAGAACTCGCTATAGGTAAATACTACGTTCAGATCAAGGCATTCGATGGTGAATTATTTTCCGTGATATTCGAAGCGATATTGGAAATAACCGAAAAGGGAAACATGCCGCCTTCCCATGTGAGCAATATATCGCCCAGCACTACAACAAATTTGACTCCCACCATTCATTGGGACCCTGCAACTGATCCCGAGGGAAAGGATGAAATAATCGTATATTTTATCCAGATAGGCCTGTCCAAGGGTCACGGCGAGATAGTATCCTGGTATCCGGTGCAGAACCATACGAAATTTCAATTATTAAAGGAGCTTGCGCCGAATGTAATCTACTATGTTCAGATAAAGGCGTTCGACGGTGAGAGTTATTCTCCGGTGGCCTATCAGACACTGGAGATCATAGTTTATATCACGGAGATTTCTTTTGACGCGCAGATGGAAAATATGACCGTGGAGAAGGGAACAAAATACACATTCAACCTGCGCATCATCAACCGCGGGACGAACGTGGATAATGTCACCGTTAAAATCAGTTCGGATAATGAATTTCTCTCATTCATATCTCCACTGGAGAACTCCTTCAGAATGTCCCCGGAAAAAGAGATCATACTTACTCTGAATATATTTGTACCCGAGGATTCAACAATTACGGGAGATCATGTCATTAACGCTGAATGTACCTCGGAGATACCGACGTTCTTCTCCGTGACAGAGCAGCCGCTTTCAATCAATATAGTAGAAAAGAAAGTAAATGATGTGCGTTCGCCACTGGAGAAGTTGATGGAGGACAATCCGTTAATGTTCTACGGGGCAATAGCCATGATAGCCCTGATAATCCTGATGATTATCATTATTATGGTGGTGAAACGTATAAAGAACAGGATACCACCGGAACTGCTAGATCGGGAAAATGACAAAAAGGACATGGCCGAGATCACCTACAGCCCTGTGGTGAAGGGGGGCGTTGTGGCCAAGAGGATCATGCCTGAAGCTAGCGAGCTGTTCAAGAAGAAGGGGGCGGCGCAGCTGCCGTCGGGCCAAAGCCCCGTGAAGAAACTGCCGGAGCAGAAGAAGCGGCTTGCATTACCACAGTATTCGGTAGTGATCGACATGAACACGAAGCAGGTGGTGGGACATACCGAGACCGATGGTGCTGCAAAGGATGACAAGGACGATGATGCGGACATAATCGATTTCCAGTACGTGGACGGAAAATACGAGATCCAGACCACCAGCGTGCCGTCTGCTCATCCGTACCAGAAACCCTCTCCAACACCCAGTGTACCCGGTGAGAGCCTCTACAAGCCTGCTCCCACCGCCCCGACGCAGAGCAAGTACCAGCCAAAGGCACCGGGATCCGTTCCGGAGCCCATTCCGGGAGCGGTCTCCGGGATGCCGACATCTACTCCTGCGCAGTCAGCTCCCACCGTACCAAAACCTGCTCCGGCAGCAGGTCCGGCCTCTCCTGTACCAAAACCTACTCCGACAGCATCTGGTGCTGTCTCACCCATGCCGCCTCCGCCACCTGTATGATCATGGGAAAAATTCCAATGCTGGTCGTTTTTTTTCATAAAATAATATAGCCGGGTATCTAATGATAAGATCGAAAATATGGTTTAGATGTGCAGTGGTCCACGACCCGGTCACCCCAAAGATAGTACGGCCCGCTGTCATAGGTTGGGATGCAAAGCAGCGCAGCATTGACCTTACTATAGAGAGATCATTCAAGGGAGATGAACTGCTCAGGCGCATGAAAGGCTGGATCACGGTGCGGACTAGGGATGTCATCGAGGTTGTGAGCAAGCACGGCAGGTTGAACATGCTTGACGAGAGGGATCTGGTGGTTGAATATTGTCACAAGTGCGAAGTTCGACAGAATGTCGAGATTTGCATTTGTGACAATGTTCGCGGAATCGCAGCCTGTAGATTTCCGCAGAAAATCGAAGGCTCAGCAATGCCCAAAGGGTATTGCGTAGCCTGACCGCACACTTGCGGGCAGGGATAGGAACATCTCTGATGTTTCAAGACGAAGTGGGAGCCTGAAAGGACCGATTCCGCTGAATACGACAGCGTGGAAGATTTCGAGGCACTAAAGGTCGAAATGAAAAAGAATTTTGGCTCGGAGGTCGAAGTGGAGCTGATCGAGGAAAAGAAAGTGTGGTGAGAGGATACGATAGATCAATGAATGGTCCTGGCGGGTTCATTAACAAACAGCTTTGAGTTTCCCGGTCTTACGGCCTCCGCCCAGATCACTCCCCCGCCACCAGGGGAAGTTCGTGAAAACGTCAGGTGAGCACAATAAAAAGGTTGTGCGGATATTTTCCAAGGGGAAATAAATTTACCTTGTAGATCATCAGCATTTTTCTTTTATCACCCATCCTTTTTTTACCAGAATCGATATACGGATAGCAGCGTTTTCGCGCGTTATTATCACAATATTGTAAGGGGACGGAAAAAATCGCGGAGCGATGAGTTTGCCAGTTCAATAAATTATCGTGAGGAAAATAAAATGCTTTCGAACCTTAGTGAAAAAGACATTAGAAGATTTGCGGATTCCAGGATAATATTCGACCGGGGTATGGGTTACTTCAAGCGAGGAAACGTTAGTACCATCGAACTCGCGAAAGGAGGGAAAATGATCCTTGCCGAGGTTGACGGGAACTATGGGCTTTACGATGTGGAGATATGGGAAGAGAAGGGGGAACTGAAAGCGGACTGCGACTGCCCTTATGACGGCTACATATGCAAGCATATCGTGGCGGTCCTTTTAAAATTTTACAAGATGTCAAAGCACGATGAGAACGTGGACAGGGAATCACTGAAAAAGAAGAAAAAGATGCCCCTGGCGGAAAAGAAAGGCTATGAAATGAATATGCAATGGGATTTCAAAATGGAAGAGATAGTGAAAAGAACATCAAGCCAGGCGATTCTCAACGCTTTCGAACTGCTGAGAACTAAGAAGATAGACATCGTGTCCATGACCAATGGGAAACTGGTGGCGAAGGTCGATGAAAGAAACTTGTTACCGAAATGGCATTATAACGATTGTATCTATGATGACAAGATAAGGGTTCGGATAAAGAAGACATTTCACATGACAGAGCCGTTAATAGAATGCGATTGTGCGAGATACGGTTCCGCGAGATGCGAGCATGTCGCCGCCACTATGTTGGCTTATTATTTCAGGAGGTATGGAAAAAAGCTCGTGGATGTCGAGGATGAATTTATATCCGGACTCCGACGTAAGAAGTTCAGGTCTCTAATTGAAAAACTTGACACTATGAACCTGGAAAGCCAGATTCCGAAAACACAATACGAGTTCTTTTTCACAACAAAGAGATTGAAAAACCGTTATACTACCTGCAAGGACGATGGCGGGTTCTACCTCCAGATGGCGAAGAGCAGGGTCCTGAAATCGGGTAAACAGGGGGTCATCTCGCAGGTCAGAGAAAAACACCTTGAAAAGAACTATAACAGCATGTCGGATAGACGAAGGACTGCCTTCAAGGTATTCATCCGGAACGTGAAGTACTCCAGAAGGTTGGGATGGTATTCCGCCAGCGATAACAATCTTTCCAAGGGCGTATTCGAAGATGATGCCGACGGGAGCCTGCTCCTCGAACTGCAAGCGCTTTACAGAAACGAACCGGAGGCGTTCAGGCACTGTGTTTTCCCGGGTGATAAGGGTACCGCTGATCTTATCGTAAAAACCGAGAAGGAGCGGAATAGAGCAATACTTACCTGCATGATAAGCGCCGGGGATCGAAGATTCCATCTCGGAGAGAGAAACGTTACCCTCATCGGTAATATGCCGCTTTGGTGCTCAGTTTACGAGAAAGGGTCGGACTCCTTCGTCGTCCTGCAAATTGACACTTTGCACCCGGAGATGATCCGAAAGATGAGCGATTTTTCCGGCGCGGAATTAAAGCTTGAAGAACTGAACGATTTTCTGGAACAATACTATCTGAAGCTGTCTAACATCCTGAAGGTAGCACTTCCGGACGAATACGAGCCTGAAGAAATAAATGTCAAGGCGACCCCTCGTCTTTTTCTAAGGGATCATCTGAACTCCTTCAATATCGAGCTACGTTTTCTGTATGCGCGGGAAGAAGTATCCGAAAAGGACGTTGAAGATATCGTCAGCAGAGATGAGAACGGAAAGATGGTCCGGATCAAGCGGGATCGGGAATCCGAGAAAGAGTATCTTCGGTTTCTAATGGACAACGGTACGATGGAGCGAGACGGTTTTCTGGTTCCTGCCGTGGATCCCTATCTGTGGCTCAGCGATGCGGCCAATGAATTGGTTGCCCACGGCTACGAGATATTCGGGAAATCCGATCTCCTGAACAACAGGTTGAACCCGGAAAAACCGAGCCTTCGACTGGAAATATCGAGCGGGATCGACTGGTTCGACCTGAAGGGTGAACTTTCTTTTGGAGAGAACACCGTCCCGCTGAACGATCTTATGAATACCATAAATAAACACGAGAGATTTATCCGATTGAGTGACGGAACTAGAGGGGTTATTCCGGCCAAATGGCTGGAGAAGCTATCCGGTACCATTGGGTTTCTTAAACGTGATAAGAAGGGGAATGCAAAGGCCACGGCCTCGCAGATCGCTATCGTCGAATCCATTCTGGACATATCGAAAAAATACACGATGGATGAGAAGTACAGGCAGATCAAGAAAAAGTTTTCCAGATTCAAGTCGATAAATAGCGCTCCGTTACCTGGCAATATGAAGGGAACATTGAGGCCATACCAGAAGGCAGGCTACGACTGGCTGCATTTTCTGAAAGATTTCTCCTTTGGCGGTTGTCTTGCGGACGAGATGGGACTGGGAAAGACCGTACAGGTCCTGGCCCTGCTGCTCTCTGAAAAGGAAAATGGAAATGAAACACCATCTCTTGTAGTGGTTCCAAGGTCCCTGATGTTCAACTGGGAGAACGAGATAAAGAAGTTCACCCCCTCCATTAGTGCATATATCCATCACGGAACGGGCAGGTCGAAAACGGGCGGCCGTATCTGGGGATATAACAGGGATCTGATCATAACGACCTACGCAACACTGAGGAAGGATGCCGATATTTTCGGCAGGAAGACCTTTCATTACATAGTTCTGGATGAGTCACAGCAAATAAAGAATCCTCTTTCAAAGACCGCAAGAGCCATATACGGTATGAATGCGAGATACCGATTGGCAATGACTGGTACGCCCATAGAGAACAATTCGATGGATCTTTGGTCGCAGTTCGCCTTTTTGAATCCAGGACTGCTGGGGAATATAGATTATTTCAAGGATACCTTTGTGAAAAGCATAGAGCGAGATGGGGACGCGGCAAAGACAAGTTCTCTCAGGAACACGATCTACCCTTTCCTGCTCATGCGTAAGAAGGATATGGTGGCAAAAGACCTTCCCGAAAAACAGATCACCGTGTCATATTGCGGAATGAGTTCGAAACAGAGGACGGTATACGAGTCCCACAGATCGAGGATCAGAAGAGAGATCGATACGGCCATCCGGGAAGAAGGCATTGGAAAATCACGCTTCAAGATACTTCAGGGTTTGACGAAATTGAGGCAGATATGCAATCATCCCCGGCTTATCGACGAGAGCTACATGGGGGGTTCCGGGAAGTTGGATATGCTGAAGGAGCGGATGGAGGAAGTTATCTCGGAAGGCCACAAGGTGCTGATCTTTTCCTCATTCGTAAAGATGCTTCATATCGTTCGCGCCGAATTCGAAAGGAAGAATATCCCATTCTCCTATCTCGACGGAAGGACGCGAAAGAGAAAGGAGGCGGTGGAGCGTTTCCAGAACGACCCGGCAGTATCGGCATTCCTCATCAGCCTCAAAGCGGGCGGCCTGGGCCTCAATCTCACGGAGGCCGATTACGTTTTTATCGTCGACCCCTGGTGGAATCCCGCGGCGGAGATGCAGGCGATAGACCGGACCCACCGAATAGGACAGACGAAGAGCGTTTTCGTTTACAAGGCCATCACAAAGGATAGCGTCGAGGAAAAGATACTGAAACTTCAGGAGAGCAAGGTCGAGCTGGTTAAGAACGTCATAGCGGTGGACAAGGGCATATTCAAGAAGCTCGGCCGGGACGACATCGAGAAACTGTTCGCATGAGAACATTACGGCATCAGCCGCCACTTCCAGTAGGGCCGAAAAACGATCCTTCTCCCGTTCTTAATTATTTCATCTTCGAAATCCAATGTAATGACCAATCCCTCGTCCTTGTCGAAATGGAGCATGGATTCCGCCATGGACTTCAGTTCCCGATCCATCGTTTCCGGGGCGGCGGGTTCCAGGCAAACATTGATCAGTTCTTTTATCTCGTCATCTTGTCTCAATACGAAATCGGTCTCGGTTCTTCCCCTCCAGTAGTATATTGTCAATGGTGCGAAGTTCGACAATATGTCAGATTTCGCAGCTTGACAATGTTCGCGGAATCGAGGTCCCGAAGGGCCGATTCCGCTGAATATGTCTTGATTTTCCCTCCGGAGGTCGAGATAGACACGGTTTTCAAGGAGCCTGCCCCGGTCGCCGGAGAAACGAAATGATACCTCTTGCCTGAGACCGTTGTCGATGGCATAGACCTTCCGGGGCATGGCCATCTGCTCCTTGAGAGAGAACGCATAAAACGGCACGAAGGAAAACAGGAATGAGGACGAGAAATATCCAGTGAACCGGTCGATGGTATCGAGTGATATCTTGGGGGAGAGAGCCTTTCTCGTGGCGGAATAGGACATGGAATTAGCTATATTCGTCATGTAGTAAGATGCCAGGGCTTCGAGCTTCCGGGCATCCTTGATATGGAATCTGGTAACGATGTCCCTGTGCAGTATATCGTAGTAGGTTTGCCGTAAAAGTTCCGCTCTAACGTTGTCGTTTGGCTCTAGTACTACTCGAGGAAAACCGCCCCGCTGGATGAATTCATTCGTATAGCCTTTGAGCTCTGCGCTGTCGGCGATGATGGATACAGGATCAGATGGAAGATGATCATTGAACTGCAGAAATTCAGCCAGGTCCAGTGGGAATACCTCCATTTCTAGGTGACGTCCCGTCAACAGCGTTGCGAATTCCTCGGACATCAGAGCGCTTGATGATCCGGTAACGAATATCTTCACGTCCTCCCTTCTGTCGTGGACGCTAGTTACCCACCGCTCCCACTGAGGTACCATCTGAATCTCGTCAAGCACCAGATATATGCGTCCCTCAGGGTGGAAAAAAACCCTGTAGGCGTCCACGATGAATTGAAGAATATTATCCTGGCCATTGGATGAGAACTTTGGGTCCTCGAAATTGACATAAAGGGTGTTCACTGGTAATATCCCGCGTGCTTCTATGAGATCTTCGAGCACCTGCAATAAAAGAGTCGTCTTTCCGGATGAAATGGGCATGGTATTTCCTATAACTTGTCTGCTACCAAATCCCTGGGGCCTTTACGACATGCTGGGCAATGTTTGGGAATGGTGCAGGCCTGGTGGGAGATACAAGTATTACGGCGGGGCGGGAGGATACAGCAGGGGACGTGATCTCATGCCTTGGGGAAAGGGAGGCGAGCTCATAGGTGAACGATTTTGCGAGAGGCAATCTCAAAAAAGACACCCTTTGTTCTCCTTTCGCCTGATTGCCAGACCGAATAAGAGTAAGCATGTCAAAGCGTTCAAGGAGGTGAGGGGCGATGAGCCAGATGATCGATAAAAAGCTACTCCTCGGGAACAAGGCATACCCCCTTAAAACCCACAGCTCAAACGACGATATTATTGTATTCGCAAAGGGTTTAAAGATAAAAAGCATCAAAATCCCCATTAAGGACGACGAGAAGCGTTTTGACACGGCAGCGTTACAGGGGCAGATACCATCTATGCTTATGGGAGGAAAATGGCACATCATCTTGTTTGATGAGATTGTTTCGGTCAAGCAATTCGAAGGCGATAAACCCAATTTCTCTTTCATTGGGGGTATGAAGAACCAGAAATATCAATACCTCGAATTCTTGATCCGAACAATAGATCCGGACGAGAAATTCATGGTTACCTATGACGATCCTGATCCAGAGCGCTTCAAGGAAGTTCGTGATACACTCAAAGAAGGGATGGGAAGAAATACTTGGGAAAATAAGTTGGAAACGGCATTGACTACTTATCCAGAAAATACGAAGGATTGGCAGGAATATTTTTCCCTCATCAGAGAATTTTATGACACCGATTGATAGAAATTAGCTTTTTGAGATACTTACCTGACTAAGGATTCAAGTTGTCCGAAAAAATCGGACAACTGAAATTGATGTCTTCAGATGGCAAAAAATACCTTACGGATTGCGCTAACACAAAGAATATGTTCAGGATCATTCAATCAATACCTTCGCCAAAAGCAGTACAGCTCCCAAGTAAATTGAATTAGTGAAAACTTCGGAGCTGGGTGGGCGAAAAATGGATAAAATGAAGTAAATATTCATCATTGGTCATCGTTGCGAAGGATCTACCGATACATCGAAAAATTTCCCGAACCCCCTACTTTCTCGGCCCGATCTTCTCAAACGCTTCCAGAAAATAATCCGGCAGCAGGCTTACCTTCCGGTTCTCGTTGACGTATACCATGGAGACGTACCCTTCCGCGAGAAGTTCAAGAACCTCGTCATCCATTACCCGATACACCAGGGACCTTATCTTGAATCCCTTTTCCGTGATATCGTCGAATTTCGTATGTATCTCCAGAAGGTCGTCGAAATAGCCCGGTCTCAGGTACTTGCAGTACGTATCCACAATGGGAATGTCCTTTCGATATGGCAGACCTAGTTCCCGGAACATCTCGATACGGCCCACCTCGAAGTACAAAAAATAACTACCGTAGTAAAGCACCTCCGCCGTATCGGTCTCCGCATATCTTGCCCGGGTTCGGGTAATGAAGGTTTTCATGGGCCAACCTGATCTCTTAACGTGTAGCGAAAAGGTATTTGTATAGCAGGGGGAAAGACCCTCGGCGAATCAAGATTCACCTGGTTCGGCCAATGCGTTAATTGGCCGACTTCTTCCTGCAACCCCTTTCTTTTTATGCCGTCCAGGGGTCGTACGCGACTCCTGTAATGGTAATAAAAGAGGGATGGGGTTTGGGGAAGGGATTCTTCCCTTCCCCACACCTGTTAAACAAATACGAAACAATGGGGAGGAAATCGACTCCTCCCCGATGGTGACAGAAAAGCGATTTACTCATCTTTGGGCAGGGGTTTGGCCAGAACAGCCTCGAACATTTCGTCGTCCTGGTATGCTCCCTGCGCGATGAGCTGGCGGTATTTGATAAAATCGATGGTGTCCTTGCCTGTGATCTTCTTCGTGTTGAAGGCATGGAATCCAAGGAAAGCCTCTCCACCCATGTTCGCAGCCAGCCAGTGCCTGTTGTAGTTCTTGGAGTAATCCCAGAAGAACTTTTTCTTGGCTCTAATGCTGTCGATTGTCTTGATTAGGCAGCCTGGAAACAGGTTTGTGAACCTCCAGATGATGTTGTTCACCTCCTTGTTCAGAAGCTCGAAATCGATTTTGGCGTTCCAAACGTATTTCCGTGCTTCCTTGAACTCGTCTCCGGTCTTGAACTCGCCGTATGCGATCTCACCGTCATCGATATATTTATCCGTGATCACCTGGGGATTTCTGATCCACTTGTCCCCTTCCTTGATCACCGGGACGGCCTTCGTTATGAAACCTATCCTCTTCATCTTGTAAGCGGACCACATCTCGCAGCTGATACAGTTCCACATTGCGTCCTCGATCCCCATATACCAGGGCAGGAAATCGCTGGAGCCTCCGTCCGGTGCGCTGCCGTGCTTGGGTCCCGCCTGCCCGAAAATTGCAAGATCGGAACTGACTGCAAGGTCCGCTGCCATACCTATTTCCTGACCCCCTGCGATCCTCATACCGTTGACCCTGCAAATAACCGGTTTTTTACAGAAGAGTATTGCATCCACCATGTGGTTGAACAGTTCCATGTATTCCCCGTATTCGTTGCATCGCTTGGAGTAGTATTCCGCATATTCCTTGGTGTTGCCACCTGTGCAGAATGCTCGGTCTCCCGCGCCGGTGAAGACCACAGCAACCACGCTTCGGTCCACAGATGCATTGTGGAATCCAGCGATCACTCCCTTCACCATTTCGGTGGTATATGAATTGTACTGCCGGGGATTATTAAGTGTTATCCATGCAGAATAAAGTCCTTCCACTTCATTTCCCTTAGGGTCCAGTACCGGTTTCTTTTCATACATCGTGCAGGGAGCTTCCGTTCCGAAATACTCGTCTCCCTTGAACAACTCGTGATTCTTTATCTCGTCTTCTCTCGGTAACCAATTCAAAGTCATTTTTTCCCTCCGTTCTAACAATTATTGACTGGATTATTAAGCCCCGATCAGGTGGATTTTACCTTATCGAATTAATATTATATGATACTTTTCGTGGTATTCTGGCGCTCCTCCAATGCAGGCGAAGCACTTATTACAATAATATTATATATCGATATAATTATGCACTTGCACGACCCTAATGCATTATATCAATTTAACCGAAACAAGAGGGAACAGTAATGGATTTGCCTGAACAAATTAAAACATGGCAGATGATCCGACCCTGGAAAAAGGACAGAGAGACGGGAGAGATAACGGAAGGACGTCTGGAAATCGTGGAGATCCCCGTACCCTTATTGTCTGAAGGCGAGGTTCTGGTGAAAGTGGCAGGATGCGGAGTTTGCCATACCGATCTCGGATATTTCTATCACGGAATACCCACTATAACAAGGCCGCCACTCGCTCTCGGCCACGAGATTTCGGGTGTGATCGTGGCAGGAGACGATCGGTTCATCGGAAAAGAGATAATTGTACCTGCAGTGATGCCTTGCAATGAATGCCCCATATGCGATGAAGGTCGCGGAAACAGGTGTCTGGGTCAGAAAATGCCGGGCAACAGTATGGGAATTTACGGTGGATTCTCAAGCCACATCCCGGTCCCTGTGGAAGACCTATGTTTCGTGGAAGACCGCAGAGGATTCGAACTAGAGGAACTTGCTGTTATCGCCGATGCAGTCACCACACCCTTCCAGGCCTGCGTGCGAGGGGATCTCAAGCCTGGGGACAATGTTATAATAATTGGGACTGGCGGTGGTGTGGGAGTATATGTCACCCAGATGGCCAAGGCATTCGGTGCAAACGCGGTAATCGGAATCGATCTGGATCGGAAAAAGCTTGAACGCGCTCTGAATTACGGGGCAGATTTTGTCATCAACTCCACGGACAAGGACGCCTATGCTGTGAAAAACGAATTCAAATCCATCTGCAAGAACAACAAATTACCGTCAAGCTACGGGTGGAAGATATTCGAGGTCACCGGGACCAAAGCCGGACAGGAAATGGCACTGGCATTGCTGTCGTTCATTGGAAAACTGGTGGTTGTGGGTTTCGGCATGCAGAAGAACCAGTACAGCATATCCCGCCTGATGGCATTCGATGCCGATATCATCGGTACCTGGGGATGTCTGCCGAAATACTATGATAATGTGCTGAAATGGGTTCTGGATGGAACCATAAAGATCAAACCCTTCGTAGAAACCAGACCCATGAGCCAGATCAAGGATGCTTTCAAGGATGCCAAGTCCGGGAAACTGACGAAACGAATCGTCTTGACACCGGATTTCGTATAGATTATTTTATCCCAAAGCTAAGATTTAATGACTTTCTCCACGAACGGCTATATTGCGATTGAAGGGTTCGCCCTTGCGGTTAGTGGGAGTGATCAAGGGCTTGAAAGGAGTAAGATACAATGGAATACAATACGATCATTGTGGATGAGCGGGATCTTGTGGGAAGGATAACCTTCAACAGGCCCCCGGTAAATATTCTGAACATTGAAATGATGCGTGAGATAAACGACGCATTGAAATCTTTCCAGGTGCGGAAGCTCAGGGTACTGGTGCTGGATGCAAACGGCAAGGCATTCTCGGCCGGTGTGGACGTATCCGATCACATGGGAGGCAAGGCTGATGAGATGATCCGCGTCTTTCATGCCATTTTTCATAACATGAGCATGATCGAAGCCCCCATAGTGGCCCTGGTCAAAGGGGCAGCTCTTGGGGGAGGATGCGAGGTGGTTGCCTTTTGTGATCTGGTCCTTGCCTCGGACAGGGCAAAGTTCGGGCAGCCGGAGATAAAAGTGGGTGTGTTTCCACCGGTTGCCGCAGCAATATTTCCCAAAATTATGCCTTATAAAAGAGCTTTGGAGCTGCTGCTGACAGGCGATATCATAAAAGCCGATGAGGCTCGCAACCTTGGTCTCGTGAATCAGATTTTCCCATTCGATACCTTCGAGGCTGATGCCGAAAGGTTCATCCGGGAGAAAATAGCCTGCAACAGCGCAGTGGTTCTCCGCTTGACGAAAAAGGCATTCGTGGAAGGCGCTTCGAATAATTATCACGAGGCTATGGTAAAGATCGAGGACATCTATCTGAGCGAGCTCATGCTAAGCAAGGATGCAAACGAAGGGCTCGAGGCATTTATCGAAAAACGGCCGCCCAAATGGATTGACGAATAATGGAGAGTAAGGTTCGCGTACTAATGTTTGTTGCAGTAACGATTTCGTCTATGGATCCTGATAATATTTTGCAGAATGAAAGACGGTGATCGAATAATGACAAGAACCGCTTTGAATACCGCTTGGGATGTTCTGAGAGTCCTCCTGGAAAAAGAAAATACCAAATCCTTCGTTTCGGGTCAAATGGTAGGAGACAAACTAGGTATATCGAGGGCTGCCGTTGGAAAATCTGTTCGAGTTCTTAGGGATATGGGTTTTCAGATTCTTTCAGTTCCCTCAAGAGGTCACCGATTGAGCGAGATGCCGGACCTGCTGCTCCCACCTCTCGTGGAAAATAAATTGAGGACGGATCATTTCGGAAGGGATTATCATTATTACACTGAGGCAGCTTCCACGAACGTGGTGGCCAAGTCCCTTGCACCCACTCTGGAAACAGGAAGCGTGGTTCTGGCGGAGATACAGAAGCAGGGTAAGGGCCGATTGGAGCGCATATGGGAATCTCCCGAAGGTGGGATATACATGTCTCTTTTCCTTCGGCCGGATATTGCCACACAGGAGGTGAGCAGGATCACTCTCGTCATTGGGGAGGCCATTGCAGCCTATCTCGAAGACATCTCCGGTATCCCGGCAATGATCAAGTGGCCCAACGACATTATGATGAAGGACCGGAAAATATGCGGGATACTGACATGGATGGACGGTGATATGGATCGGGTAAACTGGGTCATAGTTGGCATAGGGATCAACGTTAACATCGAAAGGGATTACTTTATCGAAAAGGAGCTTAATACAGCGGGTTCGTTAAAGATGCTTACAGGGGCCGATTTCTCCCGCGTCGATATCCTAACAGGGCTATTGGGTGCTCTTGAAACGGGCTACCAGTCCTTTTTATTGGATGGGTTCGGGAAAATAGTCCCCCGGATCCGGCTTCGTAATTATCTTTTGGAAAAGGAGGTCGCAGTAACCGGGCCAAGGCAACGGTCGAAAGGAATATGCCGGGGCATAGATGATGACGGATGCATGATCCTTGAGGTCGAGGGAGGAGGATCATATCTGGTGACCTCGGGAGATGTCACTCTGAGAAATAGTAGAAAGATATAATTTAGAAAGGTTTTTCAATCAATAAAAGGTTCACGGTTATGTTTCAGTTACTTAGGTGGCGATTATTTGTCGTATAAAATGTCTGCTCATACTTTTACAATTATTATTGTGATACTATTATTGGTAATGCCCATTACGGGAACCGCCATTTCCGATCACAACAGCTCGAAGAGAAGTAACTACCATAATGGCGGTGCGGTTCTATCAGAAAATAATCACTTCATATCCATCCAAGTCGAAGAGACCTCGCAATCGCATCAAGACCTGTTCGGTTATACTGTCAAGGGCTTTGTAAACGAGTACAAGAACGGCGGTTTCAACCCAGGTGACAGGAATCGCAACCGAATCGAGGATACTCTCGAGGAACAGGTCAAGGACAGTGCTCCGGGGGACCTTGTGGAATGCATGGTCCTGCTCTCAACGGATGATTCACTATTCGATGTATCATCTCTCGAAAACGCTGGCGCATATATAATGGAGGTATCGGATTATATCGACCAGATTCATGTCCGGTTACCAGTTGGAATGCTTGACGAGGTATCCCTTCTTCCCGATGTGGCCGAGGTCTGCGCTATACCAAGGCTTAAAACTTATTTGGACAGTTCGGGCAACGCTATTAACATGCCTGATGTGTATTCCATAGGTTTTACGGGGCAGGGAACTACGATAGCAGTACTCGATACTGGTATCGATGGCAATCATGAGGCATTCCAGGGTGGAAAAATACTGGCTTTCAAGGATTATACTGTCTGGCCCCCACAGATCCGAAGCGCTTATGATGACGACGGGCATGGAACCCATTGCGCATCCATTGCGGCAGGGAATCCTCCGGGTGGCGGGGGATCGGGCGGGCGGTACCGAGGCATGGCATACAATGCAGACCTATTGATAGCCAGGGTTTTGGGAGCCTCCACCTATGGCTATGTGGTGGAAGCTGTTAACTGGGTCGTGTCAAATCGTAATACTTACAATGTTCACGTCATGTCACTTTCCATAGGGACCGTGAACCAGCAGGGAGGCCCCATCCACAGCGATTCCATGAACAGCGCTTGCAACGATGCCGTAGGGTACGGTATAGTGGTATGTGCTGCAGCCGGGAACGATGGCGAGGATGGACTGCACATTGGCTCGCCTGGAAACGCCCCTCATGTAGTCACGGTTGGCTCCAGTAATGATTTCGGTCAGCTTTCATCATTCTCTTCCAGGGGTCCAGGAATTTCAACCGGCGCCATGAAACCGGATGTGCTGGCTCCAGGTGAATACATCAAAGCGGCAAGGGCATCGGGAACCAGCATGGGTGGGGCTGGCTGGACGAACGGCGTTGTGGACCCCACCAACTACATAGGCGCCCAGGGCACCTCAATGTCATGCCCGCACGTTGCGGGAGTGGCAGCCATACTGAGAGAAGCGAATTCGGATACGTCGCCCGGAGATATCCGCAACGCACTTAGGGAGAGCGCACCGAATGCTAACAATCCAAATAACGACCGTGGATGCGGTATGATAGATGCAAAGGACGCTCTCGATCTCATTGGTAATTCACCCAAGATCACAGCCATCATGGTCAAAGGTGGGAATGGCATCCAAGGGCATGTTCCCGATGTGGACGAGGACGAAGTGATCCAGTTCTCCGCAACTGCAACAGATGACAAGAACCTGCTTGAATCCTCTTTTGTGTGGGATTTCGACAACGACGGGAACAATGACGCTACCGGGAGAACGGTTAGCACCAGCTACCCCACCGCAAAGCTGCGGAACGGTCTCAAAACCATCAAACTCGAAGTTACAGATGTAGACAACTTCAAGGTCACCGAATATTGTTACGTAAGGGTTCACAACGTTGCCCCCACCGGGAATATAATAACATCCGGACCCCTGGATGAAGGTGTGTTGATAGAGTTCACTGGGGCCCTCTCCGATACTGCCTCGGACCTGGATTCTCTGAAATGGTACTGGGATTTCGACGGGGAGAACGACATGCCATACGATGGCATCAACGTTTGGAGCGGCGACCATATTCCCGATAACGACCGTATGGCCGATGGGACAGGAACCTCGGCAAGTGGATCCTACACCTATCTCGAAAGCGGGACCACAACCGTGCTGCTTATCGTATGGGATGATGACGTGGACCAGACGAACTTAACTAGTTCCATTACCATTCAAAACCGTAAACCCAACGCCATGATCGATCTAGGCGTCGATATGAATTTGGACTCTCTCTACGAGGATGATGTCATAGAATTCGATGCATCGGGCTCTACGGATACGGAAAACGACATGAATACGCTGGAGTACAAATGGGATTTCGGGGACGGTGAGGAATCGGAGTGGCAGGATGATCCGGACGGGACGCACAGTTACTCACAACAGGGTTACTATACGGTCACGATCCGATTGAAGGACAACGATGGTGCAGGCGATACGGACAGCATGGATATAGAGATCAAGAACAAGAGACCCACTGCGGTGATCAACGAGTTTCAGGATGAATATTTCGAAGGAGATATCATAAATTTGATAGCTACGAATTCAACGGATACCCCAGGAGATATAACATCGCTGCAGTACTACTGGGACCTGGACACCGATACCGATGAGGACAATGACGGGATACCTGACAACGATCACGATATAAAAGGAGGACAGGAGGAATTTCCCTATGTCAACAACGGCACCTATCACATTTCTCTCATTGTTGAGGACAACGACGGCGTTTCCGATATAACAGATGCCACAATATATATTAAGAACTCACAGCCGTATGATCTAAACCTGTCTGCCGTCTACGGGGGGAAAGTTCAAAACGAAGCATTCGAGGTGGAGGAAGGGGAGGAAGTGGCTTTTCTGGGAGATGCAACTGACATTTCCGGAGATATCGACGGGCTGAACTACTCGTGGGATTTCGGAGACGGCGGGTCTCTCGCATTCGGGAAGAGTGCCCGACATACTTTCCTGTATTCCAGTGAAAACGCATTCGTGATTCAACTAACGGTAACAGACGATGAACCGGATAACGCGGCCGGTGCCACCTTTTCCATATACGTTAAGAATATCGCGCCAACTCTGGAACTGGGGGATGATCAGGTCCTGGAAAAGAACGGCTCCATAATAGTGGAACCGAAGATCACCGATTCTCCCGGCGATCTGGCCAGGATGTGGTACAGGTGGTCCATCGTCGGAAAAGATGCACAGCCGGACTTCAATAACCTTGATTCGACCGATGAAATATTGTCCCATGAGTTCGTGAAAGACGGCGAATATGACATTTATCTCAGGATAGAGGACGATAACGGTGCAGCGGTAATGGATAGTATAAGGGTGGTGGCAAAGAATGTGGGGACGAAGGTTAAAGTGAAGCCAGGGGCCAGACCGGGTGAAAATCCTGAGGAGGAAGTAGAAAAGGATCAGGGAATGCCTGCACAGGTGGGACGGTTCCTTAAAGGTGTGGACTCGTGGGTCTGGCTGGTAACGGGGGGCGTTTTGATCGTATTGCTTTCGTTCATAATAGTGATCAAGGTCACAAGACGAAGAAGGTATCGGAAAAACCTAATGAAAGCGTTTAAAAGAGACGATGTGGAAGAGGCAGCACAGAAACGTAGAAGCAAACAGGATGGTAAGGAAAACGAAGAGAACTTCGATTATCTTTCCAACGAAATGGGATTGCGGAGTACGAGAAAAAAGGGGACGGACACCGGTTATGAGGAACTTTACGTCGAAAAGAAGCCAAATAGCCGCCAATCCATGTTGGAACGCGAACTGGCATATGACGCTAATGATCTGAATTTTTTCAATGACGTGGGTGAAACCGAAGCAGATGATCTGTCGGACCTCACCGAAAATATGTCGGACCTTCCCGAACTGGACATGGCCCATTACGCTGCGATAAAGGAATACGAGGCAGAATATGAGCTTGATACAGAGTGGAGCGACGATGAGACCAATGTGCTTCCCGAGCAAGATGAGTTCTGGCCTTTACTTGAGCCTGCTGTGAAGAAGAGGACGAAAGATAAAAAGAAATTTGATGAACTCTTCGCACTTCCGGTAACGGGGAAGAGTGCGAAATCCAAAAAACACGTTATGAAACCCTTGTCCCGTGAAAAGAAAATACCCCTTATGAAACCACTCAAGGAGGAGAAATCATCCCACAAAAGAGGGAAGACCGGGGGAAAGACAGCAATAAGAGCTCTTCCACCGATGATGAAGCCGTTCACTGAAGAGAGAGCGGGACGGGGAAAATCCGGCGGAGTATATCATGACGAGAAGGACTGGATGAAGAAGATGGAGGAGCGACCCTGTCGCGTTGAGGTTATTTTACCGGAAGACCAGGACGAATGCATTGAGGAAACAGGACTGGAGCTCAGCTTCAAACCGCCAGCCAGATACAAACGAACCGAAAAAAATTCTCCCACCTGCAAGCACTGCAAGGCCCCTGTTAAAAAGGGATGGTGGATGTGCCCGAACTGCAACAAAAAGATCTGAAGGGGGGGCGCATTTCTGGAGGAATACGAAGTCGCGGTCATAGGTTGCGGCATCTCTGGGGCGACATTTGCATACAAGATAAGAAAGGCCGGCCTTGACGTGGCTGTATTCGAGCGGACACGGGAGCCGGGACAGCCGGTGAGATGCGGGTGCGGATTTTCAAATAACTGTTTTACACCTCTCGGTATTCCACTGCAGGACGAATTCATCATTAACAGGCTCGAGGGGATATGCTTCGTCACACCTTCTCTTTTCAGATATTATAATAATACGAGCGTCGGTTACATCCTGAAGAAGGATATTCTTATCTCTTATCTGGCCGCTAAGGCGGAACAGAAGGGAGTTCGCTTTTTCAAGAACGAGCGGATAATCAAAGTGGAAAGGGAAAAGAACGGAAAGTACCTGCTGCACTCGAGCAGGGGAAAGTACCGGTGCGAGGTGATGGTGGACGGCAGCGGTTTTACTTCTCCCGTCCGCTCATATCTCGGACTCGCCGCAATACCCACACTTGGTGCGGTGAGGTTTCTATATCCACGCGAAGAATTCGAACCGAGCGGTGTAGGGGTCACTTCCGAAGACGCCAATTATGCAAATTTCATCTTTCACCCAAAAATCCTGCCCGGGGGTTACGGCTGGGTATTTCCAATGGGCCGATACGTTCAGGTAGGCGCTGTGTGCCGGGGTAATCCGACAAGTTCTCTGAGAAATCTTTTAATGCACCATGGCAACGAGTTTCAGACACCCGCCGAGGTCACAGGAGGCAGGATACCATGCCGTGGACCGGTGGATAAATTGGTTTACGACAAAATCCTTCTCCTTGGAGAGAGCGGGTCTCTCGTGAATCCCATGAATTACGCAGGGAACTACAGTGGGATGCTTAGTGCAAAAATCGCTGCGGATGCCGTGAGGAGATATTTTAATAATAAAAAGGAGGATGGGGATAGCTCAATTAAATTAAAAGAATACGAAAGTAAATTGCTTTCGCACCCATCGCAGTCACCTCTTTTGCGGCGCGGCGCGAGTTCACTGTACGGATTGACGGAAAAGGCTCTTGATCTCCTGGGCAAAGCCTCGAGAAATCGAAGCCGGGGCGGTCTCTCGATCATGAAACTATGGCTCGGATTATTCAGGGCTCCCTCGGTACTGAGGGAACTTGGGCATCTTAGAGAATTGAACCGCGCGATGCTGGTTCTCTGGGAAAACGGATGGTAGATCCCATATGACAGAAAAGGAATCGGAAAACCCGAGAAAGGATCCGGAAACGCATATACGCAAAAGGGTGCTGGAGCCACTTGGAGAGCTAATGCCCCGGGTGATAGAAGGGCTCAAGGAGTTCAATATACACTTTCCGATCCAGAAGATGGCCTATCTGGAGATACAGGGAGACCTTGCTCATGATGAACTTCAGGAGTTTCGGGAGGAGTTGCTGAAATATCTTGAAGAGGGTTACCGTTTCAAAAAATACTACTGGAACTTTATTCAGAGAACCTACGCCCTGTTCGATAAAGAGATGAAAAAGGACGGAGCCTCCATTCCGGGTTTCAAGTACTATCAGGCGCTGAAGATAGATATGTATCTAGCTCTTTTCGGGTTCGAGGGGGAGGCATGGAACGCGCGTTTCGATTCATACATAGAAAAGATAAGAGAGAAGGTAGGGAACATGGAGCCACCTCCAAGGACAGGCGAGCAGTTTCTCTGTGACTTAAAAAAAATAATGGAAATACCGGTTAAGAAGATAAATAAGCTTCAGAAAAAGTTACTTGCCAGTACCCGAGTGATGGAAGAAAGGATAAACCATCTCCGTGAGGACCCTTCGGTCCTTTTGAAAAACCACTTTTTAGACCCTGCCGGACAATCCTCTCTCTGATAGATTATTGCATAATATCTTTAAATATGGATATTCGTTATCGATAAATAACTCGCTAATGACCTTACTTGAAAAGGCGGGTACCGACATAGAATCAGAGATTCTATTAGGGTTCGATGAACTATGTTCATCATCACCTACTGGCCCGGCTTGAAAGGCTTGACCGCATCCTGTTTGCGGGGTAACGTTCCCGCAAATACAGATGTATGTACCATACATCAGGAGCGGGCAAGTGAGACGCGTCGGTAAACGCGTCAACATTGACGTGCCAGTATGGTACGTCTTCACTTGAAAAGTCGAGTCATACTGGCGGCTTGAAAGTTTGGCGAGCCAGAAGGGTCGCCTTCACTTATCTATTGAACAAGGACGAAAACCATGGCCACTCCCATAGTAATACCTACATTCATTGCAGGCATTGCGAGCCTGACCCTTGGAATCTACGTCCTGAAAAAGAACTTCCGGGACCGGGCGAGCAGAGTTTTCTTCTTATTAATGCTGGCCTGCAGTTTCTGGTCCATCGGGGAATTCCTCCTTCAACTGACCCGCAATGAAACCGTCGCAACCATCGGTTCGAAGATGGCCAATGTCGGTTTTGTACTCATCCCCATCGCCTTGTTACATTTTTCTGTAGTGTATGCCAGGAGAAGCCAGAAAGAAAGCCATACTCAAAAAATGACAAAGGAAGTTGCGAGGCGGTCATCCGATGAAAAGCCTATGGCTGGAATGAGTGGCAGGACCTCCAAATCCATATACTTGCTTTATATCCCCCCGGTCATCATCGGATTGCTTATCCTTTCCACCACCCTTTTTTTCACCGTCAGACCGGTGGTAACCCCCGATAAGATCATTGATGCAGACGGGGGACTCACCAGATACGGCAAGCTTTTCGGTGAAGGTTCGGGCGAAAACATAACACACTGGTACTTTCGGGATTACGACGGTGACGGAAATTACAGCTTCGGCGGCAACGGGACCGCGCCCGAGCCCTTCATGATGGAGGACGGAAATAAATCCATAGTTATGGTCAATACCACATATGCTGATTTCAGAGACAACAACAACAATTCACTGGCGGGGGGTAAGGACGTTCAATGGACAAGTATTGAGAGTGCGTCCAATTACGAGAAATTGTACTTGTTGGAATTCGACTGGAATGATGAGGAAGAACTATTCACAGGTAATAAAATATATCTCGATAACGGCGACGGCGAGTTCGAGCACTTACCTGCGTCCATGAATATGACCGACAAGCTTGTATACGGGACGAATACGGGAATCAGCTACACAACAACCGGGAAAGCGGACTATACTATCGATATATACAGGGCCTTGTACAAAAACAAAGACCTAGTTCACTGGTATTTCAGGGACCTTGATGGGAACGGGAAATACAGTTTTTCCAAAAAAGGAGCCGAACCAGAACCCATAATGTACATGAATAGTAACAATACAATCATTATCTTCAATACGTCGTTTTCGAAGGCCGCAGGTAATTTCTCGGATTCGAACATTTCGTGGATTCCTCTCAAGAACGCATCCAATCACGCACTCATATTCTGGCTCGATGACTCCGAAAAAGGTAAAGGGATATACAATGACGGCGAGGATATCTACCTCGATAATGGGAACAGCAAATGGGACCCTGACTTTATACATATCACCTGGGTAAAAACCAATGAACCTTACAAGAATTTCGTCTATATCCCCGGACCGTTCTACACCATTCTGGTGCTTGCCTTCTTCATCTACATAATATCGACCCTGGGTTTCTTTTTCAAGAAGTACCTGGTAAAGCGAAACCCAATATTCAGAAAACAGATCAAGTTCATGATCGTTGGACTACTATTAATAGTACTCATGATACTTCTGGGACCCATCCTGCCTGAAGTTCTGGGTTTGGCATGGCTGCCGATATTATGGGACAGCCTTCTGACTCTGGTAATATCGCTGTTCTTTGCCGTGGCAGTGCTGAAATACAAACTGATGGATATCCAGTTAATAATCAAGAAGAGCTTGACATACTCAATGATCGTTCTCATGATAGCAATGCTCTTTACAGTGGTGGGGGAGTCGTTGGAATTCGTGATAGGCAAACTTCTGCCCAAGGTTTCCGAGCTGCTATCGAACATCATATCGGCCCTAATCGTTTCTATCTCGTTCATGCCCATGATAAACTACATCAAAAAACTCTTCAACAAGTTATTCCCGACTCTCGCAAAATACGAGCAGGAATACGCAGCACGGATATCTGCTTACGAGGCAACATTCGAGGCCATGTGGCAGGACAAGCAGATCACCGAGACGGAGAAAAGGGCACTGACGGTCCTTAGAAACAAGCTAAATATAACGGATAAGGAACATGACGAGATAGTGGAGAAACTTGGGATCGGGGAATGAATTTTAAAAAATTAGCTTAGTACCGACTATTATTTACTTGAACAAGCCCGGTGTCAATCTGCCCCGTATATAATTCTACCATGCACATAGGCCCCTTTCTGATCCTGCACCCTGCCTTAAAAATCCTTATGCAATGAAATGCGTTAAGAGCTATCGGATAGCCAGTATTTGCTCCAATTAGAGCTAAACAAATGACTGCCCCTTTCCAGAGCAAAAATTTTCCGGAAAACATATTCTAATAGAAAATTTTATAAAAGGAAAATGGACTGCTGAAAATATGGAGGTATCAAGATGAACCGATTCGATATTTCAAAAAAAGTAAGAAGGAAAATCCTGTCATATATCAAGAGAAATCCCGGAAGTCATTTCAGCCATATTCTGAAGCGCTTGGAATTGTCTTCAGGCAGACTTACCTATCATATTATGAAGCTTACCGAAGCCGAAAAGATATTTGCGATATACAACGGATACTGGAAAAGATTCTATCCCATGGCTATGAAGGGCGAAACGATCCCCAATCCAATAACTCCAAGACAGAAGGATACCTGCGATTTCATAAGGAAGCATCCGGGGGCCACCTACATGGATCTCGTCGGGAAATTCGGAAAGACCCGCCAAGCCATCATCTACCACATGAACAAGCTCATAAAGATAGGACTCGTAAGAGGCGAACGGGTTAAGAACAAATTCCATTTTTACCTCGAAAAATAGCTTGAACGAAGATTCGAGAGGTCTCATGAAAGGTCCCGACAATGTCTATCGGGAGGTGAAGGATAATATGAAAGAGAAGATATGCCCGATATGTGAAAAGGGTTTATTAAAAACTGTTGAAGACGTGTTATCCGAGATAGAGGGATTTATCTTTATCGAAGATGGGGAACGCTGTTCGCATTGTGGAGAGGAATTCGTATCCGAGGAAGGGAGTCAAAAAATGATCAGGATCGCCCGAAGGATGAAAATATGGGGCGAACCCCTCAAATTGTACCGAAAATTATCAAAGAGCGCAAGAGGCATTGTTTTGAGAATACCTGTGGATCTGGAAAAGAATCTGGATATACAAGGAAATGAAACTGTCGCAATTTCAAAATTGGGTAAGAATAAGATACTGATCGAACTTGCTTCAACCACTTAGGCAAATGTTTATTTAAAAAATCAAAGAGATGTGATAAACGATTGAATTGGAGAAATACGTTAGTATTATTGAAAATAGAATTTATTCGAGGTAGAAATCGATACCATCGGAACATCGTCACCAATATTCCACCTTTTCGATATCCAATCTCTCTATATACGGTTCGTTATCGGTGGAAACCTGGGTTTTCTCAAGCTCTTTAATTAAGATATTCGTGCGGGCGTTGAACCAATATGCCGGATGATTCGCTGGCGTGTAGAACTTGGTCTGTCCTGTAAGATTGTCGAAATTATGCTCAATCCGCTTAATCTCATCGGGGGCTTCCCCGCCTGCCCAAGCTAAGGAGAACAGGTAAGGACCGCTAGACCATGAATCGGTTCCGAACAACTGGGCCGAGCCGAAAGCCTCTACCATTGAGTTTCTTATCACAACACAGGTCTCCGGGGTAAGAACAGGGGAGGAAGCGTGCGTTATCACCAATCCATCCTCCGCAAGCACCCGTGAAACGTTATCGTAGAACTCCACGGTATAGTTCATGGCCCGATCAAGGGTTCGGGGCTCCATGAGATCGATAAAGATACAGTCGTACTTTTCCACAATATCGCTGCCATCGATCCCATCCCGTGAGATATCCTCATTGTAGCGAATAAGATAATCCCTTGGCATCTCGTTTTCCACATTCACCCGGGGGTCATCGAATGGAGAGTTGAGAAGCGTCGAGAAATAATCCTTTGAGACCTTCACCATGGCAGGGTCCACCTCCACTACGGTAACCTCCTTAACGGAAGAATGTTTCAGAATTTCGGACAGGGCGCCGCCATTGCCCCCGCCAAGCAAAAGAACCCGTTCGGGAGACTGCATGTTCATCATTGCTACGTGTACCATGGGCTCGTAAAGCTGGAAATGATCCTTTTGCGATAGAACAAGTTTTGAGTTCTGATACATTGTGAGATCCAGCTCCATGTGCTCGCTTACCGCAATGGTGTTGTACGGTGTTTCCTTGTAATAGAGCACTACCCCGGGGAAATCCTCCTGTTGTCCCCCGTATTTTATGGGTGTGAGATTCACGATGAGCGTAGAAAGGATCGTGGCAATGACCAGTAAGCAGATTATACTCCGACGGCGCTCCTTCAACACGGTCTTCAGCTGGCTAATCCTGGGCCATTGTCTCTTTACGACTGGTCTTCTACGATATAATGCGTACAATATTCCAAACAGCAAAACGACGAAGAGGGAGACGAGACCCACCACGAGAGCGGTATCGTTCTTCCCGAGCTTATCCAGCAGAAATATGGCTGTGAAAACGCCGCCCAGGGCCGAACCCAGCGAATCGAGAGCAAAAATAGTACCGGTGTTCTTTCCAATATCACCGTAAGCATCGGAGGAAAAACCGGATAGTAATTTCATGGCGATAGGCAGCTCACCTCCCATAAGCGCAGGGACGATGCCAGCCATAAAGGCCACCACAATGAGAAGATACGTATAATAAGATAAACCACCCAGGACCGGGAGACCGGAAAACCATTGTGCAATGGCGGGAGCGGCCTTTATGATGTCTCCCATGAAAATGATGAGAATCCCTACGAAGAACTCTATTGCCATGAAGAGGAGAACGAGATATTTCGTCGTTTTCAACCTATCCGCCCACGAACCGAACAGGATGGAGGTGAGATAGCCCAGGATGAACATGGATATCACCACGCCCATTGAGATGTTTGACGAACCTAGATAAACCACTGTCACCGCCTGCATCACCACCTCGTAGCCGAAAGATACGAAACCTGTTATGAACATGACCAGGCAGATGAATGGTCTCAGATCCCTGTATCCGTTCTTCTTATCGTTCAAGCTCATCACTCCCACGGATTCTGTAGTATAGGTCGGTCGATAGTCGATATCCTGGCGTCTTTGCGGGCACTTTCGAGGAAAGGATTCTTGCTCATAAAAAATGATGCGTTGTGTGTATCCCCGTTGTAATATTCTGTAGTTACCGTCCGCTCTTCCAATATAGCATCGATATCCTTCGGGGACATGCTGCGCGGCACGAGTTTACTGGAACCCACTGCCGAGCTCCAGGGGCCGTATGTCCACACATTATACAGATAGAGGTCTACTTCGGAAAAGACCGAATGGAGCGTTTCCACTACTGACATTGTTATCTTCGGATACTCAAACCACGAGCAGGATTGTAAAACGAATATTCCGTCCTCCTTCAATACGTTCTTAACATCACCGAAGAACTCGGTGGTGTATAGCATTGCAACCGCCTCGGTATCGGGGTCCGGCAGGTCCCCCACCACCACGTCGAACTTCTCCCCCTTGTAGTCTCTCACGAATATCCTGCCGTCTGTTATCTTCACGTCCACCCGAGGGTCGTCGAAACAGTTGTTGTTGATGGATTTTAAATATTTCTTGCATACGTTAATAACTTCGATGTCCAACTCCACGAAGGTAATTTCCACTACGGTATCGTGTTTCAATATCTCCTCCACCGCACCCCCATCGCCTCCGCCAATTACGAGAACCTTTCTGGGAGCCGGGTGTGTTACCAGTGCCGGGTGGATCAGAAACTCGTGGTACATGGCGTCGTCAAGCTCGCTTATCTGTAGCTGCCCATTGAGATACAGAGTCACACCTTCCGGTTCGTGCTCGGTGATCACTATCTCCTGGTACTTGCTGTCCATGTGGAATCGGACGTTCCCACCATAGAACCTGTCGATGGAGCGGTTCTCGATCTCGGATATATTTGCGACTATCAGTAGGATCACGAACAGTATGACGACGGCGATCTTGTAGGGGGCCGTGGCCCGTTTTCGTCGAAGGTAGTTAGCTTTTTTATCTTTTCCGTTACCGGGCAAGGGGTCGAGTCCCATTTGGCGAACGTACCACTGGTGTGTGAAAAGAAGAATCATGCCTGCACAGAGTGTGGTAAGGGCCAGGAGAAGGGAGGTATAGGTTCTCCCCAAGAACGGTATGAAGAAGAGAGCGGTCAAAAGTCCGCCCAGACCCGCGCCGAGGCTGTCCACCGTAAATATTTTTCCGGATATCTTTCCCACATCCCCATAGGTATCGTGCCCCTCCTCCTTGTCGACCCAGGCCATCAGCTTCATGGCGATGGGTATCTCGGCGCCCATGAGAAGCGGCACAATGAGAGCGATGAGGCCTATGGTTATGAGTAGCACATAGTAGTAATCCAGGTAATAGAAGAAGATGAAATATGACAGATAATCGGCGATGAAGAGACTGTATCTTGTAATAGGTATTACGAGGACAAGGGCAACGCAGATTAGGCATTCGAGCATGGCCAGCATGGTAACGAGCTTTCGCTTGGATTTTGTGCGGTCCGCCAGTTTCCCGAAATAGAACGAGGAGAGGTATCCCATGATGAAGGTGGATATGATGAGACCCATTGCCACAGATGAGGATCCAATGAGAATTCCCACAGCACGCTCGAGAAGAACCTCGTAACCGAATGAGCATAAGCCGGTGAAGAACATGAATAGAAGAATCACGCGGCGGTATCGCTTCGATATTCCTTTGATCGCTTCACTCATTTTGGCACCCGTAGACGGTGTTGGGAGATATGTATAACGGGAGAACAGATTAAAAACATTGTTAATGATTTTGAACTAAAAACGGACCTGACTGGACAAGTGGTGACTGATGAAGTATAGAGGGCCTGCGAGCTCTAGCCAACGTAGGCCCGATACAAAAAGAAAAAAAATACAAAAGGAGACGGTCAGTCTCCGGGGTCGGTGGCACACCGACCAGTAATAGATTCTCCACAAAACCTCCGTTGTGAACCGATAACACAAATAGTATAAATAGGCAGAAATAGTATAAATACAAATGTCAGTCACGGTGATACAATGGGTGCAAAAACAGGATATACGTTGTTGGGCTCCGGAATAATCTGTTTAGGCTTAACTTTATTACTTCCAACCGGTACGGGTAGTACTGGTACCAGTTCAGCGGGAAGCCAAATGGGTCTATCCTGTCTGTCCGGCCTGCTGGGACTTGCTGGCCTGGGACTTGTTGTGGCCGGCAATATTGTTATCTTTTTGAAGAGGAACGAGCTTTCAAAGGGAGGAAAGAAAGGAGCCATAGCAGGCTTGATCGGCAGTATAAGCATGGGTGTTTTATTCTTGATAACTATCGGGATGGCATTCTTTATGATAGCGGGCATTATTAGTTCTGCCTCCTCGAGTGAATCGAAGATAGATTCCAGTTCAGTAATGGACGATCTGCTGAGTTGGGCCCTCATCTTAGGTGTAGTCGGCGTATTATCTGCCATCGCGCAGGTACTTGCGGAAGGAGGACCCAGTTTATGGTCCGAAAAGAAACCAGCTCAATTATTAGGGATAATTGGCGGGTCTCTGGTAATAATCCTTACAATTGTCAACATGATACTTCTGACGTCTGTGATCGAGGACGTAAGAACTGCATACGGCGATATCGACATTGAGGATGAAGAATCTATGACAGAGATGGAGAACGCACTTGACCCAGGAAAGCTCTATGCTGTTAGAGCATTTTCTTCGATCGGGCATTTTTTAATGGCCGCTGCGGCATTTATGATTGGATCAAGTATAGAACGTCCTGAAAAGAGATACGAGCAAACTAATTATCCTTACTATTCAATGCCGCCTTCTTATTAATTTGCGACAAGGATTATTCCATCTCAAATTAATATTATTTAATTTCAGGTTTCTCGAAATATGGGTGATTCATGTTTTTGTTAAGAAAGAAATAAATACGACCAGACTACTTTTCAAACTTCCCGATGACTGTCAAAGCTGAAAAAAATTCCCACCATTGTGCCCCCAGGTGCCCCATATGGACATATTATCCACTGGCAGATCCACAAAAGAAATCGGCGAAGAGACAGAAACTCTCACTAGAAGCGTGATAGCCAGGTTCGTAGACCGCGAAATAATTCCGGTGGCAAAGGAGATCGATGATGCTGAGGAATTCCCCTTTGTAATGTTCAAAAAACTAGCTGATATCGGAGCTTTCGGGATCAGGTATCCCGTGGAGATTGGCGGTGGTGGCGGCAATACTGCTCTATATAACATAATTTGCGAGGAGATCGCCCGGGGATCAATGAGCCTTGGCGCAATAACCGCCATGCAGGCTCTAATGGGCACCAATTTTATATTCAAGTTCGGCACGCCCGAACATCACGAGAGATATCTGAAACCGGCCATAAGGGGCGAAAAGGTAGCGGCATTTGCTCTTACCGAGCCCGATGCCGGAACAGACCTAAATTCGATACGTACCAGCGCGGTGCGCGAAGGTGACGAATACGTTATCAACGGTACGAAGACCTGGATCACAAACGCCCCGGTTGCGGACATGTTCACCGTTCTGTGCCAGACCGACCGGAAAAAAGGACTGAGGGGCGTAAATTTTTTCCTGGTGGACAGGAATACGGACGGCCTAACGGTATCACCAAAGTTCGACAAGATCGGGACCCGAGCCTCCATCATTTCCGAGCTAGCGTTCGACAACGTGCGAATACCGCTTGAGAACAGGCTCGGCGACGAAGGCAGGGGTATCGGTAACCTAATGAGAATACTCGCCCAGATCCGTGTAATGACAGCATCACTGAGCCTGGGCCTCGCACGGGCGGCCTTTGACGACAGCTTCCGTTACGCAACTGAACGAGAACAATTCGGAAGACCCATAGGAAAGTTCCAGGCCATACGGATGAAACTTGCCACAATGGCCGCCGAGATCGAGGCATCGAGGCATTTTATTCGCTACGTGACAGGCATGATCGACCGGGATGAGAACACCCTCAAGGAAGCATCCATGGCAAAATATTTTGTCTCGGAAGTGGCATGCCGCGCCGCTGACCAGGCCACGCGGATATACGGTAGCTACAGTTTCTCAAATGAGTATGCCGTATCGAGGTACTACAGGGATACAAGGTTCCTGCTGTTCGGGGGCGGGACCTCGGAGATACTTCAGGACGTCATTGCAAGACAGCTGGGACTATAAATCCATCAGCAGGTGATATCATTCCCACAAGAATATTGATAGCAAAACCGGGATTGGACGGCCACGATAGGGGGGCCAAGGTGATTGTGCATGCATTGATCGAAGCCGGCTTCGAAGTTATTTATACGGGCCTTCACCAGACGGTGGACAATATAGTGGAAGCCGCGCTTCAAGAGGACGTAACCGTCATAGGCCTCAGCATACTTTCCGGCGCCCACCTGCCGCTTACAAAGGGACTTATGGAGAAACTTGAGGCCAACAAAATGGAAGACGTGATTGTACTCGTTGGCGGAAACATTCCAAAAAGGGATTTCGATGATCTCCATAACCTGGGTGTGGCAGGGATATTTCCCACCGGGTCCAATTTCGAGGATATAGTAGACTTCATCAACTCGAAGGTGGGTGGTAAAGTTGCCTAGACCTCCCATAAAACTGAAGGACGTAGTTCTGGAATCCGGTATAGAGGTAAAGCCGGTCTACGGTCCCGAAGACGTGATGGATAGAAATTACGAAAGGGATGTGGGAAACCCAGGGGAATTTCCTTTCACCAGAGGCATTCACCAGTACATGTACCGCGCGCGCCCCTTTACCATGAGACAGTACTCGGGATTTGCCACAGCAAGTGATACAAATAAGCGTTTCAAGTATCTCATTTCCCAGGGCCAGACCGGCCTCAATGTGGCCTTTGACCTGCCCACGCAATTGGGACTCGATTCCGATGACCCCCGGGCATTTGGCGAGGTTGGCAGGGTGGGGATGGCGATAGATTCGCTGAAGGACATGGAGGAAGCGTTCCGGGACATCCCGATAGACAGGATAAGCGTGTCCCTGACCATCAATTCCATGGCCTCCGTCATGATGGCCATGTATTTTGTGATAGCGGAGAAGCGGGGTGTGCCTCTCGGGGATCTTAGGGGAACCGCACAGAACGACATACTAAAAGAATTCGTGGGACGGGGTACGTGGATATACCCCGTTGGGCCTTCCATACGGCTAGTTACCGACACCATAGAGTTCTGTGCAAGGAACGTGCCAATGTATTACCCAGTGAGCGTCTGCGGGTATCATATCAGGGAGTCCGGTGCCAACCCGGTCCAGGAGATAGGGTATGCCTACGCCATCGCAAAGGCGTATATCGACGACGTTCTCAAGAGAGGACTCGACCCTGATAAATTCATTGCCCGATTGTCGTTCAACTTCGACATTCACGGAAACTTCTTCGAACAAATTGCCAAGTTCCGGGCGGCAAGGGGATTGTGGGCCAGGATAGTCCGGGACGATTATGGCTGTGAGAATCCGAGAGCGCAGAAGATGAAGATGATCGCAGGCGGCGGAGGCGGGGGGCTCACCATCGAGCAACCGGAGAACAATATAGTGCGGGGCGCATACTACGCCCTTATATCGGCCCTCAGCGGTACTCAGACCATGGCGCTGTGCTCCTACGACGAGGCGTATACCATCCCCACCAAGAAGGCCGCGCTTTTATCATTACGGACCATGCAGATACTGGTTGAGGAAATGGGCCTTGCGGACACCGTGGACCCCCTGGCAGGCTCCTATTACGTTGAATCACTTACCGGGGAGTTTGAACGCAGGATCATAACTTGCATGAAGGACGTGGATGATATGGGCGGTATAGTGAAGGCCATATCGGAAGGTTATATCCAGAGAGAAGTGTCGCGGCAGGCCTACGAGACCGAACGGAAGATACAGTCGGGCGAGATAATTAAGGTGGGGGTCAATAAATACCGGGTCGAGGAGGAGGATCGGGCGGTTGAATATCACGATTACGACAGGGAGAAGACCGACGAGCAGATAGGGCGCTTACGGGAGGTCAGGGCAGAACGGGATAATGCAATGGTAAAAGAGAAACTGGATATCCTGAGGAAAAAGGCATCCGGCGACGAGAATCTCATGCCATATATCATTGAGGCGGTAAAGGCTTATGCCACGGTTGGTGAGATCGCCGATGTGTTCAGGGAAGTGTTCGGTGAGTTCCGTGAACCGGTGAGGTTTTAATGTACAAAACAATTCCCTTGAATGAACGCATACAAAGTAAAGCGAAGCCCTAAAAATTCCTATCCCATCGTTCGCTTCGCTCACTTCGGAGCAAGCTCCGGGGCATTACGAAATTTATTCCCTTCGGGACCGGACTATCGCAAAGAATGGAATCTCGGAACAAGCTCCGGGGTATTAGACCCATAAAGGAATAATAAGAGATGAGAAAATCATGAATTCCAAACCCGATACAAAACGCTGCTTATGGCCCGGCGACGATCCGCTGATGATTACTTATCATGACAAAGAATGGGGTGTCCCCGTCCATGACGATCGAAAACTATTTGAGTTCATAGTGCTGGATACTTTTCAAGCGGGATTGAGTTGGGCGATCGTACTCAAAAAACGGGAAGGTTTTCGAAAAGCATATGATAACTTTCAGCCTGAAATCATTGCGACTTATGATGAAACCAAAATTGGAGAATTGATTCAAAATCCAGCGATTATTCGAAATAAACTGAAAATCCGAACAACCGTGACCAATGCTCAGACGTTTCTGGATATCCGAAAAGAGTACGGCAGTTTCGACCGGTTCATCTGGCGGTTTACCGAGGGGAAAACCATCGTCAACCATTGGGAAACGGAAAAAGATATCCCATCACATTCCACGGAATCCAACTCAATGAGCACTGAGTTAAAAACACGTGGTTTCAAATTTGTCGGGACAACTATCTGCTATGCATTCATGCAGGCAACCGGGATGGTGAATGACCACCTGATAGATTGTTTTCGGTATAATAAGCTAAGGGCGATGAGTTGAGAAATTCATTGCTAAGCTTAATTTGTGAAACATTTTTGAAAAATCTTGTTATAATCAAGCGTCCTACCACGAATATTTTTTCAATACCTTTCGTTTCTCAAGAATATCAAAATGACCGTCATCCGTCAATACCTTCCCACATTTTTCCGATATGCATGTCCGAGCAACCACAGCATCTACGGATGGTATTCCATAGGACGCAGAAAGTTTTCCGGCCTCCTTGGCAAGGTTCAGGTCCAGATCTATCACGTCGATATATATCGATCTATGGATCAAGTGCAAGACCATCTCCAGTTTGTCCATCTTCCCGGTTCGAATGGATAATCTCGTAAGTTCGAGAATGGTTACGGAAGGGATCACCAGACGGCCTTTTCCCCTTTTTATCCTTTCTAGAATCTCTACCGCTTTCGGATGTCCCTTGCTGAGCTGGATAAAGTACCATGTATCAGCACAGAATCTCATCGGTCACCGTCCCGTTCCCGTTCGATCTCCGCCCAATCAATATCGGAAAGGTCCAGTTTTTTTACTGCTTCGATCAATTCGTCGATGGGATCAAACTCAACCTTCGCAAGCAGCAGCTTCCCTTCAAGTTCGATCACCCTCACATAGGTGTTCGGAAGAAATCCTTCCCTTTTTCGCATGGAGGCCGGTATAACCATTTGCCCACGCTCACCAATCTTTACCACAGCTTCTTCCATGAATATCACACTAATATGTATGATTTTCATACATAATAAAATTAATCACCATTTTCAGTACTGCCTGTTTCCAGGTTTATCTTATTCATTTGGATTTTGATAATACATTTTAATAAGCTTAATTTCCCTTAAATGTGCGGTCTTATCATGATGCCTCCTGAATGCACCCTCTGTGGGAAGGATTTCGACCCGTTTAAGAAGGACAGCGGATTGGTCTATTTCAAACGAACGGAATCAGACCTGGAATGGGATCATAAGATGGAGCAAACGGGGATGGTTGGTCACCCACCTTACGCTGTGTGGTTCTGCAAGAAGCATTACAAAATGGCGAAAGCACTTGAGAATCTCACCCGTGGTGAAGCCATGGCACAGCTGAGAACCCTATTAAAAATATAGTCTAATAAGTATGACCTGTATCATAATGGATATGACCGGCATGAAAAACCTGAGAAAATACGGGAATGAACCTTACACGGTGGTCGTCATACACGGCGGCCCGGGCGCGCCTGGGGAAATGGCGCCGGTTGCAAGGGAACTTTCGACCCGTCATGGTGTGCTTGAGATTCTTAACGCGACAGCCACACTCGACGGACAGGTTCAGGAGATTCTTACGGTACTCAAGGAGCACGGAGACATTCCCATTACGCTGATAGGCCATTCATGGGGTGCCATGCTCGCATACATCTTTGCGGCCAGATATCCGCTGCTGGTAAAAAAGCTAATTATGGTATGTAGCGGTGTCTTCGAAGCAAGATACGCAAAAGATATTATGGAAACCCGGCTTGCTCGCCTGGATGAAAAGGACCTTTTAAATTTCAATGAACTGATGGAAAAAATTTACGATCCGGCCGTCGCCAATAAAAATGCTCCATTTACACTGCTGGGAAAGCTGATATCGAAGGTCGATTCGTTTCATCCGTTACCCAGAGACGACGATATGATGGAATGCAGCTACGAAGTGTTTCAGGGCGTGTGGGACGATGCGGAGGAATTGAGAAGCAGTGGTGAACTTATTGGGCTGGGTGCAAAAATTATTTGCCCGGTTGTGGCGATCCACGGTGATCACGATCCACATCCGGCAGAGGGGGTTCGAGAACCCCTGTCCCGCGTTTTGGGTGATTTCCGGTTTATTATTGTAGAGAAATGCGGGCATTATCCCTGGTTGGAGAGATTTGCGAAAGACAGGTTTTACGATATACTCAGGGAAGAATTGTGCGGATAAAGACCTTAAACGCTTTATCAGCAATTTGTAGAGATATTGTATTTACGATATACCATCTAAATCTCTATGATCATACCATCCGAAGCGATATCAAATCCCCTGCTCTCTACATATTTCCTTTCCCTACCATCGAGATTCAGTGGATTCGTATGATTTATATGGGTGAAAATAATACGATTTCCCACGTTCCCAAGAAGCTTAATTGTATCCAGGACGGGCGGGTGCGGAACCTCATCGAAGCGGTCCAGTTCATCTCTTGTGTAGAAGGTTCCATCCAGCAGAGCGATATCAACCGATTTTATTATTTCAGTAATGCTCCTCGTCCAATAATCTACATCGGGAAAATATCCTATTTTCCTGCCGGAGTCGATAACGTATCCCACTGTATCGGCGACCTCGTTTCTGTGCGGGACCGCAAAGAGATTGAATCCTACTCCATTAATCTCAAATTCCCTGTTGTCGGCCACCTCGATTATTTTGATATTATTTCCCCGGACCAGCTGATCGAATGGGTAATTATCTTCCATAAACAATTTCATCCGGGAAGTGCAGAAAACCGGAACATCCAGAGTACTCAGAGATTCCCTGCCAAGATGCCATAAGCCGAAGCAGTGACCAAAATGAGCATGGGTCAGCAGTATCCCCTTCAGGGATGTTTTTATATCACCAATGCCGGGGTACATTTCTCTGAGTACTTCCAGTTGATATTTTAGATCGGGCGAAGCATCGATTATAATGAAAGTTCCATTCATATCATCGATTACGGCAATGGAAGGCCCGAATCTCCAATAATTACTATCATTTCTTGCCACCTGGCATATCGAGCAACTGCATCCGATCTGTGGAATGCCTGCGTCCTGCCCGGACCCCAATATCCGGATATGCATACCGGTAAATTGCGCTTTTTTGTATAAATATCTTTGGTGGGTGTGTTTAAAATTCGGATTCATCAACTTGATCTTTTCGCTTCAACCAGTACAGTTATCCTAACCGTTTATTTCACCCATTTTATTATATGCGACAATTCATTACTGTAACTGAATATCCGACAAATCAGGTGTCAGCATGGAAGTAAAAGAAGCCATCAAGGGGAGAACGTCAACGAGAGCATTTCTCGCTGAAACCGTCGAAAAGGAGATCGTGGAGGAGATACTTGCACTGGCCGCGGGCTCACCTTCCGCTCTTAACCTTCAGCCCTGGGAAGTTGTGGTGGTAGCCGGCAAGGAAAAGGAGCGGCTCTCGGACGTGATCCTAAAAGCGTATCGGGAAAAAAGCGTTCCTTGCGGCCCTTCAGCTAAAAAGAGAATGCCGCCCGAATACTACAGAAGACAGAAAGAAGCATACAAGTCTATGATACCCCATATCGTGGAAGCCGGAATGGAATTTGATTCTTTCATTAACGAGGGGAGCTGTAAATTCTATAACGCACCGGTAGCCATTCTCCTGTTTCTGGACGACTCGCACCCTGAGAGACGAATGATATGCCATGGCTCGTTTCTTGGATATCTGACGCTTGCTGCTCATTCACTGGGACTTGGAACGTGTCCCATTGGGATCATAAATCCCTACGGTAACGAGATAAAGGAATTTCTCAACCTACCCGAAGAAAAGAAATTAACGCTGGGGATCGCTCTCGGATATCCCGACACCGCTTCACCAGTGAACAAGATCAAGACGGGTCGCGACGGGCTGGAGAGTGTAGTGAAGTGGGTTTATTAGGACTATTTTTCATACTTGGCTGCATCTACTGATGAGTGAGAAAGCGGATTCCAACATCTCACTACGATTTTTCTTTTTCGGAAGTGGAATATGTGCATGTACAACAAAACTGTTGTACAACAAAACTGTCGTGAAAACTATTATATAGACTGATTCCCATCATATACAACAAAAATGTTGTACAACAAAGTTGTCGTATAAGGGTGTTGAAATGTCAAGCGGAAAGTTATATCCAATAGTTGGATCCCCTGCAACCGGTAAGGCGTTCTTCGATAGAAAAGAGAAAATCAAAGAGATATGGGAGGCCCTCAAGACCGGTAGCGTGCTTTTTTTAGGTCCTAGAAGATTCGGGAAGACCAGTATAATGCTTAACCTTCGGGAAAAACCGAATCCTGGGTGGACAGTATTCTACATGGATACAGAATGGATCGATGACCCAACTATGTTCATAGCGGATATGTTCACAAAGGCATTGTCATCCCCTACGCTAAGGGATAAGGTGCACAAAATAGTCAATAAAGACTCCAATAAGGAGATATTAGGTATTTTAGAATCTTTGGCATCCGGTAAACTTGGAACTTCCGAAGCGAAGTTCGCAATACACAAGCAGGTAATGAACGAATGGTTGAGAAAGGGACAATTCTTTATTAAAACCATTAATGACTCTCAAAAAGAAGGCTCTAAGATCCTTTATATCCTCGATGAAGTTCCATGGATGCTCTCAAGTATGCTGAAAAAATGCGGTGCTGACGAAATCAGACAGTTCCTATCATGGTTCCGAGCACTCCGACATACGACGGAAGGTATGAGAAACATTCGTTTCCTGATCAGTGGTTCTATCGGATTGAACCATATTCTCCGAGAGGCGGAAGCTGTATCGACTGTAAACGATCTGAGAACAATTTCAATAGAAGGTTTCGGAAAAGAAAAGGGATTGGTATTCACAAGGGAACTTATAAGAGCAAACAATTTCAAATGTAGTGATGATGTAGTTGATAGTATCCTTAATATTATCGGTATACCCGTGCACCCGTTCTTCGTCCAACTTTTAGTATCATTCTTGGCAAATGAAATCAGAGACCGTGATTTGAAAGAACCATCCGTGGAGGATGTGGGCACTGTATATTGGTCAAGAGTGCTGGGATTGGAAGGAAAGATTTATTTTGATCACTATTACCAGAGATTATTCTCCTACTATTCACCACTTGAGGCCGATGGGGCAAGAGAGATATTGGCACATTTATCCGTTAATCCCGAGCTAACAAAGAGACAGGTATTTGAAATATTCCATCGGATCGCAGGGGATACGGACATCAAACCGAATAAATTACGAGAAGCTTTCGAGAGAATGATGGATGATCTCATGAACGACTTCTATCTGGAATATGACCGAGCGAATGATTGTTATCGATTCAGGTATAAGATACTACAAGATTGGTGGGGGCAGCAGCATCCCGCATTCGATTTTCAGATATAACGGAGGGTTCGGAGCATGCCAATATACAAATTCACACCTGATCTCATGAGTGAAGAAGAACTCAAAGAGATCTCCGTGGGACGAGAAGTACTTCAAAGAAGAATCATCGATGAGCTGAATCAGGCAGTAAAGGGAAAATACCGAAATCATTACCTTATCCGAGGACCGCGAGGGATAGGTAAGACCCATTTCCTTTTATTACTCTATTATGCCATAAAAGAAGAACTGAGTTCCGATTATATACCAGTCAAATTTGCTGAAGAAGAGTATTCCATTACTAGTATATACCATTTGATGATAAGAACCCTTGAGAGGCTTTCCCAGGAAGGCTTGGATCACTCGAATACGATTCAGATAATTAGGGACAAAGGGCCCCGTGACGGTTTGGAATACGCCATAGGGATGCTTAGAAAAATACGAAAGGATACGGGAAAACAGATCATTCTGCTCCTTGAAAATCTGCACATACTGTTCAAAGCGCTCGGGAGACCTGACATTGCAAGATTGAGAAGTTTGCTGCAGGAGGACGATACTTTCACCTTTATTGGGACTGCCCCCGTATTTTTAAATGAAGTTGCGAGCGCGAAAGAACCCATGTACCTTTTCTTCAAACAGGAAGCTCTATCAGGGCTATCCGATTCGGAAAGTATGGAGCTATTAGAGAAATTGGATCGAATAAGCGGGTTGGGTCTAATAAATAAAGAGCGGGATAGCGACAGAATAAAGGGCCTCAACCGGTTGACTGGAGGATATCCAAGGCTTATTATCTGGTTATATGAGATATTTTCCACTAACCAAGTTCTCGATATTGAAAAGAACATCATTCAACTTCTAGACGAACTTACTCCTTATTATGCACTAAGGATGGAAGACATTCCTGCACAGCAGAGGGTGATCTTTGACGCACTAACCCGCCACGATAAGCCCACAACGCCAACAGAACTTTCTAAAATGACTGAAATGAGCGTACAGTCGATTTCATCTCAATTAAAACGGCTAATGATATCGGGATACATAAAAAAGGTATATCCAGAAAAGCGGCGGAAAGTCTCTCACTATGAGATAAACGATAGAATATTTAGATTATGGCACGTTATCAGAGAATCCCTTAACCGTGAGAAAGCGATGTTAATAATAAGATTCTTTAAACTATGGTATAATGCAAAAGAATCGACTGATGAAGTAGGAGCATTGGATATGGGTGCTTTCCTTAAGTTTTTAAAGAAGTTAGAATCTCAGAAGAATGAGTGCCATGTCTTTGACTACCTAAAAACAATCGCGCCCACAGGTGAGTTTAATCTCATGGAGGAATCATTAAAAGCAATTATAAATCAACTCGGCGAAAGTTACGCCGACCTCCTTAAACCCTACACAAAGGCACTGGAATACGCAATAACCGGCGACCCCGACGTTCTGATCACACTACATCAGGAACAGCGGGAAGTGGCAAGAGAGATCGCTGAGATGATGATGTCGAAATCAGATGATGAAGATCACAAGTAGAATTGGAAAGACGGGGGAAAATTCATAAGGTCGGCTAGTGCCGACCCTGGGAACCTTGACTCCCTTTTCTATGCTATCTATCGGTAATTTTGGATCGGGCCGCCGCCCGCTTCGCTCCGCAACACCTATGGCGTTGCTGCGTCCTCGGAAAGACAATAACTGCTTTCCTACGGACGTTTGCCTGTGGGTCGGCGGCCCTCTATAGTTACTTCAATTATCGATCCACTAAACCAGTTCATCAGCGTCCATCATATCCAGCAGAATCAAATGGACAAACATCAACATTTGCCCATTTATCAATACGCAGCAGTAACAAGTATTTCCAGATCCTCATCACTTTCGTTCACTAGGCCGTGAATGTCTCCTGTTGGGATCCAGATAGCATCCCCAGTTTTCACCTTTTTTCTGTCGTCCCCCACCCTCATGGTTCCTTCACCACTGAGAATGAAATAGATCTCCTCGTAGGGATCGATATGTTCCTCCAGCTCCCTCGAGGGCTCCAAAACCGCATGGGCGAGAAAGAGCATCGATCTCAACTCCCCCGACGTCAATAACATCTTTGCGATGCCACCTCCGTGAGCGCGGTATGTGGTATCGTTCACCTCGTCATCGTCTATGTTCCGGACTATCATGGTGTAACCTCTATAAAATGGCTAATAAACCTTCACTATAGAGAACTTTGCTTAGAATAAACTATTTTCCCGACCTAAAATAATGTTTCTGAATGGTACCCGAAACTGCCAGCATGTCCGACTGATCCTTTGTGACCAAATGCTTCAACAACCTCTCTCTACGTGCCTGGATCTCGTCGAATTTTTTAAGGTCAATGCCAACGGCCCTTGATATCCTCTCCCTGAGTCTGCTGGGAACACCCGTCGATTTCAGTAAATTCGTTGCCGGGTCCCATTTATACAAATTATTCATGCGCGGCCTGTCCTTTTCGAGACCAGCGATCTCCGATATCTCTGTGATCTTTCGTACAGTCTTCCCATCCACCGTCTTTCTCTCCATTACCACCAGCAGGTCCAGGGCCGTAAGCATTATTGGCGCAACGTTCATGGGAGGACTCATGAGCCTCGTTGCCGTCTCCTTTGCGGTATTTGCATGCAGCGTGCCCATGCAGCCATCGTGGCCGGTGTTCATGGCCGTGAACATCGTAACCGCCTCGCTCCCTCTTACCTCGCCCACGATTATCCGGTCCGGCCTCATTCTCAGAGAATTTTTCAAAAGAGTATCCATGCTGATCTCCATGGTACCGTCCCGTCCCGGCGGAATAGTCTCCAGCCTGACTATATGCTCGTGCATCAGCTGAAGCTCGGTGGTGTCCTCAATGGTCACCAGCCTGGTTCCCTCGCGTATAAACACTGCAAGAGCATTCAGAAAAGTGGTCTTCCCCGATCCGGTACCCCCCGATACAATAAGATTCGCAGGCTTGTAATCCAATCCGTCCACGCACATCCAGAGAAATGCCGCCACCCTTGGGTTTATCGTCCTGTTTTTGATAAGGCTTATAATTGTCAGGGGATTTTTGAGGAACTTTCTGATGGTAAGTGTTGGCCCGTAAGGCGAAGCGGGCGGTATGGTGGCATTGAGCCGACTGCCGTCCTCCAGCCGGGCATCCAGAAACGGGGACGAACTGTCGATGGTCTTTCCGACAAGGGCCGCAATATGGTCGATAACTTCAATAATCTCCCCTTCGGTGATGAATATATTGGTATCGCACATTCCGTATTTCCGATGATAGACCTTGACACATTTTTCCTCCCCGTTGTACATTATCTCTTCCAGGTTGTCGTCCGAAAGCAAGGGCCCGATATCACCATATGCCTCCATGGATCCATTTTCTGAACTACTACGGGTGATCAATGAATATACGGGCAGATATCCCCTATCATCCAGATATATCTTTACCGGGCCGCGTTTCTCCAGTACCCGTTCCTTTCTATTTGTGGTATCTTCTCTCATATACGTAGCCCTCCGAGGCTTTCTACTTGAAAAGCCAAGTCCCGACATAGAATCAGAGATTCTATTAGGCGACAGTGGGTCACCCAGCTGCATCTACAGGTCAAACTCCAAGCCCGGTTTGGCTAAAGAGCATGGGTCATTCGAATTGTTTCAGGCAAAACTCCTGATCATTATGGAGCCAAACCAGTATGCCAGGATAAAGGAAATGTACGAAATAAACATGAAAAATGGAGCTCTTATCATACCCAATCGTGTCTTATCCAAGATCACGCCCCACATGAGACTTGCGAATGCGCCAACTATGATGAGGAATATCTTTATCATGAGGACCAGACTGTCGAGGTCTTTACTCAGCGCGGCTGTGTCAATTAGTCCTATAGTGATGTTCTTTGGGTCGAAGAACGATAATATCAAAGCGGACATGCAGGCGAGCAGAACGGTTCCTCCCCAGAGAATGAAGGATGCGTGTTTCGAGGTCTGGGATTCCCGGTCGAACTTCAGCATGTACGTCTGCCACAGTTCGTTTCCCATTCTGTCCAACAGGTCGGCTAGAGATGCCTCCGCCTCCAGACCAACTTCAAGAAGGGAAAAAGTCCTCCTTGCCAGCTTGGATTCCGTCCGGCGGGTCAGGTTATGTATGGAATCAGCCAGCGACCTGGATTCCATATCTTGCACTACTTCCTTCAGATAAGTACCCAGTAGATCGCTTCTGACCCTGGAAGCTTCCTTGAACGCGTGCTCCAGTGAAGCACCGTTCTCCACCTCCTTTGCCAAAGACATCAGGAAATCAGGTAGAGCAGAATCTATCTTTCGTATTCTTCTCAGCTTCAACGATACGGGTATAGAGTATACAAGAGATGCAATTCCTGCAAGAGCAAGAACGCCGATCATTATACCGTCATAGATATCTATCATCTTACACAACCGTTTCTTATTCTGATTTCTTTTATAATACTCATATATTGGGATCGCGGGCCCGGGTAGATAAAATCAGGCCAAGAAGTATGGCTAACACGATCAACAGGGCCGGAACGGTGCAGACCTTCATACTGCCCAGTATTCCCCCATCGAGGAACGGGGCCACATCCGCTATGGATTCCGTGATGGAGCTTAAAAAGCCGAATACCACGAGGATTATGGGAAGCAGTATTCCTGTCGTGATGAAAATTTCCGCAGTCCCCGTGAGTTTCTTTGTATATGCTGCCAGGCGGGTTCGACGTTCTTCGAACTCCCGATCCGCAGTCTTTTTCAATATCTTCGAAATTCCAATATCGTCCCTTACGGCCATAACCATGGCCTCGAGCATCTTTTTAAAGGCCGGCGAAGCCGCCCGGCTGACAGCTTCCTCGATACATTTGTCGAGGTACTTTCCCCTCACCGTCTCTTCGAGAATGCGCGCGAACTCCTCCGAAATACAGCCGTAGTCCTCGTCCGCTATGTGTTTCATTGCCTCGGAGAGACCAACGCCGGAATCCACCAGTATCTCCATTGCCCGCAAGGCATAGATGACCTCACGGTCTTCTTCCCGCTTGCGCTGGGATGGGGATAGTTTTCGGGGATTGACGAATTTCTGCGGTAGTTCCTTCTTCTCGCTCCTGATCGTATTATTTCTTTTAGCAGCGTTCCGACTTTTTTCTTCAGGAAGGGGCTTTCCCCGTGCAATCGCCGGATCACGTTTCTTTCTACCATGTTGCGGGGAACGGCCCATAAAATTATCTTCCTAAATAGTGTGATCATACTGGAACTAGCTGATAATATGTGTATTTACTTATAAAAATAGAACTCTCAAATAATACAGGCCATAAATTGCGGACCCCTAATCTTAAAATATCATATTATCGTTACTTTGCCCAATTTATATATTTATATTAAAGGAGGCGGTACAGTGGAACTGGAAGGAAAAAACGCCATAGTGACCGGCGGCAGCCTGGGGATCGGCACGGCCATCGCCCTGAAACTGGCCGAGGACGGAGCAAACGTGGCAATAAACTATCGAAGGCATGACAAAGAAGCAAATGAAGTGGCGGCCACCATCGAGGAGATGGGACGAAAGGCCCTGGTGGTCAAAGCCGACGTTTCGAGCTATGCGGATGCGGTTTCCATGTACGACGAGGTTCTCGCCTCGTTCGGAAGCCTGGAGATCCTCGTGTGCAATGCCGGGATAACACGCGACAGGGTCATCTGGAGAATGAGCGAACAGGAATGGGACTCGGTCATTGCCGTCAATCTGAAGGGTTATTTCAATTACAACAAGCTCGCGGCAGCCCTTTTCAAGGACAGAAGATATGGCAAGATCGTGAATATCACTTCCATCAACGGGATCAGAGGAAAGTTCGGCCAAACAAATTACTCGGCGTCCAAAGGCGGTATAATCGCACTTACCAAGTCTCTAGCAAAGGAGATGGGAAAGTTCAACGTGAACGTTAATGCAGTAGCACCGGGTATGGTTATGACGGACATGGCAAAGAACATCCCGGCCCAGTTCCTTAACAAGGCAATAGACGAAACTGTACTGGGTAGAGTAGCTGAGCCCGAGGATATCGCAAACGTGGTGTCCTTCTTGTGCAGCGACCTGTCCAGGCATGTTACCGGAGAGATCATCAAGGTGGATGGGGGCCAGTATATCTAGGGGGTATGAAAAATGAAAGTAGGAATAACCGGTATCGGGCATGGAAGGTTCGGGCGAAGAAGCGACGCAACCGTTCAGGAACTGGCCTTCGAGGCATTTCGCCTTGCCATGGAAGATTCCCCCGATCTGGACCGAAAAGATATCGATGCGACTATCATCGGCTCGGTTCCGGAATACCACAGGCAGAGGTCCCTGCCCGGCGTTGTGGCGGAGTACCTGGGTATGAATCATCAGCCCACGTGGTTGACGGAAGCAGCCTGCGCCTCCAGCAGTGCGGCCATTCGGAGCGCTTACATGGCGATAAAATCTGGTATGCACGATGTAGTAGCAGTCCTCGGAGTACAGAAGATGACTGAGCTGGAAACGCCTGAACTGCTGGCTCTCATGGGCAGGGTCGGCGACGTGCAGTGGGAATCCGGTTTCGGAACCACATTTCCAGGTTACTACGCCATGTACGCAAACCGTCACATGCACGAATTTGGTACAACACACGAACAGATGCTGAACGTGGCTGTAAAGAATCATCATTACGGTTCTTTAAACCCAAAGGCCATGTTCCGAAAGGAAATAACCGTGGAAAGGGCCCTTGCGGCGCCCCCGGTTGCCGATCCGTTCACGGTGTTCGACTGCTGTGCAAACGCCGACGGGGCGGTCTGCCTTATACTTGCAAATGAAGAAAAGGCCAAAAAGTTTCACGATACCCCGGTATGGCTGGACGGCCTGGGCTGCGCGTCGGCGGCAATGTCGCTGCTGAGACGACCCGATCTGGTCAGCATCCCCAGCGCGAAAGAGGCATCCAGGCAGGCATATGAACAGGTGGGTATCGGACCGGGGAAGATCGACGTGGCTGATGTCCACGACTGTTTCACCATCGCGGAAATACTGGCATACGAGGATCTGGGATTTTGCAATAAGGGAGACGGCGGCAAGTTCATCGACGAGAAACAGTCCTACGTCGGGGGCAGTACTCCGGTGAACGTTGACGGCGGCCTCAAGGCGAAGGGGCATCCCGTGGGAGCGACGGGGGCCTCGCAGACGTACGAGATCGTAACACAGCTCCGTGGAGAGGCGGGTAAAAGACAGGTGGACAGTGCCGAAATAGGTCTGACCCATAACGTGGGCGGGATCGGGCAGTACACCTTTGTACACATATACGGGAGGCGATGAACTATGCCGTTCTACTGGTTTGGAAAGGTCAATTTCGTCCCCTTTACCAAGGTGACTGATTTTGCGGAAGAATTGCGGGAAAGACGGCTTGTGGGATCGAAATGCAAGGCCTGCGGCCACGTTTCCTTTCCTCCAAGGGCCGACTGCATCGAATGCATGTCTCCGGATTTCGAATGGCTGGAGTACAGTTGTGAATGTACCCTGCATACCTTCACGGTGATACACGCCGCTCCGACTGGATTCGACGATATGGTTCCCTACATCATCGGTATCGTGGATCTCCCCGAGGGAGGGAGGCTTCTGGGCTGGATTCAGGGAATTGAGAAGGACGAGATTGAAATAGGGATGCCGCTAAGGGTGGTCCCAAAGATATTCGAGGAGATAGAGGAAATAAAGGTTTATTACACGCTTGAAAAGTAAAAAATGGTCATAGTGAGTGATTTCTTCTTTTCTTACAAAAGAGGACCTGCTCCCGTTTCACTCCGGGGCATCAAATATACCCCTGAGCCCGACATATAATCGGAGATTATATTAGGGTTCGGAGAAACTTGTTTCTCCATCACCCTCGGCTAGTGAGCCTACGGGCGAGCGTAAGAAACGCAGGTCCGACCAAAAATAAATACAAACACAAAAAAAGGGGGCTTGCCCCCTTGGTCAGCCAAGCTGACCTTTAGTTATTATAAAATAATTCTTTTTGAGTCGTAGACGAGGGCCGCGCCCGTAGAAAACAACTGTTTTCGAGGGAGCAGCAACGCTGTAGGTGTTGCGTAGTCTGATTGCACACTTGCAAGCAGGTCAGGTGTGCCGAAGGTACGCCCAGATGAAACGTGCGTTTGGCTGGAGCTCGCAGGCCTCGAAGAATAACACTAGATGGAACAATAATAATTTAGAATAACTTAGAGATATTATAACTTGAAATCGATATCCTCGAGCAGAGAGCCCGTGGGTATGTACACTATGCTCATTCCTCCTCCCGAGATGTCGATATCGTCACTGTACTTTTTGTCGAAATGCTGTTTCACAAGGAAATAATCCCCCACCGTTAAAAGTCCATTGCTGTCGCTATCGGAAAATCCCACGCCCAGAGGTTCCCCATTGTGCTCTTGCATATGCGCTAGGTTCCCGTAAACCTCGGAATCCGCCCACATCTCCTCGATCTGGTCTCCGCTCTCCTGGTAGATCTTGTACTTGATATGATTGAGAGATGGTTCGCGGTCTACCTCGGTGATAAGAACCTTGAAATAGGTCTCTTCGCCGTCACTTTCGACACTAAGGGCGACGTTTATATCCGGGGTCGATTCCTTTGGAGTTTCGATCATGGGCATTATCCACGCAAAAAGAAGGCCAACGAGTATGATGGTGATGGCTACCAATAGAATTGTGGCTATGACCGGTGACACGGCATTGCGATCTCGTGAATATCGTTTCATTCATATTACCTTTCATTAGTTCGATCGAGTGAAGAGAAACGCCAATAATATATTATGCGGGATATTTCTATAAATAATTTATTGCCTGTTTGATTCAATCACAGACTGTTGGACAGCACTTTCGGGAACACGGAGTAATCCTTCCTTTTCGTAATCTCCATAAAAACTAACGAAAAAAAATGACAATGAAGATAAAAATGCGCCCGGATAACATACAAATGAACCACCCAACCGCAGCAAGCTGCGGGGTATCCAATCCCCCTCCCCCCTTGTCGCCACTACTACTACTGATACCCAACCACTGCAGCAGTGGGGTATCAGAATGAAAATGAAGTCATCCTTTTGGCTACTCGTTTTAGGACAAAGAATACAGGGAATTACATTGATCAGCGAGGGTGAATGTCGAAGAAACAAATCAGACCCAATCAACTACTTTCCTGCATCAAGGGATTTTATCAATATAATCTTCGATCCTCTTTTGACATCTGAGTTCCTTCAGAAGCTTCGAGCTGTTCGACCAGTTCTTCACCTGAACTTGAGTGGTGATAGATGATATGGCTTCATTGATGCCAGAAAACCTCTCCACTTTACTGCTCAACGCTTCCCGCACCCCGTCCCTTATTACCCATACACCAAGAGGAGCCCAGTATTTATCAGTAATTTCCCGGTAGATTATCACTGTTGCCTGTCTTCGAAGGCGGCTCAGATAGGCCAAAGCTTCCAATCTCGCAGCGTAGTACGCACCGGTGATGTAACTCGCATAGTCCTTTCTCCCACGAAAGCCCTCGTGATCAGACACTAGAACTGTGTCTTGAGACCAGAATGCTCCTTTCAACCATGTTTCGATCATCTCGTAGGAATATGGACCGGGTATAAAGAGAACATAGAAATAATTACCAAAGTGATCGTATCGGTATAATTCAACATCGTTCAACTGCTGAAAGTACCGAACCTTGGTGGCAAGCTCTTTCCCAATTGCATCATCCACGGCCGTGATAGACCATCTCGTGGGTACCAGAGACCTTGCTTTCGCCCTTCCCAGGAGACCCGAGGATAATATTCTCACTATGTGATGTACCGGAATACCCGACATGTACAGCTCAACCATTGCTGTTACCGCCTTTGCGTGAATGTCCGACGTGAGGTAGTCCACCTTTTTTGGGACATTTGGATTCTCGGTTATGTCAATTTTTCTAGCCTCCACCGAAGGGCCCATGGGAGCTATCCTGGAATCAAAACTGGTAATCTTTTTTACCTTGGGGATCGACGTGAGATAAACTTCGGTAACCACGTTCTTACGCGAAAGAGCTAGTTCCTGGCTTGCTGCCAAGAATCTCGAAGAGGGCTCGTAACTGTTTTTGACGCTAATCTCTTGACTGGTACGGTACATGGAACTCCGCATGCCCACTATGTCTTCGATCTCTTTGTCCAGCCAGTAACTGCTGTCTTCCAATCTTTCCGGACGAAATACCCTGTAAGGCGGTAGCAGCGGACCCATTTTCACCTTCGGATAACCGTACCTCCCCACGAAAACCGAAGGGGGTGAAGAACCGCAAAAACTATCTTTTTCAATGGGAACCGACCTGTTGAACATGTTCATCTTTTCGAGATAAGGACATCGGTCCCGTCCGCAGAGTCTCTTGCCTCCTTTGCATTTGATGCACAGAGCCGAATCTTTTACAAGTTCTGCCAATAGTTCACCTTTAGAAATTTTATACTCGACAAATGTCAAGAAAATAGATATGTTTTTGTCTCTTGGATGAAATCTTAAATAATAATAATCGAACATAAATAAAATATACTGACAATCAGGGGACAGGAATTTTCATGAAAAAGGGACGCATCTTCGAATTCAAGTCTGGTCATTACGGCATAGAGTTTCCCAATAACATCGCCGTATGCATGGGTATGTCAAAAAAAGGAAAAAAACATTACATCGTAGCATTTACCTCTGAAGGAAAAAAATACGTTAACCCGCAACATGTGACCCGAAAAAGAATCGATCATCCCGATCTCGGAGAGGAAATTTACGATTCATTGACCTTGAAGGAGAAATTAAGAACGGTTATTAAAGAGATCAGAGGATATGAAAAGAAAAATATCAATAAAAATTTGCATAAAAAGTATCATAAGATCAATGGCATAAAAAGGGTTGATAAGGAGACTGCTGTCAAGGAGATCTGGCTTGGATTGGGTGAAAGTGAGAAGAAAACACTGAGCGCTACCGAGATCGCCGGAATTTTTATGAAAACAAAGGCTCCCAGTGCTTCCCGAATCGATATGGTCCGAAATATAATAAACAATAGCATAAAGGATGAACTGCCGTACTTCAATATCGGTAAAAACAAAAAAAAATACAAAATTCTTTCCAAAGAGAAATACAATAAAATAAATTTAGATATAAAATATATGAAAAAAATGTTCTCTGCCATGGGGAAATACAAGAAAAGGAAGACTGCCGAACTGTCTCGCCCCTCGGACGCAGGTACACTTTCCCAGATGAAACTTCGATCCATTTTTCAGAATAGTTTCGAGGATTGGATTTCTTTGGTTGAGTTGGCAAATGAAGACACACCTGTTGGCGCCCATTACATTCCGGTGAAACAAGTTTCACCTGCGCCCTCGGCAAATATGCCTGCGGACGTCCCACACTTTCAAGCCGGCCCTGTAGTACCCGGCTTTTCAAGTGAAGACAAAATAAAAAACTCTCTTCACCGTCTATTCAATTCCATATGCCACTGGATGCAGGATTTCGTAAAGAGAGATGATTGGGGCAAGGATAAGGGACCTGGTGGCTCTCACATGGTCAAATTGGACAGTTTTGATCCGAAAAGGTATATGGTGGAGCTAGCGCGACTCGTGACCGGTTTGAAAAAAGTATCCTATTCCACTTTGTTCACTTCTTTCCTGATAATAATGGGATACTGGACCATCGAAAAGGCCGCTGGAGCATATATTGAAAGGTTCGTTATCACCAAAAAATTTGAATTCAAACTCGGTTACCCGCGGGTTTTCGACGAAAAACTATTATCCAGGAAGGCCGACACGAATAACAAAAACGAGCTAAAAAAGAGAGTGGATATGAGAGATTTGTTCACGGTCACTGTGGATCCTGTTGATGCAAAGGATTTTGACGATGCCATCTCCATGGAAAAGGATGGGAATAAAACAGTTTTATACGTTCATATCGCAGACGTTTCTCACTATGTTGCAAAAGGAAGTCCTCTCGATAGGGAGGCATTTTACAGGTGCACCAGTGTCTATCTTCCCGATACCGTTCTGCCCATGCTGCCTGAGATACTCAGTAACGATTACTGTTCTTTGAGAGAAAAGGTGGACAGGTTTGCCGTATCAACGAAAATGGTTTACGACGAGAATATGATCCTTGTGGATTTCGAAATATTTACATCGGTGATAAATGTAGACCTGAATCTCAGCTATGATATGGTGCTGGATTACTACCACAGGGAATTGGAGCCGTACAGTGATTGGATCGATTTCAGCCGGGCACTGAGAGGGAAAAGAAATCAATTGAAACTCGAAACTTCGGAAATGAAGATCCACATCAGGGAGAATAAAGTCGAAAAGAAAATGAAAAAGGGAAACAAAGCAACAGAGATGATAGAATGCTTTATGGTATCCACCAACGAGGTTGTTGCAATGTATGTAACCTCATTTACTGCCAATACTGTATACAGGGTCCACAGTCTTCCTGACACTTCCGGTTTGGAAAGGTTCAATTCTATAGTGGAACGGCTCGGTTTGGGTCTGAAAAAATTCGATGATAAATTCGCAAAAAAGAAAAATGAACAAAGTAAGGATTATCAATACCCTGCATCCGAAAATATGCATTCTTCATATGAATTCAATATTAGAATAGAGGGGGATGTTGATGATGGGCTCATAAAGGCCATGGGCATGAACGGGATTAGTGTTGAAGGTAAAGAAGAGAAATGGAAAAACGGAATGAAAACTGGCCCATATGATAGAACTGGATTTCAAAAGAGATTGAAAGAAATTCTACTGAAAAAAGATGAAGACAAAAACAATGGGAACTATGTAGAAAAGATGAAAAATATAATCCAAGAACATATAGGTACTTTGATAGACCTTGATAAAAGAGAGTACCTACTTGATAATATCAACAATGTACTGGAAGATATAAACAACAGCGAGGAAGATGAAAGGTTAAAAGAACTACTGAACATAAGTATACTGAGAATCCTTTCCCTTGCAATCTATAGCCCGGAAAATATCGGCCATTTTGGACTGGCTTCCGATTGTTATTCGCACTTCACGTCACCTATAAGAAGATATGCCGATCTCGTCGTCCACAGAAATATTAAAACTATCAAAGAGAATCAATCTGAGAAATGTAGTGACGAAATGGAGGAAACCATACCAATAAACAGTAACAAAGATAATCACATAGATAATCCTAAAAATAATCATCAATATAATCATCAATATAATCATGAAAATAACAATACTTTAACGGATGAAGAAGCATTCTCAGTAAGTGAAAGATGCTCGGAACAATCAAGAAATGCCGATAAATTCGAACATGTGATAAACGATGTTTGTACCTGTATGGATATCATGTTCGATGATGATTATTTGGGATCTTCTCATCAAGGTATTGTCTCGGGAATCATTGCAGGTGGTGTGTTCGTGGACCTGGGTAGTGGTGTCGAAGGGTTTATTCCAAGAAAAAAGATCACCAGAGAAAGAATTTATCTGAACGAAAAAGAGACGGAACTCATTATTGAAAGCAATATTGATTCTTACAAGAATGCAAATAAATGGAAAAAGAAGAATAAAAAAGGAAAAAGTAGTGACGATAGTAAAAGAGTACTTCTGGGAATAGGAGACAAAATATTGGTAAAAATTAAAAAGATAAGTATCGAGAAGGGGCAATTTGAATTTCGGATTTGCTGAAAGGATCAGGGGATTGTTTTGGGGGGGGGACCCGTTGATTTCATGTAGAGTATAATACTTTTTGATGTTTTATTAACAATTATTCTTATTTTATTCATTAATTCTTTAAGATAATATAACAATTAAATATATAATAAATAAATATAATATACACACGGGATGGTCTATTCTAAAGTAATATAATTATACTGGTCTTAATCATATTTTGTACCGAGAACCCTTTCCAATATTTTATTTCCATGGGAAACAAAGGGGTAGGGCCCTTCTTTCGAAATATAAAAATAGTATTTGTTTAGCTCAAAACTTTTGAAGTATTATTTTTCACCACTATTCTTGAAAAACCATGTATTTCACTGAAAGTTTAATATATATGCATATATATTATGG